>Ga0163217_1093996_pt1 | contig 14385 bp, 11 predicted proteins | sample SynspAceP_FD_185933 | JGI IMG/M metagenome (GOLD analysis project Ga0163217, IMG submission 185933) | Saline lake microbial communities from Ace Lake in Antarctica - Synechococcus sp. Ace-P (PacBio error correction) | ecosystem: Environmental > Aquatic > Non-marine Saline and Alkaline > Saline ... | reverse complement strand
TTCGATATAGGAGTAAACAATGGTGGGCCTTATTAGTTATAGGCTAAGGATACGTAGTAGATTTAAATGGAGATTAAGCCTGGATTCCCCAGGATTTGGAAAATTGAAATTGGAAAGGGTACAATACCTTTCACTATTTATTTACCAATAAGCATTAATCCCTTGGAACACAGGGTTTAGTTTTTGAGGTGGAAAGCCCTGAGATACAAAAGAGGCCGTTGAAATGCCAGGCTTCCTTTTGTTTTCTTCAGGAAGAGGGCCCGTAGACAATATATTGGTTCAGCGTTTGAAGGAGGAACCTAATTCACAGCGTGGCTATATGATTGCTAATGGTGAAAAAAGGGACCATTGTATTGCGTAGAACCCGGAACATTACATTTTCATACGATTTAAGTTTAGGATCCATTTTTTGCAGGTATGGCAAGAGGTGATTTCTTGATGTAACACAAATGTTGGCATGCACGTGGTATTAATCAACTTGCGGGAAGTAAACAGGATTTTCGGTATCCTTTCATGGTGATCCTTGATTTTATGATTGGAAAAAGAGGACAGGTTTGGCCAGGATAGATCCCTTCCAATGTTAATTTTAAGCAAACTGGGTATGACATTGGAGGGACAATGGATCTCCCGTATTTGTACTCCAAGTTAAGGAAACCCGTGATTCGCAATTTCATTTAAACTTCTGAAAATGGTCGCGGACACCGTACCATCTCCATTAAGGGGCGATGAAGAATCTGTGGCATAAAAATTGCCGAAGGGCAATCAATTAAAAGCTTCAGGATGGTACCTTCTCATAAAATGCGAAAAGTTATTTTATAGATTTTTCAGGAAATGGAAAATTTGGTTCCTCTGGTCCGAAATATCCAATGGAATGGATGAATTAATATTCAAAAATCCCGCGGGTAGTCAGAACATTAAGTACATATTTATTAATGGTTAACCCAAAATAACCAATTATGCAATTTTAAGACAGGCAGTTTTCTTTATATTCCTTTTTAGGTACGGGTGCAATGGTATGTTTGCAGGACAGTTTCGGATGCGCAAAAAAAGAATCGGAAATATTATTAAAATATGGAGGGTGCCAATTCCACAAGGAGTTGTATTGGAAGTGGGAGTTGGCCTTTACAGATGATGATAATTAGGAGTGTCTACAAGAAGGGTGCAGGTATGGCTAATAGATTAAGCCATTATAGTTTAAATCCAGAGTACAAACGATATGCCAATGGCTTGCATGAAGCCTTGGGACCTGGCCATGTAACCATGGATTTGGTTTTTTATCTTGCCACAAGGGGAGAGGCTTAACAGGGTTGGATGATAGGCAAACGGGGACGGTAGGGCGGATAGTTATAAGACTGTTTATTCTTGGCCGCTTCCGGGGATTACCAACGATTATTCTTATGGGCCTAAAATTCTACCCAATGGGGATATAGTTCGGTAACCTTTTAAACTTTAATTCCTGGATTAGTCATGGAGCCAGTTTTGGTTAAATGGGGGGGTTGGATGTTAAGATAACTCCAGGAAGGTGATATGACGCCTATTAAGCAACGGGTTTAAGTCCGGCCAGCTGGTTTCCAAATCAGTCCAGAGGGTGGATTTTTCTACACAGAAAACCAAGGGATTGGTAGGTTCAGGGAAGGATGACTCATTGAAGTAGGTGATTTTTGCAGGTAATCTGAAGGTTTAAGATGGACAGATACCCCACAGTCCCCTTTTAAAACTAAAACAGGAAGAAATCGAGGAACAATCAGGTTTAAGTCTTTATGAATATGCTAAAAATAGTACCAGCATTAAAGGCTCCTGCAACTGGTTTCCCCATACCATACAGGGTATTTCCACTTCGGATTTCCTATATGATACTACGAATTGGGAAAATTTCTATTGGTCCATTTGAAGGACAGATATTTGTTGCGTGACCAAGGCCATAGGCAAAGATTATGCGGGGTTTTTATGGAAAAGGTCAACGGGGGTGTTACCAAGGTGCTTTCGTTTTTTATTTCGTGAAGGTTTTTCCTCTGGTTTAATACGAATGTTATGGGGTAGCGATTCCAGTATGTTTGTGGTTTATGACCAGTAGGGGATGGTCTTCTACAGGAAAAGCACCATTATGGTTTGGCAACGGCTGCTGGACTGGAAACATACCTTTCGAAATTAAAACATTGAAGGCGCTTGTGATGATGGATTTAATTGGAATTTCACGGACCGGTAAAAAAAAATTGGCAGGTGATGTAACTAGTTATTGAAATGAAAAGTTTATAACCAATATCAACAATACTTACGGTAGTCCCATTGTTGGAAAGCAGCCGGTAATGCCGTACACCAAAAGCAAGCGGTATCGGTAGATGGATTATCTGTTAAATTAACATTGCACGGTATGCGATTGGGTTTATCCACGAGATAAAAAATTTCCAGGTCTTATCTCGGTAGTTCGCGGAAAGAAACTACTGCATGACCACAGGTTATTATTACGCTGAACGAAGTTCCAGGGGGAGTATTGAAGTCTCACAAATGATAGGCTGCTGTTTCAATCGGGTGAAAAATATTGCTCCAACCTAAAAGAATAACAAAAATGCCTAATGATTGGAATAATTAATTCCGATCAAGAAATTGATATCGGTACCAAACCGGGATTGAAGTATGATGTCGAGGAAGTGCAGTAAAAAAGGGAGAGGCCACGTAGAGCTTCACCCTTTTAATATTAACGACGATATGATGCCACAACCTAGTAATCACCCAGAAAGGTAAGGAGTCGTTGGATAAGGTGGGGCAAATTGGCTTGATGTTGGGATTGGACGGACCGGACATATAATTATGTGCGGATTACGATTTGGTTGTGTACCATACTGCTATCATGCAGCCAGAAACAGCAGAAACAATTTATATTAAATTGCCAGATTGAGCCGGTGAATATTGGTAGTAATGTACCTTCCCGGGTCATTCCTCATTAATGCGGCTAAAACTATCTTAGAGTAAATATTTTGTTTCTACTCTTGAGTATTGCATTGATAATGGAATATGTGACTTATTTTAATTTTTTGGTCCCCAGATAAAAAAGATGGGTTCTGTGCAATTTAGGATGGTAACTGAATATCGTTTATGATGGATTAAATGGAAGGCATATGGACTACTTTTAAAGAACTGTTATCCAAACGAGAAAACTAAAAACACCGTTTTCACATGCTCTAGAATATTCTTGGGGCTTACGGCTTTTGCGTCTTTAATCAATATGCCGGGAGCTAATCTCTTCCGGTACCCTTTTCCATTTAGTGCTTTACAGTTTTACCATATGTATTGTTGTTTAGCATCAACCTCTATATCATCGTGTTGGGGATCGTAATTTTGAAAAACAAATTAAGGATAACTGGATCACATCAGTATTTAATTTTTTAATTGCGGGGACTTATACACCGGTTGCCTTGATCTTGTTGGAAAAATGGCAATGGATGTTCCTATTTCTATCAGTTTTTGGGGAAATAGCAGCCGTAGTTTACGGTTCATGAATTATTCTACTTACTGGAAAGTTCGAATTATATTTCACTTTTTCTTTTATTTGGTAATGGGCTGGTTGATCAGTACTGTTTGGATATTTGCTTAGCCATTACAAACTACAAATTGGACCAGAGTGCCCTTTTTTGGGAGGTGCTTTTTATACCTTGGAATTGTATTTATATGCCACAGAAAGAATCCCTGATAATCACTTTTTTGGCATTTATTTGTATTGGCAGGTGCCATAAGCCATTGGGTTTTATTCTAGTAGATGTGTTTAAGGTTTAATTAAGTCTTCATATTGATGTATAGGAAATATCTTCAAAAGCAAGCCATTTGTCTTTAAAAAAAGAACCATGGTCTCCTGCCAAGTCATTTATTGTGTATGGAAACATTCTCAGGACCACTGAAATTCTGGAGATTTCCTTCCCGTTATCCAAGAAAACCTTATCCTCAGATAGGGCTTTCGGTAGATATTCCTCTAATAAAAGCGATTTTAAGTGACATCAATTTTTCCATACTTCCAATCGTTTTTCATAGATCTTGAGTTTCTATATCGAAAAGAGACCATTGCTCTCTTTCAAATCAAAAATGAAATTTAAAGAGAGGTCTTTATACCAGTGTTATACAGAATCCATTTTCTCGGAAAGGATTTCCCAAAGGAGATCCAAAAAATTCTTGGCGTAACTTTTTTTGGGGCTTCCTTCCTTGCTGAACATTTATTGGTCTTGGTGCTATGTTAATTTAGCAAGTGGGCTACTATTTTAAAGTAATTGACCTGTGCTTCGACCAATATTTTGTTAAATTGAATTCGATTTTATAGCATATAAGCAATTGAAAATTTCCCAAAATAATATAAACCACCAGTTTTGCCGCAAGTTAAATTTATTGCGCTTCCAACTTTCGCAATAAAATAACAGTTGAAATATGAAGGAAAAAACAATTACCAGGCGTTTAACCAATACAGCATAATCGTGGATTAATTCAATTACATTGAGCAATATAAGTACCTATAGGGGTCATAAGGGCAAAAAGCACTATAAAAATATTGGCGGGACAGCAACTTGAATCTTGGAAGTTGAGGTAAAAAATATGCTAAGGAAGAATGGGCAATTGGATTTTATGAATTAGATTCCATATTTTTAAAATGGTTACTGTGATTTTCTATAGGCAATCCTCCAAGTAGTTGAATGTATGGCACACTTCATAAATAGCATCAAGGGAAATCCGATTTTTTTCGATCTAAATGAACATGGACCTGGTTTGCTCTTTGGAAAAAAAATTCGAGAAATATCCTGGGCAGAATCCCCAACATATAAAAAACTTCCGACGGTTTTTGGTTCTGCACTACCATAAACTTCAGGGAACAATTCAAATTTACAGTAAGCGCAATAAAAAAAAAGCGCCACTGAAAGCCAGAGTAGTAGCTTAAAGACTTTCCTTGTTTTTTGGTTTGGTGAGATATACAATAAGAAACTCAAGCACTACAGCAAGAATAAGGTTAATAAATATTTCATTAAGGATTAATTCTGTCATTGTACAAAATTATCATATGGGCTAATAAGGCCTAAAAATTAAATGTATTTTTGCCGTAATCTTAAGGTAGATAGAACAATAATTTATAAAAATGGTGCGCCAAGGACCCATGTTTGGTTTTGAGGAAATTTTTTGGCCAAGGAACTACGTAACCTAGTTGCGTAAGTAATGTTTCAGGAAGCCAGTTAGGAGCGTATATTTTGAAGGGGATACCGGTTTTATGTTTACAAGGCAAATCTGTGTTTGCGCTTACTGCAATTAAAATTGTTAAAAACCGGATCCCATCGTTTTCGGTGCGGGATGAAAAACGATCTTTATAAAAAATCATATGCCATGGAATCTGTTCGATTATCTTTCGGACCACCACGACTTTGCAATAGATGCTACAGTTAAATAGCGAAAATTTCACCCATTCCTTATATGTCTCCCAAAAGACAAAAGATTGCATAGTGGATAAATTTAGGTACGGACGGTACTAGGCCAGTGTAGTATTAAATTTCCAGATGTTAGAATCAATATTCACATTTCAAAATGATCATTGTAACGTGGCCTAGATTTCCTCAGGGAGATCTGCACCAATAGAGGGTATCGGACCGCCACCAACATAGCACTATAAATGAGGTTTTGGCAGCTGGACTTTTTGTTGGTTAAGTGGATGGGGCATGGACAATTGTGATTTCTTGGATCCCATTGTGAAGTGGTACCAATGTTAACAGGAGCGGCCATGATTGCCTGCTAATTTCCGGCCAATATTAATAGAAGGAATTTGCCTTTTGAGAAATGGCACGATTTTGATTCCGGAGTTTTTGAGGAAATTGTAAGATAGAGTCTTAAATAGGACAAAGGAAGTTTAACCATAAAATTATTGGATATTGATAAAGCACCTCTGCCGTTAGAAAAGCACAGGGAAACAATGTGACGTTACGCCATCTATCCGATTATATACGATTGAAAGGGAAGAAACTTTTTTTTGATACGGAAAAATCAATTGAAGGCATTTGCATTATGGTTTTAACCCTCCCTTATGTGTGAGCCGGCTTGGATATTTGAAATGGAGGATTTTTATGGAGACATTGGAAAACCTTAAAGAGAAAATTACCCTGGTACGATGCATGGTTTATTACGTCCCAACTTGGGGCTTTAAAATTGGTAGGGTTACGGTCCGTCAAGGAAAAATAAAAGTATTAATAGTCATTTGGAGCGATTAGTAAAATATGTGATGTATGAAGGAGTGTAAGAAGGCCAAGTTTAATAAGGCAGAATAGCACCCTACCTACTAATTTTACAGAATTGAATTAGTAAACCCAAACATTAAGTCCTTAATCTATAATTTTCTAGGCTTTTTGCTAATTGTTTTGTTTTGTGGCTGGGCGGTTATTGCTTGGTATGTTCTTATCCATTAGATACTCCCTGTCCTGCGATTATAGCAGCAGTAATAGCGAGTTTTTGGCCCCAATTTGCGTTGTCAAATCCGGAAAAGGCAAAAATAATGATGAATGGATTTTGATTAAGAGGGTTTCGGGAGTTTTAGGTTCATCTCTGACTGTCTCTCTTTTCTACCGGTTTTTCTTTCTTTTTCCTTTTATTTTTTTTGGGCCTTCTTTGATAGAGCGTATAAAAATAGTAATTGGAATAATAAAAAGCCAGCCCAAAAAATTGCTTCCCGTCAGTAACTTTATTGGAATCCCGGAATCCATAGAATTTCTAAAACTATCAGGTTCCTTATTACTGCACTAAAAAGCCAATGCGTTACGCCTTGCTCCCAAAATTAAAATTATTGGCAAAAAGCTCTGCTTTTAAGCCAATCACAGCTTTCTAGCCAACTGGCCCACTTAAATCCGCCAAATTCTTGAGGAACATCTGAGCCAAAGGGAAAATCGTTCACGCATTGGGGTTAGGGTTTTCTTATAATCCGGATCGTTTCCAGTTATCGGTTCGGTATCATAAATTTGATTAATTATTCAAGGTTTGGACTAAAAGGTAACTTGTATGCATAACGCCTCCACATGTACAGAGTGTTTCATTCCATTTACCAATACATACGATATTATCAATCCACTCCAAGTTTTAAGTAACTCCCGGAGGTTGTAAAATTGTAAAGATTCTCTTGTTTTGTATATTTTTTTCATTACCAAGTTCAGGGCCGCTACATAAAGTTTATTCTGTAATCCTGTAATCGCCAACTATTTTCCAGTCCAGTGTAATTATCATTTAAAATGGATATTCAATGGGCGGCATAAAGGTCATATCCCTACCCTAAGGCCATAAAGCGGTCTGTATGGGCTAACTGTGTCTTGGGCTGCAGGTCAATTGGCTTCTTGTGATATCCCAAAACAAAAGGCTGAAATATAAAAAACTTTACTAAGAAATATCTTTAACATGGCCGTTTGTGAGTTTTCTACCATTGGGGTTTACAATTTCTTTTTTTTTATTTTTTTTGTATATTTCTATTTATCCAATTACGGCTTTCCCGTTTTTAAAAATCGCTAACTTAATGTCTCACCCCTTTTTAATGGCAATATAACCACCAGCCCTCGGAAACAAAACTTATCCTTTCTCGTATAAATTGAATTATAAGGTGTCCAGATCTCCTACTTCTACGGAAGTCACCCTCGGGAAGAAATTGTTGATAAAATAAAAACCCGCTACTTCTTCGGCAACTCCTTAATGGAATGCAATAGATCCAAATCGGTTCTGTCGGAAAACCGTGTTACGGTGTTATTCTGGCCAACTTCCAACCAATCGTAATTTAGTTACCTTTTTTAATACGGTAGGGTTGTCAACATCATTAAAAACTTATCACCAATTTAAAGGGTATCCCGTCCACACAGATATCATCCTTTGGCGCAAGCTCCAAAGCTGATAAACGCTAATTATGAAAAGTATTTGGAATTACTAGACCTTCTTTCATGCTTAGTTGGATTATTTATCCGTTTTTTCAAAGTACAACATTTTCAAACATGATTGGGTTTTTTGCGGAACATATCACGGTTGCACCGTTCCATTATTTCATAATCTTCCTTCATTAATTTCAAGTCCCTAAAAAGGGGGCCCCCTTTTGTTGTTGGGTTTTGTAAGCACTGTTACAAAAACTAAACATATTACCACCTTTTCAGGTGCTATGGTCAAAATTTGTTGCACAACGGCTGCGTGCATACCACTCTCGGCGGTCTGTATAATTTGAGGTCGGGCCTTTCATGTGCCTTAATAAACTCGGGTTTAAAAGACGTTCTTCATATCCCCAACAAAGAAATCTACATGTCTATTTTGTTTCTCTCGGGCATTGGTCTTAGCCATCGGCAATGGCTTCAGGAACGGCCTCATATACCTATAAACTTTTTGGCTTTATTGGCCACAAATTGGGCAATGGTCCTGTACCTGTTAAAGGTCGCTATACCAATTCATTCCAGTAATCCGGTCAAAACACGTTGTTACCTTATAAAGTTCATAGTGGTCGAGAATTGGTTTGATAAAAAGGATTTGGCATTATTTTAAATTGTAAGGCCTTCCATTTCCTCCAAATATATGATCGCGACCAGAATGGCATATGATTTCTTGGTTCATATATAGTGTCAATTTATTGTTTTTCATGAATGACGATATAAACAAGGAGGTTATCTCCGGAAAAGGTCGATTTTAAAAAATGGGGCCATCAACATTCCCTTCTTTTCCAAATTGCGTCCTCGTAAATTGACCCATTAACCATTTAAATTTCACCTGTAGAGGATGTGCGTTATCATTACAGGTCCGGAAGCATGCCCAATTTGATTTCTTGCGATTAAGAAGGTAAGCCCGTTTCGTGATTAGCGAAATCCTTTATTTCGCGAGACCTAATGGCATTGGGAAGGGTCATCTTGTAAATACATTTTTTAATGTCCAATATTTTATTCCACATACCAGGCAATAATGAACCCCAAGCATTTTTATCCTCAATTCTCCTTACCCGAGTTTATTTCATCCGAAGGTCAACCACTACTGTCGAAAAGGAAAAATTCCATCTTATTTCTATAGAATATTGTTTTTATAGAGCCCAAAATTGTATTTGTTGTGGTAATTTCCAAATGACCAATTCTACGAAGATGTTTCTACTTCTTTTTGTTTGTAGAAGAGCTGATGCTCATAGCCCATATCCCTGCCAATTTACAGCCACCGCAAAACTCAAAATTGCTTCACAAACGGGGAGTAGTTCCTTTGTCCGAAAAATTATGGAACTTAAAGGTAAGCGACCCTTCAAATAGGCCTTTCGTTTTTTAGTGGTCTCAACGGTCCACAACATCACCCGGTACCGTCATTGGTCAGGAAAATACCCTTCCGATTCTGTGCCTTGCAATTGTTTTTCCTTTGGCTCCAGCATCTACGACTTTCTACATTTTCAAAACTTGTCTTGTATTTCTTTCTGCGCATGGCGCAAAAAATAGTGAGAATTTTTTAGATTGTATGTAGCTTTCTTAAACGAGGTCTATTTGTATTTATTAGAATTCGTTTGCGCTGTGGTTATAACATAAAATGGGGGGGAATTGCCTATTAAATGGAGTTTTACCTACGGTGGTGCAGGCAAATAAAAAGCAGAAGTAATTGAGGTTAAGCCCTAGGGAATTTGATGAATATTGTTATTTTAAGTTTTGACTAAATTAGTTACAATGAGAAAACTACTTCTATGTCTCTTAATGATGTGTTTTTTTTATGGGACCGCACATAAAAAGGAAAATTTGGAAATAAAATTAAAACAATTAAAACCCACATGTTCTTATTTATTATTGCGGATGATCTAACGGCTACAGCGGATTTTATCTATGAAATCAGGCGTCCAATACCCCGAATATTGATCAATTGGCAAGCTAAAGGCCACTAGGTATACAAAGGGGCCTATTCCCAATACCCGTCTGTGGCCCATTCAAGAGCTTCCCTTATGTTCGGCTACTATCCAACGCTACCAATACTTATGGATATGTAAGTGGAAGGAAAATGTTGGCCCTTCACGAAAGTCACTTTCAACACCTGTTCAAAGGATAAATGGCTATATTACAGCTCGGGTAAGCAGATATATCAATGGGATTCTATAGATATTGAAAACGGGTTCTAATGGTCAGGATGACGAGGCCTCGTGGGACCGAACGTTTTAATCGTAGGGTCCAGAATGGACTGCGGTAAGGGAGGCCGATATTGGTGCAGAATAATCCCTATGGGCTGAACCAGAAAAGGAGGTAATGTTATTGACCATTTGGTTAAGCAGATTGAGGGTGATTTGGTGCATTCCGATGGAAAAACTGCTGAAAAAGGCTATAGAACTAATTAAAAAAGCACAAAAATAATCCCTCTTTTTGAGCAGTAGGATTTGGTAAGGGCCCCACGTGCCCTTTGTTGCCCAGAGGTATTTTGAACCTTTCACATTGAAGCAAATAGTATTTGCCGCCTAAAGTTGAAAACATTGGACGATATTCCGCGCGTGGAATTAATTATGTAACCGTGTAAATGGTGAAATTGTCGAGAACAAGAAAAAGGCAGTAGCTGGGTATTTATTGCATCCGTATCTTATATGGATGCTCAAGTAGGAAAGATACTAAGACAATTAAAAAGAAGGGTTGGATGGAAAATACCATTGTTGTATCTTCTTACTGATCACGGTTTTCATCTAGGGAACACGTTTTTTGGATGAAAGGTAAGCCTTCATTGGGAATCGGTTAGGGTTCCCTTGGTGATAAAAGTGGCCAGGCAAAGGCACCGGGCAGTATGTAATTTCCTTTTTCGAACTTTTAGATTTATATCCTACACTCGCTAAGAAATTTGGCTGGGATAAAGCTTCAGAACATTTACAAGAAAGGGCCTTGTAAAAACATTGGATTTAATCCTAAAAGCCAATGTTGAGGGATTATGCATTTTCGGTGAGTCAGGAGGTAAGACCTTTCTCTTTTGCGCAACCACAAATGGGCATACATTACAGTACGATGAAGATGCAGGAGCTCGGTATGGAACTTTTTGATATGGAGAACGATGCCAAACAGTATATAATCTCGCGCATAACCCTAAAAATGCTGTGATAGTTGGAGGAAATGCAGAAGACTTAAGGGAGAACTTGGAAGGACTTCGCACTAACGATCTTGGGTATCCAGTATGGTTCCAAGTAGTTAAGGCGTACACACTAGTGTGCGGTAGGCGGTATTATGGATCCGATTCCGGAGTTGGAGCATTCAAAATTTTTGCTTTGTTTATAAATAACCATCATACTTTTACGGCCTTCTGACCAGATTTTTTTGGGGGACAGAACTTGTTGGCCATATTTGTTAAATAAATTTAGACCAATGAATTTTCGAAAAATTATATTATTTATTTTAATTATAATAATACCCATTATCACTGGTACCAAAGATAAGCAGGAGAATTTTAAAAAATTCTAACTTACAATATTGGAAAGGCTATGATTGGGGCAAGGATCTGTAAAGAAGGAAAAATATACAAGATTGGGGGTAGGAGCACAAAACTCCAGAGTTGTTGCCTTACAAGAGTTTAGTTTCTATTTTCTTCGGAAATGTTAGCGGAAATGCCCAAGGTCTGGGGTCATGATTTACTCTTGTTTTATGAAAACAACTGGTTATTCTGGTGGCCTTACTTAAATATCCCATAGAGGTTGTAGAAAAAATGATGGAAGGTATGCATTCACGGTTGCGTTTTGCACTGCAAAAACCAATGGAATTGATGTTTGTAGGTTCACCTCCATCCTGGAAGCATTGAATCGGTAGGAGGGAAGAGGCCATTATAATATCCAATAAATTGAACGAAAATAGTCAAAAACACTTCTAAATATGTGGTATTGGGAGATTTTTAATGCCATTCAACCTTTTGATGCCGATTTGATAACGACCCCAAGGGTAAATTATTAACTAGGTACAAGGAATTCTAATAAGGGAAAGGGATTAAACGGCAAGTATTGTAAATGGAACAATTTGGAGTATGCTGTAATGTCCAAATTTCTTTCATTCCCCATTTATATGATGTAGTTCAAAATTTTCTGCTGGTTTAGCTGGAAAGAGGCAGTTTTCCTGGGCAGGTTTGGCAGAGGTGAATAAGGAAAGTGCTTTACAGCTGGCATTTTCTCGTCTGGAACGGATTAGATACATTTTTCGGTTTCTCCTGGAGTTATCCATTTTAATGTTTGGATGCCCAAAAGTCAAACAATGGTTCTGAAAATTGGTTTTTTATCGATCACTATCCCGTTAGTGCCAATTTTGACCTAAAAGATTGAAAGCCTAGGTGTTTCTGTGAGGAAATCAATTCATAAATATTAGCATGCAATTTACAATTCGTAATTGCGATGCTTTACCAATAGAAGGAGGATTTCTCTCCCCAAGAAGGCGAATTGCTAAAGTTTTATTTTAAATTTAAAAATCATGTCAGTTTTTAGAAAAAATTACTTCTAGGATGCAATTGGTTGGAAGAAAAATACGGGGCACATAATTATCATCGTTACCAGTTTGTTTAAATAGGGAGAGGGAGTCTTTGTTTGGGATGTTGAAGGAAAGAAATATTACGATTTTTTATCGGCCTATTTCAGCCGAGTAAAATCAGGGCATTTGTCATCCTAAAATTAATCAGCGCAATGATGCGGCAAGCGCAAACGCTTACCTTTACATCTGAGGGCATTCTATAAATGATGATGTTGGGTAAGTTGAGAATTGCACCGAAACCTTGGTTTTGATAAGTTGTTACCATTGATAAGCTGCGGAAGCAGTGTGGAACGGCGCTAAAATATGCAGAAAATGGGCTATGAGAAAAGGGAATTCCGGGAAATCAAGCCAAATTATCGTCTCTGTTGAAAATAATTTCACGGACGCTACAACGCACTGATTTATCTTCGTTTTCAACGATTCGTGGCGCACAAAAATTTATGGTTCCATATACTTGAAGGGTTTTATCAAAATTGAAATGACCAATCTAAAGGCCCTACAGGAGGTTTAGAGAACAATGTAAACATAGCTGGGTTCTTGGTAAACCCCATTCAAGGGGAAGCCGGTAGTGTATGTGCCGGCGGAGATTATTTGTCCGAAGCCAGGAATTATGTTAAGAAACATAACGTCTTTTTTATTGCGATGAAGTACAGACCGGAATAGGCCCGACGGGAAATTCATTGGCAACATGTGGAACTGTAATTGTCCGGATAGGCATTTATAGCGGAACCCTGAAGTGAAAAAGCGATTTTTGATTTTAGGAAAAGCCCTTTTGGAGGGTTTACCCCAATTTCTGGAGTTCAGCCAATGATGGAAAAATTTAGGATGTTTATAAAACACCTGGTAGCCATGGCAGTACTTTTTTGGGGGGGAATTCCCAGTGGCTTGGCTGCTGTGGGTATAGCTGCCCTCGAGGTAGTAAAGGAAGAAAGGGTTTTGGCAGAAAATGTCCTATCTGTTGGGTGAAAATTTTCAGGGATTGAGCTCAATAAGTTTATTCCCAACATGTTAATATGGTGAATGCCGTTAGGGGCAAGGTTTATTAAATGCCATTTATTGATAAATGATACAGAAAGATAGTTCTACAGGCTTGTGATATATTGTTTGGCTTTTAAAGGAGACGGTCTTTTGGCCAAGGCCTACCCATGGAAATATTATAAGGGTTTTGCCCCTCCTCTTAGGGTAATGGAGAAAGGAAACAGCTCCTTGATTGTGTGGGGATTAATTTATTAAAAAACTATTAAAGAATTTGAAAATTAATTTCTCTCTATTAATTTTTAGTAATAGGCCCCGTTATTGTCTTTTATAGCGGGCCTTTAGTTAATATCCTGAGCCAGTAACAGTAAAAGGGTAAATGTTTACATTTTCCTTAAAAAATTGTAAATAGCGTGATGATTATTAAATAAATAGTACTATTTGGAGTTTTGGGATGATTAGATAAGGACATGGTAAGGCTTTTTTGTTCTTTAAGGGGGTATAATTGCGAAACCCAAATGTAGATGATCAATAAAAATGCGGGAAATAAACAGGGATTATTATGCCGAGCAACACCTAACATTAAAATTTAAGTGATTAGCAAATCATGTTAGGGCCCTTTTGGCTACCGCAAACCCGTGCAATTAATTTTAACCTGTGGCAGTTTAAAATAAATGGGAAACATTTGGGAAAGTTAGTTGGAACTTAACGGCGGTTTATAAAAAAACAAATAGGAGTCAAAGTAGTCCAAGGAACACTGGCTCCCCCAAAAATTCCATCTTATTATTGTATTTTTTATTTTTTTTTAGAAATCCCAACCCGAAACTCCATTTTAAACCCAACCTATTTTAATGGGCAAAGCCAAAAAATAAAGCGATATTTATTAAAAAGCCCCCCAAACAAATTAACAACCTGGCCAAATTGGGAATCCTTCCCTCTTTCTTTTGAG
>Ga0163217_1083702_pt1 | contig 14385 bp, 11 predicted proteins | sample SynspAceP_FD_185933 | JGI IMG/M metagenome (GOLD analysis project Ga0163217, IMG submission 185933) | Saline lake microbial communities from Ace Lake in Antarctica - Synechococcus sp. Ace-P (PacBio error correction) | ecosystem: Environmental > Aquatic > Non-marine Saline and Alkaline > Saline ... | reverse complement strand
CTCGCGCTGGCAACCGAACTGCAGCGACTAGAAGCACAAATGACCGGATTCATTAGAGGGAGTTGGGATATGATTCCTAGGGCTGGAGCGTACGGCCAATCAAAGACTTATGTGAAATCAATAATTGATTGTGTAAATAAAACTGCTAAACATGTTGATTATGTGGACCCCATACAAAATGATCCGTACTACAAGTACGTAATGGTCGGTTAGCATACATCTTTCGGTTCGGTATGTAACGAAAGAGGTTTATTCTCAGTGGATTTACGCCGAGGAGAGCTTCCTCAACCAAGCGTATTATATTTACAAGGGAGCTCCAGTTGGAGAGGTTGGAATTCTTGAGGAATTCCAAGTGGTTGTTTTTCTAGGTCAGAGAACTATGACTTATCGTTCTCACCCAAAGAAAAGCAATAATCAATTTTTACTGTTTCACTACTAGTAGTTATTGTCAAAAGCCAGATTAGAAGATTTTAGTATGGCGGAACAGTTGCGCTATGCGAGTTCCAGACTGTGGAGAAATTATTATTAATGCTCCACCACTTCCAGAATCAACGCCAAATCGCTGCAATTCTGTTCTTACGTGGACAAGGCGATTGGTTACCACCGAAAAAGCTCATCGCCGCCAGCAGCAAGCAGAAAAAAGGCCTTGATGCAGCAATTGCTCACAGGCAAAAAACGCTTTGCTGGGTTCATGTGAAGAGTGGGAACGTTATTCGTGGGGAATTTGGTTTTTTATTGATAAAAGGTTATAGGAAAAAAGCACACCCAAAGATTTTTCTTTTCAGATATATTTCTGGTATTCAGATGTGTCAGCGCAGGCGTAATAAAACAATAATCTCAAAGTTCATCAGTTTATGTCGCGCCATCTCGTGCTTCCGAAGAAGGGTTCAGATACGGTGATATTTTTATTTTCAACGGTTGCGCCAAACTTACAGGGTTTTTCCATTAATAAGTGAAGCATATTCAGACTGTTAGCCATCTACAGGCTTTTCTGTTTTGACACCTAAGCAAATGTGTTGGAAATTATATTTATCAATGTCTTTTTAGTTCGACATTACAACTCAAATTTGATGCTTTTAGTAGTTGGTTCAAATTACCAGCAATCAACTCATCAGATGTAAAGAATTAAATTTATTGCCACTAACTATCCAGAACAACAAAATCGCGGCGGTTTCTCACGGCTGGCCCGATCAAGAAATCGACGCCTTACAATCCAAACTGGCGATTTAAAGCAAGGGAAAAAAAAGCCTGAATGCAGCAGTTTGCTCCCGGCAAACGTCGTGTTGCTGTTGGAAGGCCCGAAACGTCTCTTTATATTTCCTCGGAGGACAAATATGTGGGTGTTTACTGTACCAGCCGCAGTGGATTTGTTCACCACCACGGTGAAGGGCGAAAACGCACTTGTGTGGAAACGTCGCCCACACAAAACCATTACTGAATCCATCGCCCCCAAACAGGACAAAGACGGCGTGGTGTTCCGAATCGTTTAGGGCTGACTGATGTGTTACGATACCGACTGGCCATTGGTTGGTGCATTTCGTGTCTCGGTGAAACGCCAAAAATACTTCTGGTGATGGACTACAACACCGTTATTGCATGACCATGTTGGCACCGAAAAAAAAAGGTGGACGTTGCCAGCTTTATAACGATTTTGAAGGGCATTTGTATCTGAATATTATGGCATCACAGCGCCGCATAATATGGATGTAAAGACGGTCGCGGAATCGTTAGAGGCGTGCACGAGCTAGGGCCAACGGCGCGGTGTTTTACCAACGCAACGACCGCAGCGCGCAAGGGCGCATATCAATGACTGTGTCTTGGCGTGTGGAGCTCATTGTTATGAAGATTTATGCTCGAAGGAGAAGGGGAAGACTTACTCGATTTAATCTTTTTACTGGCGAGATCCCCCGTAGAAGCGAAAGGCCACAAAGATCACTTTTATCCCGTTCAAGCACTTTTTTGCTGCAAATGTAACGCCTTTTGGCCGTGACCCCGAAAAACCATCACACCGAAAATTTACTTGGAACGAGAAAATTACTTTTCAGGTACTCTCAAAAAACAATTGTATTAGACGGCGTGGTAACAACGCTTGCCGACGCCGCGCTCGCGAATTGCTCAAATCCTTACCGGCTGATGTTGCGCACCTGGGTGAAGGCTCACTGAATCAGAAAAATGCCAGCCCAGCGCTGAGAAGAACAAAGACGTTAAGCAAAAGACGTTAAACATAAGGAATGTCATCGACTTCTCTGGTATCAGAAGAAGGCCGCTAAAACTGGTCTAATTTGTTGTATATAGCACATCTTTTCCTATTTAGACTACATTGTTTTGTTATTATAACAAACTTTTGTATTGTGTTAGTCATTGGTTTTGGATTGCAGAATGGCAAATCGAGAGCAGATCGCGAGGCAAAGTGGCGCAGCCCGCAAGGCGCTGAAAAAAACGCAAAGCAAATGGCAGAACAAACTTGGTGTGAATAAATCGACTTTGTCCTTTTGATTTGAAACGGGCCCGTTTCACTGTGTTCGTTAGTATTCTACGAACGCTTCTTAGGACGCGGTCGGCTTTAACCTTAGAAGATCACCCCCAAAACACAATTTACCCCATGGGACGAGATAGAATCCCTTGTTGCGGAGGATGACTGATGTTCCGCTGCCCACTGAGTCTATTGTTTTCCCCCATAGCATCGAACACTCACCGGTTTGCGCAGGAAGGCCATGAGCTTGGTTTTCTGACCAATGCGTCTAGGCATCATTATTCAACTAGTCAAAACCAGAGGCGCTTTGGTTTCTCTGACCATGACAAGCCAAGTTTGACGGCTATTTTTTCTGGTACCTTGCATCTATATTTTTTCTCAAAATCTTCCTGGGATTTAATCGCCGTTTCATGCGGGAAAGCTGGCGCTGTTATGCTCGAGTTTGACGATATGTATTTGTTGCGCTGCAAGCGAGAATGCATTGTCGTTTTGTCTTAATGTAGCGAGTTGGCGTTGCCCGAGCTGGAACCAGTAGGTTGGATGATATTCTGCAGTATCAGGGAAAGCAGCCTTTGTTCCCTCAGTTATGGAAAAATATTATCTACGCATAGTTTGGCTGGTGTACAGCGGCTAAAGGTGAGTATTGCCGAACGGCAGCTTGTCGACGGGGCGAACACTTCAGCAGAAATCTGATCGTTAATGTTTGTTGATGCTGAATTTACGCTGTTGACAGGTGAATGAAATTTGTTTGTATGGAAACGGCGAGGTTTTGTGGATTGCGGCGCCTAACACCATCTTGTCAGAAATTTGGATACCTTTTGTTGTTGAACGTTGGTGATAAAAACCCAATGGCGAGAGTTTTGGGTACGGAAGATTTTACCACCTTGCTGAAAGCCCAGCACGCCAGACGCAAAATACAATGCAGCTACGAAGCGCTGTGAAACGCGACGTTTTATTGTTACACTAATAGCCTTTGATGAAGTACGTAAATGTATCGCTATTATTGTTTTTAATTGCTTATGGCAATGGTGACGCGCCATCTGAAAAATTTTTGCCCTAGCATAACACCAGACATGACGCGCATTTTTGTCGCGCCACCGTTTATATTCACTCATACGGTTATGTTATCAGGGGACCATTGACGATAAAATGGCGTTAAGCTGGGCAAAGAGTCATGTTTTCCTTGAATTATAAAACCCTTGCTTGGGGTTGGCTGATTCGGCTTTGTTTCGAATTCGCGAGCAAAGACATTATTGATAGCACGGCCCAAGCATTTTAGGAGTATCTGGCTATTTCTAACGAAGTGGCTTTGTTGGCGGTTTGAAAGACTCTATTGAAATCGGTGGCGATAGGCAGAATTCGACAAGCGATAAGTGTAGATTTCCGACAGATAAAAAACGTAAGTTGAATAAGGCAGGACGCATGTTGGTTTGAAAGCCTCAATTACCAATGAGAACACAGGCATCGAAGATTCCCGCGCTGGGACGCTGTTGAGCAATTTGCGGTTACGGTTTATTCCCCCAGTGTTTGTTTGCCACAGCGCGGAAAATCCTCTGTGGGTGATTTTGCCGCACGTTTCTTCGTGAGGTATTGCAAGACAGCGGTTTTTTTTCCTATTTTTGGGGCAAGCTTCGGAGTTTGGTCAGAGGAATCGAATTGATAAGTCGTTCATCAAGGGCTTTGCCCCCCAAAAAAATTTCCTTTTTTTTTTTGGGCCTATGACGAAGGTTAGCGCCGCCAATGAAAAACTCTACGATGCGTTAACCTATGGCATCCACGGTGACGGGAGTTTATCGACGGGTAAAAAGCACAGTCCAACCATTCAAATGATCGATTTGCAAACGCCGCCAATAATGATACCATTCTTACGAAGAGCTAACCGTCGAAACACCACCCGGTACGGGCAAGTGTATTCCCGATATTGTGTGTGTTTTTGTGAATGGGCTTGCTTGGGTCGTGATCGAGGCGAAGCGTCCGTGTCCAGCCAAAAAGGGAAAGCTAAGGCTGGGGGAAAATCCTCGGTGCTGGGGAAAGGTGTCTCGCAAAGTATTCGTACACCAGCTCAAGATCAAATCCCGCATTTGTTTGCCTACGTCAGTTTTGATATCGATTAATGCCGATGACGGTTTGTACGGCACCTGTTGGCACGAAAGAATAAATTCTGGGCGAAGTGGAAAGAAGAAGAGATCACCGATGGTGACATTTTTCACGCCTGAAGGAACCACGCGCTTTCGCCAGCCAAGCTAGATGCCTTGTTCGATCATCGACCGAGCAAAACGCGAGAACCTATCTTGCTTTGAATCGCGGGTGGGGATTTGTTCGGTAACGGATCAGGATCGTTCTGTGGTGGTCTTTGTTGCGCCATGAACAGATTGCTGGAACTGAGCGCGATTGTTTAGGCTTGTTCGACAAAAAGAACGGCGCATTGTGGCCGCGTTATCAGGCAAGTGCTTTTTAGCATTAAGCCTTGTTAGAGCGCATCACTACCTTTGATAATTGGCGTGGAAGAGGGGCGGCGTTATCAATTCCAAGCGCCAAGCACTTCGATTAACGCCGGGCCGTGGACTGGCCATACCACGGGCTCTGGCAAATCCTTACCAATGGTGTTTCTCTCCAAGGCGTTGATCGGTTGCCTGAGCTGGCGAAATGTCGGGTGAGGGGGTGACTGACCGAGTGATTTGGAAATCAGTTATCGCAAACCTTATATGTCGGGCGGGGGCTTTGTCGACGAAAGATCAGTCCAAGGCGATTCGGCCGACCAATGCGCGCGCCTTGCTCAGCAAATTTGCAGGGGCCAACGAAGCGGATTATCTTTTCTATTATAATAAATTTTGGCCACCGCGGTGCGTTTGTCGGAATGCTATACGGACAGCCCAGATATCATCGGCTGGTGGACGAAGGACACGCAGCCAGAATTGGCGAAAAAAACAAATTCCGCATGCGCCAAACCTTGCCAAAGCGGCGTTTGTGGCGCTTTACCGGTACGCCTTTGTTTGCAAGACGATAAAACTGAAAAACAAGTTCGGGCAGATTATTCATTCCTACACCATCCAACAAGCGGTGGAAGACAAAACGGTTAACGCCGTCTGTTGTACCGAAGAACGCAAAGCAGGGAACTCCCCCAATGACAAAGCCATCGACGCTTGGTTTTGATCGCATTTACCGATTACGCTGACCGACAACAACGCGCGGACTTAAAACGTAAGTTTGCTCAGCCAAGGCAATTTATTCAAACCACGGTCGCTTAGAATTGATCGCCCTATGATATTTTCGGGACCATTTTTCAAAAACTTCAAAACATCGTGGTTTAAAGGGCAATTGGGCATGTCGATTCCCAAAGCCTCGGCATTCGCTATTAAAGTGTTGTGGATGAGAGTTGGTAAGTGACTTCTGTGTGGCGATTGTCGGCACTGACAACGCCGAGAAGAGCCATTTGTGAAAGTCGATAAAGACAGCACGGACATCGTACCAAATTGGTGCGAAAAACAACGTGGCTAATCAGGACGAGAAACCTGACAACCAAGCAGATTATTAAAAGCATTGTTTACTTGAGGACGGACGGCCCAGACATCATGTCGTGGTGGAACAAACTACTAACGGCTTTGATGAGGCCGAAAAAATACGTTTTTGTACATTGATAAACCGTTGGAAACAAACCAGTGTTGATTCAAGCGATTGCGCGGGTAATTCGTCTTGTACAAAGACAAAGATTTTGGCTATTTTGATCGATTTATCGCGGCTGTGCTGACGGAATTAGACACCCACAAGAGATAAGTATCAGGGAAATCTTGCTAAGCGCACGCAGGCGGGCTTTGATATTGACGATCTCAGGGCTTGTTACAGCGCCATGGAAAAACCGAGTTAACAAAAACTGCCGAAGTTGTACGCGGACCTTAGTGGTCATTTTTTGATATCGGTGTCAGAATAGAGTGACCGTAAAGCCATGGGAGCTGGCGTTGGCGGTAAAATCGAAATATTGATGGTCAGCTAACCATGTGAACTTGGAAAAACGTTGATGATTTTTATGCGGCCGCTGTTCGGCGGTTTTGTTCGTTGCCATGAAGCGTGCGTTGCAATCGGCGGGTATTTTTGAGGGATGTGTGCGTTTGACGACAACGTGCCTTATATAAGCAAACCCTGGAAAAAAACATGACGGACTTACGTCAAAAGTACGCGCCGCGGCAGAAGAACCATCGATTACGATCAATACGAGAAGACATTTTCGCGCTTTGTTGGATAAGGCATATTGGCGGGGTTGGAAATTCGTGAGTCGAAAGGCGCTTATTGGGTCGGTTGATTTGGGTACAATAAGGCCAAACCATGTGCCGATGACAGACGCCGAGGCGCGTATAATAAAAAAAGGACGGATTACTGGGCGTATGACCAGACAAATAGAGCAAGAGCTGCGGACGATCCTTACGCTTCAGAGATATTTTGTCCAAGCTGTGAAAAGAAGCCATCGAAAAAGGCCAGCGCATGTTTGGATTGCGCGATTAAGCAATAAGTGCTGTTTTGCGGATTTAGAAGAGCAGCTAACAAAGAAACGTAAATTGTGGCGGGGATTCCGCTAGAGAAAAAATCCGCCAGCTCGATTTCGTTCTGTTGCGTGGGCAATGTTGCAAATTTACTATGGTTGATTGCGGGTTTGTTGCTGATGCCCGATCCAAATGCGTTGCCGTTTTAACGAAGATAAAGGCATTGAATATGCCGTTAAGATAGATCAACGTAGTGCATAAAGCCGTAGCGGAATATTCGATTAACCCTCATGGAGTGGAAAACCAATTCGACGTGGGTCTGCTGCCGTTTTCTATCAGGAATTAGGTATGCAAAAACCGAAAGTGTTGCATCACGGATTTGTGACACAAAAACAATCGCCTTAGACGTTCGTCTCATTAAGGGCTTAACTTTTATGACTGCTATTTATACAGATGAACGCGATAAGTGAAGAATACAGCTTTGGTCTATGGCGACGACGCTATTGCTTACGAGGTGATTTCGCTAAAAAAACGCCTTTGTGAAAAACAAGAAAGTGCGACGACAACAACGTTAAAATTACCTTCGCGTTTCTCCTCTGGCGCAGGTGCAAGTGGATCGCGCGGACGCATTTGCACCAACGAGGGCGATTCATGAAGCCAGTGATTAAAGCGTGCAAAATGGAGTTTGGGGATGCCTGGTCGCGTTTGTCGCAGCCAAACAGGAATTTGTTCAGCCCAAAAGACTATTGCAGCGGTGAGATGCAGTTTTATTTGGTGAAACGTTATGGGTTTGAAAAGTCGAGGAGACTACGGCCACAGGGCCAAAGATTCAGATGACGCGAGGGCAAGGTTGTTAGTTACGTAAGTCAGTTTGATTGACACAAAAACCGCTCGTGTGAAAGCAGCTTGTCACGCACTGGTATCAAGCGCATGCCAGAACGGTGTTTCAGAGCGTTTGATGCAAATTTGCCGAAACACAATGGTGTTTCAAAGGCGTACCGTTTTTTTCGTGTGTTTCCCATGCAAAAAACAATGAGCAGTTTGTCGGCTCGTGGCTCGCTTTTGCTTAATCACTCACCTCATTCAAAGCGCCAAAGACGTATCCGATACGTAATTTGCACGAGCTTTGTCACATTGGCTGAACAACAACCACAGCGAATCGATTCTGGCGCTTGCTAACCAAGTTATGCCGATTGAAAGAGTGAAAAATCGTTTGGATAGCATGGCGGAAACTGTACTTGTGAGTGAGCTAATAAAAACGGCCACGTCGTTAATAGATTTTTCCGAGGTGTTTTTTCAATAAAAAAAACCAGAACGTAGTTTCGTTTCTACTGGTTTAAAAAGGGAAAGGCTTTTAATCTTAAATAGCTTTATTTGATAGGACTACCAGCTGCTGATTTAACGTGACGCGGTAATGTCTCTGCCTGGGGTTGTAGAAATCGCTGAGCCAGACCCTGCAACGTTATCTTTGCCAAACAAATGCTCTGCATGTTCATTAGAAAAGTTGAGTGGCTTTTGTCATGTCTAACCAAAGAAGAGGCGTCAACGATCACAGCGGCTTCACTTTTGGCATTTCTTGCTATTGCTAAAGTAGTAGGAGCACGATGTAACGAGCGCCTAACCCTACAGGACATGTCTTGACGTGGAAGTGTGTAATGGCCCCATACAAGAAGCAGAATGTTTTGGCGTTGTATGAGATGGTATTACCCTCGTAGTTATTCATCTTCAGTGTTTTTGGCTCCATATATGAGTAACCAACCTGAGATGCTTAAAGCTTCATTCTGTTCAATGTCCGCTCTTGCTTCTAAGATCAAACCTATTGACTTGGTTATTTACAATCCACTTCACGAACAATACGCATACTTGGGAAGACGCGGTTTCTACATGCTTTTTCAAGATTCGTAAATAGCAACAGAAAATAGCGCATTCATATTGTTTGGATTGAATACTTTGCTCCGATTTCAAGTTGCTCACCGCGGACATTTTTTGTACTCGTCGCCGATGTGCGCTACGGGATTCGACTTGGCTCATGTAGCAGAGACTCTCATCGCTTAATTTGTATGTGAATGCCGAGCGAACGTTGTCTTTCTGAAAAAATCATGTGGGACGGATTTTGTCTCTGTTAAATAGTTTTAATTGATCACATCTTTGTTTCGTCGTGTCGTGCGGCCAAGGGTAAGGATGTATTTGGTCATTCTAGTGCGAAGTTTTGTGAATCAACAGGCTTTCGTCTGGTAATCGTTTGCGTGTTGCCCGTAAACGGTATGTTTGTAGGGGCACCAGAATTAAAACTGGCGTTTATCATATTCAATTGCTCGAAGGCACTTCCATTAGTAGGAAGTGGAATCGGTAGGTGAATCTTGATACTCGATGCAAAAATTACTGTGCTGCTGTCGAGACGATCAAGCTTGTCGTATTGTCCTAGTAAAATATGCCATTTAATGTTCAGCTTGGATTTTTGGCCATAGTAGTCACGACCCTAGTCGTTCCAGATGTGTCTGAAGATATTACTTAAGTTTACAAATTAACCAAAACTGTCTATCGGCAATCCACTGTATCTTAAATTCGAAGACTTTGAAAGTTGTTATCCAGGTTGTTGAGTAATGTGTGGCACTTGATATTGGTGCGCTCCACATCAGGGAATTATAATTCCGGTTCCGCCATAGAGTATCGCTGCTGTGTATTCTTTGCCCGCAGGTAACCGCCGCTGTTCGGTTGAGAATCGGTTTTTTTTAGATAGTCAACGATTCAATTAGCTCTGGTATCGTCATTAGGTTTCCAAGAACGGCCGCCATAATAATTGCGAATCTCTTCGAAATAATCGTATTCTTCGAGTCCGCCTGTCTTTCACTTGCCTGTAATCGGTTTTACGCCAGTTTTCGGTTTTCATGTTTAGTGTATTGCAACACGATGCCCAACTTCTTTGTGATCGTTGGAAGCCATAGGTGACGTTAGGCATTTACCGAATTCATTCAATTTTGGCTGTTTACTGACAAAGTTGATGGATCCACCTGGGTCTGCAGGACCAAACCAAAGCTGGAGTTCGCACCCGCGAATTACCTCAAACGCGTTCGAAGCAAAGGCGTCTCCTAATGCCCCTCATAGAGCCAAGCGTTAGTCCATCACGAATAGGTTTGTGGCACTAAAACCCCCCGGGCGGGGGGGGAATTTGGAAGTAAGTCATTTCGGTCATATCCTGTACTGTAGTAACCCGTCCACGTGCCCGTTGTTATTCAAGACTTCTTCTGTTTGTGCTGGCGTTTGCGCTGTTGGATTCCTTTTTTCTGTGATCATGGACACAGAAGCGGGCGTGTTTTATCCAAAATTACTGGTGGCAGACTTGCCGCCGCCCCAGGCTCTTTGGCAACGACCCGGAGTTGGAATCGTACGTCCGCTAATATTTTTGATCGTTAACGATAATTGGAAAAGACAGTCGAAACGCTTCGGTTTCTCCTTCTGTGTCTGCGTAGCCACATGATAGGCGTTATTGATTAGCACAGACAAAGCGCGGTCTTGGCATAGTGGTTTTGCTTTAGTGTTAAAGGCAGGGTGCTTTTTTTCTTTCATTTTAGGTTCCTCCATAGTGAATTATTCCACAAATCGATATGCGAAATTGCCTGTTGTTAATGGTTATTGATAATGTTAATGAATTGAATTTCCCCAAGTGCTTTTTGTCTGGTTTAAAGCCTTCTGTTTTCTTAAGTGGTTTTGGTGATTTTGGACGCCCGATTGCATACCATCGGCGGCCGGAAAGAGGGTTGAGCATTATTTGATTGTGCAGACCGAAAACCGAGCTTGAATGACGTCTTCTGTTGATGACATTTTTCGGCGTTCCATAAGCGTGTATGCGGCCTTGTCGACAGTGGCGATGAGTTGGTCTGAATAACGTGACGCTAGGTTTAAATCATGGCAAGACCAATACGATGTGGTGCCTTGGCTTTGATTTAAATCAATCAGCGATCTAATACTTCCATTTGAGTGGGTGGACATCGAGAAGGTTGTCGGTTCATCCAGCCAGTAAAAAGGTTCTCAGTTTCTTGTTGCGAGCGCCATGGCGATCCACACACGTGACGGTTGTCCGCCCGGACAGCTGTTCGTCTATTTTTCTCGATCTATAGTTTCTGTGGTTTTGGTGGTGTCTAGCGCTTTGGCGATGGCTCATTCGATCCGTTTTATTCCAGCGCGAATGAAAACCGTGACTGAGGGTGTTCGTCCTCGGCTAACCAGATCGCCACCGTGATGCCTTACTGGGTGCAATCGGTGACTGATGAAGCAGACCAGCGTTTGGGCTAACTGCCGTGGATGGCATCTTATTGTATGGATTTTCCATCGAGTAAAACCTGACCTTGAGAGGCGAGATTAAGCGAAGGACATAGTACGTAATAACGTGGATTTTCCACAGGCGTTTTGCACCGATAATGACGTTGATCTTGACCAGCCAGGTTATTTCTATGTTGATATTATCAAGATTTGGTGATGGTTTTATCGCCATATCGGCATCAAGATGATCCACGATGAACTGATGGTTAAGTGTCATAGTGAGCCTCCTTTGCGAATTCACCCGGAATATGAAGATTAAATAAGATAAAGGCCGCGCCTATTGCCCGGTAATAAACACCCAACCGGGTAGGCGACTTGGTAGCAAAAAAATGTCCAATTATAATCCCAGACCAAAAACAGCAAGCGCCAATAAGACCAGCAGGAAGGATGATAGAACCATTGTTTTTGATTGAGTCTCATGGCGATGGGCCAGACAAAAAAAGCCACAAAGCGATTGGGGCCAGTGATTGCAACACGGACTGGCAATGGATCCCAACAGAAGCGATATGACGTAATTCGCGTCATACCGACTCGCACACGAGGATTGGGCCGATGTCGCCCATTTCGTAAGGTGTCCAAGATCACGGCTCGGCTCAGTAAAAAACCACCAAATATTAATATGAGATGAGGCAATGGCAGCCGCATTTGATCTAATTGGCGCGGGAATTGACCCCCCCAAAAAAACTTTTTTTGCCACTTAACCAGCGAATGGCTTCTTGTTCATCCCATGATTTGAGCTTGCGACAGCAAAATAGACATAAAGCTTTCGATTTCATAGCGGAGACACCGATGACGATTAAAATGAGTCGTGGTTCCCGTGGCGCCATTTACGATAAGGACAAAGCGGTAGATGGTCATGGCAACTAGCAACCGATGTATGGAAAAAAAAACGCCCACGCTTCGCACCACCTATTCAGCAGCAATAATGGCGAACACCGCTGCGCGGTCGCGCCAGAGCTCACCACCGATGATGTCGGAACTGGCGAGTGGATTTCTCAACATGATGTTGAACGCCACACCAGCCAGGCCCAAAAAACTCTACGACCAGAAGGAAATACCGCTCGTGGCAGACGCAGGTGACCGACGACAAAAGAGGCGCCTGCGTACATCGTCACCAAGTAGCACAGTCAATACATGCGTTTGGCGGCGCTTGAAGGCATTGGCCCAGAACCAAGGTAATGGAAAAAGGCGACCGGAGACAAGAATACACAGAATTGACAACAAGGCGAATCCATCGAGGAGCGATGTTTACGGCCATATTGCAGGCGAGATAAGTTGTTATCTAGGTTGCTCATCATAGCTCTTCACGCGGCTGGCGAGTACATCCAGATAGAAAAGGGGCGCGGCCAACAAAACGCTGTCACCACACCGACGGACAACTCACTTGGCCTTTGATTGAATGCGTCCAACCCACATCGGCGATGAGTAATAACACCGCCGCCTTAAGGCCGGAAAAATCAACAACCGCGGATATCAACCCGACGAGGCCAAGCGGGCATAAATGAGGCACAACCAAACCGACAAACCAATGGGGCCCAAATGGCGGTCGATTGCGCCACACAATAACACCGCGATTACCATTGCCAGTGCCGCGTTATCCAAGCGACGTTTTCCCTTTATCCGCGGGGCAATGTCGTCTTCCATGCGCAACAGTGAGCTTTCTTGCACAAAACGACACTCAGTAAAACGCAACGATAAGAAAGGGCAGAACAAAAGCTGTATGCCTGTCAATTTTGTGGCGCCGGCCGACACCGCCTATCTGCCAAGAATTTCACGCGCCCGCAATGTCGTTTTTGGGTAGTACCCACCGCGACAGTAAAAGAAAGACGGCGGCTGCCGGACGTGGCGCCACCCTGCGAGAGCGAATTTGAGCGGTTGTTGATTTTCCAATAGCCCATTGAAACTGATGAAATACACAAATATGGCGGTTTGCCTGCGCCAAAATGGGCGATCCAAGACATAGCTTTGTAGTTGATTTATGCCGAACCAAGCCAATCGATGAAACCAATAGAAAGCGGCGCCAACATTGACCACCCAAAATGCCGGGATCCGCAACGGATTGCGAGTCACGCTTTGCATTTATGGCGCCAGAATAAACCCCAGTGCACTGCTGCCATGGACGGCTTAGAACCTGTAACGGGGGATACGCATTAGTGGACTGATGCTTCGCCCATGGTGTTCATTGCCCTTGAAGGGCGCCGAAGATTTCTGGCAAGGACACGTCTTCGCTGGTACCAATGGCCAATCGATGAAAAGCAACCAAAGCGATCAAGGACTACGATCAGGCAAAACAGTGCGCAGGTCGCCGTTTCGAGCTTTCTTTGGAATCGAGTGGACTTTGTTCATTGTGTCGATCCGCTTTACCGTGCCGCCGGGCGGCAAGTGCGTCAAGATAATCATCCTCCAGTTAACCAAGATATCGACTCAATTGGCGTTAGGATTCGCCGCAGTGGCTATTTGGGATGTTTGCCGAGCAATGACAATAGCGGCCACTTCTAACTGGCGCGCATTTTCGGACTGGAGTGGGATTAGTGGTTAAAGGCGCAAAATTGCTTATTTGCCCCATAAGTTTTGACAAAAATATCGACATCGTCTAAATTCATCTATTTGTTTTCAATTGCTGCTTTTCGCCCAGAATATTGACCCATCACGACTGAAATGTTTTTCACCCGCTCGGGGGAGAGAGCCAGTTTCCCAACATCATAAAAAAACTTTTCACCCGCGGGGCATGTCGTTTGGCACTGTAAAATAAAAGCGTATTAAACACTCAAAATCCGTTGGGTCGAGGCGGGGTGATTGAAACATGGCGGATTTTGCCTTTCAAACTCAGGGATATGAGCGGGGGACCCGTTCGGCGATTTGGAGTCCCAATGTGGGGGCCAATTGGGGGAGCGTTTTTTTCTCCTTCATTTTTGACCATGCCCAATTTCCCGGGCGGCACTATTTAATTTGCGAAATTCATTTTTTTACTGCGCCAGTTTGGGCGACCCCCCCAAAAAGGGCCTTTTTGTTTCTTTTTGGGGAAAACGGGGCCCCCAAAACCAAAAAAAAAACCGGAAAAAGCGGGAATTTTTTTTCCCCCAAATTTTTTTTCTCCTTTTTTTCTTCTTTTTTTGG
>Ga0163217_1103543_pt1 | contig 14387 bp, 13 predicted proteins | sample SynspAceP_FD_185933 | JGI IMG/M metagenome (GOLD analysis project Ga0163217, IMG submission 185933) | Saline lake microbial communities from Ace Lake in Antarctica - Synechococcus sp. Ace-P (PacBio error correction) | ecosystem: Environmental > Aquatic > Non-marine Saline and Alkaline > Saline ... | reverse complement strand
CCACACCCTCAAGGAACATGAAGGCGATGAAAGACATTGGGTGAGCTACCCAGTAATTTTGTTCGTGAAGACAACCAATGACCGTTCATGAAAAAGCACCGCCACCGCCTTGATCCTTGCCCGTTGGGGATCGTTGGCACAGCCCTGACACCGGAGCTTGGGTCATCAGCGGTCTCAACGCACTTCCGTACTCCGGCCGCAGGCAACGCGTGGAGCCGGGCGCTTCACGCCGTAGCGTGGCGGAGTGGCGTCGGCCGCCACCGTGCGTCGCTTGTGCCGTTCGGCATTACGACTGTGATCCACAACGGACCTTAAAAGCCCGGCGGTGACACACGCCGAAAGGACAAGCGAGCGAAAAGCCAGGGATGCGATGGAAGGTCAAAAATGAGCCGGTCAGAAGCAAAGAAACTCGGTTTCAAGCGATTATCGGGACTGGCTGCAGTGTAGCAGCCAGGTCTAATGGCATATGCCACCTACCATCATCTAATGAATGGGGGTGAGACAGAGTCGTGCCAATCTCGGTCTTCGTGGGCTTGGCGCAATAGTGGGCCTGCTACGCGCTGTCAAATCAGCCTTTCGCAACTGGATGACCGGGAGCATGGGTTTATGCCTCGCAGGCATTATATTTTGCCTGGGAAGGTGCTCAGTAGCGGCTGCATTGCATTGGTATTGTACTTGGTCTTTATGGGGTGGAATCATAAGTGTGGTCTGTTTCCAAGAGTTCCCAAACGTCTGAAGGCTATAATGGTATCCGATGTTTTGTCCGAAATGTAAACCCGGCACCAACGCAGATTTCGCCAAGTGCTGGCCTGGTCATTTGTAGGCAAGGCTTTTCAGAGAAATTTTGTACCCAAAACCTTATTGCCAGAGCTGGAAGGTCAGAGCCGAGCCTATTGTAAAGACAATCCATAGGCTGAAAGAATAGCTTAATCGCTCAATTAGCCATCAAAAAAAGGTTGACTATCTAGTGAGCACCTGGAATATTGTCATTATCGAGGGAGCCTTGAGAAGCCATGTTTGGTTCCTCTGCACGTTGCAGATCGCCTTTATGGCTGACATCCATGACTGCCAAGGGCGGACGAATTATCTAGTTAAGTCTGATGATCGGGCAGGCCAGCCGACAGCCTTGAGGGCAGTACAGTCATGCAGCAAGTTGTAGTGTCATGTTCGCGAAAGCCTCACCAAGGCTTTTGTTCTGGCAAGTCAATTCCGGCTTGTTCCAGCTTGCCGGCGCAAGTAGGAGGATCTGGAAAACCCGAGCCTCATTCGCGGCATAAATGGAACCCCCCCATGTGATCAACGTTCAGTATTGAGTTGACGGCCGGCAAAAGCAGCTTGACTTCCACGGATTATTGAGCAGTGATAGTTTAGAAGCACACCCCCTACCGACGGGCAGAGGCCGGAGCGTGGCGGAGCACTGGCGGGTGAAGTTCCTGTCTGAGATTTGAAAAGAGGTTTGCTGGCCTTTGGGCAAGGCAGTTGAATTGACCGGGATTGAGTCCAGCTACCCCAAGACGAGCAAGAAGGGCGGCCTCGAAGCCCACGCGGGCTGGAAACGCACCTATCGCCGGCTGGAGATCACCAGAGCCAAAAACTGCTCCCAGGCGAGCAGGTGCCATTGCTTCAAAAAAAACCGGACGCGGAAGGTTCACAGCGGATGAGGCCCTCAAAGCTGTGGGCCACCAGGGCGTCAGGAGGTCTTGGAGACCCTGCAAGCCCCAGTTGGTGATGGTCGATTTTTCAGTCAGCACGTTTTGTGCCTTTACTGACACCGCCGCCCACCCCACGCAGGGACGGGATTGGCCTGGCATGGCGACCCCAACCGGAGTCTGACCCTGCCCATGTCGGCCACGCACATGATGTGGGCCCGGCCGGCTCCACCTACGACCTGCGCTTCGATCGACGGCCATGCGGATGATGGGGCGATGGGCCCACCAAGGAGAAATCGGGTTGTAATCCTTGCGCAGCGGGCCGAAGATCATCGAACTGCGCCGCGATGCGGCCGTGGATGGGCACTGCGTAAGCCGCGTACCACAAGTACGACGCTCTTTTCGCGCTCTGAGCAGCCGCTGGCCTGCAAGCCCCCTTGACTCTCCTCTCACTGGAGACCTTATGGTTTGAATTTTGAATGGTATGTCCGGTGTGATGTTCAACCAGAAAATCGATCCCAAATCGTCCCCCTCACCACCGCTGGTCAGGGGTGCATTCGTCGCGGTTCTTCTGCTCGCCCACGGTTGCTGGCGTGCATGACCGTCGCCGGTTTGGGAAACCTGGTACGCGCAGCCACCGCTCCGCCATCAGATTGCTGAGCAGACCAATCCGAGCGTTTTGAGGGAAAGAGCCAGCAGGTGACGGGCCTACCGCTCAGCGAGCTGCGGCTGCTGCAAGGGCTGGCTGGACCATCTGCGCGGCGAGGGCGTTCAGCGTGGTGATCACGTGCGCTTGGAAAATCTCGGAAGAGATCAAGGTTCAGCCAGGAGTTTTCCGGGGGATCTGGCGTCCCTTGCCACACCGCCACCTTGGCGGGATACGTGATCGAGGGTCATGTTCCTGCTGGAGGCCATCCACCAGCTGCTGCGCAGCGTCCGGCGGTGGGCGGGCATCGCTGTGGGAATGCCCCTCGTTCGCCGGGCACATTTGGAGTCAGCGTTGCGCAGTGAGTCCTACACAGTCTGCTCCTTCACCCGCGGACGGGATCGTTTACGCCCTTTCTTCCACGTGAAGTCATAAAAGATGGCGATGGATTTCCATTTTGGCCGCACGCTCTTTCCTTGGCCTCGCGCAGGGGCCTCCGCCTCCGTCGCGGGCGCGGCCCTGCTGGGGGCGCTCCGCCCCCATGGCGTCGGCCCACAACGGTGTTTCGCTCCAGCGGCGGTCGGCTGGAGATGGATCTGGTGGCGGCGGAAAACGGGCCGTTGACCGATTCCAATGCCCACCGCACGGCGCTTGACCTACAACGGCCTGCTGGCCCGGTCCGCTGCTGGGGCTGAAACCCGGCGACGCCGTGCGGATCAGGGCTGCACAACCGCCTGATCGTTCCACCCAATCTTCACTACCACGGTCTGCATATTTCTCCCGAGCGGCAACGCGGACAACGTCTTTCTTGAGCGTGGCCCGGGGGCCAGCCAAGACCTACGACTTCAGCCTGCCCGCCGACCACCGCCGGCACCTTACTACTACCACCCTCACCGCCACGGGCAGCGTGGCCTTGATCAGGTGTTTCCGGTGGGCCTTGGGGGGTGGGGCTGATCGTGCGGTGCCCTTGATCGCATCCCCGAGGCTGCAAGCAGCGAGAGGCAGGTGGTTTTTCCTCAAGGATCTCCCTGGTGTGATGGGGATTTTCGGCTCGATCGGCATGGGGATGATGCTGGGACGGAGGAGCGGTGCTCACCGTCAACGGCCAGGTGAATCCTGCCTTCTCGATCCCAGCTTGGCGGGCCTGCTGCGTGCGGATTGTGAACTGATCCAATGCCCGCTTCTGGCTGCTGGCCCTGGAGGACCATCCCTCCCACCGGGATCGCCACGATGGCGGTGCCCTTTGAAAACTCCGGTTGCAGCAGAGGAGTTTTGTGCTGGCTCCCGGCGAGCGGGCTGAGGTGGCTGGTGCGGGGGTTGACCAGCAGGGTGGCCGCTACCCGGCTGCTGAACCTTCCTATGCCCGCGGCTCTGCGGAATGATGGGGCGGCATGGGCCGAAGCAGAGGAATGGGGCCGAGGCATGGGAATGGGCCCGGGGTTCTGCCCAACCATAGGGCCGGTGCCTGATCGCCACCCTGGCCTATGGAGGGATTCTGTTGCAAACCCTGCCGTTACCGGAGCGCCTTGTTGCCGGTTGTTCCCCTGGCCGGAGCCGGTGCGCACCGCCGCTTCCTGCTTCAACCACGGCATGGCCCCGGCATGGGCATTGGTGTTCCTGATCAACGGCCGCGCTTCGAGCACGGCAGGATCGATACACGAGTTCCAACTCGCGAGACACGAAGAAGGGAACTGCTGTGAACGACGGGGTCATGGATCACCCTTTTGCCACGTTCATGTCAAACCCGTTTTCGCTGTGAATTCAGTCGCAAACGGCAATCCGGACCCTATTCGGGCCTGGAAAGATGTGGTGTTTAGCCGAGCGGGGGAGACCGTGCGGATCCGCACTCGCTTCGACGATTTCACGGACTCACCGTCTACCACTGCCATATCCTTGATCACGAGGACTGGGGTTGATGGACCTGGAATTGCCGTAGTCACCTCCATCACACCGCGCACCATGTTCATCGCAATGAAAGGGATCGATCCCCGGCGGGGTAGCCGGTAGCATCCAGGCTTTGTGTGGTTGGGCCATCAGAGCTAGATCGCAGGCTTTTGTGGGAAGTCGTGAAAGAATCACCTGGGCCATTTTACAGCTGGGGCGTGGGTCGTTCAGGTCTTTCGCCCTTGGCAGTGCGAGCAACACCGGCTCAGGAAATCGCCTGGGAAGCGGTATAGCCACTAGATCAGCGGGGTGTCCGGCTTGACGCCCGAATCCAAAAACCCCCTTTGATCTTGGCCAGCTGGGATAGCCCTGAACCCCCTGCTGCTTAAAGGGCAGCGCCTGGCTGTTAACGCCGTCCTCCGGACATCGATCACCAGCGTTGGCGGTGATCGAAGCCGGTAGCGATCATGCCGATCGTGGCGACGCGGCCAGGTGGAGCTTCACCAGGCCTGAGAGAAGGCTGGAGAGGCTGCCATTGAAAAGCCTGAAGTGGCTACAGGGTCAAGGGCCTAATGTCCCCCTACAAGGGTTTGCCACCTACCGGGAGGGCAGGATCGATGCAGATTGGCGATGGCACGGGCTACCGGTTGTGAAGATCGAAACCACCGCTATACGAACGAGAACACTTGCTTGCCCGTGCCGGCAGCGTACAGATGGCAAAATATACCGTCTTTATCGCTGCAAGCATGTGGAGCAGGTTGGCGCTTCATTCCGCTTTCTGCCGCAGCCTTGACATGGAGCCTGGGAGGAGGTCCGCGTCCTGATCGCGGCGCGGGACGCACAGGCCGGAAGCTGCCCGGACCCGTGAAGCCTTTGCTGGACGAGGAAGATGGCCGAGGTGTGATGCGCGGCGTCGATTGGAACTGCGCCCAAAGCTTCAGCATCAGTTGCGGGAATTCTTCAGAGGTTCTTTGTCCGCCAATTCTGATGAGGTGAAAGAACCTGTGGCATTTCTCGCTGGAGTTGACCCGTTTCGGCCCGTAGGCAACAAGGCCCAGATCTGATCGTTTTCCGCCCTGGGCTTCAAAACTCTGAGCCGCTCAACCTTGTTGTTGCGAAGCAGGCGAAGACCATTTGGCGATCACGTCAGACTGGTGCCCATGCAGGCAAAAACCGCCATCCACATCGTGGCATGCCGGCCACGGTTGAGAACAGGAAGAGGGCCTTTGATTTCCCAGCGCCACACAAAGTCGACGCAGGATGGAATGTGCGGGCGAGAGAGGCGATTCGTTTCCGGTACGCGCATCAGGTCGTCGTTCATTGATCAACCACAGCAGCCGCTCGATTGGCGATGGGTGCGCGCGGCCCCCATCGCGAAGCCGATGTCCGCCCGTGTGGGCCAGAGCCGCGCGCATCATTGATGCCATCGCCGGCAATGGCGCGAATCCGTTAAATTGGCCTGCAGAATCGGCCACTGCCTGAGCTTGTCCTGCGGTAGCGGTTGCTTTTCACCTCCTCGATGCCGGCCACGGCCGCTATCGCGCCGGCGGTGTGCGTTGTCGCCCGTGAGCATCAACCGGGAGTTGACACCCAGGCTTGCGCAGGGCCTTCATGGCAGCTGCTGAGCTGGGCCGAACGGTTCAGCGACGGCCGATTCAGAAGCGAGTACGCCGGTTTCATCGGCCAACAACTGAGCGATCACCGTTGGCGTTCGTGCACTGCCATCGAGGCTTCCAGTTCGCTGGAGCAGAGCCCCAGCTCCTCGATCCAGCGGTGATTGGCCAGCATTCAGCGGCCGCCCGGCGATCATGCCGGCGCACCCCCCGCCGGGTAGGGCTCGAAAGGCCTCCCGTTTCAGACGTTCACCCTCCAGGGCTTGTGGCAATCGCTCTCGACACTGGATGTCGGAGCGATCGGGCCAGGCTGCTGGGCAGCTGTTGAAGGCGCGCCGGCGTCCGGCATCGCCTTGATTGAGAGGGAGAAGGCCACCACCCCGGCTTGGGTGGCCCAGGGTGAATTTCGTGCCGGTCTTGTCGAAGGAGCCAGGCGCACCTGGATCTTGCGGGCCTTCCTCGATGTACAGGCTCCCTTGATGATGATTGCCGCGACGGGCGCGGCGGCCAGTCCACTCACCACGGTGACTGGGGTGGCAAATCAGCCAAGCGCACAGGGACAGGGCGCTTCACCCAGCAGGCACCAGGGCCTTGTAGATCGCCTGGGGTGGGCGTGAATCCGAGCAAAGCTGGCGTCGCAGCAGGGCAACAAGCCAGGGCGAAGACGAAGGACGGCCGGGGTTGTAAAGCGCCGCCGCGAAGCGATCCCGAAGCGGTTGGATCGGACAAGGCACGGGAAGCCTGGGCTTCCTTCCACGCGCCTTTGATGAATCTGCGCCAGGCGTTGGCTTTGGGAGGCGGGGCGCCGTCACCCGGACTCGAGGGCGCCGGCTCTTGGTTGATCGTGCCGGCAAAAACCTCATCGCCGCTGACCTGTCAACGGGGCAGGCTTCTCGCCTGGTGATCGGAGCCTGGTTCACCGCACTCCGCCGCTGAGCACCGTGCCATCAGAGCGGCAGACGTTCGCCCCGGGCGGACAAGGACCACGCTCGATGCCACAGCAGTGGCTGACACGCGTTTGGCCAGCGACCATCGGGTTTATCTGGATCTCGCCTTGATCAGGGCCATCGCCATGGCTGGGTGATCGCCTGGCGAGCCCGCTCCACCGCCCGCGCTATCAATCGCCTCGGCGACGGCGCTTAGAGCGCCATCAACCATGGCAGCTTCGGGAAAACGGCCGATTCAGAAAAGCGCCCGTGACGGCCACGGCTCATTCAGGTGCATTGATGTTGAAGCCGGCCCTGGCGCAGGGCGCCAGGCCCTTGCGAAACACGGAGAAGCCCGGCCAGGGCGATTTGCGGCAATCGCCATCCCGCCCCCCCCATTCCAGCAGTTCATGACCGGGAATGCGGAATGACCAGATGCAGCAAGCTCTGCCGTAATCGCCAGCAGCAAGGAACTTCCCAGGCGGGAAAGCTGTTCCACGGGCGCCGTTCGGCGCGGGTCTTTGGGCGGCGGACGGCCGGTGATTCGGCGCTGATCGGCTCGGGTTGAACCCCAGCACGCGGGATCGCGGCGAGCGCGAGCTGGGAGCGCGGCTTGTTTCGGACCATCGATCGCCAGAACCCGCTCGGCCAAGCAAGGGAACCTCCAGGGCTGTCGGATTGCCGTCGAGTCCTGAGAGGGCATGGCGAATCTCGGTTTCTTCGGTGGCGACAATCCATCGCGCTGATCCGAACAAGGCGTTCGTAGTGGCAGGCCGGGCTTGCGGGCGCTGGGATTTGGCTTTTCGGGCCCGTCTGCCCGCTGGGTTCCGCTGCTTGCAGCAAGGATCCGCCATGGTGATGTCATCCAGACCTCATCAAACAGCCTGTAGTCACTTCAGGGTTCAAGGGTCTGGGGGCACTCCTGACTCCGCAGCGGTTGCATTAGGCCCTTCCCTGCAAGCCCTGAAACCAGGGCTTGCAGCCCTAACAGTTGTGCCTTTGGCTACACAACTGATGGCCCTGGCGCGGGCGGGTCCAGGAGAGGGCAAGTGCATACGCGCCGGCCTATCAGCCGCGCTTTTAAGGGACCCACGATGTGAATGCGTCCTGGTTTAGGCGGCCTGCTGGGCATCCAAGCTCTGTGGCTTTTGATCAGCTCCTTGGAGCCACTACGCCCTTGTGGTCTGCACCCTTCGGGCTTCCACGTGCTGTTGTTTCCGGCCATCCCAGCAGCCCCCTGGCCAGCCCGCGCAACATGTTGTTAGGCAACACCATGGCGGCTGGCATGTCAGTGTGGGTGTGGTTGGCAACCCTGGGCAGTACCACTTGGGCGATTGGGGTGGCGGTTGGGCTCACCATTGCCCTTGGACAGCTTGCTGCTGCTGACTGCATCGCCTGCCGGTTGCTGTGGCCTTTGCTGTGCGTTCTGCTCAAAGCCCAGCCGGATTTGTGGTGATGCGATGCTGACGGGTTCCCCTGCTGTTGACGTTTGATGGCGTTGCTGTTCAGCCGTCTGAGGGCTCCTTGATGAGCCTTATCCCCACCACTGGTTTTGACCAGGTGGCTCAGTGGTGCAGATCGCAGGGTGCGACTGGCTACGGCTCCGACCTCAGGCGCCAGGACCGCAAGGGCCCCACGACGCGGTGGGCCTTACCTGTGGCAGGGCCAACCCATGCATTGTCCTTCAGGCGCAGCGCGTCAGTTTGTTGAAATCGAGGTGCGCTGTTAAAGCAAGTTGATCACCCGATCGATGCTGAGATCGAGGTGCAGGCCACCTCCTGACCAGGACCGCTCGGGCTGCTGTCTGATTGGCACGAAACGAAAACTTGGGGGGGGGGCAATCGGACCAGTTGCTGAACCACCAAGATCACAAGAAGCTGTTCCTTGTTGGCAACGCACGTATTGACCCCATTGGTTGTTCAGGTGTGAACATATTGATTACCCTAACCCTGTTCGACAGGGTGGCCTGGAGCTACGGCTGGGCCAGGCCCACGGGAACAGGCTTCAGAAAATGATCCAAAAAGCCACTGGAGGAGCCCTAACCCATGCCACCATCCATTGCACGGACTTGTTTGAAGAACTCAGGATCGGGACTACTGCTGTTGGTGCGTCAGCTCACGCTTGGCGGAGGTCTGTTTCCTGGGAGGGCGGGGAGGATTCCTTCCAGCTTCCACTGCGGATCCGTGGCGGCGCCGATCCAGCAGATGGGAGCTGGAGCACAGCAGGTTGGAGCGGTGCTTAAGCCGCCAGCGGGGGCTGGTGTCGGAGGTGAGATGAGCCAACCGGCGGCGAGCCGCGGCGGGCTTGGGTGGAGGGACACCTGGTGGTGGGGGTGCTGCCCGATGAAAGGAGCGGTGGCCACAGGCAGAACACAGCAGACCTGGATCTGGCCCTGTTCACCGGCATGGGTAAGGCCGCGCACGTGATCAATGTTGCTTGAGCCGCTGATGTGGTTGGTGGTCTGCGGCGGGTGGGTGCCGCTGATTCTGCTGGCGGTGCCGGCCTCTGGAACGACTTCTTCTAGGCTCGCTAGCCGCCGAGGTGGAGAGCGAGAGCAACGTGCAGGAGTGCTGTGTCGGTTGATCGAGGCCAGACTGCGAAAAAGCATAGCGACCATCGTCCGTGTCCCACTTGTTTTTTGTTTCGTTTCTATTATCATTTGCACTAATGAGCGAGTGGACTACCGAGGATTTGCCTTAACATTCATCTCCGATGTACTTCGAAACACTCCATTGCCAAAGAAATCATGCAACTTGAAGGCTTATCATATGACCCATTCGAAAAGGCTCTTGAAACTTCAGTTCAACTTCGATTGATATTAGGGAATCCGTTATTAATGGGCTTCAGCTACGGGTGTATGGACAAATGATTCTTTCATGGAAAGCAGTTGAAAAAGATCTATAAGTTCCCGGAAAAAAGTTCTGCCAAAAACTCATCGCTACATGTTCTCAATCCTCCTGGATGGAAAGACTGACGCTTTTGTCGAGACAGTTATTACCTGGGGAATTTTGGAAAAATATTAAAAGAAAGGGCTGATCCCGATCAAACTGTGGCCGCGATGATTGCACTCGGAAAAAAAGTCTCTAACACATTCGAAACTTTAAATCAAACTACCCACTAAGTAAGAAATTCAAGTTTTATGGAAATTGAATTATAGAGCGCTATTGCCAGGTGATTGGCATGGTCCAGAAGTAATCGCTCAAGCAGTAAGTATATCAATGCAATAGGCCAAATTTGGTCATAAAATTACCTATAAAGAAGCAGTTGTAGGTGCAGCGGCAATCTCGATGCTACAGGCGATCCGTACCCGGATCAGTTACCCACGAAATCTGCGTCTATTTTCAGATGCAATCCTTTTTGTGGAGCGACGGCGATCCCAAAATATGATAAGATCCAAAGGCAAAAGTAAGACCGGAGCAAGGTCTACTTATGATGCGCCCAGAGCTCGATTTATTTGCAAATGTGCGCCCCTACGTCTTTACTTTTCCTTCGTTGATTCATAAGTCTCCGCTAAAAACTGGGATCGTGTTCGAGGGAGTGGATTTTTGTGTTTTTCCCGTGAGGTTGCTTACGGAGGGATTTTATTTTGGGAGCCTCGAGAGGAAGAAATGTGAGCTCAAAGGCACCTAAGGTTGACACCAATGTGTATAGCAAGTTGAGATTGTCACCAATGGCTAGAATTGGGTTTGATAGCTGCGCAAAAGCGTATGATAATAATTACGTAACCTGCGTGGATTAAGGCAAACGTGTTGGCTACTTCCAGACTTTGGAGTAGAGACTGTCCAAGAATTGGCCCCGAGGAATATCTCGGATGCAAAAGATGGAATATGAATTTGTCGATGCGGTTGCGATTGCGTTTTGATCCTGACGCCAAAAGGCCTATGATGTGCTAATCACAGAGAATTTGTTTGGAGAGTTCCTTGACGGATGAATGGCTTTCGGTCATCTCAGGTTTCTATGGCTTGATGCCATCTGTCTTTCGCTTGGCTGCTGCTCGGTCAAATTATTCGAGCCGATTCATGGCTCCCTCATCGCAACGCTGCCGGAAGATATTTGCCAATCCTATTGGCGACAATTCTATCGGCAGCGATGATGTTTGATTAAGCCTTGAATTCGAAAGAGAGCTCAATGGTTCTGATGTGGTGAACCGCTCTTTGAAGAAGGAATTGTACTTGAAGAATATCGTGCTGATGGAGCGAAAAGCTTACATAGACTTCGAAGTTGGAGGATTGGCTGGCGAAGAGGATTTTTGGCTTAAGAATAAGTTTCTAAAAACCACTTTGGATAGGTGTGTTTTTTTTGTGAGTTTGAAATACTTTAGGATGGAACTTGATTTCTCTTTGGTAATTTCTTGTCCAAGCATTTGTTATATTTGAAGAATAAACAAAACACTTGTTTTAACCTATGAAAATCTTATTTCCTTAATGTTTGTTTGCTTTCCCTTGGATCCATTTTCCTTTGATTCAAAGGATAAAACAAGAAAACTCCTCAAAGCAATGGTAACAATAGGAATTTGCACCACACACTCCTATTGGGTTCGATGGAGATGATTATCCCGCATGTAATGATCCATGGATTGTATTTAAGTTCCCATGAGTATGACTTTGTGTTTTATCGGATCATAACACCCTGGCTTGAGGGCGGAAAAGTGGAAATTGATTCGAAGTCTCCATCCCATGAAAATAGGGTTCAAAAGTTATATTGAGAAGTTATGGGGTGATCAGGTAATTATCGTAAAAGATCAACGGTTAGGTATAGAAGTTAGGCTGAAAAACTTAGCTGAATACGCACCTTTTATTTGAAAAAGGTAAGTGAGTTTGCTGATTCATTTACAATCTTCAGGATGCTGACAGAGAGTTTTGAGAAAAATCCCCTTCATATGACTGTGACGAATATCCAGAATAATTGATCCCTTGCCGAGGAGGGAACTCTGTTACTCAAATTTTTGCAGAATAGTTTTGGGACAGAGGTAAAGCTCAACGTGACTCGTACCGGAGTTCATATGTTTTTGCATATTAATCATCCAATTTCTTGTGTGTCGATTACTCCGAAAGATTATCATCGCACTGGATGCGGAGCGCTTTTTTTGAGGTCTATAATGGACATTCCACAAGTTAATTTTAATTCGGTGACTCCATGAGACTCCTAGTTATGGAAGTCTCCTTTGACAAAGTCCAGGCAGGCCTATTTGACCGATGGCTAAGCTCTAATTTTGGATTGTAGTGTGTTTTGATTGATGCGCATAACTATTCACGTTTACTGATCTAAAAATTAGCAGCTGGTAACCCGGGACTGTGGTTTGCTGGTAATGGGTTTTGGCTTGAAGATTTAAGCCCAAAGTTCCTTATTTGAAGCCATGGGATAAGGAGAATTTTTATGCTAGACAGGAGTAACCTTGAGTGCGATGATTTTGATGGTGAGAACACTAAATGTTGGAGATCGAAAAAAAGAACGTGGTAATAACTTATGTAATTCAATTCCTTGGCCACCAAATAAAATCCTCGCAGAGTTCTAGTGCGTGGTCTTGTTAAGTAAAGTTCACGTGTGTACATCTGGATCCTTATTACTTTAGCCGCAGATGGACTGTATGTTCGGGCAAAAAACATTTCTTTCGAAGCTAAAAGAAAAACCCCTTATCAAAACTGGCGATATGGAAGTGGCTTGGACTCGAGGGGCCTGTGGTTGAAAAAAAATAGATTAGGGTTCTTTCACTTCGATTTCACCTTACTATGCTGGGTTATATTTGAAATGCAATCCCGTGACCCTTTTTCTTATCTTTTTTTCATTAGGCTATTATGGAGCTTCGTTACAAGGCTTGGGCTCCACAACTAATCATAGCATACTGTCGCGAGACTCGGAACGAGTGCTTGCGGACATTGTATTGGTCACGAAGATTTTTCTTTGATAGAGCTAGTCGTTAACAGATTTGGCGTTTCTTGCCTGGGAGGATTTCTCTCCAGCCTTTCCTTTAGAGTAGAAGTGAGTATGGAAGCTTTGTTTGCCGGAGTTTATATCTCATTTTATCGGATGATATTAATTGAAATGGGGTGAAGAAGTATCTATATCTTTTAAAATCTGATTCAAGCGGTGAAAGCAAAAACCTATCGCTTCTATGTTGCACAGGATTCATGATCTTTCATCCTTTTCTTCATCGTTTTCTAGGTACAATTGTTGCTGTAAACTTTGGATTCGGAAACTGATGCAGCATTGCTGCTCAAAATTTTCATTGGGAAGCATGATTTTAAAGCTTTTTGCAAGGCCTTCAGAAAATTTAAAGTTGACTTCGATGCCGTGAGGTCCTTTCTGTTTCAAATTGTCAATCATTCTGGTGATGAATTAGGAACTATTTTTCAAAAGAAATCTACTTATTTCACAGTCACAGGAACAGGTTTTTCTTCACCATCAAGTCCGAAAGATTGATGACGCTTTGGGAAAGTCGGTGGAAAGGGGAATTGGGAATTGAAAGCTATATCCAAGAAAGACTGAACATCCATGATGCCGAATTGGGATTCAAATTCCCACCTGCTCCAGCCATGGGCTTACTTGGCAAGACAGATTTAGAAATGTAGGATTTCAGAATGTATGAGATAAGATTTCCATAAACATCTGAAATCCCATATCTCAAATCATACTATCCCTTAGGTTCCGGCTGATGCGCATAGCCTTTTCTGTAAGGTCTCCCTGGCGTAATTTTTCGGTAGCTTCTTTATCTCCGATGACAGTCATTGGTTTTTTGATCGTATTTTCAAGCTCACCTCGATGTTCCATCGACGATGTTTGCTTAGATACACTCGAAGGCGTGTTTTAGGGAAATATTTTGCTCCCTTCTTGGATATCAGCGATAGGGAGGCGTATCCTTTTTCGATCGAACTCAGCCATAATCTTTCATATTGAAATTACGGGTTGGCCGGAGCAGCATTCAGTTCGATTCGCTCGTCGCGCCGTGATATCCTGCGGGGGAATTTGCTCTTTTCTAAGATACTAAATCAAAATGTATTGGTTTTACTTCTCTCTCTCATATGGATAAAGAAAATCTGCCTGCTGTAGTTACTTCAGCGAGGTAAGCCAGTCTCTCAAAATCTTAATAAGCCACGGATAGTCCTTTGTCACTGGGTTTTTCCCCAAGTACGATGCTTGCCAAACAACATCATTCTGGATATTGGAAAATAGCAGTCTGGGTATCTTGAAATATTTGATTTGCCTTCTTTCTGCACATATATTCCACCGGGTTGAGGTGATTTGTGTTGGCCAACCTAGCTCTAACATCCACTTACTGTGTCTAGCATATTGTACACCATATCGCCGGTGATTTCACTCTCCATATCTTTTGAAAGTTTCTTACACCAGCGGATATGAGGGAGTCCATCATAGGTCTAAGCGGGTCTGGCCCGGTCCAGAGTCGAATTGAAAAATCGGGTTACGGGTCTACTGGAGGATTTCCATTGGGCGCATGTGGAAGTAGCAGCAGACCTCAGCATGTGAAATTTAACCTAAAAAAGGCCTTTGTCGATTACTTCTTTTTTAGCTGGTGATTCAAATGTGGAGTACTCTTCCGCTGGGGTACCCAACCGTACTTTTTTATTGTATTTTCTGCCGCTGCCTAGGATTGGCTTCACCCTCAATCACCATTCAACTTGAGATCGGTTTTTGAAGGATTAAAACATGAAGG
>Ga0163217_1080146_pt1 | contig 14391 bp, 18 predicted proteins | sample SynspAceP_FD_185933 | JGI IMG/M metagenome (GOLD analysis project Ga0163217, IMG submission 185933) | Saline lake microbial communities from Ace Lake in Antarctica - Synechococcus sp. Ace-P (PacBio error correction) | ecosystem: Environmental > Aquatic > Non-marine Saline and Alkaline > Saline ... | reverse complement strand
ATCGGCGCTGATCAGGCGTTCTGATGCGCGGCTGAAACGGGGATCGAGCGCCATCCACTCGGCCAACGCCAGGAGAGGCTGGTGGATCAGCACCCCTGCGGGCTCCTCGCCACCTGAGCAAGACAGGCCACCACCAGGCTGGTAGAGATCCATTCCAGGCGCTTGCCGGTGGCCGCGCCCAGCTCCGGCGGGCATAGCCAGGCGTCGCGCCCGTGCAGCACGACTGTTTCGTTGCCGAGGCCAGTCGTCAGGACGAAGTCCCAGCAGGACGGGCAACCCATCGCGGGTGCGGCGCAGCAGGTTGGCGGGGCAGAGATCGCATGGACCAGCTTCCTGGCCATGCAGCACCGCCAGCACCGGCAACAACATGGCCAGCAACAGCACACCTCCCGTTTGCCGAAAAAGACCAGCTGGCGTTTCACGCCTCGCCTCGTTCAGCTCCGTAAGGGTGCGACCCCCTGCACTCGCGCACCAGCCAGAGATCGCCGTCGCGGGCTGATCCACTCTCTCCGAAGCGGGGACCTGGGAGTGAAGCACCCCCCGCACTGGGCCAGAGCTCCTGCAGCCGGGGCTGGTTCCTGATTTCGGGCCCCAGTTGCCGCAGCACACATCGGCGCCTCAGCCGCCAGCTGGTCGCTGGCGCGCCAGAGCTTGCCCTGGGTTCATCGCCCAGTTCCCCTCCAGTCGTAAACCGCTCGCGATCACCACTCCAGTGCCGCGCTGGCATGCTTCCAAATCAGGTTTGCCGCGGTCCATCAAGGCGCTCGGCCGGGGCTGGCTGAGCCCCCTGGCGGCCAGCCAATCGTGGTTGTAGAGCGGGAGCGCGTAGCGGTTCGCCGCTGGCGCAGAGCACCCGTCCACGATCGTGTGGCCAGGCCGAGACGCGGGCGGTCTCGACGGCGCGGCCACATTTGATGCCACGGCATCCTCGAGAACAGCCCCTTCGCGCCAGAGCAGGTCGTAGATCGTGGCGATGCGGCCGCTTGCTGATCGTCCGATCCGAACCGCGCATCCACCGGAGCCCTTTCCAGGTTGGCGGTGATTTGCGGCTGTGCCGATCCCCTCGGTGATCGAGCTCCCTCGGCCGTTCAGTTTCGCAGCGTTGCCCAGCTGTGGAGGGCGCTGCCATGGGAATTCGGCGAGCACGCAGCGCCACGCGGGCGAACGCTCCTTGAGATAAAGGCGCCACACCGCATAGGTGCCGCCCGTGCCGGTTGCCGACACCCAGGCACCACATGGGCCGCAACGGTCTGCTCCAGATCTCGCGGACCGGTGGTGCGGTAGTGGGCGCGCCGGTGGCGAGATGTCGACTGGTTGGCCCCAGATGGCTCCGGTTGGGGTTTCGCGCGAGGCCGGCCCGAGAGCTTCACTTTAATTGTGGCGGTCGCGGTGGAACGCGGCACGGTGCGCACATTCGGCCCGAGCCGAGCCGCAGCAGGTCGATCTTCTCGGCTGACTGGGGTGTCGCGAATGAACGATTCAAGCTGCGTAGGCCGCGGGCATGGGCAGAGGTGGGTGAGGCGTGCCGGTGTTACCGGCGGTGCCTTCGACGACCGTGCCCCCTGGCGCAGTGCCCGCCTTCCTCCGCTCCAGCAGGATTCAGGGCGCCCGATCCTGACGGGCCGCCGGGGTTCATGAATTCGCTTTGCGAGGAATCTCCCGCAACCGGTGAGCCGCACTGAGCTGGTGCAGGCGAATCGCGGCGTGTTGCCACCCGGCCCCACGAATCCCTTGCAATCGTGCCTGGCGGTTCGTGGCCTGGTTCACCGTTGCTGGCGTGCTGGCCCATTCACGCCGGCCTGCAGATAATGAACGAACTTTTGCTGATCGTACGGTCGGGGTCTTGACCGCCTGCGCCCTGTACGATCAGGAATCAGACAACGTTAGGCCATGGCCACCGCCGCCCTGACCGAGGCCTTGTTGGAACGCTGGGGTTGCCACAGCGGCGGCGAAGCGAAGAGATGGGGGCGGGGGCTGGACGAAGACCTCGGCCTGCAAGGGGAATGGGCTGACGCCAGCCCGGCCGAAGTGGCACCTTCGGGCCAACACCTGGTTTTTCGAAACCTTCCTGCTGCGGCCCCATCTGCCCGGCTACACCGGCGGACAAGCGCTGGGGGCTACCTGTTCAATTCCTATTACCGACGCCATTCGGCGCCGCCATCGCCCGTCCGGAACGGGTCTGCTCAGCGCCCGGTGAATCGCTGAGGTGATCGCTGGCCCGCCGGGGGGATGCCGGCCTGACGCCTGCTGGAGCGGCTCGGCAAGGATCGGGCCCGAGGCCGAACACCCTGTTGGAGCTGTTGGAACTGCGGGCTTGCAGGCATGAGCCAGCAAGCACCAGGAGCTCTGCTCAGGACCTTGCTCGGACGGGTTCAGCCGCAATTCCGCTCGAAACGGCCGGCCTGGGCGGGGGCGCTGGTCCCGAAGCCGGCTATGGCCCAGGCCAGGTGGCCGGCCCCTTGCGGCTGGCTGGCTGGCCCCGCCCGGATTGGTGGAGATCGGCATTCCAGCAACTGGGGCGCTTCCACTTCGACAAGGGTCCCCGTCATCGCGTTTCTGGCATAGGCCCTACGCATCGCACAACCGGTTTGGTGCGCAAACGGCGATTACGACCCCTTCATCGCCGAATGGCGTGCTACCGCGCCGGAAAACTACGTGGCTGAAGCGAAGGCTGGAGCCGGAACGCGCCTGGCTGGGGCTGGCAGGCGCCCCGCTCAATTGGGCGTGGCAGCGGGCCATGCCTCGGACTTGGATGGGAATTCAGCCTGGCCGCGCCGCCGCCCCCTGCCATCACGAGGTCCCGTTCGCCATCTCAGCTGGTTCGAAGCCGAACGCCTATGGCCCCGCTGGCCCGGTGCCCGGCTGCACCAGCGAAGGCCGAGTGGGAGGCCGTTAGCCACTGTGCCCGAAGAGCTCCAGGCAGGGCAGATGGCTTATTGGACGAGGCGGAATCGCAGAAAGATGATGGGACTGCTCTGGCAGTGGACGGCCAGTCCCTACAAGCCACCTACCGGAGCTTACAAGCCAGACGGCCACGGTGCCGTGAGCGAAATACAACCGGCAGTTCCAGAGCTTTCCCGAGATGGTGACTGCGCGAGCGCAGTTTCCTAGACGCCGGCGACAGCATGCGCAGCCACCTACACGCAACTTCTTTCCGCCGGGCAACCGAGCTGGATGGGCCAGCGAGCCTTCGCCTGGCTAGGGGACGCACTCAATGAGCACCCAGTTCCTGACGGAGCGCAAGTCTTTTCCTGCGAGCAGACAGGCGTTGCCCTGTACGATCATCCACCACGAGTCCGCCGATCATGGAGCAGGCTGAGGCAGTGAAAGGCCTCAGCCGCGAATCACCTAAACAACTAGCCAGCTTGGTATTCCTCTACGACGCCGAAGGGCTCAGGCCTGTTTTCGATTTGCGATCCGCCCGGCAACCCGAGTACCGCCACTCACCGCCACCGAAACCGCCCTGCTGGAGCAAGAAGCACGGTTGACCGGATGGCCGCGGCGATCCGGCCACGCACTTCCATTGAGTTCGGTGCCGGCAGAGCCCGCAAGGTGTACGCCACCATGCTGGAGGCCCTTGCCCTGCCGGCCTATGTGGCGACTGGACATCAGCTCCAGCCCACCTGACGGCAAAGGCATAGCGGCACTCTCAGGCCCGCCATCCAGGCACACCGCACGTGCTCGGCATCTGCTGTGAATTACAAGCCAGTTGCAGCGAACCTGCCGGCCCATCCCCTGCTCGAAAGGCCAGCAGCCGGCATCGAGTTATACTTACCCCCGGCAGCATCCCTGGGGCAACTAATTCGAGCCCCCCCAGGCCCAGGACGATTGCCTGGCCCAGTTCGCGGCTCGCTCGGGCCCCGCATGGACTTTTTGCTGCATCGGTATCGAATCAGCCAACGGCGGTTGGCCAGCCTGGAGGACGGCATACAAGACCGAGCGGCTATTCGGCCGCCTTTGCCAGCAACTGCTGGTGACGCTCAAACCGTGACCTCGGCGAGCAGACTTTGACACGGAGCTTCGCATAATCGGGCCCTCATGGCAGCCTGATCAGTCGCCGCATCGAGATGGCCTTAGTCAGCCAGGGCAACAGGTGGTGCGGCTCGCCTCCCAGAGACATGGAACCATTTCGCCCGACTGAAGCCCTGAATCACTGAGACAGCATACAAGTACACGCCGGAGGACCATTCGCGGCCCCTGGACCGGCATCTGACAGGCTTGGCGGCCGCGCCAAGCAGCTGGAGTGATCGGCCGGTACGTCTCTCGCAATCCTTCTGAGGCCTATCAGCCATGAGCGCGAACGAACCAACGCAGCGATGCGCCAGGGTGCGGGAGGGTGATTCGACCAGCATCGAACGCTACTACCGCAGGCCTTCGACAGCATGGCGCACAGGATTCTGGCGAAGGGGCCATGCCCGGCTCACCCAGATATTGCTGCGTTCGCGCGAAGCGAGCGAGTACGCCGCTGCAGGAAGAGATCGAGGCTCCGACTGATCACGCGGGCCCGGAAAAATAGAAAACCACTTCATGATGGCCGTCGCGAATGACTTCCCGATGAGCAGTGTCAGACTGGTTATCGAATCAGCTATGAGACCCAGCTGGATCGTCAGCTAGAGGCCCTTTTCGAGGCTCTACAACCCGAGCAGCCAGAGTGCTGCTTGAGCTGGAGGAGCGCCCAGGAGCGGCAGACGGCGCCTGAACCGCCAGCGCTGAGATCAGGGCCAAGCATGAGAAGCCGCCCGAGCGGCGCATTTGCTGGAGAGCTGGCGCCGAGATCACCCAGTGGCACAGCGGGTCGAGCGAGACCCGAAAAAAGGCACTGTGCCTGAGGCGCTGGCGATTTCAGGCGGAGGCCCACCTGACGCCAGCTGATGGAGGATGGGCCGCGACCCCGCTGCAGAAGATCCTCAACGACCTGCCCACGTTCAGGCACAGAGTTGGAGAACGGAGACTGGGCGGAGCTTTAGAGGCCTTTGGACGGCCCGGCAGCCCGATCGGTGGAGACGCCCAAAGGCCGCTGCTGATCGCTCCGAGCCACCTAGACCATGGAGCAGGCCTGGCCAGCTTCGAGAAGAGCAGGACCCTAGGGGATCTGCGCCGCCAGCGCCGCTCCCCGAGGGCCTGAGACAAGCAACGGGATGGGAATTTCATGCTCTCCAAGTTGCTGCCGCTGCTCGCCGTATTCCCTCGGTCTCAGCCTGGTGCTGCTGCATGCCGCCCACTGGGGGACCGCAGCCCCGCAATGGTACTGGCTGGCTGAGGCAGCAGTGGTCTCCGCCCCTGCCTGCTGGATCAGTGCGATGCGCTGACGGCCCGGGCAGCTGGTCTGGCGGGCTGGAGAGAAGCCCAGCGCCGACCCTCACCCCGGTGTGCATTGACCCCGACGCCGATGCCGTACGTTCGTCATGAGCCGGCGGCCTGCAAGGGCCCAGCTGCCGCCCCGCGCTCCGTTGGAGGTAAAGGCGCCGGTGACCGGCTGCTCACCGGGGTGCGGATGATGCGGGCCGAGAGAGCGCCGCTTGCATGATTGCTCAAGCGGCAGCAAGCGGTACAGCTATCCGCCAGTGGACGACCCCGCGGCTGAGCCGATCACGGCCGCACCCTGGCCCCTCGGAGCTGGTGTTCCCACAGCGCCATCGCCATCAGCAGAACACGGCGCGCACGAACCCCGAAGGGAGGCCGCAGCCGAGGACCAGATTCGCCAGGGAACGGGCTGGAGCTCGAGTGCTGCTGGTCACCAGCGCGCTAGCACACTGACCCGCGCCGCTTGCCAGTTAATTTCAGACGCCGCACGGCTCCGGTGATCACCCGGTGGGCGCGTTACAATCCATGCCCGGAGCCAGATACAGCTACGGCACCGTCACGCCATGGATCCGCTGCTGATGTCCGCTGCTTCCCGAATGCCACCGCCGTTCAGTCACGACATGCGCTGGTCAAAGAGCAGGATCGGCCTGACTGCACTACTCGGGCGCGATGGGTTTGAGATAGGAACCAATCGGGAGCGGAACGGGCTCGGGGCAAATATACTTCTTGGGGCCGGTGTTACCAAGGACTCACCCTATACCGGCGGCAGGCGATGGAGAATCGGAATCCGGCGATCAGCATAGTGCTGCAACACAAGATCATCGCGGGCGCATCAACTGTGTTTTCGCGCCAGCGATGCCGGATAGGCAGGCATCTTAGGTGCCTCGGCTGAATGGATATGCATCCACCGAGCATCCATCCCCAAACCCCGACAGGGACACGGCCCTGGGGATTCCGACATGACCACGCATCGGCGTGTTTGAAGCGAAACCACGACGCAGCATCCACCACTAATGAGGCTGGATGGATGGCCAACGTCTCACCAATATCCACTGATGGCAGTCTGCGCCTCACACGAGAGCCGCCACCGCCACCGCTCAGCAACCGCACCGGTCTTCTGGCCTTCATCAGCGAAACGGCGATACATCACGATGCTGGGGCTGTCGGAATGAGCAACAATGGCCAGCCGAGATCGATTGCCGATACCCAGCCCGCCGGTCGGAGAGGCAAGCCCACTCAGAGGCTGCAGAGGAAAGTTTCGTCAAACGCCCTGGGCCATCGAGGGTCGCAAAACGCGAACCTGCGCTTCCTGCTGGGCCTCCAGGCGCCGCGCTGTCAGAGGGGGATTCGATCAGCTCGCTGAAGGCGTTGGCCGTTTCGCGCCCGCGATGAAACAGCTAGGATATGGTCGTTCCACGAAGCCCGGCTTGCTCGATTGGCGCCGGAACGGCCAGCCGCCTTTTCCAGCGAGAGTGTTGTGGATCGAAAGCTGAATCCCGGTCGCAGCTGGCGTAAGTCGGCACGCCCACGGAAATGGTGGGGTGGAGTCAGTTCGGCTGTCCACTCTGTCGAATGCTCGTGGAGCAGAGCGACCGGCGCTGTCGGCCGCCGCCGGCACCTCCAGGCCCACGGCGGCCATTCGCGGCGTGCTGTCTCCCGCTGCTCGAAGTTGTTGGAAATCGAGGCGGTGGGCCTGCTACCGCTCATGCATGGGGGCCCGGCGCCAGAGGGGCGTCAGGTCGTCGGCGTGCCTGATACGCATCTGCGTGCTGGCCGCAGACCTGCTGAGCGGCCTCGGCGAATCAGGCTTCGGTGAGCGCCATCATGTCGTGTAGTCGGCGTAGGCTGGTACCACCTCCACCTGAGGTGAACTCGGGGTTGTGGCGGGTGCTTGATGCCCTCGGTGCGGAAGATGCGGCCGAGTTCGTAGACCCGCTCGAAGCCGCAACCATATCGTTGAGGTGGAGCTCGTGGCGATCCGCAGGAACAGCGGCAGATCGAGGTTTGTGGTGGGTGGGAACGGCGGGCGTCGGCGCCGCCGGCCTCGGCATCATTGAGCACGGGGGTTTCGATCTCCAGAAATTCGCGCTCATCGAGCCAGCGGCGGATGCAGCTGACGAGCTTGGCGCGGCGCGGAAAGGTTCTCCGGGTCTGGGGAGAGGACATCAGATCGAGATTGGCGCTGCCGGTAGCGCTATCTCCACATCGGCCAGGCCCATTGCCATTTGTCCGGGGTTTAGCGGTTGCAGCGCCTTGGAGAGCATCTCCCAGCGCTTTCACCTTCACCGGACAGTTCGCCCTTGTCGTGACGGGCCGCAGACTGCCCATGCACCCGATCGGTCACGCGGCATTCCAAACCAGGAGGTGAGCGGGCGAGCGTCGGGGCTGGTTCCGGCAGCGCGCGGCGAGGGTGGCCTCAATGAACAGCTGGATGGGGCCGCTTTCATTCCACCAGGGGAAAGAAGGCGAGCCTTGCCCACACCCGCCGGGTCATCACCCGCCCGGCCACTGCCATCCCTCGGCGAGTCGCGGATCCTGGCCATTGGCCAGATCGGGCATGGGCCTGCTTGCAAGTCGGCGTTGCGGTGCGTTGGATTCGAAGCGCAGGGCATAGGGGGCCCCTGGCCGATGGCCGCCAAGGCCTCATCCTTCTCCAGGCGGCCTTCTCCAGGCGGTTCAAACGCGGCTCAGGCAAGGGAAGAAGGAGCGGGTTGCAGCCTCCATCCTGCAGGAACGGCCTGCACGGGGGTTGGCCCCAGGCCGTTTTCACCGGATCTAGGTGGTGGCGGGCCACCGGGTTCACCCGTCCGCTGGAGGAATAGCCGGTGCCGCGCACGGTGGGATCAGCTCGGGGTTGCCGGGGGGACCGTTCGAGCTTGCCGCGCAGGCGGGGCCACATAGACAATCGAGACAACGCGCAGGGTCGGCGGCGCGACGTGGTGGAGCGCGCGCGAGAGGGCTGCGGCGGAGGATGCTCTAGGCGCGGGCACCACACGGCCGGGCTCGCGGAAACAGCATCTCAGCAGGCTGAATTCGGTGATGTAGGTGAGGGCCCGATGGCGGGGTCGCCGGTCAGGCCTTGCGGCGGTTGGTGGGTCCACCATCAGAAATCGCCCACCCCGCAGGATTTGCCGCTGTGACCAATTCGGAAACGTCGCGGGCTCGATCGTGGCGCGGCCCGCCCGACCCGGCGCAGGACGAGAAATCCGTGCTTCGACGCTCCTGGGCTGAACGGTTGGGGAGGTTAGTCGTCGGCTCGAGATCGAGGGGGGGGGGGGGCCAGGGACACCGCTCGTGATCGCATCGAAGCGCCGATAGAAAGATGATTCGGAACGCAGGATTCAGCCGCAGAACGCCGGAGACCGCGAAGCCATTCAAGCTTTCGGCAGCATCAATCGAGACACCACCAGCATCGGCTGCTCCCGGTGGAAGAGGGTCAAGGCCTCTTCGCATCGAGCGGCGCCAGAGCACGATAGCCAGCGAGTTTCCAGGCGCATCTGAAGCACCCGCCGGCACCGGGCTTCGTCATCCACCACCAGCAACCGTGGCAAGCGTGCAACCGACTGGTTTCTCTGGAGCTTCACCCCTGAGCAGGTCTGGGTTGTGCTTCCAGGGACATTGGGCAACCAGAGGCTTAAGAAACGCACCCTACAACTCAGCAAGTCGTCGCTGAGAGCTGGCAGCCACTGGGGAGTGGCCCCGATCAGGGCCAGCGGCCCCCGATAGCTGTTTCACTCCCGCTAGGCGCAGGCCAGCGCTTCACGCTGCTCGACTGGCCCAACATCGCCCGTTGGGGCAGCTGCCTGTAGAGGGATGGCTGGCAGCGTTTCACCCCCGGGCTGGCGGCGCACCAGCACCTCAGGCTCGGCGAGCGTCTCGAGGGATTGCAGCCGGCCCGGACGCAACCAGCTCTTCTGCGGCGTCCCAGGGCTGGCTGACGCAGGCCCTGCTCCGATCTTGGCGAGGGCGGCCGCTGGCGGAAGCAACACCCGGGCTTCTCGGCGAACGGGGCCTGGTTGTGCATTGGTGAGGAAAGGGCTTGCAGAGGGCAAAACTCAGCGCTTCCTCTGGAAAAGGCGCTCTGGCGTGGCACCCCAGGTTTCATCATCGCCACATTGGCTCTGTCCTTTGTCGGTCCAGCGGGGGTGCGGTTCGTACCGCGGCGATCTGGGGGGCGTTGGTCTGTGCTGCGCAGGAACTCGGCGCCGTGAGCCGGCGGTGGCCAGCTCTCCGCTCTCGTACAGCTCTAACGGGGCGGCGGTAGGTAGCCCTGGCTGACCCCTCCCTGGGAGCAGGCCGCGCGGTAGAGATCGGTCCAGAAGGCAAAGGACGGCGGCCGGCAGGGTGTGAAGGCGGCACGGCGCCCGCTTGGTCCTGGGGAGGTCACCCCCTCTGTACCAACGGACTCCAGCAACTCGGCGGAGTCGTCGGGAACTGCGTGACGAAACCAGGGCGTAGCGCCCGGTGCGGTCTTCGTAATTGACCGCTTCAAGCGAGCGGGAACTTCATGCCAAAACCGGCGGAGCGCTGTAACCGGCGCGTCGCAGCAGGTCGTTGTTAGGCCAAGAATTGATGCGGGGCGGTGAGATACCAGGAGATGCCGATCTGCTGCCTTCGATTTCGGGCCGGCTGCCAAGATCCGTGCAAAGAAAAAGGTGTGCGCCAGCCGGCCAGGTGGGCAGGCAGTGGATCCAGTGCCAGCAGTCCCCTTGCTGGCCAGGTGCGGGCGAAACAGGGGGTTGAGGTTGAACCACATCCGTGCCGTTCGGGCGAACACCGCCGCCCAGCAGCTTGCGCTCCACCGATCCCCAGGGCAGGTCGGTCAGCGCACCCTTTTGATTCCGGGATGGAGCGCTTCCCAGGCGGGCGATCACGAGTGATGTAGGTGTCGAACTTCGGTGAGAGTATCGAGGCTCCAGAACTCCAGCTCCCGGCCCGGGCGGCGGGCGCGGCGCGCAGCCCCGCCAGCAGCAAGGGCCGACCCCAGCCCACGGCGCGCCGCTCCAGCGAATCCGCCAGCTCATCGCGCTGCGCCGCCGCTGCAATGCGGCCGCGCCGGCCTGGCATCGGTTCAAGTTCATCAGATCGGCTTCTTCTAGATCGCGCCCTTGCGCGTCCGCCGAGCAAGCAGCAGTAATGAACCAGTCATCGGGTGCCAGCAGCGCGGTGACCAGGTCGGGCCAGAGGTGTGCAGCAGGCCTGCCGGGAGGAGCGGTCCGACAGCTGATGCCATGGCGCTGCCAGCACAGGCTCAGGCCAAGAAAGAGGGTTCCGGAGGAGGGCCAGCAGTCCCAGGCCAAGCTGCGCTCGATCGGGGCCCCCTTGCGGGCCAGGCCGCCCCCACACAACCCGCAGGGCCAGGGCGGGGATCTGGGTTTCGGCCACCTTGCCAGCGAATCAACGAGCAGCCCCAGGCCCCCCCGGCCAGGGCGCCGGAGGCGGGCCATCGCCAGGGACCAGGCACAGCCAGAGCACGGCCAGCTGGGCGACACCCCAAGCCACTTTTAAAAGGACGGGAGGCCAGGTGAAGCAGGGGCACAACGCAGCGCTGGCCACGGCCCACCCGAAGGCGATGCAGACCCCCATTGCTCAGGGTGCCTTGCCTGCTGGCGGGCGACGTCACTCCAGCACCTGCACCCCAGGTCGATCCGCACCAACCGGTGCGCCTCAGCTTTGCACCATCCGCCGTGGGGGGCCGGCACCGCGCTTGTCATCCACCGCCGGAGGACCCCCCGCTCAGCCCCGGCGGCACCAGGGTTGCTGGCCGCGAGAGGGACACCAGATCCCCGGTCGCACTTGTGCGGTCTATTCTTCCAGGAAGACGAAGCTGCGGGCCGCTGGTCCCCAGGCCAGTGAGCAAATCCATGGCGCTGGGTGCGTCCCACCCAGGACCCCCACCCGGCTGGTGCGAATCGGTGAAGCAGGGTCACCCTGGCCGTGGTTGGGTCACGCTGGCCCCGGCGATCAATCCGCCCGACCCACAACCGCGTCGCCTCGGGCGATTCCCCTGGCCTGACCGGAGCGAGCAAAGCTGCTGCCACCAACCTTCAGGCTTCCCGCGAGACACGGCGGCTGGTGAGTTTGGTCGGATTGGCCCGTTTGCAGTCAAGGCAGCAATGCGCAGCGGCGGTTGTCCTTGCTCCAGAGGGCCTTGACGGTCAGCAGCTCCAGACCGTGCCGGACGGCAGCCACTCGCGCGGCCGTACCGGGCCAGAACGGCCTTGCTCAGTAGGGCATAGCCGTCGCTGGCACAGCCCCTTTGCTCAGCCTCACCGCAACAAGGGCCAGTACCAGCAGCCCCAGGGCCAGGAGCGAGGCACCAGCCGCAGGCTGGGAGGGCGTGATGACGCCCTATGGGGCATTGGCGATCAGCTGTGAGAGGCGCTGAGCTAGGGGTGTCGAGGAACCCGCTCCAGTCGGCTTGTTAATCCTCAGCACCTGGACCGCAGCCGTTGACCACGCAGAGCAGGGGGTCCTGGGCCACGTGGGTGAGGATGGCCGGTTTTCGTGCGCTGCATCAGATCACCGATGCCGCGCCACCAAAGCGCGCCGCCCGGCGAGCATGATTCTCGATCGAACGGATTGGTCGGCGGCGAGCTCGGGCGGGGTGCGCTCCAGGTGCTTCACCGCCTCACGATCACGTTGAGCGGATCGGCCATCGCCTCGCGGTGTCGCCGGCGCGGATATTGATCGTGGGGCAGGGCGAGCAGCAGGTGCGGCCGCGCACGATCATCAGGCCGTTGTCGTGGGCGTGTCGGGAAGGCCGAGGGATCCGGATCTTGATCTCCGTCGGCGGCTGCGTTCGCCCACCACCAGGTTGCTGCACCTCTTGAGATAGGGACGCTGATGCGGTCCAACTGATTCATCGCCCGCACCCGCACCGGACTCGCTGACCACCGGTGCCGCGCGAGGGCTCCAACCACGGCCACTTCGGTTTGGTGCCGCCGCGATATTCCACGATCAAAAGTGCGACCGGTATCGGTCACCGGCAGGCCGGCCGCCGATCGCGGCTGCCACCGTTCGGTCGATCCAAATGCACCTCCCCTGCCGGCCAAACCGGCCTCCGCGCACGGCGCGCCGCTCGACGCGGTGACGCCGCTGGGGATGCCGATCACCAGCCGGGGCGCACGATTGCCGCGACCCTCGTTGCCCTTGCGGATGAAGGTCTTGATCATCATCTCGGCGGCGTTCGAGTCGGCGATACGCCATCGCGCAGCGGCGCAACCGCCCGATTGTTGCCGGGGGTGCGGCCGAGCATCAACTTGGCCTCATCGCACCGCCAGGGGGTTGCCGCCGCTCGAGATCAGGGCCACCACGAGGCTCCGCAGGACGATTCCTTGCCGGACACATACAAAATTTCCCAAAGGTGTGTTGGCCGTTTCCCAGATCGATGCCGATTGTCACGGGAAGAGCTGGACGTCTGAAAAACACGATGTCCGACTGCGGCGCGAATCATAGGAGGAAGGATTCGAGTGCTTGGCCAGTACGTCAGCGCCAGCTGTTCAGGCCCGCCGGTGCGCTGGCGATTGGAAGCCCGAAACCTCGCTGGAAAAACCTGGCTAAACCGTTTCTGATACATTCCGGGTCAAAGGGTGGAACCTGCGGAGTGAACGCTTGAAAACCAATGGCGCCATCATTGGATCAATCAACCTCTAGCCCCCGTTCACAAGGAAGAACCCCATGGGTGTCAATTCCCATAACCCTCGTCGGCCGTGCGCCGTGATCCCGAAAGTGCGCACTTCGAATTCCGGCACAGTGTGGCCAAACCTCCACCTGGCGCGGAAAACCGCCGCAGCCGCGAGACCGAAACCCGACTGGTTCAACCTCGAATCTGTGTAAGCAGGCACAGGTGGCCGCCGGACTATGTGCGTAAAAGGCTCCCCTGCTCGGGCGATCATCGGCAAGTTTCAAGCTCGACACGCGGACGATTTCGCAGCAGCGGGCGAGAACGCTCCAGCGGTGCGTGCGGGTTTGACCGGCTCGAACTGCTGGGCTTCCCAAGCGCTTATTTCCGACCAGGGGCCTGATGGCGATGCGGCCCAAGTGGAGGAATCGAGGCTACCAGGGTGAGCCGAGCGGACCAGGAAAGTTTCCTTCGAAGCAAAAAGGGGGGGGGGCGGGGGTTGCAGTGTGGAGAAGCAAAGGCGTTAGTGTTGGGATGTTCTGGCGTTGGCGCCAGGGACCCCGCAGCCCGACCCACACACGAGCGAGGCCCGCCGCATCACCACCGCCACCTTGAATCAAACCTGGGCCACCGGCTCGCAGTTCCACACCTACCACGTTGGTGTTTAGCCCTCACCCAGCAGGATGCCGGCACGGTGAGCAAGCACGGTCCCAGATCAGCTGCAGCAGGTCGTTCCAGATCAGGGAACGGCACCATCGGCATCATTTCGATTTGCCCGCTGGCACGGAAATCAGGGGTGCGAATGCGGGTACCAGGCCGGCCCCAGAACACCAGGGCGTGCGCGTGGGCGGCTAACCAGGCGCGGGCTGCGGCGCAATTCCCGGAGCGCCACCCCACGATCCAGCGGCCGTGGGCGATCGAGGCCAGTGGCTCGATGCGCTCCTCATTTGACAGCGGCCGATGCCGATTACCCAGGGCAGGGGCCCCGGCACGGGCCGAGGGCAGGGCCGGCACACCACCGGCACCAGGGCCAGCTGCCTTGGGTGCCAGCGTTAAGAAGCCCCCGAGGGGATGGATCAGTTCCGAGGGAATGGGGCGGGAAGAGATTCTCGAGAAACATGGCGAGAAAATCGCGCCATTTATAACCCGGCCATGGGATTGGCTTCCACGCTTGCACCGATCAGTTCGGGCAGGTTTCTGGGACCAGTTTTCAGCAAAGGCCCATCCAATACCGGTAGTGCTCGGGCCTTGTTAGGGCCCTCCCACCAGGGCAACGGGCGATGTAATCGGCTTGTTGCTGGCTGAGTTCGGGGTTTTGGAAGGCTTTGGGCCGCGATTCTTTCTTCGAGGTTGGAGACGGGCCCACCCCATTCTTCATCGAGGTTTTTTTTGGGGGCTGGGCCAAAAGCACATTAAAAGGGGGGAACCCTTTTTCATTTCGCTTCCCTCCTTTTTTTTTTTTG
>Ga0163217_1048209_pt1 | contig 14393 bp, 22 predicted proteins | sample SynspAceP_FD_185933 | JGI IMG/M metagenome (GOLD analysis project Ga0163217, IMG submission 185933) | Saline lake microbial communities from Ace Lake in Antarctica - Synechococcus sp. Ace-P (PacBio error correction) | ecosystem: Environmental > Aquatic > Non-marine Saline and Alkaline > Saline ... | reverse complement strand
CCACGCGCGGACGCGATCTTCGCGGCCGATGTGCCCGGGTTGATGCGCAGGCAATCAAACGCCAGCTCGGCAACCCGCCAGCGCTATCTTGTAGTCGAAGTGCAATGTCGGCAACCATGGCAGGCGATACCCGCTTGAACGTATCTCGCCAAAAGCTTCACGGGCTTCCCATGCTGGGCACAGACCAACCCGCACGCATATCGGCGCCCACGGCCTTCCAAACTGGTTGATCTGCCCAACGGTAGCCGCCACATCGCAGCGTTTCGTATTGGTCATGCTCTGCACCGAAAATCGGTGCATCAACCGCCTAACCAGAAACCGAACCCACGCGAATCTTGCCGGGACACCGAACGTTTGATGGGGGACGTCCTGATGCATGTGCCTGCCCCTTACTGGCCGAGACGCAAGCGCGAACCACGCCCGCGCGGTTATACGATTGCATTATCCACGGCTGACGACGGAACTCAATCTGCGATACCGCCTTCCACGGCGCCGATCACAGATCCACCGGACCATCGTGATCGATATTGCAAGTGGGACTGCCCCTGCCATGCATCATGACTGCTAATGCAGCAACCTGGACCTGCAACAGCGGTTACCTGTAACCAGCAGTTTGGCGCTGAAGCGCATCTACGCAAACCTTTCGACTGGCCGATTACCGAGGTGCCTGATTGTTGCGCCGGATTCCACAACAACCTCGGCCCGCAGCTGTGCAGGGGTCTGAGGCAGGTGCTGGCGCGACTGGCGCCCTCAGTAGCTGCAGCTGCATCAGCGCCGTGCTGCAGGCACCGGTTTCCGGCGCAAGCTGGCAAGCCGCTCCGTCGGGCACCAGGGCGAGTTGTTACGCGCCTTCAGCGGGCGGCACTTCTGCCTGGACGACTAACACATCTTCAGCCATGTTCACCAGCAGCCAGAGAGCATCGACTCACACTTCATCGATTTCAACTCGGGCCCTGCCTCGCTGACAATCCGTTACCGCCCGGGCCATGAACGGCTGGCTGTTCATTACCACCAGACCAGAACTGGACGCGAGGGAATCACCAATGCGATGGACGGACGACGACCAGGTCACCAGCAGGTGGCCCGGTTCTTGTCTGGGCGGACGAGAAGCTTGTCGATTGGCGCTGAACACTGTCGCTCACGTTTACCAACAACGCCACGTAGCCATCGTATTTCCAGCACTAGCCGTTTGCGGGTCCGGCCCCAGCATGCTCGCGGTAGCTGCGCACGTTATACCCGGGCGAAAGTGTCGCCCGGCAGTTTGATCGAAAACGCCCTGCTCCAGGTTGCAGCAGAATCTTTTCATGGGCAAGCCGTCAGGGTGGACCGCAGCAGATCGCGAGATGGTCATCCCTGCTTTTTCACGTTCCAGACGCCAGGGTAGGCACCAGGGTTGTGCTTGTGCAGCTCGCGGGAGCGGCTCCTCTGGTATGTCAACCTGTTGTGTAGTCATAACTATTTTGTTTTTTTTTTTTTGTGTTTTTTTTTTTTCCATTTTTTTTTTTTTTTTTTTTCTGAAGCAACTCACGAAGCCTTTGGCTTGCGCACTGGCCGGGTAAAGTCGGACGTAACTGCGAGCATAACTTTCGCTGCACGGTTTATGATCTTCAAAGCGGCGGAGCTAACTGTACGCCCAACACAAACTCTCGGCGGTCCTGTTCCGGAGTACTCGGTAAACTGCGGTAATACTCCATGCTGGCACATAGTTCTGCGCGCCGAATCTCGATCTGGCCCATCTCCAGCAGCGCCAGCGGACTGGCGACTGTTTCAAGCCGTAGCGCCCGCTTCGAAACAGCTCTGGCATTTCTTCCCGGGCGCCCATGCCGCGCATAGGTCAGACCCCAGGTGCCAAAAAACGCGTGAGCGCTCGCCGTTAAAAAGGTTGTTCTATTCGCGCGGCCTTCTGAAACGCACTCAGGGCTTCGAGATAACGCTCGCGGTTTTGTTGAGCAGAACTACGCCGTAGTTGTGAGAATCCGCGGATTGCTCGGATCTACTGCCTGCGCGCGCGGAAAATGCTTGATCTGCGCCGAGTGTACTCCGCCACTCGCGCGAAACACCATCGCCAGCGCCGAGATTTGGCTGAAGACGAACGCGGATCGATTTTCAGCGCCTCGCTCAGAGGTGCCTGGCGCTTTTCGGTTCTTCGCCTTCCTGCAGATAGCCCAGGCCGAGCTGGATTAATACGCGTCCCGCGGCTGCGGTTGGGATTCCTTGGCGCCGCTGCGGGCTGGTCCGACGTGGTCACGCAGGCACTCAGCATCAGGCCCGAGTAAAACGTTACTGGAAGCTTGGGTCTGGTCATCACAAATCGATCCTCGGTTTGAGGTTTAGCGTTCTGAAGCCTAAGTCGAACGGCCAACCGGCTCTCGGCACTTAAATCAGCGCAGCGCTATGTAGCGTCACTGCGGCGCGTTCGATCCATTTACCTGGCCGAACCAATTGGCCACAAGCCGCATCGCATATCCTTCCCCACGAAGTGGTGCGCACCGTCACCTGATTAACCGGCCTTGTTGCAGGCATTATCCTGGAAGCGGCGGATTACTGTTGTGCATAGGCCGCTCATAACCGGAACTGCCGGGAAAGGGATTGAACGGAATCAGGTTTGATCTTGCACGGCGTTTCGCGCAGCAATTCGGATCATTTCTTCAGCAATGCTCAGGACTGATCATTAACAGTCCTTGAGGCATGGTGTATTTCGATAGTCAGGACGCGATTTTGTCACCGAAGGCCTTGCGATTATTTAGCGATTACAGGCCGGCAACAAGACTTCCAGCGGGGTTACTTCTGTTGATCGGCACCAGTTCATTACGCAGCGCATTATGTTTGGCGCATGCAAGAAACGGACAAACGCCATGTGCCACATCGGTAATTTTTCGCCCGAGTTTGTCGATATCGGCACCAACGCCCGAGGTAGAGACAAGGTCACCTTGCGCTTGGGAGATGCCGTAAACCAGGTCGTCCCTCATCAGCAGCATGGAATCGACCACATTGTCGAATTCAAGCAACGGCTCGCCCATTACCATTCATCACCCACGTTAAGTAATGGCGCGGTCTTCAGATTGCCGGGAATAGTCCCGAACGACTTGTTGGCGATCCAAGACCTGGGCCAAATGATTTCCGCCCGGTCAGATCGCTATTGAATTCCTTGCTTGCCGAGTAGAGGCAGAAACTGCAATTCCAGCGCGCCAGCCCGCCTGGGAGGAAAACGCACAGGGGCCCTGCCATTTTTGCGGGATATAAAACAGGTTCTACGCAGCTGCCAGACGGCACGCGGGGAATCACCACTTGCGGGGTGCCTCCTTGGAAAATATCTTCACTGACCACTTCCGGGGGGCCGAATCTCGGCACAGGCGTCGAAGTTATTTTCAACGCAACACCTTGCCGACATTGGTCATTATTTCAAAGCTATCAACACCAAAGTGAATTGGATTCCATTTTCATGACCTGGACCCGGCACGGGAAACGCTTTTTTCCGAGACTCTCGAGAGGCTTTCCTTTTCGGCTGTGTCGTCCCAGCAGATTGATCTTGCCGTAGCATTGGGTCATATCGGTCACCATCACTTGCGTTGGTTGTTGGAAAAAACAGATCAGGCGCGGGGGCACGCTCGTGGACTTTTCAGCGAGAAGTAAGCTACTTTCGCGGGCAGCAGAAGTTGTCGAGAGTCTGAACCATGAACCGCCGTTGGCCGTCGATGGATTTTTTCAGCGAAAAATCGGCACACGGATGGGTAACCGCTTCTGCTTCCTTGGGGTTGGTGTTAGCGGCCCATCAGGTCGCGGGTTCTTCAAGACTGCGCCTTCGCCTTCCAGCACCTGTACAACAACCGGCAAGACGTCATGAAGCTGACCAGATCCTGAAGAAAGGGACGTGCGCTGTGCTTCAGCGTAGATAGAATAGCCTTCAGCGTCGGACTGGGACAGTTGCACCATCTTGGCGGCGATTAACGCTCAGGACGCTTTTTCTCAAACGCCGATGATCTGACCCACAACGTTCTTGGCAACGGACGTCGGGCTTGATGATGGACAGGACGGTTGCGTATCTACAGCCTAAAAAATTTCTCAGAAAATCAGGGGATGATTCAGGTGTTAAAAAGGAAATTGTTACCTGCGGATTTATACGCAGGTTAGTTGCAAATACATAACAGCAGCGGGAAATCACGGGGGACCATGGCATTCGAGGGATACGGCTCCAGGCCGCTGACGGGCCTGGCCACTTACCTGACAAAGACATCTGCGCCGGTGACAACTCTTCAGCACGGCTTGGAAACGCCCCAGCGACACCACGCAAACGAAGGCATGCGCGAGCGCATCGGGGGTTCGCATGGGCACGCAATACGAAGGACGGTTCGACTGAACGCCGAATTGCATGCCGAGGCCGGACGACAGCGCTAGTCCTTGAGCCGCCAGTAGGCAGCAGCACTCACCATCCACCCCGGCAAAGGGCCAGATTAGGTTATGCGGGAACACGCTGCTGGGCACAGCCGTTGAGCGTCACATCGCAACGGATTCAGACGCGCAGCAAGCTGACACGCAATTGGCTAATACGTAGGTTGTCTTTTCTTCCTGCTCTTTGCCTGCGAGAGCAAAGCACTCACCCATTGCCGACGACTGATGGGTCGCCAGCGTGCCGAGAGCGCATACCTCGCTTCATGGCCGCCTCCATGGATCAGCGCCTTTCCCAGTTGTTGAGGCTGCAGGAATCCGCGCGCACGAACAGCACCTATTGACCCTTGGGGCCATAAGTCTTGTGCGCGCAGAACGAATCAGATTCCACCGGCAGTTGCCGCAGGTCAATCGCAATTTGCCGTCGACTTGAAGCCGCGTCCACATTGCATTCAATAGCCCCGCCCGCCCGCGCCGCCGCGCCCAGGAGCGGCCGATATCATTGATGGTGCCAAAATTTTCATTATTGACGTGCATGAGCACACCAGAATGGTGTTCCTCGCGCAGTGCTGCGAGCAATTTGTTTCCGGGGGTTAATCAAACCCATTCAGCCCGGGCTTGAGATAGGTTGACCTCAAACCCCTTCGCGCTCCAGTTGTGACAACTGTCTGAGCACGGCCTTTGTGTTCTATCTGGGAAGTAATGATTGTGGCGCGCCACGCTGGGCGCAGGGGCGTGAGCAATGCCCTTGATCGCAGATTGTCCGACTCTGGTAGCACCGGAGCGCCAGACGATCTCGCGCGGGTCGGCGCCAACCAGATCGGGCCACCTGCCTGCGCGCGTGCTCTAACGCCTTCCTCTGCCCGCCAGCCATAGGACATGAGGGAGCTTGAAGCAGGGTTGGCGGAATTGCCGGTCCAGCGTCAGACAGGCAACATCCGTTCTCCGCCACGCGAGGTTCAACCCGGTGGGTGCAAGGCGTAATCCAGGTAGATAGGCATTTTCATCGCAGACACCTCAGTGTTTGGCGCCGTGATCAGGGGTCAATGACCTCATCGACTTTTACCGCACAACTGAGCCACCCTGCAGCGGGCTCGAAGGCTCAGGATTCCAGAAACCGCAGGGTCCTTGCGCAGTTAATCCACTGCCGAGCTCCTTGAGCGCCTCGGCACATGGCCCTCAAGCCGCCCGTCAACCGCGTGCAGATTGATCAAGGCATCTGCTCAATGGCCCGAGCCACCGGGATCTGGGGCGTATCGCGCGTCACGCCATAGGCATCAAACCCAGCTTCTCGGCCATGGCCTGGCGTTTGGCGCACTGGTTCATCAGCGGCACGATCGGGTTCCTTGAGAATGATGCGGCCAGGGAATGCCGACGGCCGTGGGCACCGCGGCGGCACCGCTTTTGGTAACCACCGCCGTGGAAGGCCCAATCTTGGCGCCCGCACCCACGGTAAAGGCGGGTCCACAGCACCTCTGGCCCCGTGCGCCCACCACGACCGCCGTCTTCCAGCCGTGGGGTGACGGCTTGCCTTTGTCCCAACTTGTGGTGCCGCGAGCGTGACGGCCTTGATACAAGGATGACGATTCGTCGCCGATTTCAGCGGTCTCGCCGATCACCCACACCCATCCATGATCGATTAAAAAGCGTTCGACCGAGGCTTGGCGCCAGGTGAATCTCGATGCCGTGCCCAACGCGAAAGTTGAGCCATCGCGCCAACAAGTGGCGTACGCACCAGAGCACATGGCCAGACGGTGCAGCCAGATGGCATTGCAGGCCAGGGATAGCAGAACAGCACTTCCAGCGTCGAGCGCGCGGCAGGGTCGCGATGGAACACGCTGCGATATCTTCCTTTCATGCGCCTTTGCAGCATGCTTTAACGTCTCGCTCACCGGCAGATTTCACGCCGATTGGCTTCTGAGGTTACGGTCAGGATACGCGCAGGATGTTTCATTTCCATTAAGCGGTTCAGGCGGATGCGCCCGTACAGACGCCGCAACCGAGCGCATCAGATGTCTTGGTTGTTGAGGGTCAAGGAAGGCCGATTTCAACCAGCCCTGCTGGCAAATGCACGAAAATACTGCTCCATTTCTTTTCGCGGTTGGTCGGCATCTCGTTCTGTGACGAGGTGGCTTCGACCTCTGCAGGCTTGGTCGGCTGACCCTGCGCTGCAAACTCTGCATGCGCAGCTCATAGCTGAGCATCTTGCACAGCGGCGCCCGGTTCAAGGCAGCTGAAGGTCGGGATTGGAGGGGATATGCACATGAAAACTGGCAGCGCTGCAGTTCGTCGACTGGTCAGCCCGGCGTCTCACGCCGAAGGACCAGTGCAACCTGCGTCAGGCAACTCGCGAAGCTGATCCAAGCACTTGTCGGCAGCCTCACGCGGATCAAACCACGGGCCAGGGTATTGCGCCGGTCCCGGGCGCTGGTACCCATGACAACACACAATCGGCCAGGGCTCTTCCAAGACGTGGCCGACCACTCGGGGCGTTCTGTATATATCGGCGCGCCAGGCGGGCTCGCGCACTTGCCTGTTGATCGGGGGGAGCGCCGCGGTTCGACCAGCACCATTGGCTGATTACCCATGTTCTTCATGGCCGCGCTAGCGCCACCGTGTTTACGGGATGACTGGTATTAACCAGAACCACACGTACATTATCAGCCAGGAAGACTCCCAGAACGGCCTTGCCAGCAGGCAAGGAAACCCAACATCTTACAAACAAAAGCCCAAGGGCAAAAGGACCATGATGCATTCATGTTCGCCCGCTTTATCTGCTACAATTTTCCGGTTTTCTCAATCCCAATTCAGAGACACCCGTATGCAGCCCATGTTGAACATTGCCCCTGCGCGCCGCTCGCAGCGCTGTGAGAACAGAATCTATCGCTCCTGGAGCGGCTTGACGTTCTGACGGTCAACGAAAGGAAGCCAAAACGATTATGTAACCGAAGGTCGATCGGGCTGCAGAGCAACCATCATCTCTCACCTGCGCAAGGCGTTTCCCGGACACGTCATCATGCCGAAGATCCGCTTTCCAGCCAGGCCAGGGCGACGGTGCGGATATTGTCTGGATTATCGATGTCCGCTGGACGAAACACCAACTTTATCCGTGGCGTGCCGCATTATGCTGTGAGCAATCGCTTGCCGAATTCAAGGCAGATCGAACATTGCGGTGGTTCTGGATCCGGTTCCGGCAGGGAAGAGTTTACTGCAGCCCGTTCGGCCGTGGCGCTGCGTTGACGGCGAAGCGGCCTGCGCAGTTGAGCCCGCGAAAGACACTGGACGCGTGCTTGCTGGGGTACCGGCTTCCCGTTCCGCGCGATCAGACACGAGTCACTGGGACAAACTATGGGCTGTTCAAAGCCTGGTCGGCCAGACGCCGGCATCCGCCGCTGCGGCGCCGCTAGACCCTTGACCTGCCTTATGTAGGCTGCTGGTCGGTATGACGCATTCTGGGAATTTGCCTGCCGAGTGGGACATGGCAGCCCGGCAGCCTGCTGATTCAGGAACGGCGGCCTGAGTCAGCGATTTGTACTCGGCGGCCACCAGTTCCTTCGACAAGGGCCACTCGTCGCGGGCAAACCCCAAGTGTTTCAAGGCGGTACTCACTTTGCCATTTCGCCGCACCTGACTCCCGCAATGAAGCGCTGACAAGCGCAGCCCCATACAGCAACGGCTTCCCGCGGAAGCCGGTCACCGCCAGTACCCCCTCCCCCGTATCACGTCATCCACTCCGGCTCCGGAATCAGTCGGTGCGCGTATCGTCCTTTCCGGGGATAGCTGTAGGCATTGCCGAACTCCGGTTTTCAGAGCGCGAGCGTCCGGCGCGCAGATCGCGGTATACGCGGCCCGCATGATCAGCATTTCGCCACTACTGGCGCGGTCTTCAGAATGAACAGGCTGATTACACCCTCGTGGATCACCGGCCGCGATTGCAGCGCGGGTTTAAAGTACGCCATGGATGCCATCAGCACACAGCCGGCCCCAATGTCACGGTTAATCGCCGGGCCATGGATGCGCTGATAGAAGTTCGGCAAACCGGGCATCAGGCCCAGCGCGCCGGACCCAGTTCCAGCAGACCACCCAGGTATATCAGAAACTGACCGGTTAAGGCCACCCAGATTGAAAGGCGTGTTCGGTGGCGCTATTACGATGATCTCCCCGCGCATCAGAAATTTTGGTCAAGCAATTGGAGGAATACGAAGCCGATCAGGGCGATCAGCATGGCAACCTCGAAGTACATTCAGATTACCGAAGCGCTGCCCATCCCGATCGCCAGCAGCATGCCGCACATCCACAGGGATATCCATCGCCAGAATACGATCCTGGGCACGCGGGCCGACGACCAGACGCACCGTGGTAAAGGAGCATCCCAGCACGATGCAGACCAGCAGAAAGCCGATGAAAAGCTTATCAGGGTCATTGCGCCTCCCCTCCCTCAAAGATCTTGATTCAAGGGCCGCCTCGTAGCGGTCTTGATGGTATCTATCCACCATTGCTCATCGTTGCAGGGTCGAATACGTGCAGGATCAGATTGGTGGTCATCTCCGGTGAGTTCGACCCAGACAGTGCCGCGGTGTCGAGTTGATCAGACGGAAGCAGGGCAGCCATAGGGATCACGCAAGTCCAGCGGGATTCTGATGAATTCCGAACGCAGCCCTTCGACTTGTGCGAACAGGATGATTGCGCTGCCAGGTTAAGGCACGAGCGAATGATTTCGACCAGTGCCATGCCAGCAGCCTGAGAAACAGCAGCGGATGCCGCCATTCGCGGATCGAGGCGCGGCTGCGCCTGCGCTTAGATTAGGGCACGGCAAAAGCCCAGCAGTGCCGCAGCAGGCAGGTGGGGCGGCTCAAGCGACTGACTATCAGCAGCCATGGTAGCTGCCAGCAGGCAGACTCATGAGGCGGTGACGGGAACCCAGCGTTTCATGGGTTTATCCCCCAACACCCCGGGCGCACCGGAGCGTTCAGCACACGTTCTATATAGTTCGCCGGCTGCTGCAGATCGGGTACTGGCACGCTGCAGAAATTCGAAATTACCGCGTCGCCTGAAGGTGATGACCACCGCCAGCAGCAGATTACAGCTGACCGAGCCACTTCGCTCGCTGCACGAGCTGGCTTGGCGCCAGAGGCCCAGAGCTGCGCACACCATTGCGCTTCAGCGCGATGATGAGGCGGAAAACCGGACGGACCAGCAGGGCAGACGCCAAACGCCAGCTATGCAGATCAACTCCTTCGCCCCGTTTACCATCGAGAAGCCCGTGCAACAGGCGAACTTGGCAATGAATCGGACAAACGGCGGCAGGCCGGCAATGATGATGCGCGCAGGCGAAAGGCCAGACCGACAAAACGCCAGCGCTCCCGGAATCCGACGCCGGACCGGGCTGTCCGGGCGCTTCCTCGAATGATCAAAGGCCTCCCTTTGGTGATGGCCAGCATCGCTTTCCACCCGGGTTGCGACTGACGCTCAGCAACTCGATCAGCAGCATATAGGCGCGCCACGCCAGGGGTCGAAGCTGACTAGGTAATACAGCCCGGGGGGCCAGCAAGGCTCCGGCTTGTCCAGGCCCAGCCACCGCGAGCAACGTGGCCGGAGGGAGAGGCATTGCCGGTACCGGCAGGCGTCCCGTGGCTGATCGGGTCGAGAGCATGCCGGCGGCGCCGAAGAACAGACGTGAAAATTTCAGCCCCAGTACGCACCTCAAAAACCGATCCCGCGTTCTGCCACCCTCCTCACGAACAGGCAACAGCCACAGGCGCAGCAGCACATAACCCCGACCTTGGTCATCAGCCCAGCATTCGCTGCCACGGAGCCGAGGCTGCCGAATAGGTTTCGTCGGCAGCAGGAAGCCCAGGGGACATGGCGCTCATTTGATCAGGAAGGCAATGGCCAGTACCGTAAGCGCCTTATCTTCAGTAGCATCAGAATCATCCTTGGTCGAGACCGCAGGTTGCGGCGTGTACGGCCATGTCAGCGTGCCGGGCAGCGGCATTAAGATCAGCGCTTACACCGATCAGGAACAGGCAGGCGAGGGCGACCAGATTACCGCGTGAAACTGCATGCCGCACCGGATACGGTTGGAGGTTGTTAACGGGCAGCAGCAGCCCGTAGGAGGCGCCAGCTGACCTCGAAAACACGAACAGATTGAAACAGGATCGGGGGCAGAAAGCCCCGTTCAGTCCCATCAGCCAGGAATTGGAACAACGAGTGAAGTGCCACCCCGATGCGGTTTACGGCTCCAGCGCAACATCGAATACAGCAAGGCGCGATGGCGCAATGCGGCGGTCATCACCAGCATCAGCGCAGCCAGGCGGTCGGATACAGTGCGATAGCCGAAGGAGCCATCCAGTTTTACCGGCCAGATAGACGCCATATTCCCTTCCCAACAATTCCCCGTCGGGCCTGCACGAGCAGAGGTAATCGCAACCGCCAGCATCAGCAGGACCGGAGGTCATTGTTGATGGCGAACTCAGCTGATGGCGCTCTCGTTGATCAGAATCAGCAGCCGCCGCACAACAGCGGCAACAGTACGGGCAACAGAATCAGGTTTGCGTCAGCTCATATGTGGACGGCTCCTGCCATCCACATGGTCGGTGCCGGTACCCCACGCGAGCGAGCAGATGAGGCACCAGAAACAGCGCCGGTGGTTGCAAAAGCCGATTCACGATGGCGTGTCAGCACCAGCCCGGAGGCAGCGGTGGCGAACCAGCATCGGATCCGGCGTGTCATCGCCCGGAGCACAAGGGGCGGGCATATTTGGTCCACAACCGACCCCATCGCGTGAAGATGAACAGGTTGACGGCATAGGACATTCAGCATCAGGCCCATCAACAACTGGAAGGTCCGGGGGGCCGGGCACAGCCAGATACCGGACCCGAACAGGCACGCGATCGATACGGCCAAAAAATCAGCTCCATCAGTCCTCCCCTCCTGTAACCGTGCGCGCATTCTTCGGCCTTCTGGGGAGACGGTGGCTACGTTACGATGGTGCCGATGCGCTAACCCAGAATTCAGCATCGTGGCGCCGACCACCACGGCAAGACGCCCAGATCAAAAACAAAGCGTGGGGGGGGGCAAGGGGTTTTGAATCTCGCCCAACACCGGCAATGTTGACGTGCGCCGATATGCGAGGTCAGAACGGGAAGCCGATCGCAGGGCGCCCAATGCCCGTCAGCGCGGCCAGTATCAAACCCCAGGCAATCCATTTGTTGCGAGCTGTAGATGGGAAGGGGTTTCCACCAATCGGTACCGCGAGCATGTACGCACCGATCAGCGCGGACGGCGAAACCAGACCGGCGACGAAGGCCGCCACCCGGCGATTGTTGGCCACCGCATGAAAAGAAGTAACGGCGATCAGCATCATGAACGGCAAAGGAGCGCAGGTAGATACTAGGGATCATCAGGTAGCCGCTGGTCACCTGCTGCAAGGGCGTCTGCCGGGGCTGCCGGATCCGCCAGATTGCGCTGCTGGATCGGCAAGGGTGCTTTCCGCGCAGGCCGGAAGCGCGCAACAACGCTACCACGGTTCAATGCTACGGATGGCCAGTACAGTTAATTTCACCTAAACGTATCAAACGCCCGGAAGTCCACCCAGCAGCACATTCACCAACCATTGGTGCCGCCGGCCGTCACTTCTGGACTTGGAGCAGGAAGAAGGTCGGAGATGGTGTCGTTGGCCGGCGCCATCAATTGATGCGAACTGAGCGCCGCCATCGCCAGGCCGCTAATACCGCGCGACAAAAGTTCCGCGAACGTGCAGCCAGACCGGACGCGGAATGCTCAGATGAGTTTCTTTGCGGCGGCAGCGTTTGAAGGCAACCCAACGCAGGCAAGCAGAATCAAGCACCGTAGGGTCACCTGTCTCGACCACCATCAACTGGGATTCAGCGCCAGATCAGGTTTTTTGCCGAGAGCCAGAGGAGGTCAGCGCCGTGATTTCACACCGGTCCGGCGACCAGGATAAGGGCGGCAAACGTGGTACTTTTGGCTGCCAGGCAGTCATCACCGCACACAGGCAACAATCACCCATGCCGGCGAACAGCCAGTCGGGCGCCCATCAGCGGCTCGATTTGTCCAGCTGCGTTGGCTCCCTACCCACGGCGATGACCGCGATCAACGGACCAGAATGACACAGCAACTTGGGGTGCAGACGAAACAGTTCGCCAGCACTGATCAGCCAGCCGGAGGACAGGAAACAAGCGGTCATCGAGCGTCGTAGGTTGCGCTCCGTTGTACGGTGCGCACCAGGCACGGCTGGCTCTGGGCCAGGATTGAAGAAAACGGCGCAGCACCCAGTACAGCGGTATGTCCCGCCTACAGTGCCAGCAGACTCATGACAATGGCAGGTTGAAACCATTGCCACAGGAGGCCAGGCTGTACTCGGGAGTTGCGCTCGCCAGGATCGAACTGAGGGCATTGAACAGCAGCGGACCCCAATGCTTGATGGCCGGGGATAATCCCGACGATAAGGACACCACAGCAACCAGTGTTCTTCTACCGGGAAGCGCATTTCCAGCGCGGGGGCTCGGGTGCGGTTCATGGCAGGTTTTCCGCCGGCTTGCGAAAAAAGACACTGATGAGCCAACGGAATAGGGCAAACCACTGAAGATGCCCATGGCCCGCCACGAATCGGACATCCACCAGTTCTCCTGCCGCCGGATCAGGACGGTCTCGCAAAGAACATTTTCCTTTCGAAAGGAATCCGTGAGCAAAGCGGCACGCCCGACCATCGAGGCACTGGCGACGATCGCGAGCGTTGCGGTAATCGGCAGGACTATGGCGAGCCCACGCAGCACACGCATATCCCGGCTGCCCGTTCGTGGTCGATGATTCCCCGCGGGCCATGAACAGCGATGCCCTTGAGAATTCGCGTGGTTGAGCGTATGGGAAACACGGCGCAACCACGCCAGTGGTGGTTCCCATCCGAGAGGGACGTAATAACCCAGATGACTGATCGTTGAATAGGGCCAGCAGCCCCTTGCAGTCGTGCTGAAAATGGGCAAGAAGGAACGATCAACAAGCGTACAGCCCCGGCCCAGCGATAATCCAGAACCATTCCGGCGTGCCCGAAAGCACTGGGCCAAGAAACGCATCATAAAAAAGATTACCCGCCTTGACCATGGTCGGCGGAGGTGGCAAAACGAAGATTACGGGCGTTTGGCGCGGGCCATGGCGTTGACGGGCAGCCCAGAAATGAACGGAAAACTGGGCCACTTTTGGTCAGCGCGCCAACGCGATCAGATCCAAGGTTGGCAGGTAAAGCGGATTGTCGCGATCATATCGCCGGATGCCACACTGCATTCCAGATCATAAGCTTGCCGACGATATGCCGACCATTTGAGATGGCGGCCCAATAGGCAAGGGCCGCCGCCCGCCGTCACGGTTAAAGGGCCATGGCGTTGGGCACCACCGGCGCCGGCATCCAGGCGGTGGTGCCAATAGCAATCAGCAAAAAGGAGTACAGACTGGTGAGTTCCCAGAACACCACAGTTGGATTTGAGACTGCCAGAGAGGGAATAACCCCCAGCATCGCGCCCATGAAAAGCCAGAAAGAAGGAGAAAGAACACGGGACCGGATCCTTCGGCGAAACATTTGTAGTAGCGGGCGTAAGAGGCACACCAGGGGGAAACCAATGCTTTTGACCAGGGCAGGGGGCAAACAGCCAGGTCAAGCCATCCCACGCGGCAGGACGAAGTTTTCAGACCCGTATTCGGGCAAACCAGGGCAAGTCGAAAGCGTTACGACTTTCACCGGCCTGCAATCTGTGGGATAGAAGCAGAAGCGAACGAATCAAAACAGGGCCCGGTTCAGAGGCGGCATCGAGCCCGCAGCCCAGGCCTTCGCGATTTGGCGCCGGGCGTCAAGGGGGCCCGGATTGTTTCCAAAAAAACGCAGGCAAACAAACGGCTGCCTTACAAAGGGGCAAAAACAGAGGGGCAAACCGTTAGGCAGGCATTCATATGGGGGGGGGGGGCCTATTTTTTTCTTCCTTTCTTTTTTTCCC
>Ga0163217_1117945_pt1 | contig 14394 bp, 17 predicted proteins | sample SynspAceP_FD_185933 | JGI IMG/M metagenome (GOLD analysis project Ga0163217, IMG submission 185933) | Saline lake microbial communities from Ace Lake in Antarctica - Synechococcus sp. Ace-P (PacBio error correction) | ecosystem: Environmental > Aquatic > Non-marine Saline and Alkaline > Saline ... | reverse complement strand
GGGTCCCCGGTTGGCTTTGTGGACCGTCGAGCCGTGCGTTTCCAGTTCGTCAGATTCGCCAACTCGCGAGCAGCCGCCCGGACACCTGGGGCTGTGGGCCTGTTGGAAACGGTGAAGATGAATCAAGTACCCGTCGGGCGGCACGTAGAATGCGGGATCGGGAAAACAGCTTCCGGCAGCACGGCGGGTGTGATTCTCCCGCACCCCAAACTGCGATTGCCCGGACGGCACGGGCGACGAAGTCCGTTGCTAAGGCTGCCAGGCGTCACCTTCATCGGAAGCAGCGCGTACGCAAATCGCTCGCGTAGTAATCGTCCAGAAACTTGTCAGTCGGATTCCTGGAATCGCGTGTGAGCGCGTCTGCTGCGCGGGGGGTGCCGAGGAAAACCTGGCGTTAGGACTATACGGCGACGGACCACGTCGCAATCGCGGAGTGCATCCTGGTATTGCATCGAACAGCTACTGGCGACGGCTGGTGACGTGTTCGCTGATGTGCGAGTTGACTCACAAGATAACCCCTGCTGCCAACCCGAGTTTGTGTGACGCGGGGGCGGTCGGCGAGGATGCCGATGAGAAGTCGGGCTCAATCGGCAGCTGTTCTGAATCGCCGACCAAAGACGACGTCGTTTGAACGCGAGTAAGATAACGTCGGCGTCGTGATCTCGTCTGCGAAATTCTATACCAGGCCTGCGATTGATGAAATGGTCGTAAAGTGAGCCTCGTTCGATGGGGTGCGATTGCATCTTTCGGAATCGATTTCCACGTTCAACTGCGCCACGATCTTTCCTGATATCGGACTGTCGAGAATCTCACTCGGACCAACTCAGCGGTCCGATCAGATCCGCAGAGAGGATCCCTGCTCGTGGTCTGCTCACCGATGCGTTGTCGTATTGTTAAACGCACGGCTTCGTTTCCAATCCGAATTCTGAAAAACTCGACAGTATTGACGCATGTGGCAGGCAGCTTTACACCGCATCGAAACGTCTGACTTCGGCTAGAAGACGGGGGGGCTGACCGGGTCGAACAACCCAATGTTGCGTTTAGGAAACGTTATCCGCAGTAGGTTCTTGCCGGATCGCCTTCGCCGCTCCGCCATGGGTCGATTGCATCCCCCGCCGCAAACCGAGGAGCGCGGTGGTAGCGTAGGCGGAGTGGAAATCATGATCGAGTTCATATCAGAGGTATGGCAGCTGCAGCGCTGCCAAGACAGCCCAAGATGCGAAAATATAGCCGCAGGCAAGAACAGAAGATGATGAGTTAATCGCATGGGAAGAAAACTGCTGCTGCTTAAAGAAAATTGCTTGTGTTGCGCCGGTGTGCACCAGTACGATGTACGGGACCCTCGTCGATTTCACTCATTCTTCCCGCAAATAGAGCGATAACAAATCTTACAAGTCCGGGACGCGGGTGAGCGAGTTCGGCGACTGGCCCAGTCACTCGCGCGTGTTCCACCAGTTTCGGGCCAGTGGCCTGAGGCAAACACCGAAGTTCAAAACACTGCCAATGGGTGCGCAGCAGCAGAGCTCGATCGGTCGTCCCACCCGTCAAGTTGTTTCTCTTCTATCTAAAAACCGCCGTCCCGATGGAGGTTTCCCTCAGGGGATGGCTCGCAACGTTGATCGCCATTCGTGATCACCGACACTGCGTCATACATCTAAAGCTGAAACCTAGCTGCTTCGGTTGGTTCTGTGGACCGAACGGACGGTTTTTCAAAGCGGCACGTACCGGAGTAGCGAAAACCCTTCCTTGCCTATTCCCGTTCGGTGCCAGCATGTGTTCGGACTCGAGGTTTCGTGTGAGCATTGCAGGATGCGAACGAAACGAATAAGACTGACGAACGAAGTCTGAGCACTCGATGGGCTTGTTGTCTCCCTATCTGAACAAGGGCTGGCTTCTCTATTTGCAAACCACTTGCCCGACGCTTGGCGGTGGGTGCATTTCGGAATGCGGACTTTTGCGCGAGTGGATGTGGAGTCCATTCGCCTTGGAACTGCTCGCGCCACCACGTCGGATCGACCGAGATAGAGGGACGAGGCGCGTGTAAAACCTCGCTCGCTTGACAGCGTTTGCAGAAACAGTTGCGGACTCAACATGCTCGTACCGCGTGTACCAAGTGGCCGGAATCCGAGAAGGTTGGAAACGCGGGGGCCGCGATGCCGATTCCCTGACCATTACCCGATCTGCTGATCCAAGGAACCCTGTTGAAGAGGAGTTCAGCGATCTTGGAATTGACGGCTGTCTGGCCCATGAATTGGGACACGTTTGCGCTGGGCAGGGGTGTTGGCAGGTCGATGATTGCCAACACCACACCACGCGTATTCGGTTGTTGGACGCTCTGTGCGACGGACACCCATGCCGCTGGTAGCGGCTCACATTCATGTCGGAGATTGTGGCTGCGGGCGGCGCGTTACACGGACGGGAAAATGTTTATGTGATCGTTCACCTGAGGGTCCAGGCAATGGCATCGACACTGCACGCAGAACAGGCCATGTCGCCTCCTCTGGAGAGGACTCGCACGGCTCCGCAGTCTGGTGAGTGGGGGGCCAACATTTTCTTTCTGTCGCCGAATCAGCAACCTTTTCGGGGCGCTAATACGGTCTCGGATCCAAGTCGAATGCAATCGAAGCATGCGGATGCGGGCAACGTTTGTGAGATGCCTGTCGACGACGTCCCCAGGAGTCAGGACGGGCAAGCAAGTGGTACAAACACGTTCTTCTCGTATCAACTGTGGCGGGAGCGCCAGCTGCCCCTGAAGCGTTGCCGGGGTACGGTCAACGGGTTCGATAACCTTGGGAAACACCTTGGAGCTGCAAACAATCACGATCCGTGGTTGAGCGATGTTGCTGAGCGCGGGTCAGATTCCCTAGCCGAGGCCGGGGCTTGCCGTTCGGGAAGCTTTGTGGTGCTCGGATTGGCAATGACAATACTGAAGTTGAGCATTGCTGCGGACGACGTACCAGTCTTGCTGTGTTGCAATGAATAAACAGCGTCCAATTACCGACCGCTGAAGGTTGAATTATTTAATCGCTGTGCTCTGGGCAATCCAGCGACGCGAGCCGTTGGGCGTTGGCGTTGTACCACTCCAGATACAAGCACTGATTCGCCATGTGAACGCCGGTTTTCTTTGCGCCGCCATCAACGACGATACAACTCGTCATTTGCCATGTCTGATGTTTGATCATTTGGTCGGCGGTGATGTCGCGCGAGCGTTGTCCGGATTTGGATCCAGGCTGATGCGGGTAATAGTCAGGCGACTGAATCGGCCTGTGGGCAGTTCCGGTTCGACAGCGAATAGAGACATGCGAAAACTTAACGAGAGCGCAGATCGGGGATTGGCAGTGTGCAGGCGTTAGTTTCAGTTTGCAGTCCGCTGCGATACCTTCGAGCTCGAGCAACAATGGGTCCAGCCGAGGTTGGTGTTGTCGAGGTGCGCCGGCTTTCAGGAGTGTTCAGGTCGCCGATGCCATTTCAGAACCAAAGAATCGATAGTTTTTTGAAGGGTGCGCGTGTTTCTTGGTGGACGAGGGCAAGCCTGTACTTTTCTCGAGAGCCGGGGGCGGCGGCTATCGCCGCAGCGGGCAATTGGAATTTCTGATCCTGCTCTGGGGATAGCTCGTGGGCCCAGGATTCGCAGTTGGTTCCATCGCGTAATCCCACCACCGATCATCATAGGAGTTACCCACACGCTCAGAATCTATTCGTCGGCGAGTCGGGCATCCATCGGCGTCGCTTACCAAAGGACACCGAGAACACTACCGCGGTCACCAAAGTCGTCGTTTCTGGAGTAACTCCACAGCGGGATGCTTTCGACAGTCTTTCTGGGTGAGGAATGAACCGAGCCAAACAGCGGCAGAAATTTTGTGGGTGTGAACATGGAAACGAAAGCGACCATAGCGATGACGCCAATCGTTGAATTTTGTGTCTACACCTTCGCTTGCCGGGGTGCGGCATTCCGACGGGCGGATTTCTGGCGTTTCGACTCGAACGGATTCATCCGGGAGTGGTTGGGAAGGCGGGAATTTCGTCACACGTGTCATCGCGTTTGGCGCGAGCTTTGATTCTCCGCGGGGGTCGGGCCTGGTTTTTGTGATTCCGACAGCATCGAAAAACGATCGCGACGTGGGATGAACGATCAAAAACTCCCAAAAAACAAACCCCCCCCCGGCGTGTGCCCGCGCGGGGTCAGCGGTGGACGTGTTTGGGGAATGTCCATAACGGCGCCTCGGATCGGGCAGCGAGGCCGTGCGATGTCGCAGGTCTCATCGCCGGGAGTGCCTGTCTCGAGTTCGCCATTTCCTGAAATGATCGCGTTGGTAGTAGCAACGGATCGCGACCGGCTAAGGGGGGGCGTGATGTTGTTGGCGGGCTGGATCGCGTTGCAAGGAATGTTCCGAGGATTCAACTCCGTTCCGAGAATTGAATGAGGCGGGAATGGCAAGTCGACCGTCTGGCGGGCTTCGTCGGGTTACCGCGATTCACGGGGCGGTTTTGGGTGCTGTCGGATTTTGGGTGCTGTCGATTTTGGGTGCTGTCGGATTGCCCCAAGAACGCTGGGGTGGATGCAGTGTTCGCCGCATCGAGGTATCCGTATTTGGTGTTGAAGAACGTCGCGCCGCAAGCCAAACTAGCACGCCAGTTTCCCCGGCCACTCGGGGCCGTCGCCGGGGTTTCTGATCGGTCTTATTGGAAATAGGAAGGTTAGTGCATCAATGATCCTGTGATGGGCCAACCCAACCGCTTCTACACTTTTCCCAAACGATTGCGAACATTCTCCAGCGGTTCGATGATCGGGTAGGAATCACAACCGCCGGTTGGCAATCAACAATCACTCCGTTAGCCTTCGATACCATATTCCCGTGATTGTCACGCGTATACAGTGTCGAGCATATCGCGGACAGCTAATCAAAACACCACGCAACCTTGAATTTAGAATTAGTATCTCCAAGCGGATTCGCATGAAGTTTCAGTCTCGTGCGATTGCGGTTCATCCGCGGAAAGCGTGCGGCCGACCCCAGGAAATCGAGGGTTTCAAGGCATGGGCTCCCAGTGTCCAATGATTGATTGAAAATCGTCCTCGGTGAAACCGTAAGTCGCCGAAATCGCCGAGGAGACCGTCCGCGACCAGAATATGGGCGACCGCTTGTTTGCAGGAAGACGCTGGCGGACCGAGATATCCCTTGTCGAAGTGGCACCTCTGCAGAGCTCGACTGTCGGTTTCTCGGCCTTACGTAGTCGAACCAGCATTCTCAATACCTCATTGCCCACAATCTTCGATTGGACACGGGAGTCATGCGGCTTGAAAACCTCCGGGCGCACCCGCTTTCCGCCGGATGAACCCGATCCGACCCTTCGGTCCCATCGTGTGTTCGCCATGCGACGTTCGATTCGCGTTTCTCTATTCGGCTGGTCCGGGCGTGCCGTGTCGCTGGGACAATCAACGCCCCGATCTTTGCAGTTGTTGCTCGGCTGGCGAGTGGTGATACTGGCTCTTGCAACAGAACGGCCGTTGCTGCGCGCTGCGTTGCGGTGAAGTCGGCTTTCAAACGTCGACGAGTTGTCGGCGCGGGGCTGACGTAACAACACGCGCGTCGGGGAGTGACGTCCGCCGCGGACGCACGTGTTCCTGCGCCGTGACGATCGACGCAACGCGTTGGTTGTGCGAACGTTCGTTATCAAGTTCAGCTCGGCGATCGTGGGGGCGACGCCACGTTTACGAGTTTCCACTGCGAGACGATTGCGAAAGATCGACCAAGGAGATGGGCAGAGCTGGTGACGAGCGACTCATTTCCCCCCTGATTGATTTCGTCAGCGGTGTACGCGCCGCAGGCCTTTGGTTTGTTGCGCGGGATCGTGGTTAAAGTAAGATTCTGCTCACTTTACGTCGCCGAGGAGTGATGGTATGCCTGGAGACGAAACATTTCACTGGATTTCCAATTTATCCATCGAAAGGACGCGTCACGTTTCCACCCGTTTGCGCGCGAGTCGGAGCCGAAGTGCAAATGTCGACCTGGGTACTTTCGCAACAACGTTCCAGACCCTTGATGTGAACGGAAAGTCGGACATGGTTTCATGGGTCGCGCTTCTTCGTTGTGTACCCTATAAATCTGGTGTTTCCGCGTGGTCGCCGCCCGGACGCTGTTCTTTCGTTCTTTCGATGGTCGACTGGGGATCGGGCGAACGGTTGAGTTGGCGAAGGGGTCCTCATTGGGAATTCCCGTTCAATTCCTGACATCAGAAGAGCAGCTTGGAGCGAATCGAGAAAAAAACCTTGGCTCGGCGGCGGCCAATAATCGCGGGTGTGTGCGAGAGCTCGCGGGAAACGGGCTCGTCGTGACTTCGCGACCTGCCAATCTAGCCGGTCTGCTATTCACTTGGGGGTCATTATGCTGCCGATGTTAAACGAGCTTCAAAGGGCATCCATTTCGGTGGGATGGCGCAGGTCTTTCTATTTAATAATGCTCGTAGCAAAACTGATTTGCAGCTCGGCAACCGACGACATTCGGGCAGGACAATCGCGTCGCCGGCGACTCGTTCGAGGAAAGAGGCGTCGCTTCTCCAGTGCCTGCGTTTGCAGATGGGGGCTTGTTAAGCAGTGTGTCGGGAATGGGGTGTTTCGCGTTGAGTCGGAACGCAGGATGGCAGCGGTCAACGAAATTAGTTTTCGCTTTAGGTTCATCGTCGAAGACTGCGGGGGAAGACTACCGATAGAAGGGTTACCATTCGCAGAGCGAGCGATATTTAAAGTGTTCGTGGGTTTGACAATCTAATCGCTGACTTTAAACAGACCTTGACCGTCTTGAATAAAGTCCGGTTGATACGATGCGACGATTCACGTCGAGCTGCTAGCCCGATGAATTACGATCTCCCGGGTGGCGGTGCTGCGAACCTGTGGTCTAGAGCGCTGCTAAAAAAACCACCTGTGATCTTGATCGTTGTATTCGAAAGGCTCGTGACGACGCGAGCGGATACCAACGCCAAAGATCGCTTGAGAAGACGATCGCAGCGATGGAGTACGGCATCTGATGCAGAATCGTGCTGCATCAGCGTGGATCGAATTGCTGGTCGTGTTTTCGATCATCGGGGCAGAGGGTGGGGGGAGTTGCTGACGGCGGGATTGTGTTGCCGCAGAGTTTCGAAGTCTGCACGCGAGAGCGACGCGACGGCATGCTATTGCCAAAACCAATCTGAAGCAGATTGGCTTGGCGATGCACAACTACCAAGGTGTCAATTTTATTCCACCCGGGCTTTCTTCTCACGCACACAGACGGACTTGGCGTTCATGGACGCGATTCGATGCCTATCCTTGGAGAAGGCAATGGTTACGAGCACGTTCGACTTGGATTTGGGAGTGGCACCGGAACGCCATCAATTCTGGCGACGGGATGCCGTCGCTTGTCGATTCCCCGGTCTGGTGTGCCCCGAGTGATCGCATTCTGACGTGAGCTGTTTGATGCCGGTCCGGGCGAAGACTTCGGTCAGCGGGGTCACACTATGGCTTTCAGCTTTTGGAACCTGTTCGTGTTTCCGACCGCGTGAGGGAGTTGTACGGCGATGCGGAGCGCGTTCATGTGACGCGAAAATTGGCCGGTTATTCGAGTCGACGGGTAAGATGACAAACAGCGCTTGTGCGTTCGGGAGGTCAGAGACGTGTCTCGCGATCATCGCAACGTGGCCCCTAACCGCCCCACGGTTCCGGCAGACGCGGTGGATCTCGCGAGCTTCGCGCGAAGGTGCGCGGGGTTCAGGCTCGGCCTCTGGGTGTTCGACAACGAAGCCGACACGAAGTGCCGATGGATCCTGTCACGAAAGCGGATTCACAACGACGTTCGGCCCGAATCCAGCAGGTGGATCCGGTGGGCAGTTGGCCTCGAACGCTGCTTGGCCAGTTTTTGTCACGGAAGTGAAAGAAGAGCTGATTCTTTTTGCTGTGGTGAACGTCAGATCGGAAGCCACCAAACGCCCGCAATAGCAAGTCGGCTCAATCCGATGAGCTGGCATTCTGATTGCTTGACCGTCGGTTCTTCGCGAGGACTTCTCTTCCACTGGAACTTGTATTGCAAACGTCTCCTCCTTCTGTGCACCTTGGGGTGTCAATCATGGGTCACCACGGAAAAAATCCACACAAAAACGGCGGCCGGGTTCTCCTCGGAATGGAATCCCTGTCGAACGAAATAACTGTCGGCTGTGATGGGTCGATAACTATCTGACCGCGGGCTATTTCAGATACGACAGTCCAGTTTCCGGCACTCGACGCGTTTTGACGGGTCATCAATCATCTCAAATCGTTCGGCTGCCTCTGGCGAAGAGTTTACAAAAGGCAGACTGACTGGTTCCTTCCGGCGAAACGTGCGAAAGTTGGAATTGGAAGAGCGAGCACGGGGACTATTAAATTGGGAAGTGAAAGATCCAAGAACGCTTGCCGGGTTGAAAGCTATTGGACGTTGCCATGGCGGAGGCGTTGTCGCCACCCTGGTCACGGACTCCGCTCTCGCGCTTCGCTGGAACCGTCTTGGAGCTGAGCAACCACCATCGTCGCCCACAGCGGCCGGAGACACCTTCGGTATCAATTGGGCATCGAAATCCGCCACGTTCTGTGGGTGAAGGATCGGACCACGGACACGATTCGGACGAGGAAACCCGACGATTCGTGATGCCTTTGATTCAGAACGATGCACAGCCAGAGTTAACACGGAGTGATGATTTGCAAGGTAATGACTCGATCGACGACCGATCAACCCATTGATGGTTAATGCGATCAGCGATCATGACGACGGAAAGTGTCAGATAATGAGCAATCGAGTCATTCGGACCCTTCGACGCGATATTGTCGGGTGGTTTCGCAGTACGCCTCAATGGCCAGCTGCGACTAACCGGGAGTGGGGAGCGCAAGGGCTGAGTGTTGAAATCGGGAACGAGGCTGAAATGGGGAGTTCGAGGCGAGGTCAGGGGTTAACGGCCAATACGTCGTACCCCGTCTTCCATCGCTGGCTGGTCGTCGATTGGAAGCAACTACGCACCAACAGGTCGGTGGCTAAGGGTGGAGTTGGAGTACGAAGTGGGTGGACGATGGATCACGCCCTCCCCACGGTTTCCCCGCTATCGCCGCTGGAGTTCGGTAAAGTGTCGGAGGATGACCCAAATTGAGGGGCGTTTTCGCGGTCAAATTAGATGCCACGACGATAGCCACCACGATGATGACGACGACTTGTTGATGATCACGACGCGTGACGGATGACCGGACGACGATGGAAGTGGTGACCAATTCTGTCCACTGCGTGGTGAATTAACTATGCGTGTGTTGGCAACTTCACTGACGCCACCTTGAGAACCAACGAGTGCGAAAAAACACGATGGAAAACGGCGTTTTTCTGTATTGCATAGTTCAGTGCTATTAGAGAGGGCACCGACCGAAAATCGCCCAACTTTTTGAAATGCCACCGACCGATGGATCGGTAGACCATGTCCATACGCCATAGGTTCCTTCTTCCTGTCCAATGAGTCTGCCTGCTTGAAAGCACTCCAACACCCAAGCCATGGGGTTTGATTCGGCGCCCGGTCGTCGTGTTGAAGGGGGCTGCGTCAAACTGTTGTCTGGTTCTGTGCTTGTCATGGTGTGGTTGGATGGTGATGCACTCTATTATTCGCGGTGGGGCGGATAAGCGAAGAGGTCGTTGAGGTAGCCGAAGATGCCACGCGGCCCAGTGACCACGTTGTGGTTTTGCCAGAGGGGCACAAGGGGCTACGCGGCGAGTTGTGAGAAGCATGTGCACTAGACCACAAACGTCCAACACCTGGCGATCACGGTGCGGGCCGGTTGGCGGTACTCGAGCCAAACCGAAGGCACGTCGACGTCAAGCACGGATGGACGGCATCTTGGTGCCCGAGTGGTGGTGCGACACCGCGGCCCATCACGTCAAGTCTGGCGATCTGATCGCGGTTGGGTGCTTCGTAGTCCCGAGATTCGGCCCAGGCTCGGTCGCTTGAAAATTCGGTCAAACGCCAGATAAGAACGCGAACATCGGTCAGCAGATTGCTGCAAGCGGGAATTGACGCTGGCAGAAAAGAAACCTGCAACAAGTATCCGATATGCTCGGACAAGGTCGAGTCTGCGTCGAAAGCGATTCAGAGATGCGTGTTCGAATCGTGAGCCTCGGTGCTTATCCCAAGGACATTTTGTTCCGAGTATTTTCCAAGATGCGGTTTTGCGGCGATGAGCTGATTCGCGGCCAAGGTTCAGAGCGCTGGTCGCCTCGGGTGCCGTTCAGCCGGGTGTTCGAAGAACCGAGAGGAAGGGTGAGCGGAACTCTCCGTAAACGGCGTTTCGAACGCACGCGATCAAGCTTCGTTCGACATCGGAGCGAGCGAAGATTGAAAGCGGAAGCGATGTCTCGAAGTCGCTATCGTCAATTGAGTCTTCGCGTGGCGAGTCCCTTGGAGAGGCTCTGCTGGAACAAGTGAACAAGATACACTCGTCAACTTGAGCAAACCACGAAGCTCCTTAGGCGCGTGGAAGTCCGAGCCCCGTTTGCTTCAGCGTCAGTCGCGATGGTTTTGCCAACAACAACGGCTGGATTGGGCTGGTGACTCGCTGGTCGGTGCTGGCAAACTGACTCACTTTCTTTACGTCGAAGCCAGCATTCGCGAGATGCGATTGGGTCAGCCGTGCGTTGCAAGAGGGCGGAAGTGTCGGTGATGGTGCGCGCTCGTATGAACGCTCTTTCCCCCAAGGTGCGGATACCTTTGGTCGCGAAGTTTCAGCCGACACGAACTCGTTCCGCTGGGTCGCACGGATCGAAAACAGCGAAGTTGCTGCGCGGGAATGTTCTTTCGCGTCACGGTTCCCGGATCGGGGAAGGCTCGTCAAGCTGGGTCGTGAAACCGGAATCGGTTCAGCAACACGAAGAACGAGCAGTTTGTTTTGTTCGACTCATGCACGGACGGAGCTTTCAAAACGCGGTTGGGCGTCTCCACGGGGCAAGTGTCCGAAGATTGGGTCGAAGTCACCGATGGTCTTTCAGCGGCCAGTTGTGTGACCAACGGAGCGTTTCTGTGGAAGTCCGAGCTGCTGCTTCAGCGAAGGCGAATCAATGTGTCATCGAAAATGCATTGAATTTCTCGCTCGCAATCGCCGGGGCTCGTTCATTCATGCTGACGTCTTTATGGCGGCGGTCGTGTGTTACTCGCTTTGAAGTCTGGCCGATCGACGCCGGTTCGTGACGATGACGAACGTGCAAGTTTCCAGGGTCGGGTTTAGCTGAGGGGGGATCATTGTCGCCGGGTCGGAAGTCGAACGTCTATGTCAGGCTTATCCGAGTCGAAAAACACGATGGGCGGCCTGCTGGAGTGGAAGAGCTCCGCAGCGTTTCCAAGTTGCGGGCATTTCCGGGTCGTCGAGCTGAGTCGTGTGCGAGGAAGGTGACGGACATCATCGGGCCGACGCCAGCTTTGACCACGGATCTCGCATGCTCGCCTGGCGAACATCCCGCCCGGATTACGAACGCCCACCGTCGGACCGCTGAGTCGACCGCACTCCGCGAGATCCTGCAATTGAAGTTCGCACGAACGCCATTCGCCGATTGAACTTTCGCACGATGCGTGGGAATGGAAATCTCGCCCAGCGCGGCGTCAGGTTCCATAAGCGTCACGGAGATCAATACGCGACGGCGGCTATTACAAAGAGTTTCGAGGTCAGCCGGATCGGGGCCGTATCGGGGATGGACGCGAAGCTACGGGATCCCAGTGGAGTGCTATCTCCAACGATGCAACCCCGAACAACAACACATTTCCGGCGTGGGGCTTACGTCATGTCCACCACGCGGCCGAACAATCGTGTTTGATTCGCGGCGTGTCGCTGTTGAAAAACGAAGCGACATGAAAGCGTGTCGGCGTGGTCATGTCGTCGCGAACCGGACGGCAAATTCCGATTCTGTTGCGAGACATTGCCAAGTCAGTATCGAAAACCGATGTGACACGGCAGAGATGCGGCTGATCGCGACGGACGCGGCGAAATCGTTACCGGGCTGGTGATATGTTTGGATCGGCGAGTGGGAACTCACGCGAAGTTGTCGGAGCTCGCGAAGAGATCGCTCAAAGAAATCGAGAAGTCACGACTGGCCGAAGGCGTTTTACCTTGAAGTGACGTATGACTCGAGCCGCCGTTGACGGTCGCACGCTCGAGACTGGGGTCCTCAACCGAACCTGACCGAGGCGGACATGTTGGTGATGCGCTGGTTCTGTTGCTGATGGCTCGGCAACCTGCTAGCGGCATCATCGTCGCGCTCGCGATTTCCGCTTCGATGCTGTTCGCCACCAACGTGATGGCCTACACCGGCGTCACTGCTAGCTTGATTGAGCCTCGGTGCGATTCGACTTTTGGTTTGATCGTCGATTAGCAGCGTGATCTCGTCGCTCGCACCCACACCCTGCATCCGCAAAAAATCTCGCACGACACGGCGATGCGCAAACACGAGGATGTGATCCGTGATGCCGGCCGTCGAAGTTCGCAAGCCACAATGTTTCGGGCGAATTGATCATCCTGGTGTGGCTGGTGTTCCTTCCCCATTCTGGTTCTGAAGGCACCCGAAGGAAAGATGGTTCGGCCGATGGCATGTTAACAGCTGCTGTTTGCCTTTGGTGGAGGTCAATGTATTGTCGTGTCCTTCATGCCAGCGGATGGCTGTCGATTTTCTTGCCGCAAGAAAATGTAAGAAGATAACGTCTTCGTGCTTCGGATCGTCAGTTCTTCTACGAGCACTGGTCAGCGACGAGCGAGTTAAGCAGCCGTTTGTGTCACCGTCGGCGATGGCTGTTGACGGTTTTCGCATTTGTAGCCTACATGGCCCGGGAATCTAGGTGCGGAGTTCATGCCGACGGCTGGAGGAATGCGGACCTGTGGTCAGAAGCTCAGCGTTGCGCCCAGCGCGACGCTGGAGGGTGTCTCGAGTCGTGATGTCGACACAGTATGAAAACATTCCTGAAAAAATATCCCCGTGAGATTGGCAAGAGCGTGCGTCTTCTCAAAAACGGGGCGTGCGGGAAATCGCCTAACGAAATGTGAGGCGGTTCATTTCAAACTGACGTATGGGTGCTATTTAAACCATCACGATTTGGCCCGAGAAGAAAAAACATCGCAAACACCTGACGAACAGTTTCGAGAACTCAACGCCAACCGTTCCCGGCGTGCGCGTTCGGATTCACTCAGCCGATCGAAATGCGAGTCGTGACGAAACTGGGTCGCGGGCGTGAAAGCCGACGTCGCCGGTGTTGCTTTTACGTGACGACATGGAGGTGCTTTGGTGCAAAAGGCAAATGAGATCCGTAAGCCGTTCCTGCGATTTCCGGATTCCCGGTTGGCCGTGACGTGAAGCCAGACACCTAAGGGCCCAAACTTGTCGACGCCTTGTCACGATCGCAAGACCAAGGCGCAGGCTTCTGGCCCAGTACGGCATTCGACGCCCAGACGGTGCTGGATTTCGGTCTCACGGCTGGGCGGCCATCAAGTCGGCCAGGGTTTTTGAGGGCCGGCGCCCGAGATACCATCATGGTGCGGTGTACCGCAGCAATGGCGCTGAGGAAACGCCGAGGTTTGCTCGAACAGGGTTCCGTCGCGGACTCGGGCGCAAAGCGTTCCGCTGAAAAGAACTGGCAGGACATTCGCTTGGAGGAAACTCCCATCGATCGAACACGAAGGGCAACACCGTCGCGAGCGTTCATTCGGCAGACGTGTCGCGGACGCGATGTGGGCACACCTTTGTCTACGGAAGTCAAGCGCCGTTGTGGCCGAACAATCTGAATTCGCACCGGTACGAGGTTCGCGTCGCGCGTAACTTGAGAACTTGCAATCCCGCCAGTAAACGCTGGGCCATCATCACTTCCCATCGTGTTTGATTGTTTCATCATGCTTGTTGTTGCACACGAGCCTTGGCTCGATGCGGCTCGCGTTTTGCGATCTTCCTTCCGTTCCGATGGCCGCATTCCGTGGTCATCGCATGTACTTTCGCGAAATGCCATTCAGTATCTCCCGGCGTTGGTTTCTCGCTTATTCCGGCGTCGGCGGTTTTGATATGGGCTGGTCTGGGGTCAGCGCCCCGTAGCATTCCCTGCAAGTCGGGCATTTGCCGCTCGACGGAGGTCAGCCACCGATCGGCCGCTTCGTTCGCTTGCTCCGGGTGCTGATGACGCACTGGGTCGCGAGTCTCGGCTTCTTGCGAGTGGCTCTTTTCAACGCAGCGACGGTGCCGAAGGATGCAGCGAGCCGCTCTCCGCAACTCGTTCATCGCGGAGTTGATCACGTCAACACTGCTGACTCGCTGGTCATTCACGATCTACCCCTGGTTTGCCCGAGGACTCAAGGATGTCGAGTGATCATCACGTAACGACCACGACCGATGCTGA
>Ga0163217_1004437_pt1 | contig 14394 bp, 9 predicted proteins | sample SynspAceP_FD_185933 | JGI IMG/M metagenome (GOLD analysis project Ga0163217, IMG submission 185933) | Saline lake microbial communities from Ace Lake in Antarctica - Synechococcus sp. Ace-P (PacBio error correction) | ecosystem: Environmental > Aquatic > Non-marine Saline and Alkaline > Saline ... | reverse complement strand
CGGTGCGGAAACACGGAACCGGGCAACAGCGGCGCGCGAGTGCCAGACCCGAACTCAGCAAACCGCAGGCGCACGCATTGGCATGGAACCGAGCAGGAGGGGAAGACCGCGACGGGGGCAGATAGCGGCGGGGTCCCATAGACCCATCGGGCGGAGGGTGGCCGGGGCATCGGACGGCGGGGCGCGCTCTGAGCTAATCCCCGCCTACCGGTGGAAAGGTCGCAGCGGCGGGAGCTAGATGCTGAAGCAATAACCGGAGGCCGAGGTGCAGCCGGCGAGCTAAAGGCGCGGACGAGATGCAAAGACGCCGAATGAGCGGGAACGGCCCGCAGTAGAGGCGTGCCGTCAGGCCGCCGCTGACGCCAAGGATCACGCCGTGGCTGTGCAATGAACTAGAACGGCACGCCAAAACGCGGGGCTTCGCAAAAAGGCACGCCGCAGGGCCGAAAGGGTCGCACGGAGCAACGACCCCAAAGGACTGCGCTGCGACAGCCGGCTATGCGTGCGAGAAACCAACGAGAGACCGGGGATTACGGCCCGGCCAGCGGCTAGCCGCTCCTCCGGGCGGGGAAGAGAAGTGCACGCGATAGCCAGCGGGTAGCCGCGCGGGTGCAGTATGCAACGCAGAGCCTGCAGCGAACGGAGCGGGTGGGGCTGAGAGCGGCTCGACAGTATTACCCCAGGCTCCCGCGGCCTTGGGGTTTGCTGAAGAACGACGGGGCCGGGCGGCGTGCGGCGAGACACGGCGTGACACTGGGAAGGCACGCGCCTCAAGGAGACGACCGCCCCCTAAAATAGGCAGGAAGGACGCTAGAACGAACAAATGCCGCACGAGGCGCAGGGGTGCGCATCAACGCCAGGGCATTAGACGGAGTCGCCCCAAGCAGGCACGTGATCAGCTGCGGGCGCATGCGCAACCTGGACGGCCAGGGCCAATAAGGTAAGCGGAGCAGAGCAAGCGACGCAACAACCCGAAACCCGGACAAAAAGCCGCACCCTAGGGTCGGGGGGACCAGCGAAGCAACCTGCGAACAAAAGCGCGGCGGCCAGCTCCGGAGATGAGAGTCCCCAGGCGAAGCAGAGCCGGGCGGGCGGCGTGAGTCTGCGGTCGGCGAGCGCTGCGAGCAAAGCGGGAACCGGGTCCGGAAGACGGCTAGAGCATACGCGAACGGCAACGATCGCCAGAGCGCGACAACGGGGGCGGCCAACGGAGTCAACATAGGGCGCGCGAATAAGCGCAGCGGCGCCGGAGCGGGCCGACGGAGCCCAAGCGAGCCGGGGGAAAGGACGCATACAGGTGTGGCGGCGACCCCCTTGCGCGCAGTAGCAGGCAAGTGAGGAGTCGTCCGCGCCCCCGTGCCTACCATGTGGTCACGAGCTGGGGCGGCAGGCTCGCAAGGAACGCAGGGGCCGATAACCCGCGCGGTCACGGCGGACGACAGGGGGACAGCGGCCGGAATAGGGTACGTCGGGCGGTGCCGACGGCGCAGAGATACGAATGTCCAGCATCGGACGTGGGCGGGCCGGGGCCGTGCAAACCGGGTGGGAGGGCGCGTAGGACGTACAGAGACGGCCGAGGCCGCGCCTGCAATGGGGGCGCAGACGCCGGGGCAGGCGCGGAACGGCGCCGGGAGATGACCCAAAAAAAGCGACCCCGTGAGGGTCCAGTGCGGCGCGCCACCGTAGGCGCCGAGGCACGAGGATTCGGCGGCGGCGCGAGCAGAGGCGATGAAGGGCGGCGGAAAATCAGAGAGGCGGCACGCGCGGCCTCGCCACGCGTCGACGTGGCGGGAGTCCACGTAAACGGCGGGCAGGCAGCGCGGACCACGCGCTGACGGCAGGCCGCGGCGCGGTTGGCTTGCAAAGAGAGCGACGTCGAAGTGAAGCGCTGGGCCGCGCCGCGCAGTGATGCGGGCTCGGCAAGTGCGGCGGGCTATACCTAGCGCTGCCGGCGAGGCGGCAGCTGGAGGGCATGAAAAAGCAGCCCCAGTGCAGGGGCGAATACATGCCCGCTAGGGCGCGTGCGAGCTCGGCCTGACCCGAATGGGCAGGAGCGGCGTTGTGCTGCCGGGGGTGGGCGGTGGCGCGATGCCCCAGAAGAGAGGCGAGCAGAGGCCACGCGCCAAGCGGGCGCGCGCGGGCGACGCCGGACAAGGCGTGCGGCCCCGCGGGGCGTCATAAAACACCGGGGGGGCGGCATGTAGAGGCCATAAGGGAAAATACAGAGGGCGCCGCGCCAAAGGAGCAGCAGGGACCGCACAAGCCAGCGCTGCCAGACAGAAGGTCGTGAGGGCGACCGGAGCGGCCCGTGTGGCGCGCGGCGGGCGAGGCTCGGCGCTGACGGGACGCGACGCAGCGGAAGAGCGCGGACGAACAGAGGAACGGCGCGGCGGGCCCCACGCGCCGCACGGCGAAGGCGGTGGAGATGCGGAGGCGTGGGCACCAGAGGGCGAGCCCAGCGAATACGGCTGGGGCGACTGCCCAGCCCGAAGTGGCACACTCGAGCAGCCGGGCGCGCGAAAACGGGGCGCGATCGCCGCCGATGCTTTATTAGCCGAAGCCCGCCGGAGAAAGCGACTGCGGCGGCGTGTCTGCGCAGGCGGCAGGGGGCGGGGCGGTCGCGCACGCAAGTACACTGCCCTTGAGGCCGGTGGCGCGCAGAGGCAAAAGCAGGGAGCGGCGGATGCGTCTATGGGAGGGCGGGAAGGCGAGGTAATAAGGTGCGAGGCAAAACAAAGCAAAAGCGCGGGGCGGGCCAGTGAGAAGTTAGCGTGAGCGACAGGGGCCGGGCGGGCGGCCCCGTAGCGGTAAAGAGCCTGATCGGACATTGCAGTGGGCGGGGCGGAGCCCGCTCAGGCGCAGAATGAGCGCCGAAAGTAGGCCCAGGGCTACGCATGCGCCGCATAGCACCCGATGTAAGGGAAGTGCCCGCGCCTTAGCAAGCCGGCGGGGCCCTAGATCAGCGCGGGCAATATGTGAGAGAGCACAGACGACCCGCCGCAGCCGGGCGAGGCACCCATCGGGTATGGGCGCGGAGGCGTGGAGGTGCAGGCGCGCCGGCGCCAACCCCAAGCGGCAACGAACCGCACTGAGCGCGCAGAGCCCAACACGGCAGCAGACGGGCGCCGCACGCACAATGTAGGACGGAAAAACACAAAGTGCCGCCGCCGGGCAGAGCGCAGCACGGGCGCGGCGAGTGGGCGAGCGGCCGCCGTTGTCGAGCGCAAGGGCCCGTCGCCAATAATCGAAGACGCGGAAGTATAGGCAAACACGCGGGTGGGGCGACATGGGGGACGACAGATGAGGCGGAATGGAAAGGCCCACACGGCCAGACATCAGGAGGAAAAACCAGAGCGGGCAAATGACAGGAGAAATGAGGCGGGGGGAAAAGTATGGCGTGGGGCGGAGAGCCCGAGCAGGCTCACAAGGGCATGAGCCGATCCGCATAGGCAGCAGTAAACGGGTCGGCATGTGACCCAAAGCCGCGCGAGCAGGCGAGGAGCACTAGACCAGAGTCCCGACACTACGGGGATGCAGGGGAGCACTTGGGAAATGTGAGCAGCCAGGCAGGTAGAGGGACGAGTCAGGAGGAACACAAGAGGCAAGATCAGAAGCATGAGGGGCAGTGACAGGCAGGGCGGACCGGCATGCAAGGGCGAGACCGAAGCGAGTCCCGGGCAAGCCGCTCGAGGCCGGGACGTGTATGGCAACATCCGGGCAAGGTAGGTAAACCGGCCAAGGAGCCCAGCGCCCCCGGGTGAGCCAAAGAATCTCGCCGGCGCGCGCGGGGGGGGAGAAGAGCGGGCCGACGGAAAAGATACAGGGGTCGCCGCCCGACCCCGCACGGGGGACCGTGAAGCAAGCAGACGCGCAAAGCACGAATCCGCGCGAGGGATCAGAGGAAATTCCAGGTGAGAAAGGCTCGTGATCACGCGCCGGCAAAGCGGCCTCGGAGCCTCGAAGGGGAGAGATGTGAGCGGAAGGCACAGGAAGCGGGCGAGCAAGGCCAAGGGCTGCAACCGGGCGCCGCGGGGCGGCGTGGAGCATCAAGGCCCAGAAGCCCGTAGGCGAGCCGCAGGTAGCCGAGCGCGGGAAGCGAAGGTCCCCGCGTGCGAGAGCGCCGTAGTACTGCGCAGGCAACGGTCAACAAGTCCCTGGCTGATGGGGGACGGAATCGGGGCCCCCCAGCGCGTGGCGATGGGAAAGGGGTGTCCAGGCCGCACATAGGGTAGCAACCAGGGCGACCCAACAGGGCAACCGCGCGGCGCAGGGCGCGGCCAGACAGAGGAAAGCCGCCCAGCGAGAGACGCGAAAACAGCGGCGAGCAGCACGCTGCAATTGCCTGGGGGTCCCAGGGTCCGCATGGGGGGGGAGGCGGCACTAGCGTGTGACGCGCCGCGGGAGTCGGGAGGCACGAGCAAGTCGCGGGGAAGGAAGGGGGAGGCAGCGCGCTAACCGTCCGGCCAATACGATGGGAAGAACCGAGCGGGCTCGACGGGCGCGCGACGGGCTGCGGGCGCGAGTAGGGCGCCCGATGCGACCGGCGGCAGCGCGGCCCACCCAAGCGTGTGCGCCCGCGGGCATAACTGAGCCGAGGGACAGGAGGGGCTCACCCAAGGGGCCCAGAGTTCCGCCAGTGACGCGGTCGCAGCGGGCGGACCCCAGCGTGAACGTGCCCTGCGCCGCCGATCCGCACGCTGACGCCAACCGGAGAAAGCGCGAAAGCGAGACGAGGGGCCAAGCCCCGAGGGACGGCGCTGGAGCACGAAGAGCCACGCGCTGGCCGCCAAAGACAAGCGCGCCCAGAGCCGCCGGGGCCGCGCCGCAAAAAGGCCAAGCGGGCAGCGGGAGGCGGCACGCGGCGCGAAACGAACCCGGCAAAAGCCCGCCAAAGCGCACACCCGGCCGAGCACGCGGAGGAAGGACGCGTTTCCGCCGCGAGCGACCCCGCGGGGCGCGATGGACGCCTGAGCGGGCGCACAGGCCGGCGGGAGGCGCGACAGCGCGAGCGACGGCCCGCAGGCCCAAAGGCCGAGCAGGAGGACATAAAATGCCGGAGGCCCGAGGGCCGCCCCCAGACGGGAACGCGTTCGGGCCGGCAATCCGAGGCCCAGAGCGACGAAGGCAGGCCCCGCCAGCGGCAAAGGGCCGATCACGGGCCGAAACCAAGGCTGGCGTGGCGAAGCGCTGGTGGCGGGCGCCCGTGGCAAAGGTGGGGGACGTGGAGGACGCAACGCCGGGCAACGCATCCGCGACTAAGCCCCAGGGGTCGACGGGACGATGCGGTCGCATAAGTCCGGGCAGCCCCGACGCACCGGGAAAGTCTCGCCGGCAGCATGCGATCACCGGAGGAATCGAGACGACAAACCAAAGGCGCAACCACGATGCGGCCTACAGCTGCGGCAAAGACGCGACAGCGCACAGCAGGGCGGGGGCGCCAAATGAGGGGGAGGAAGCGCCCAGCACGAAACGGCCGTGGGAGGCCGAAGCCAGGCCGCCACCGGCGCCGCGATCACGCAGAAACCGGCCCCCTCCGAGCTGTCGAAAAACCGACCGCCGGCCAATGCCCAACGCGCGGGCAGCGAGGAAGACGCGCTCGTAAGCGGGCCGCAAAAGCCAGAACGCGCGCGCGGCTATTGCGCGAGCGGCCGGCCAGATGTAGTGACGTAACGACGCACCGAGCCGAAAGTGCCGAGACAAGCAAACCGCACGGCCGGACGCGCGAAGGAAACGGGGGCTGCGACGAAACGTGGACAAAGTACGGTCAGATATTTGGCGGGAGGAAGACTGGCGCAGGCCAGCCACAGGCACCGGCCGCCGCGGGCTCCCCCCTCCCCCCCCGAGCACACTGTCAGGCCGCGCCGCGGACCGCAGGAGCCGCGCGAAAGCCAAACCGGGGAAGTCACGGCCAACTGGCACGACAACGGCATGCGGCCGCGCAGGCGGCGCAAGGGCGCCCGAAAAACGCCCGAGCACTGGCTGGCGCGGAAGCACGGCCGCCTCGCCGTCCGACGGGTGCCGCGCGGGACGCCGCACGGAGCGGACAAGAGCGAAGGGCGCCGCACGAGGGCAGGAGACAACAGAAAGTCTCAAGAAGGCTCGCGGTACTCGCCCCGCCAAGCGCGCGAGGGACTCGAGACCCAGACGGCGACGAGGGCCGACTGGCGGAAAGACGAAAAGGTGAGAAGGGCGCAACGCAGGCCGGCGAGCGGCGGCGCCGAGTGACCTTGAGCGTAGACAGGCAACGGCTGAACCACACCGGCAAAGCGGGGGCGCGCGGCCACCCCAGACCAGAAACCGCACGCTGCGCCGGCGCAGGGAACCGAGCAGGGGAGGGGGAAGCGCGACGGGCGAAGATCGCCGGGCCTCAAGATAGGGCGGAGGGGCCGGCTGCGGGGGGGGGCGCGGAGGAGCACCGACGTGGGAATTAGCAGTCGTCGGGTGAGTAATTCCGAAAGCAAGACGCGGAGGCCGAGTGGGGAGGCCGGCTGGTGCATAGCGCGGGAGGCAGAATGCAAAGAGAGCGCAGACGAAGGCTCGCGCTCAGTGAAGAGTGCGGCGCAGCGGCTGCGCCAGCTTTACCGCCAAGTGAGCACGCCGGGCCCTGCGAAGTAAGAAGGACGCCGGCAAAAATGCGGGGGTCGCCAAATAAGCACGCGGCAGGCGCCGAGAGGGGTCGACGCACCGGGCATCCGACCCCAAAAGCAGGGGCTACAGCGCGCGAGGCTAGGCGAAAACCAAAGCGAGGATACCCGCGGAAGGCGCGGCCATCGCGCGCGGGCCGCCGCCTCCGGGGGGGTGAGAAGAGGCACGGCCGGAATAGCAAGGAGCCTCGGGGAGCGAATCGCAGAGCGCATGGCGAACCGGAAGTCTGGGGGTCTGGGAGCGGCGACAGAGACGCGCACGCCCCGCGGGCCGGGGGCGAAGAACGACGGGGGGTCGGGCCGAGCACGGCGGTTCGAGGAAACGGCGGAGCACCGTGGTGAGGCAAGCGCGCGCAAGCGACCTCCCCGAAAGATGCCGGGTGATGCGCATTGAAACGAGAACGGCCCGTCGACGGAGAGGTGGCCAGCAAAGCCGGGCTGACGGCGCCCCAAGAGCAACACTTAGGGTGCCGCGGCATGCGCAACCGAGGCCAGTCAAACGTGAAGCGGGAAGCAGAGCAGCGACGCAACAAGTACCAAAGCCCGACAAAAGCGCAACAGGGGTGGAACCAGCGCAAGCAGCGCCGACAAGGTCGGGCGGCAATCCCGAAGGGGGCCCTGCGGAAGCGACCGGGGGGGGGCGGGCGGCGCGAGCAAGCGGGGACGGCGGGAAAGAGGCGAAGCAGCGGAAAGGGGAGGAAGAGCAGAGCGCGACACGGAGGGGGCCGCAAACGGAGGAACGGGGGGCGGGGAAGTCGCAGCGGCGCGGGATCGGGGCTCGACACCAAGCATGCGCGGGCGGAAAGACAGCGCAGCAGGGTGCGAAACGTCGGCAGCAGGCAAAGAGGCGCCCGCGCCCGCGTTCACAGGGGCAGCTTAGCGCGGCAGCGCGGCAAGGAAGCGGGGCAAACCGGCGGCACGGCGGGAGCGAGCAGGGCCAGCGCGAAGTGGATCGCGGGCGTGCCGGACCGGGCGCAGAACGAGCGAGCGTCGACGGTGGCGGGCGGGTGGCCGTGCAGGAACCGGGGAGGCCAGAGCGAGAAGAGACGGGCCCGGAGGGCGCGGCCGGCCCGGCGCGGGCGCCGGGGCAGGGCGCGGAAGGGCGCCGGAATGACCTCCAGAAATCGGACCCAGAGTGGGCCAGTGGCGGCGCGCCAACCCGGGGGAGGCCGCGAATGCGGCGAAGTAACGGCGCGTTCGCGGCCAGGCGAGAAGGGCGGGCGGAAAGCAGAAGGCGGGCACGCGCGCCGCGGCCAGCGCGCGAGGGGCGTGAGGGCCGAGAGACGGCGAGGCGCAAGCGCGGACCACCCGGAGGCCCGGGCGTCGCAAGAGAGCGCGGCGTAAGTGAGGCGGCGCGCCGCGCAGAGCGACGGGCGGCGGCGGGAGCACCAAGCGCGCGGGGCATCGCAGGGGGGCGCAGGAAAGCAGGGCCCAGCATTGGGGCGAAACACGCCGCCAGGGCGAGGGCGAGGCGTGCCACCCGAAGGCAGGCGGGGGCGGCGGGGGGCGGCCATGCCCAGAAGGATGGCAGCAGAGGCCGCGCCGAAGCGGGCGCGGGCGGGCGGCGACAAAGGCCGGGCACGCTCGCCGCGAAAACCGGGGGGCGCAGAGATCGAGGGAACAGAGGGCGGCGCCGAGCCAAAGCAGCCAGCAGGTGAAGCGGCGACAGCCCAGCGACGGCGCCAGACCCGAAGGCGGGAGGCGACGGGATCGCCCCGGGCGTCGGAGCGGCGATCGTCCCGAGGGGCGCGGAGCAGCGGAAGCGCGACCGACAGAGCGGAACGCGCGGCGGCGCAGCCGCCGGCACGGCCAGGGCGGGAAAGGGCCGCGAGCGGGGGGGCAGAGCGGCAGGGGCGACCAGCGGAGAGCGGGCGGGGCGACGCCAGCCCGAGGCGACGGGGCGACACGAGCAGCGGCCGCGCGCAAAGCGGGCCGACCGCCGGCGCGCGATAGGCCAGCCCCCGGAAGAGGCGACCCGGGGGCCGCGGCCGCAGGAGGTGCCAGGGGCGGGGGCCGCGGCGCGCAAGCACGATGCCCGAGGCGGGGCGCAGAGGCAAAACGAGGAAGCGGGCGGCCGGAGATCGGGGCGGAAAGCGAGGGGAAGGAGAGACACAGTCAAGCCCACGGCGTAAGCGGCGGGAGGTGGCACAGCGAATAGGACTTTGCGACGAATGGCGCGGGCGGCGCCGCCGGGCGAAAGCCGCTGAGTGTGACGTGCAGTGCGGGGGGAGCCGCCGTAGGCGAGAAGCGGCGAAGCGGCCCCAGGTGGCAGCTAATGCGGGCCTGCGGCCACTCGAGAAGGGAATGCCAGCCGCGGCATTAAGCTCGGGCGCGAGGAGCGGAGCCCGGGCCTAAATAAGCACCGCAAACGACCGGGGCGCGCAGCCCGGGAGCACGCAGCCGGTGGCGCGATGCCTGATGGCAAGCCGACCGGCCGCCACCCCAAGTCCGCAACGACCGCAGGAGCGCGCAGAAGCGCAAAGCACGCGAAGCAGGACGTGACCGCACGCAACAATGGCCAACGGGAAACACAAGAAGGGCCACGCAGCCGGCAGAAGCCCAGCAGGGCGCCCACGGCGGCACGGCGTGTGGCGAGGCGCGGCGGGGCGGAAGGCGCAAACCGAACCGGGCCAACCGCGGGGCGGACATGTGGGACGACCAGAGAGGGGAAGAACAGCCACACCTCCAGACACAGAGGAACAACCGGACGTGCAAGCACAGGAAAACGAGCGGGGAGCATAGGCGGCGGAGGAACCCGAGCAGCGGCACGAGGGCCAGAGCGAGCCGCACAGACAGGCAGAAACGACGAGGCGACAGAAAGCGCGCGAGCGGTGAGGCAGACCAAACGGCACACCACGGCGACGCAGAGGGAGCACGAGAAAAGGAGCAGCCAGGGCGCAGAGGATGGGAGAGCGGGAGGAACACAAGACGTCGAGATCTAGAAGGCAGGAGTGCAGGAGCGAGGGAGGGCACCGCATGCAAGAGTGTGCGAGGATCCGTAAGCCGAGGGGACGGAAAGCCGGCCGACGGATGGGGGACGGGACAAACACAGCAAGGACGGGAAGGACCGTCCAAAAGGGAGCCCAGAGGCCGGAAGCCAAAGAGCTCGCCGCGGGGCGCCGCGCCGGGGGGGGAAAGACTGGGCAGACGGAGAGGGAACAGGGAACGCGCGGCACCCGGCAAGGGGGGGGACGAACCAAGGCCAACGCAGGCAAGATGGCACGGGTACCGCGCGGGCAGAGAAACCCAGGGGGGAAGCCCCCAGGACATCGCCCGGCACTAAGCCGGCGGCGGACTCACGGCGGGTGCAGCAGGATAGCGGCAGCGAGCAGCAGTGACTGGTACGGAGCAATTCAGGCGCAAACCTGCGGCAGCCGTGGGGGCGCACGGGGAGGCCAAATCGCCGCGAAGAGCTGGAGGGGTCGCACGAGGGAGGCGGAGCTGGGCGGGATCGAGGCCCCCGCGCGGGAGCGCGGGAGCAGACGGATAAGCGGATCAACAAAACGCCGCGGGCGCAGGGAGGAGGGGGACCGGATACGGGGGGCAGGCCGCTAGGGAAGGGGGGCAGCCGCCAGGGGGAGCCAACCAGGGCCACCCAACAGGGGGCACGCGCGCGCGACGGCGCGCTCCCGACAGAGGAAAGCTCGCCCAAGCCGCGATCACGCGAAAACGATGCGGCGAGCAGCCACAGGCCGCAAAGCCCGTGTGTGGCAGGCCGCAGGGGGCGGGAGGGTCACAGCGGAAGCGCCCGCGCAGGGCGCGGAGTCGCGATGCAAGTTGCGAGCGTGGAAGAAGGGGGTGGAGAAGCGCGCGGACGCGGCAAGACCGAGTAAGAAAACAGCGAGCGAGGGCGCGACGGTCGCGCGGGCGAGAGGCGCGAGCGAGTCATCGCGGACCAAGTGGCGCGCCGCGCGGCATAACATGAGCGCGGGAACGAGAGCAGGGGCAGCCAAGGGCCAGGATTGCCGGCCCTGAACGGCGCAGCGCCGCGACGCCGCAAGCTCGAACGGCCGCGCGCCGGGACCGCCACGCGACGCCAAAACCCGCAGAATGACGAAAAGCGAGCGAGGGCCAAGCCCCCGCAGCTGCCGTGGTGGCGGGAGCGCCCGAATATCCACCGGGTCCGCCAAAGATCAGCGCGCCGCCAAAGCGCAGGTTGCGCGTGCGCGCAAAGCCAAGCGGGCAGCGGGAGGCGGGCACGCGCGCGAAAACCGAAACAGCAAAAGCCCGGCGCGAAACGGCCACAACGCGGCCACGAGCACGCGGATGAAGACCGCGCGCGCGAGGCGGCCCGACGGGGCGCGCTGAGGCGCGGATCGGCGCCAACAGGCGCGTTCGGCTAGGGCGGCACAAGCCCGAGATCCGCGGTCGCCCAGGCGAGCTGCCAAAAAGCGAGGCAGATGGACCAAAAATGGCGGGCAGGCACGAGGGCGGCCCGCGAGACGGGAACCGTGCGGGCCCGACGAGATCGCGCGCCCGCGACGACAGGCCAGGCCCGCCCGAGCGCAAGGCCAGCCGGGCGCGCAAAGACGGGGGGCGGCAAGCGCGGGGCGGCGCCGCGGCAAAACGCGGGCGACGGGCGAGACGCAACGCCTGGCCAACGTGCGAGCGCGGCACAGCCCGATGGGGCGAGGACCGAGGGCCGCGCAAGCCTGGCAGCCCGCCCTACGCACCGCGAAACTGCGCGCGGGCATGCGGATCGACAGCGGAGGGAAGCAGACGACAAACCAAGCCGCAACGCACGACGCAGGCCACAGGCGGGGGCAAACCGCGACAAGCGCAAGGTGCAGGGGGGGGCGCAAGAGGGCAGGAGTGAATAAGGCCCCGAGGGACAGACACGCGCCGGGGGATGGACCGAAAGCCGCCCGCAGCGGCGCGGCGACCGCAGGAACGCCGCGAGCGCGGAAGAAAAACACCGCGGCAGCCCAAGCGCGTGGCACAGGAAGAACGCGCCGGTCGAGCCCGCAAAGCCAAACGGCGCGCGCGGGCGAGGCGCGAGCGGCCCCAGAGAGCGGCAACACCGCACCTGAGCGAAGGGCCGAGACGAGCAGAGTACACCGACGCGCGCGCCATGAAACGGGGGGCCGCGACGAAAAGGGGACAAAACGGGGCAATAGGCGGAGGCAGAGCCGCGCAGGGCCCGCGACAGGACCGGCGCGCCCCAGGCAGCGCGCCCGGACGCGAGGAGCCCGCGCAAAAGCCAAACAGAGGAAAGGCCACGCAACCGGTCACGAACAAAACCGGCAGCTTGCGCGCGCGCGCTGGGCGCAAGTCGCCGAAAAAAACGCCACGCACGTCGGCGCGGAAACACGAGCGGGCCAGCGGGCCAGAGCGGGGGCCCCGCGGGCCGACGCGCGGACGGCAGACGGACAAAGGGCGGGAAGGGGCGCGCGGCCACCGAGCGGGCAGAGACGAACAGAAAGAGGCGCCAAAAAAGGCCGCGGACGCGCGCCCCGCACGCTCGAGGACGGCGAGACCCCCGAGACGGCGACGAGCCCGACGCAGAAAACCAAACAACGGGACGAAAGTGGCGCGCAAAACGCAGGCGCGAAGCGGCGGCGCCTGAGGACCGAGCGAGGATCGCGCACGGCGGAACCACGGACCGGGCAAAAGCGGGCGCGCGCCCGACCCGAGACCACAAACCCGCACGCCGGGCGCAGGGAACCGAGCAGCAGGGGGCACCGCGGACGGGGCCGAGGAGACGGCGCGGTCCCAAGACAGGGCGAGGGGCCGGCGGGACGGGGGGCGCCGCTGAGGGACCAGCCGACGGAGGAAATGGCAGTCGCGTAAGAAGGCGAAAGGCAAACGCGGAGGCCAGGTGAACCGCCGAGCAAAGCGCGTGAGCCGAATGGCAAAGGAACGGCAAGGAGCGGGAACGGCGCTCAGGAAAGTGCGGGGCTCAGCGCGCGAGACCGCCAGGGGCACGCCGGGTCCGCGAAGAAAAAGCACGGACAAAACAGTCGGGGGCGCGCCAAAAAGCACGCGGGCGAGCGCGCGAGTAGCAGCACCGAGCACCGACCCCAAAGACCGGCAGAGCGGCACGCGGCGCAGCGGCGAAAGACCAAAGAGGAAGACGCGGTAGGCACCGTAGTCCAGCGCGGGCGTGGGACGCCCTGGGGGGGCAGAAGATGACGCAAGAGCAGCGACGCCGGGGGCGGAGCGAAACGCAGAGCCCCGAGGCGAAGCCCGGAAGTCGGCGGGAGCCAGGCGCGACCACTGATGAGCGCGCCATGCGCCCCGCGGCCTGGCGAAGAACCGACGTGTGGCGGGCCGCCGTGCGGCAGAACCACGGGGCGATCACCTGGGATCAGCGCGCGCAGAGCGACGGCCCCGAAAAGCACGGGAGCGCATGACGATAACGGCCCGCCGACTGCGCAGCGGCGCACAAGGCGGCAAGACGGCCCCCAGGCATACAGGGCGGCGGCCGGCGCAGGCGCAAGCCGACGGCCCAGGCAAACGGAAGGCGGAAGAGAGCAGCACGCAAACCCGTGAAACCCGGACAAAGCCACACAGGGGGGGACAGCGAAGCAGCCGCGACAAAGCGCGCGCCCAGCCAGGTGCCCGAAGAGAGCGCGCGGGGTGGTCCGGGCGACCGCGAGCAAAGCGTGGAACGGCGGGGGAAAACGGGCAGAGCAGCCGAAGGGGCAGAGGCGACGCAGAGCCCGACACGGAGAGGCCCCAACGTGAGGCAACGGGGGCGGCGGCGGAAAGTGCGGCAGACGGCCGTATCGGGCGTGACTGCCATCGAACGGCCGACGGAGAGTGAGACAAGCGAGGCAGGCGAACCTGGCGGCGAGCAGGCCAAAGTGGCGCGCCGTACCGGCCAACTAAGGAGCAGCCGATTCGGCGGGCAGCGCAAAGAACCGGGGCCCAACCGCCGGCACCGGGACCGAACAGTGGCCAAACGATCCGACAAGGGACGCGGCGTGGCGGCGGACTCAGGCGAACCCAGAGACTGCACCGACACGACCCGAGGGGGCCGGGCCCGTGGACCCGTGACAGACAACCGCGGTGGATCTCTCTGCCACTGCTTATATTACGAAATTTACTCATAATATGACTCTCGCTCCGGAGTGCTCGCGGCGCCTGCCAGTGCGCGGCGCCGTCCTTGCAGTGCAGCGCGGAACGCAGCCGAGCATGTACCGCAGAAAAGCGACCCGGAGTGTGGGCAGGAGCGGCCGCGAAACCTCCGTGGAGGGCGCGCAATGGTCGATGTTGGCGAGACGGGCGATCGCTGCTCGCAGCGAGCAAGGGCACTCGGCGGGGAAAGCAAGAAGCGGGCAGGCCGCGGCGCGGCCACGGCGCACGGGCTGGGAGGCCGATAAAGCGGCGGGCGGTCAGCGCGGACAGCGCCGGGCAGGCCGCGGGCGGGTGCTTCAAGAAGCGCCGGAAGGGGAAGGCGGCCGCGCGCGCAGACGGCGGCGGCTGCGTTCAGCACCACGCGCCGGTCAATCGACAGGCGTCATAAAGACAAGGGCACCACAGTGACAGGTGCGAAACACGCCGGCAGGCCGTGGCAGGCGGCCGACCCCAAGGGGCAGGCAATTGGGGCGGGCCGGGGGGGGCGGGACCATGCCCAGGAAGGATGTCGAAGCAAAGGTCCGCGCCAAGGCGGCTCGCCGGGCGCGTAGGCGGCGACAAGCCTGGGCTTACGGCCCACAGGACCAGCGAACACAGCAGGGGGCGCAAGAGCCAGTGGGAACAGAGGGGCGGCCGCAAAGTAAGTCCTACAGTGAACGCGCGACAGCAG
>Ga0163217_1007303_pt1 | contig 14397 bp, 13 predicted proteins | sample SynspAceP_FD_185933 | JGI IMG/M metagenome (GOLD analysis project Ga0163217, IMG submission 185933) | Saline lake microbial communities from Ace Lake in Antarctica - Synechococcus sp. Ace-P (PacBio error correction) | ecosystem: Environmental > Aquatic > Non-marine Saline and Alkaline > Saline ... | reverse complement strand
CGGGGTCAGGACCCGGGTCTTTCGGCTTCGTAGCAGCCCGTCGCCGCCAGGATGGTTGTGTAGCTCACTGCATGGAAGCGCGCGCGAGGGTGTGGACGTCTCGACAAGCGATGTCATCCTCATGGGGCTGGGTTCTGGAGCCAAGAGACCGCCGTGCGCCCCGTCTCCTTCGCGCGCGCACATCATCGCCGTTCGGCTGAAGATGGGTCCGGGAAAACTGCTCGAACCGGCGGTGCCAGGCTCGATTGTCAGCACGTTCGCGGAAGTTCTCGTGGTAGGCATGGTCACATGCACCGCATTCCACGGCCGCCTTCGCGCATGCTGGCGGAGACCTTCTCCGACCAATTCGCGTATTGCAGACAGCGATGCGGTAGCTCACGCCGTTCCTCCGGCGTGCCGCGGCGATATAGGCGGTCTTGACCGTGGTGTAGAATCGAGCGGGATATGAGCCTTTGCTCGGCGGGGCCGTAAGACGAGTTTTACCCGCCCGCCAAAGGGCACTGATAGTCAGTGCAGCAGTGGGCAATTGACCATCCACGCAACGGTTACGGCATTTCGGCGGAAAGCGTGGCCGCGCGATGGAGCGGGTGACGATGCCCGAGTTCAGGCAAAATCGGTATTGCATTCACCACGGCAGCGCCTCGCATAGCTACCGACCTTGATGACGCATGCAATGGGGGCGAACTTTGGTCTCGCGATTGATTGCGCATTGGTCATTGGTGTGCTGTGAAGACCGCCGGGGCATGATAGTAGCCCTCAGTCTCCAAGCTCAGCCGCGCGCCACCCACATTCCAAGCACCGGCCTTTCGGATTTGCCCGTTCGATATAGCGAGATTGGCTTGAGCTGCTCTTCGCTGACCACGACCCGATCTTTGCGTGCCTTCCGCAGCGCGGGGCCGACTTATGGCCTTGGCCCCCGCACCAGCTTTCGACAAGACGTCGTGCACGCCGCGTGCACCACAAAACCGAGCGAAGGACGCCGTTGCATTTCTGCCCCGACCCGCCAAGGCACGCCAAGCGCGAGACTGCGGCGAGGTTCAGGGTCAGCGTCATCCATCACAGCAAGCGCGTTTTTCGAGCCCATCTTCCATCTGGTCTTGGTAAAATTCTGCACGGCGCAGCGGCGATCCCGCGCCCCACTGGCACCGAACCGGTAAAGGAATCGCATCCATGCAGGGCTTTCCACCGCGTGACCATCTGTGGCCTGCGCATGACGAGGTTGAACAGGGCGTGGGAATAGGTCTGACGGCTTGATGATCTCGGTCAGCCGCCACGGCTGAGGCGGAGTGAACATTGGCGGGCTTCCAGAACCACCGCGGTTGCCATAGGCCAAGGCCGGCGCGATTTCCAGCTCGCGGTCGCCGTTGGGAAGTTCCAAGGCTGAGTCACAGCACAACCCAAACCGGCTCGCGCGCACGCGATTCTACGCCTGCGCGGACCTGTCGGCCGTGTCCCCATCAGGCGCAGGCATTCGGCAGGGTAGTAGGTAAGAACTGTCCGCGCGTAGACTCGCCCTTGCCTTCGGCCATGGGCTTGCCCTCTTCGCGCGACAAAGTTCGGCCCAGCTCGGTGCGCGCGCATCAGTTCGGTGCCAATGCATCAATACGTCATGCCGGGCCTCGGGGCCGTAACTGCCCAATCGCCTGCGCCGTCGGGCGCGCTCAATGGGCATCGTCAAGCTGCGCAGCGCTGCCTGGCATAGCGGCCAACATCTCGTCAGGTCCGACGGGTTTCGATTCTCGATCTCTGCGGGGCCCGCGGACCACGGCCTGCGATGTAATTGCGATTGAGGGCCCGTATGACGTTCATTGGGCTGTCTCCTGTCTGGCCGAGGGTGTCCGGATTGCTTGGCGACAGTAAGCCTGAATATGACGGATTCAATCAATTCGATTTAAATTAGAAATTTTACTTACAGGAAAATTGAGGATTATACTGCCCGCCTGTTCGCTTTCGAGCGCTGCCAAAGAACGGCCTGTTGCTGCTGCGCAGAGGCGGCGGGGTTGGAACGAGGAAAAGATGACGATGTGCATTGCTTCTTGCGCGGAGCGGCAGGAATACCAATCTCGGTCGCCTCTGGCCACCCACGGGCGCGGACAGCAAGAAGCCCAACCCACGCGCACCAGCGGCCGCATGACGCAGTATGGGCACCGACATTGCCGCTGCGTCGGAATGGGGCAAACTCCGGCGGTCCCGATGAGGATGCACAGCCTATGTGTAATGAAACACGCGCTGCGAGGTCAGCCCAAACACAGGCTTCCCACCGCAGCGCCCAGCGCATCTATCCGGCGCGCAGACACGCCGAAGGATCAGAGAAAAGCAGCTTGCGATCCAAAATCTTGGCCCACCCGCGATGCTGCCCGCCCGATGTCGCGCGATTCGGCTCCATCTCGCGCTGCACGCCGACGCTGTCCATGGCGCGCATGTCGATGCGTACTTTGGGGTGATCGCGGGCGGAAACGCCGGAATCACAGCGGCAGCACCACAGTCGCCACCGAGGGCGTTCACCGCCAAGCCGCACCTGTCCTTCTTCGGCACGCGGATAGCCCTCAATGCGAAAACAGTCCGCCCGGAAGTGATCGATCTCGCGCAGCCTCGCTATAGATCATTGTCACCAAAGGTGTCAGCCGCGCTTTTTCGCGCCGTCTCGAACAGGGCCGCGCCCAACATGTTCCTCAAATTGGCTTGGAGGCATAATCGACACCGCACGAAGGGGTGCGCGCCCAACTGCAATGCGGCATCGTTCAGGTTGCTTGCTCCACCACTGCGCAAAGCAGCGCAGCATTTCGATCTTAATCGCCATTCCAATTCCTGAGTAGATTCAGATAATGGGACTTTGCCCTGACATTACATCCTCCTGGTCACATGGGGTCAGATCAGTGCAAGGAAAACACTTTCATGACAAACACACCTCCAGAAAATCGAGCGGCTCGGCTCGCTTTTCGCAATTTCCATTTCACAACGGCCAAGTTGCATCTTGCCGGTCAGGTTTTCACAGTGAAAGACGGGCTATCGCGGTTCAGTCGCGCGACGTTTTTGCCGAAGCATCGATGAGCTTCTTGGTCAGGCTGGCACCAGCGCGAGAACCTCATTCGGAGCAATTTGGCTTGGCATGATATGGCCGATACCGCCAGGGATGCAACGAACGGTCCTGGGACGATTGGGTTCGTCCGTTGTAGCCGCCAACCGTTGTCTGCGTTCAGAAGCACGCATGGCCGCAGGCCGCCTGTTGAGGGCTGCTGGCCATCGCGCGAGGAATAACGCTCAGGTGCCGCGCCAGTGTCTGAACCGCGCTATTCGACAACACCTCAAACAGGGCGGCCGTATCAACATCGCCTTTCGCAAGGCGGTCATGGCGCTTGTGGATTTTTACTGTTGAGCGAGCTGGTGGGCGGGCCCCTGAACGTTCACTCAGGTTTCAGTTCCGCCCACCCGGATGGGGTTGGCGCTTCGGGCAGATATGTTCCTATAATGTTTTGTGATTTATAGAGTAGCATCAAATGACGTAGTCAGTTCGAGGCCAAAAAACCCACGCAGTGGACGGCTATACCTTGATTCGATAGCTATTTTTGCGCGGCAGCAGCAGCATTTCAATCCCGACCTGACGCGGGCAAGCCTCGTGGGGGTGATCCGCTCGATTCGCCTCATACGGGCGACATTGCACTCAGCCGCGAGGCAAAAGGCGCTCGCGGCTTAAAGTCTATGGCAAAAATGTCGAGGCGGCGGGCATTGATCCTGACATGATTTGTTCGTCGCGCGGCATTGAGGATCTATGTACGCCATGCACAATCGCATTTTGGGAGTCATAGAGCGACCTGCTGCCCGTGGCAAGGTCGGTCGATTGACGAGGTGGTCTGCCATCTGCTTGCCCAGTGAGGCACGCGAGGCGACAGCTCTGGCGCGCCGCATCAAACGGGCCTTGGCGAGGACAATTTCAGCGATTGCTGACGTGCTCTATCGGGATGCCCCCACTAGAACGCTGCGCTAAGATCGGGCCGAAATGAACAAGCCGGATGGTTTTCGCCCTGATCGAAGCCACTTGACGCTACCGGATCAGTTGGCGCGCAATTTGGCACTTGCGAAAGTTGCCAGGAATTTTCACAGGGCATGGAGGACGGTCTGAACGCCGCCGGTATTTCGGACTTAAGGGGCTTGGCGGTCTTGCCCGAAACAGGCGCGTGCGATTTGGGCAGCGTTCGAGGGAGAGCGGTTCTGCAGTGCGAGCTTCTGGCACGCATGCGGGAACGCCCAGGCCACGGATAAGCGCATGTTTGGGGCACAAGGCCGGATGTTGCCGGAGATTGCGTAACCCGAAAAGTGGCGGCGAATGTTGCGCCAGGCAACTCACGATCAGCGCAGGCCGTTCGCTGCGGCGCGCTGAGTCTGCGAGGCAACAGCTGTCGCTGGGTTTTCGCGGCGGTGACGCACCGACTTGTCCACGCACAGCAAAGCCGACCTTCGTTGGGTGGGAAAGCGCAATTTCTCCTGCGCGGGACGATCACCTTTTCTTCACTGCGACTTAACGAAGGGCTGACCGCTGGCGTGCCGCCCTACCCTTCCGGCCAAGATCGGTCAGTGTGATGTTGCATGGGTTGGTAAGCGATGAGAACATTGACGCGAGGATCTTTTCAGCGACCACGACACGCAATCGGCACAATGCGTGATGAACAAAAACCGCTGCGGAGGACGTGAAGCGATGTCATGGACAGATTGCGTGCGACCCATGGGCGGATTTTGCGATTTCCACTCGGCCGCGCAGCCCGTGACGGGCGCTATCTGGTGCCAAAATCGCTTTGGTTCGGATTCGGATTCAAGCTGATTTTGGCGATGCGCCCGGTTGGACCACGGACACACATTTTTGCAGTTTCTGATGGCCCCGGTAAGCATCCGTGACCCGGACGGTTCGTTATTGTTCTGGTGAAGGACCGCTTGTGGCGCTGCACCGACCACCGCCATTTCCGAGGCGGGAACGCACTGGCAGGTTAAAGCGGCTTATGCAGGCGCGGTCTTTAGCGTAAAAACAGCAAAATCCGATGATGAATGAGAGAGGCGCGCAAGCGGTGCAGGACAAATGGTTGCGCTCGGCGAACGGGGGCGGTCTGGTGGACGACGGCGCCCGGACGTGAACCGTCACCACCCCAAAATACGCCTATTGCTGATGGTGGCGCAGCCTTCCCGAAGCGACTAACGCGTGTCCTTAACGAGGTGGCGATGCGGTAGATTCGCTGAAGGTCCTGGTGTCGACCGGCGTGAGCCACCTGCCTGATCAATATTGCACCCTCGTCGCCAGCTTGGTCGCCTGCTCCGCGCTATAGGATCCATCAAAGGCCGCCACGCCGCCTCGTCCTGCCCTCCAAGATAGGCGGGCAACTTCGGAGGTGCAAATGTCTTATCCCCGCGCCTCGCGCTGCGGCGAAGGTCAACAAGAGCGCGCAATACCGCGCAGGGTCTGCAAAGGCTTCATGCGTCCAACCTTCCGTAAGCCTCGGAATGCACAGTCCCATACGCGTTAAAGCCAAATTCCGACAGCCTGTCTTCATACCACCCATCTGCGGATCGCGCGTTCATTTGATGATCTTATTGCCCCAAGTACACGTAAATTAATGTTATATAGTCTGCGTGCCAACCAACTGACGTTGCGCTCAGAATGAAAGTCATGCGTCTCAGAAACCAAAAATGGGCACGCTTTTCAGCCGCGCCATTCAGAACGTCGTTTATTCAGATTGAGAGCGTCTTTTGATTCGGTTGGCCGAACCTTTTTGACACCTTTGACGGCAATCGGGCCGCGCCAACAGTGCCTTAACCAGCAGTTTTAGCGACGAAAAACAGTTGCCCCCACGGTGTATGTCCAACGACTTGTTCGGCGTGAACAGGCGAGAGGGCGCCAGTGCGCCGATCCATTGCGGCGATAAGTACTACTTTTGCTTTAACTACTCAGTTTCCTTTTGTGCATCAGGCCTTGGCCTATCCTTCAAAGCGACCCCCCGGAAAGGAAGCGGACAGCAGCAGCTACCCTTGTGGCTCGAATACCGACTCCGTTCTTCGCCTGCTGACATCTGAATAAGGACTTTATGCATGCAATAACGAAAAGAATGATGCTGAGGCAAGTTTAGCTTATGGCATTGACGATGGATATTACCCTGATCAAAACGTTCTTGAGGTTGCCAACACAGGTTCTTCGTTGCGCGAGAGATCGGCTTTTTGTAACGCAATCGGCCATCAGCCTCGGAGACGCTTGGTTTCAGTCTGTCTCGAGGATAAAGGCTTTTCGCGCGATTCTCTCGCGCCCGTGTTCAGTCGACCTGCCAAGGCAGCGCGATGCCTAGGTCTGAGCTGGGCCGCAAAGGGTCAAACAGTTCGGCCAACTATCGCGCTGAGACTTTTTGAAAATCTGGGAGGAAAGCGGCAGAAAATCTTCCATCCCGCAATGGGTATTCGCGCGCCCTCAGGTATCGGCGCGCAATATTCGCTTTGGGGCTTGGGCTTTCGCTGGCTCGATGCGCTACAAACGAAGGATGGCCCGAGTTAGTGTGGCATGGCGAGGTTGTGCATGCAGACCGCATCACCACGATTTCTTGTTGGGGCGTGGTTCAGGCAGCACTCTTATTTACACGCCCCAGCTTCGCCGGCCTTGATCGTTAGAACGGCATGTTGCACCGATGAGTGATCCTTGTTTGCCTCTTATCCCAACGCGGACACTGGGGAAACACTTGACAGGGATGTTGCGGTGGATTGGGGACCAGAGTTTCACCCACGCGCTTGTGCGATATGCGCTTCTGCATTCTTACGGATTCTGGCCAGTTCACTGGCGTTGGGTGCCTTGGCGATGGAGTATATTCGTCACCGGGCATGCGTGACTGGTTATCTTGCCGCCAGATCGGTCAGGCGCTATTGACGAAAAAAGCTTTACATTGTGGCGGACGCGCCACGGTTTCATTACCCCTTCTTGGGACGTTTGGCGCGAGGGCATTGGCATGGCTGATCATAGCCGAGTGAAGACGACAACGACATGAAGGCCGTCGTGCATGCGGCTGAAACAAGATCAGAAATATTCGTAGACGGTTATCGCCATGGAGGATTTATGAGCCGGTGCTACCTCCCCAAATTACAAACGACTAATTATCGTTTATTGTATAACTAAATTGATTTCCTCCCTTAACTGTGGGCGTTAACCCTTGATCCAGCAGAGATGCTTTCGGACCCTTTCCCGGTTCGGATCCACATTCTTTGGGGAAGGATTGGACCATGAACACTCTCGCAAAATTGCCACAGTTTCCACTCTGGCGCTGATCATTGCTGCACCTGTATCAGCCCAAAGCACATTGACCGGGCGTAACCGTTTGAATGACCACATCGACGACATCACACCGAACGTCGAGCGCGAACCAGCGTCGCGCCGAGTCCAAGACGCAGATCGCTTTGGCGCAAATGGCGTGGCCCAAGGGCTGAGCGCGGTTCGTTTGCGCTCTCGCGCCGTACATTCCAGGCGAACACCGCACGGTGAAAATTTTTTGGGGGGGGGGGGCCCCAAGGGGGGCGCTGGCGGGCTGACCCTACGGGTATTGGCGCCTGGACCACCTTGTTCAGGTCAGCCTGAATACGGCGAAACCAATGGCATTAAAGAACGAAGAAAAGTTCTTTGCGCACATATGAAAGCCAGCCGTTACTGCACACCGGAATTCTACATGTTCGTGGATTGGCCGCTTCCAGTATGATGGCCTGCTCCAGACAAGCACCGGACGCGATCTATCCCGGCACAGAAAGCCGAATGCTCCTTGCGCTTGCCCCGCTACCGGGTCTTGAACGCAAACCTGCCCACAATTGGCGGAGATTTCAAGGCAGGCCCCGGTTAGCGCGTTACTTACAAAGCACGCAGCTGGCGTATCTGATTAAAAAAAAAATGAATTCGGATTTATTGTGTCTTCGCGCTATTTCTACGCTTTGACAGATACGGTGTTCTTTTCCAAAATGGACCCGACATTCTTGGGATCGGATAGCAAACACGAATCTTCTCGAACGTGCACGGCATCAAACGACAAGTGTCGAAACAATCTGGTCGACAACGCGTGGAGCTATCGCACCAGACTCAACACCGACCCGGTCCTGCGGTCTGAAATCGACCGACAATCCTTGGCGTTTTCTTGGTCCTGGGCTTCTAAAGCCAGGCTAGACTTTCGGTAGGTTCTTACCTCGTACTACCAGGGGTGCTTTGAACAGAGAATGGGGAAACCCAGTTCTCTGTTCTATTTTGGCCTGTTGCGAATCACGTAGAACAGGCACGAGCACGCGCCGTTTCTACTTCTGTTTCAGACGCCCTTCGCCCGGCAGGCGCAGGCGCGCGATACCGGCAACAGAAACCAGCAAGGAGCCGCACGCATCGAAAAAGCCCCAATGTTCATCGACGCCTCCCAAATGAAAGGATAGCCCGCCATAAAGTGCATTTGAACGGGGCAAAACATTCATCTTCCATCATTGCTCGCCCAGGAAAAGGCCGATGAGCAAAGGTAGGCAGCGGAAAAAATTCGCGAATTTCAGCGCAAATGCGGCAGACCCAAAGGCGACCAGCAGCAGGCAATTCGCGGTAGCAGTTGTTGTGACCTATAGGGTACGCGCCCATCAAAGGAAAAACAAAGATGAACGGGAATCAGATAATTGCGCGGGATTGCGAGGACCTTGGCGATTATAGGGGAATCAGCGGCAGGTTCGGTCATCAACCAAGGACGAAATTACCGCATGAACATGGACATGAGACAGCCCAGAAATCTGCGGGTCGTCGATCATAAAGGCGTAGGGCCCCGGTTGTGACGTTCAGCGCGATCAACGCACCCAGCTAGAAGGCCGGTCGTGCCAGACCCGGGATACAGACGTACAATGAGCACGAACGATCCGGGTACACGCGCTGTTGTGGCGGTTTTGGGCGATGCAGCAGACCTTTGATGACCCTTTCAAATCGTCCGGCTCGTGGTTTTGGCGCGATATGACGCTCGGACGGCGTAGCCAAGAACGAGCGATCGTCGCCCCAGCCCCTGGCAGAACACCGATTGAAAAACCGCTGAACGGATTGGCGACCGATGACAGGTGCTATGGGCGCGGCCTCGCGCGGGTAAATGCGCAAATCTTGATTTCGCACCGCTGTCGACTGACTTCTTAGGCTTGAGTACAAGAAAGTATGTTCTGGCCAGAGCAAAACATCGGCCATCGCCAACGTGACAAATCCGAACCCCGCTGTAGCTCCATCATGCCGCCGGTAAAGCGGGGCATGTTGACAACGACCCAAGACGACGGGTTGCCTCATCAGACCCAGCACCGCTCCTCGCAAACGCTTTGGCGACCTGACCGTTTCCATGCAAAGGCCGCGATGGCGACAGTCCGGACGACCATCAGTCCGAGTATTCCGCAGAGGTGGGAACAGCCGCGCGACAGAGACTAGCATCGGAGGCAAAAAATTCATCAGCACATATAGCACCGACGTGCCGCCGCACAACTGGCGATGGGCCGCGATCGTCAGGCGCCTGCCCGCTTTGCCTGCATACGCCATCGAGGTAGCCGTCAAAGCTGGGAGCAACGGTCCCTGCGACACACGGGGCGCATTAATGCAGGATTGACGATGTCGCCGCCAAAAGCATCGCGCCGTATACACCCCTGCGAGCAGGATCAGCGCAGCGGCATGGATCACCCAGTTTGTGGAAATGGCAATCGGATCATGATCGCGATGATTCGACATCGGCCCGGAGATCCGGCAGTGCATTTCCAATGAACGTGCCGATCCAGACAGCGCATGACCATCGCAAGGTTTTGGACAGGACAGGGCCGGTTTGCAGGCCAATCATATTCCTTCGAGCATGCGATCAGTCCCCAGAAGAATGGCAATGGGCGCAGAAAAATCGCCGAGGATTCCTGCATAGTTACCAGGATGGGTCCCCGCCGTCAGCAGCGACCAGGGATCATTCACTGCGATCTGCGTTCACCAAGGATGAACGATCGGCGACCAGAAGACGGTGGTTGATCCAAGAAACCCCAACGCGCGCAGGACAGCGCATGCCCACCCGATCAACCGCCAGCATTAAGACCGCCTGCCCAGAGCTTGTTAATTCCGTTCAGAACGGCGGGTGATTCGATCTCGCGATACTTGCTCTCCCTGTTCAAGGCCAAAGCAGAATGACGAGCGACAGCACAGTGCCCGAGTATCGACAGGATTTTCGGGGAAAGAACGAAGCTGGGCCAAACTGGTTTGCGCTGCATATAAAAAGGCGCCAAAGGGGCGTCCCATCGTGAACCACGCGACGCGTAGGCCATAAGTAAACAAGTGCTCAACAGAACAAGAGCGATCCAACGACTCCAAGGCATGCCGACCCAATCCCGCCAAAATTTAAAAAGTTAAAGCGGGCGGCGGCAGCCTCTTGCCGCCGCCGCTTTAATTAGGCTTAACAAGAAGCCCAGTTGGCGATCAGAATCACGCGATACCTGCTCTTGGTTATCAAGGAATGTCCGGGAAATGTCCGCCGGGTTGTGGATGTTGACCCAACCGTTGCGGGGCGCGCACAGCCTCCATTCCTCGGTGTCATACATCTTTTTGGATCACATCCTGATAGGCCGCCGATTCTTCTGCGTGGAAGACCCGGTGCTTGCAAAGAAGCCGCGCCAATTGACGACACGTCGTGTCGAGCCTGGCTCCATCATCGTTCGACTTCGTGGCGACGCCGGCGACGGTTCTGGGGATTGTAACGCCGATGCTCTTAATTTCGCCCCGCTTCGGAACAGATCAATCGCCTCGGAGAGGACCCGTTGGGGACAGCGCCTTGACTCCACCCGATAGGCAAACGCTGCCATCGCGGTTTGCCGCCTGCATTCATAGGGGATGTAGTTCACATCGAGCGCACTTCGCGCCGGCTGCTTGCATCACTCTGCCGACAACAACGGATCGAAAGGCGCCGGGAAACAGACCCGCACGATGACGGCAGCAGCGTCCGCGTCATAGGCCGCCGAGGAAGTCTTCCATCGAGTTGATCGGGCGTCTTTGCCAACCACAAGGGGCCGCATAATCACCGATCGTCCCGACACCAAACGTCCAGATCGCGTAGGTCTGCGAAATCTCACCCCGTACAGGCACGGTGACTAGCGCCGTCGAATTGACCCTATCAGGCGTGCCATAGTACTCTCGGCGTTTTCGATCAGATTACGCGTTCGCTGTTCCGCCGCCCCCACCGGACATGTTCTCGTAGGGACGCGCACCATATAAGCCCGGATTCGTCAGAGCTTGCCCCCGTGCCGCGTGCTGTTCCATCCCAACCGCCGGCAAGCACCGCACGGGAACAGGGAATGTTGCTGTGAGCATTTGGTGACTGTCCCGCAAATGAGAGGACGTTCCAAACCAAGCGTCGCGACAGCCGTTCGCGACAGGCAGAGGCCCATCTAAAAGTTGTGCATTGTCTTCTCCGCTTTTGATGCCGTTCTCCTCCGGTCTGCGGACGAGAAACAATTCACATCAACCTGACATAGACTGTGCATCAGCCTTCTTAAGACAAGAGCAGCATGAAAATTTCTCCTCGTCGAGGAACAATCCGGAGCTGGCAAATGCGACTTTCCCGCAGGTGGACTGGGATGGCACAGGTGATCACGCTTGCAAAAAATCAGCGGGCTGTGGCCTTTCGCGCAGGTGCGTGAATACGATCTTAAATCTTGCTCGGACGATTCATGTTGCCCGACGGGGATGGGCGCAACTTTCTCAAGCGCACCGTGCTGCGAAAAAATTGACACGCAGGTGATCGTTTGACCAGCGCGCATGTTCGGTTCGAGTCGAATTGCATGCTTGATCTTGGCGCAGATGATTACGTTACCAAGCTTTTGATCACGCGGAAATTGCAGGCCCGTTGTTTCGCGCGCGGTGTTGCGCCGCAAAAGCGGTACCGGACGCAACCGACAAAACCCGTTTGGAAGACAGTCGAATATTGACCCCTGTCAGAGGGTACCTGAACGTCAAAAAGGCACGACGAATCAATTGCCAACCGGAACTGCGATTGCTTGAGCTTTTGACAAACGCCAAAGGGGGGCTTCTCAAAGCAAAAAAAACTGGGTAGATTCGGATGTTTTCGTATGAGGACGATGTGTCCGAAAACGCGGGTCGAGGTATTATTGGGACGGGCTTCGCAAACATCTCGAAGGTCCAAGCGATCCAGATCACAACTCTGCTGTTTTTAGGCTAAGCTCGATCATGCACGAATAACGTCGTCCGTCTTTGGATCATGCGCAATTCGGACTGGCAGATGTATACTGACCAGGTGGCGGCGGCCCTTCTTGCATGGTGTTGTTTCTTTGTTGTACGGGCTTATGCGACAAATAGCGCAAGAGGGTCAGGACAACATTCTCGGCGCGTCGGTCTCCCTCCATTTCTTGGGGACGCGCTGTTTTTGCGCGACGGCGCTGTTGAATTGCGACTTTCCCTAGCGTCCCTGTCCATGCTCAGCACATTCGGCGACGATCGCGTTTTCTAATGCTATCTACGAGGATGGCGCGCTGCTGGGTTCTGGCTACGCTGGATTGGAGCCGTTCCTGCCGTTCCCAAGTACGGTGAAAGATTTTTACATCGACGACTACCGACAACGCCACTCATCCGTGTCGCGCACCTGCGAGCCGAAACTTTGATCGGGATCGGATACGCCGCGAAGGTCTCTGTCAGCGTGGCCACAGACCCAAGATGCGCCTGGCCGAAGCTGAAAACAGGATTTCGCGCACACGTGGCCTTGTTCGGGGCGGGTTTCTTCGCCCTTGCGGACGGCGTTGGCATTTTGGGCAGGCGTCAACGGACGATCGGCACTAAGCGTCTGACCACATTCCGTGACGCGGCGCGGCCCCAGGACCTCAGCCCGTTCGCCTCAAACCGGTGGCCTTCTGAAATGGTCCCAACTGGTGGGGGTCGCTTGGAATACGCTCATGTTCCAACGCTTGAACCATCCCTTAAAGCAATTTTGTCCGAAGACTCATCGGCCGAGCGGCCAACCGTGTCGCACGCCGCTTGGCCACCGTGCGGTCTTACGCAAGAGGCACGTTTCAGCGGTAGAGGACACAGGAAACGCGCGCCTTGCGCTCCATGATGCGCGCAATTGACGGAAAGGGTCGCGCGCGGCGGGCAGTTTGCTTGATCATGCGATGGTCACCTTTAGAAGCCGAGAACCTACGAAGCGCAAGACGTAGAACTTGATGAGTTGTTAGCGTGACCGTCGTGCAACGGGATGATGCCATAGGTGGCGATCATATGGCGCGGACTGTAAACCAAATTGACCGGTGAAAGCACCGAACCCGCGGATCATACGGGGACGATCCGGTCTTGCTTGCAAAACGCCTTCGCACCCTCATCGACCAAATGCAGCTTAAATACGCGAGCGGCGGACACGTTACGATACTAACGATCCACGGTTCCAAAACAAAAGCCCGCGGTATTGCGGTCGATGTCCTTGATCAGGGTTCCGCGGGTTCTACCCACCGAGAATGGAAGCCAAGTCCGCCGGGGAACGGTTTGGGCCAGCGGCGGTGGATTACGCAGGGGCACATCGACGGTCCGGGCTTGGGCTGACAAATTGCGCAAGACGTGGCAAACCGCGCACAACGGCAACCATGGTATTGTTCCAACAAGAACGGAAAGGCGCGCGCACATGCGTTACTTTGCAAAATTCTAATCCCTTTCTGTTGGCAGTGTTTGCGGCCGCCTCAAGAAGTGGGAGGGATCCGGCGGGATCTTCGGGGGGCGAAAAGCGCGCCGCAATCGCTGCACGCGATTAACGTCTCCAGCACAGGGCACACGTCCGTTTTTCATTCCGATAATCGATGAGTTTTATTTGCAACAGCGGCCAGGCATTTTCCGATTGAATATCTTGTCCACAGGTACAGCCGATCTGTGAATTTTGGATCAGATTCCGCCAGGAAACCCTGGCCAATTTTAGACGTCGTTCATTTTCAAGCCGCGAATTGGAAATTTGCCAACGCAAAAGGCTCAACCAACCAATGACGGCTTTTGCACGCGGTGGGAGAGGTTGGAGCATTTCCCGACTGGCGGCAATGGCGCAGCAGTCTGTTTGCGTTCACCATCGAAACCCGGACGGCCATCGTCACATAAAACGGCCGCCGCGTTTAAAGGGACTGCCGTTACCGCCAACGCGCCCAAGACTTGAATCGAAAGGTCCTGCGTGCCAACGGGGCAGAGCTGTTTGACGGAAAAGGGTCGGGGGGACCTTTACGGATGTGAGCCCTTTTTCGGGAAATTGGGGTTAAAACCTGGGTTTGGGCAAAAACGCAACAGACCGGGCCCCGTTGGGGGCCTTCCGAAGAACCATTTTTTGGGGCGGGCTCCATGGAAAAGTCAATTCGGGGGGCCAGGGGGTCTATGCTTCTTCTTCCCCCGTGATC
>Ga0163217_1104586_pt1 | contig 14398 bp, 15 predicted proteins | sample SynspAceP_FD_185933 | JGI IMG/M metagenome (GOLD analysis project Ga0163217, IMG submission 185933) | Saline lake microbial communities from Ace Lake in Antarctica - Synechococcus sp. Ace-P (PacBio error correction) | ecosystem: Environmental > Aquatic > Non-marine Saline and Alkaline > Saline ... | reverse complement strand
CTACCGAGAATCCTTTTCCGATTTATCGAACTTAGTTTAAATACAAAAAATCATGGACGGTAATAGCCTGTACAGTACCGGGCGAAGTCATTGATGAAGATTGTTCGTAGTTGGAGCTATCAGCAGATTATGGAAGGGATCCAGCATTCGGGAATTTTATATGAAGAAAAGGAAGGGTATTTTGGGCAAAAAGAGGAGGAAGCGGTTCGTTGTGATGAAGAAAGGACATAATCTGTAAATCAATTTGCAAAATAGTTGAAAAGCATTCAGGGAATTAAAAGAGCAACAATGGAACACCTATAGAATTGTTGCCAATGGAGATCATTTGCAACACTTTATTAACGGGCAGAAAACTATTTGATGTTATAGATAAAGAAATAGAAAAAGAAATCCGTTTTCGGGCATAATTCGCGCTGCCAAGTGCACAAAGGCCCGAATATGGAGGTTTTTGATAAGGATATTAGATTAAGCCATTGATTATGAAAAATGAATTAAAACAATTCTTTACCTAGGAACACTGGCATTAGCGGTTTCACTTAAACTCCTGCTCTGCTGAAAACCTAAGGATAAGCGTCCAAACATTGTACTGATCATGTAGATTGATATGGGTTATTCAGATGATGTGTTATGGAAGTGAAATCGCCAACCCTAATTTGGATGATCTTGGCATTCCAAAAGGGATTCGTTCACCAATTTTCTATATGAAGCCTTAAATGCTGCCAACAAGGGCATCCCTATAACGGGTGTCTATCCCATGAAGCCGTATTGCGGCCGATATGGTATTCCGATTCGGAAAAGGAGATAAAACCCGGACCCTATCAAGGTTTTTTAAACGATCAAACCATAACCCTGCAGAAGGCCTAAAAGGGCTGGGTATGCACTTATATGTCAGGTAAATGGCATGGTGTAGGGGAGCGTAAGAACATTGGCCGACAAAAAAGAGGGTTCGACCAATATTTTGGTTGATAAGTGGTTGCAAGCAGCTACTATGAGTTTATTGGTCAAAAAGAAAGAAAAGCGGGTCATGCGCATAACGGGGATCATGGAATCCGCCCACGGAAGTTTTTTACATGACTTGATGCTTTTTACGGAACAAGGCCACATCGTTTATTTCCGACCATAAAACAAAAGATCCGGTATCAACCCCTTTTTCTTATATCTAGCCTACAACGCTCCACATTGGCCGTTGCAGTGCTTTGCCCGAGGATATTGCTAAATATGAAGATAAGTATAATATAGGCTGGATGGAGCACGAAAAAACAGATCATGCAAAAACTGGAGTTGGGCATTTGTGGAAAGTAGTCCCCTTTATCTTCACGACTTCGACCATACCTTCTTGGGAGTCCCGTGAGGATTTAAAGAAGATGGGCTTTACGATGCAGTTTATGCCAGCAATGTATATCGAATGGATCAAGGCATCGGCAAAAGTATGAAGCAATTGGAACAAAGCTCGGTGAAATTGGATAATACCTCATTGTTTTTGTTTCGGTAATGGAGGTTGTGCCGAAAAGTGTCGAAGGCGAAATCTGGATATTTCTGGAAGTGTCATGGTGGAAAGGGTTCGTACAAAGCCTATAAGGGAACCCTGGCGCAAATGCCTCCAATACGCCGTTACAGATATTATAAAAAACTGATGCTGAAGGAGAAAATTTCTTCCCCTTGTATTGTTTACTTGGCCGAAGGAAATAAAGGAATCTAGAATAGATCAAAACAGTTCGGTCACATACTGGATATTATGCCACCTTTTTGGAAGTGGCCCCGGGGTGATATAGCGAAGTTCCAATGGGAACAGTGATTCCCCTGAAAGGAAAAGGAGGTATTATACCATCTAAAAAACAAACCATTAATGAGGGATAAGCCTCTTGATTGGGAATTTGCCGGGGCAAAAAGCAATGGAGGTCAGGAGATAGAAAATGTAAGGAAGTACTACGATTGGGAACTTACCAATGTTAAAAAATGACCCACAGAGTGTAACCGATTTATAGTGCCAATAAACCTGAGATAGTCGAGGCTATGAAAAAATCCTATCAGGAATGGGCGAATGAAGTAGGAGTTAAATAATATTTTAAAAAGTCAAGGTGATAGTATTCCAAAAATGAAGATTAACGATAGGGGTTTCAAAGGTAAAAAAGCGTACTGCTTTTAGTGTGGAGTATAGGGTTAGGCTTTCTTTTGTCTACATGTTCTTCTGTAAAAAGAAAGTTGTAAGACCAAAACATTTTTATTGTTGCCTTTATGATTTAAACGGGACTGGGAAGGGTTGTATGTTCGGCCATCCCAAAATAATTACGCCGAATATTGAGCGGTTGGCTCAAAGGGGGTCTATCATAATGCCCATTAGTGCGGTTACCATGTGTTGCCCCTCCGCGAACTTCGGTTGATAACCGGATTAAAGACCTACGACCACCGGAAGTTTATAAAAATACAGATTACACCACTAGACCTTTATAAGAGTGAAAGAAAAACGCTCAATAGACATTTAAGGAGAAACGGGATATTTTGTTGCCGGGGCCGGCAAGATTTTACCACAAGTTCCATTTATGAGGAAAAACGAAATTGGCACGGAATTTTGGGCAAGACATCAGACGATGGAATAGTGGGTAACCGCGAAATCCGGAAAAGGAAAATCATAACCAAAACGAGCGGTAATATTGCTTGGGGCCCTTTTTCCTCTCCCCGTTCTTTAACGTTCCGATGGCAAGACCGGTTAGTTGGGTAAAAGATAGAATTAATCGTGATCATGACAAACCGTCTTTCTGCCTGTGGATTTATCTTCCCCATATTCCTGGTTGTGCCCGGAGAAGTACTTTGAATCAAACATTCCCTGAAGGAGTGGAACCTACCCTTGGTAATAGAAAAAGATTGGACGATGTGCCTTATCCGGCCAAAAATGTTGCCCGTATTCTACATCAATATGTAATGACAACGGGACCTGCCACACAAGGACGTAAACAGTGAACATTGAAGCCGTAAAAAACAGGATTACTATGGCATGAAAGCCGTTTTCCAAGCTTATCTCGCTCGGTAATTATGCCGATGCACAGTTTGGTCGATTACTCGATGCCTTGGAGAAAGCAGCCAATATGCCGATTAACCACCATCATATGTGCCTTGAGCCGATCATGGGGCAGGCTCGGGAGAAGGAAAACATGGCGAAAAGGCCCACCTTATGGGAAAGAAAGTAAACCAGGGTTCCACTAATAATTATGACCCTAACATACAAGCGAAGGGCGATGGGGCAATGCGGTCAGCCTATTTGAATTATTCCCACCCTAATTGAACTGTGGCGTTTCCGCAAATTGATTGCTGTTTGGAAGGAGAAAAGTTTGGTTCCCAATTATTCGACCCCAAGGCTAAAAGAACCAGCCGGCTATTTTTTCAAGTTTAATCTTCCAAATTTTCCATTCGGATAAGGGGGTAAGCCGGTTTCGATATACTTCTATGGAAATGGGAATTAGGAATTGTATGACCATGAAACAGATCCAATGAGTGACAAATATCGCTGACGTGAAAAATTATTCAAAAAATAAAGGGAAAGGGCTTAAAACATTTAATTACCCACCCAATGCCCAGAAGCCGACCAAGGAATCTATAACAAACAAAACCCAAAAAGGTAATTAGGCTATGAAACTAAGAAAGGACAAGTTACACTTATAGTGCCATTCTGATACTTATGAGGCTCATGCATGGGCGTAAAACGTCCGCCTTAAGAAGAACAACATAAAAGCCCCCCAAACATTATATTTATTCTGGAACGGAATCGGGGTGGACACCAAACTTCGCCACCGGGCCGACCCGAAGTATTCCAGAAATCGAAAAGTGACTAGTTATGAAACACCGAATATGGATTTACTGGCTGGAATCAGGGGGTGCTGTTTACAAGGGAAGATATTGCACCAAAACCCAATCTGTTTCCCCATCGCGTAACAGTTTAATGTTTGCGTCAGAACGGGGCTAGGCACATTTACAATAGAGATGCTGACTGGTATAAACAAAACACCAATGCTTACTATTCCGAGAGCTATTTAAAGGCTACCTGCTTATAGAACTGCTCTTTTGGCAAAGTGCACATTGCCATGGAACTAAGGATGCCGGTTTTCGACTTACAATGATTGGAATGGCTCCAATAGTGGGCGTGAAATTTTTGGTGATGGGTTTTTAACTATTAAAGAGTATACAAGGGCCGCTGATTAAATACATGAAAGACAATAAGGAAAGAAATCTTTCAAATGCTAAAAGGCAGGTACCAAGGGACCATTGGACGATAAGAATGCAAGGATATTTTGGGAATTCACCAAACGTTGCAAGATTTTATGAAAGAGCAGTATTTGCGAAGGAAAACCTTTTTATGGTTCAGCTTTCGCACTATGCAGTCCCTTTCTTTAGTTTCACAAAAAGAAACCTATGAATATTTAAGAACAAAAAACCGGAAACGACCAATCAAATCCGGGAATTTGGGGCCATGCTTGAAAGATTTGGATTACCGGTGTGGGAATGATTATGGATTTTGTTAAAAGAGATGGAGATAGAAGACAATACCTATAACTTTTAATGGGCGGACCAATTGGCGGACGCTGTCTTGAACAAATTGCCGTAATCGATGAAAACAAGGAGTTTGGTAAATGGCTTATTATTCAACGCAACACAACAGAAATCTTCCTTTGGCGTGTAATGGAAAACCACTCCTTCTACGAAGTGGTTTAAAGGGGTCCATTTATTGGCTGTAGTCCAGGAATCCAAGGGCCAACAGAGTAGCAGAACTCCAGAACTGGTTTAGACTTTTTACCTACGTTTACCGACCTGGCCGGGGAAATGTTGAAAAATGACAGAGCAATTGATGGTGGAAATATTGGTTCCATTACTTCTCAAGAAAAATATTGAAAAGTGGAGCGGAACAGCGTAATATCTGATATTTCATCAAGGGTCGCACCGCAAACCACGAAGTCCATCGGAAGGCGATTTTAAACTAATTAAATATTGGTTCGAAGGAGGCAAATACAAGAACACACCTAAGTTGAGCTGTTAATATAGCAGAGATTTGGCGTGAAACTACGAACATAATCGAAAAACATCCGAAAATTAGCAAAGGAAACGGAAAACAGAACTGAAATAAGTTTCTGACCAAAAACCAAATGCGGGAAACCGGAATAACGGGATATTGAGGGAGCATACTACCGTTTAATGGACGATTTGGAGAATTCTTCTGGACGACGACGAATGATGGTAAGAAGGTCCAGTAAGTATGGTTTTAAACGTTGGGAATTGCAGCTTATTTCCATACGCGAAAAAAAACAAAAAATGAGTCTAATATTATGGCGTTTAGGTAGAAGAACAAATTTCACAGAATCCCTAGGGCATCCTTGTATATTTCCCTTTTGCCTGCAATTATTTGGTAGTGGTGGGAAAAGTCCGTTTCTAACGTTGACTCAAACCTTATTTCTTATCAATGTAACAAAGCCCGAACTTTAGTCACTCGGTCTGGTAAATCGCCAACATGTTTTTTAAAAATTCACGTTTCAGGCGCTCACACAGGTTGGGCGGAGGGCGCTGTGGAGTAAAAAATGACCTGGTTTTGATATAGCGTATGGGGTGCTTTCCTCAAAGAGCCTGAAAGGTATGAAGCTAGAAGAGGCTCTAGGAATTGTACGCAATAAATTTTTTAGACGGCAGATGGAATGCCAAACAAAGTGAGCCGACTCATTACTTGCTTTTGTACGATTTTAGTGGCCCAAAAGTGGCAATAAGCCTACCATCGACTTATAGGGGTCTAGAAGGTCGAAAAACCGGTTACCCGGACTCTCTGTATTTTGGAAAGGAAGTAGAGCGGGCTTTGAGCAAGCAGAAATTGCAAAAAGAACAAAAATTGGCAGCCATGTAAAAGTGAAAATGTTCGGCCTAACGAAGTTCGATATGCACTGGACAAGGGCACTTGCCAATTTCTTTTGGGAAAGAGACCTTTTTAATGGCAGGGATTGCAACAGGGGCTATAAAAGGCTTGGGAAAAGCATTTGATAGAAAATTGGCCATAATTTAGAAGGGATTCAAGCAGGAAGGATGGATGCTATGGAAGACCCGGCGAAAATAACATCGGGACAGTTGGATAGCCTTACAGTCCAAAGTTGGTGATTTTTCGTTGATTCCCGTCGTCCGATTGCGGCCTGCCTTAAAGGACACTTGATACGTTTGTTCCCCAAAGGGTGCATTTATTTCAATATTCATCCAGATTACCATGGGAACTTTTTTAAGGAGGGCTGTTGAAATTGGGCAGGAAAAATCATGGCATCGGACCGGGGCCTAATGATCGGTAGATAGCGGCCTCATTGGTCCGCCTTGTACATTTTGGCAGACAACTTGGCCATTGGGTTTGGGTGCCTCATGAGGTCGAAGCTAGTTGAAAAAAACCACAAGAGTCCAAGGTATTTAGCCAATGTGTAAAAAACAAATGTCAACCAAGATTAATGATAACGGGAATGAGTGAAAATACTGAGCTGCGTCCTGGTTTCGGAATTGAAATGGAATGAAACAAGCTAAGAAACAGTGGCCGACAATTTTGTAGACTGTATTAGCCAAAGAGATTAGATATAAATGCAAACACTGAAATTTATGATTTACGAATCGAACCATTAAGAAAGTTGAAAATTAACATAAAAATAATGCTGTTGGCCATCGTTTAAGTGTAACGGCATATGCCGGTTAAGCGCCAAAAGGAACAGCCGGCCTAGTTTGGTTTATCCCTTGCTCGATGCATTCAAATTCACGCGTTGTTTTACTTCTCATCGGCAAAACTCGCCATTTGGAATGGTAATTCTTAGGCCGGATATGGGGAGGGTTAGGAGGAGCCTGGAGATCGGATATCGTTATAATAGGGATACCATAAACTTTTTTAGTCCACATTCACGCATGGCATATTGTCCGGTATTCCCGGTACTTCCTGTAACCGGAGCATTTTAAAGGCATTTTGGGGAGCCCCAAAATATGGATCACGTTATTCCCACGAAAATAGGTGGTCAAGGCGGGCTATCATTCCGTAAGAACTTGAAACCGTATCGGTATTAAAGCTGGAACTTAACGGCCACAACACGCGTTGGTCGTTCATAGAGTATACCTATCCTGCAAGGAAAAGGAAAAGTATGGTTCTCCTTTTGATTGGGAACCATACTTGGGGCAAGTGGCACAGAAAAAAGGGTTATGCAAACAATCGGTAAAAAATGAGTTGGCCGGTATGCCCTTATGATGTGCAACGCGAAGAAGCAAAGCTGCCTATGTATATTATTCCATCAAGTTTGATTTACCCCTTTCGAGGCTTATAGCGGGGCAGTTGGCGCAAAATGGGAAATGTATTGGACAAGACCAAAAATTTCGGAAGGTTAGTGATGGTGCGGCGTCATTGTCAATTTTAAGGCAAGGAAAAGCACAGACTGTGCAAATGAAATGGAAGTCGCAATTTCGTAATGTAGTACGGAACAAGCTAAGGCTGAATATGCTAAGCGAACTCCCGCATTTGGATTTTGACAAGGTTATCGAAGGAGCTTTCAGATGAATGGAACAGTTGGCTTGGGCGTATCGATTGAAGTGGTACAGAAAAAACCAACAGTCTCGCTTCTATACGGATCTTTGGCGATGCTCTGCAAGGCCGGCGGATCATAAGCGATTTTAATGGGAAATATTCGATATGACAGGCGAGGTCCCACCGCATTGGGACAAATACCGCTGGATGCCAGTGGAAACCAAAATTTCAATCATTATAATTCCGATGCTATTTTTTGGGTGCGCAATGGACATTAAAACCCTTATGGATTTGGTGTATCCTGAAGTTTTCCGAAGGATTTTGTAAACTCTATGTTGATGATTACGATGACGGTGGGGTTATCCCCGAGTCCTTCCGGGGGGAATACACATACGTAATGACCGCGGGCGGTTCTCAACACCTTTTATTGTTAGTGCTTATATGAAAGGTTAGTCGGGGTTTTGATATCAACAAGGCATATGAGGGAATGCGCAAAAATTTTTGGGGGGGCTTTTTTTTTTTTTTAAACCTGGGGGGTTTTTGGGATTAGGGGCAAGGCGGGTTATGAGCACCACTACTGAATTAGGCGGCGGTCTCCCTTAATATATCAAACAACGGATACGTTCCCTTCCCCAATCGGATAAGAATAGCGCTTACCCATAACGAGGGGGCGTGTCAAACCTTGCGAATATCCTATCAAGATTGGTGTTTGTCACAAATAATACGGCAAAGGGCCTTGGGGTAAAAATGAAGATGCCAAATTGTTTGCCGACCCGGGCAAAAAAAATTATAAATGTTTGGGACAAAAGAACGGGTTGGATGAGGGCCAAGGGAATTGACGGCGTGGAGCGAAACCTTTCAATCTTATTTTGAGTCACCATGGTTTTTGTGGAAAGTTACTTGCGGCGCAATCTACTTGGTTTCGTCTGCCTCACGATATGCAAGTCTTTTTGATTGATGGGTTGCTCAGACCAAGCAGCCCTGAAATTGAAACCAACAATTTGAAATAGGTAATTCCATTGACTTTATTTCAAATAATCGTTTTAAATTCAGTACAAATTCGTTAGTAAAGCATGCATGAATACATATCTGCAAACTTACGCAATCAACCATCTATGCAGGTCGGGTTTATATTCAACTATACAGGAAAACTTTGGTTGACACAATATTGGACTGCGTGAAGTGACTGAAAGGAATTTTACAGTCAACTTGATCACAAAAAACGGGTTTAACTGGTGACGAGGACAAGTTCTAAATGGGATCTCTGGTCGGTTTTAATTAAAAAATTGGATCTGTTTGAATGAGGGGTGGGGCTGCACTAAGGCCCAGTTACGAAATTGGAAGTCCAATTTCGCATTAGGAACTATCAAGCCTCAATAACAGTATTTTCTGGAGGTGAGTTTGTAATTGAAACCAAAAAAAATAACGTCCTCGGAAAAACAGATATATTCAATCCGCAACTTAAATTGGCCAATAATTGACAAGGCTTGGTTATCACGATGAATTGATAAAGGGAGAAAACTCATTTTGAATATGGCAATGAGGCCCAACAAAGGATGGGCAGTGCCCAGCACAGCTCCCTAAATCCATGTCTACGGAGGCTAACTTGAATTAATTTTAAATAAACCATTACGAATATGAATGATGAACAAAAAAATGATTAACAAAGAATTGAGAACCAAGGTGTTCATGCTAGCTAATGATGTACAGGCGTTACTATACATTGCCCAAAATTGGACCAATCTGTTTCAACGGAAAAAACTTGGACGGTGGGAACAAGCAAGGTTCAGCGGAATATAAAGTAGATGGAAACGAATTGTCGGTTATTCAAAATGGCGAACCAAAAAGTACCTACCTGTGTACAAAAAAAGACCCTATGGGGATTTTATCCTCGATAGTGGATGGAAAATGGACAGTAGGACTAAATTCAGGAATTCAGTTCAGAAGCAGGCTCATGACGATGGTAGGGAAAGTATATGGCTATTCCAAGCAGAAATAGACGCTCGAAAAGAAAATGGACGGTGGATTATTGATCAATCAGAGAGGTTGGTTTATCCGGTCACCATGAACGAACCAGGACGCGATGCATTTTAATAATGGTGCGTGAATTCGTATATCGGATAGAGTTATTGGAAACACCATCCGTACTTGGCGTAATGGAGTGCAAGTAGCCCAACTGGGCGTAGATAATGACCTCGGAAGGTTTTGTGCCTTTTCAAATTCCATAGGATAAAAAATAGGAACAAAGAAGGCTTTGAAAATTACGATTGGAAATAAGCTCGAATATAATCGACAATCTTTGAAAACGAAAAGATGCCATGTAGCTTACATGCCACCGAAATTAGTTATTTAAAAAAATGAACTGACCCTAAACAAATCAGAAAAAGGATGCGCTTGTTATGGACGCAAGACTACCAATGGATGGAAAGGTGCAAAATTAAGTGATTTTCCCCGCGGCTGGCTGGGTAGTTAATCAAGGATGGTATTCTTTCGGGCGTATTGGAGTCCGGAGGTGTTGTGAATCAAGAAATGGGGGGACATTAGTTTACAGAGATAACGTCGGAATTTCGAATTTGGAACTGGAGGTTTAAATTACGGCCAGGAGCCCAATAGTGCATTTCAAGTATTTTGTAGATTACCGCCACTCAATTAAGGGCGTTTGGTTCCTCTATAGGTTGCGATTTCAGATTCTTGACGGACAAATTACACCCTAGATGCAAGAAAGGGTCAAGGGTAACAGAACCGTTGGGTTCCCTTTACGATTTGATAACCGCGAGCTATTCCGAACCGAATAAAGAGGAACGTTCCAGTAAGCCCTGAAAAATGGTTACAAAAGCCAGAATTATTGAAATGGCCAGTCTGTTGACATTACTTAAACATATTAGGTAGTGGAATACGACAGGCATTCGGCAGCTTATTTTAAAGCCTGGTAGCGTATAGTTAAATATTCAAAATATTGAAGAGGTTTGGGCAAGCCTGAAGTAGGAATAACTTTTTTACCAAGACCACATGTAATTACGGTGGCATTAGAAAGTATAAAAATTAAGGAATAACCTGAGATATTAGTGGATTTTTAAATTTTTAATCCCACAATGCTTCAAAGAGTATAAATGAAAAACTTCCTTATAATTGTGCAATAGTTGAAAAAAATTACGGGAAGAAGACAAAAAAATGGGATACAAAAAAAAGTATTTCTTACTCGCTTTTGGATTTGTAGCCACTTATGGTTCCCAAAATTGCCCTGGCTCAAGTTAAGAAAGTGAAAACACCCTTGCAGGCCAATTAGAAAAGATATGAGATCTGCCAGTAGACGAATATTCTGTTTCATAATGTCGACGATCACACTTCTCAAAGCCTGGGGAATTTTTAGGAGGTATATTAAAAGATTATGTACATACTCCAATATTAAAAACGTTGTAGCAGAGGAAGGATGCGTTCTGGGAAAATTGTTTGGTAACCAATTCAATTTGCACCCCAAGCCGAGCAACATACTACGGGATCATTAGTCATATAAATGGGGTAACGACCTTTGGGTTCGGGTCTTTTATCGAAACATGATTAATTGCCAAAACATTACAAAATGGGATATCAAACTTCGGAATTGGCAAAATGGCACCTAAAAAAAGAACCTTCCGGATTTGATTATATTGTGTTTGGCCCGGCTCCAGGTAAAAATATTGGAAACTCCAGTCTGAAACACAAAGAAATGGGAGATTAGCAATGAAGAGGAATTCCGCACCATCTTTAGCACCGATGTTAATCGCGCGATAAGGCTATAGATGGATTAGAGAAAACGGGATAAAAACAAAGCCATTGATGGCCATGTGCCCATTTTAAGAGGCAAACACATGAGCCTCTAGACTATCCATAAACGATTAGTTGAACTATTATAAAAGACGTAGAAATTCCATCCCCAATTCTTTTTATGATCAAGGGCTGCAGAAACTACCGAAGGTCAATTTATTGGACAGTCTATTGATATTTTACCAAGAACGATATTTGACCGCTACCCAATCACTCCCGAAAAAAAGGAAAGGCCATATGTAGTATCCTTACTTACCTTTGGTTCTGCTGGACGGAATGAATGCCAAAACGGGGGGGGGGGGGGAAAAAGCACGAATTAAAACCTTACAACAATTCTAAAAAGATTATTTTATGCGCATTGCGATGCCTATTGACGATAATCATTTGGAAAGTTGCTAGACTTCATCTTGATAAGCAGCTTGGCCGAAAATACCATAGTGATATACCACCTGCCGATCCAGGGGTATTTTTTGGGCGAGAACCACTGGATTTTTTTGATAAACCGTACTGATTTAGCGTAGAATCGATACATATGCCACTTTGTTATTCTTATTCCGAGGGAGATACCGGCCGGCGACACCGTAATAACTGATATTACCTTGAAAACTGGTAGGATTTCTCTGGCATTCCTTTGCAGGCAACCTATTAGCCGCTAACTTGATTATCCGCCACCATGCAGGGAGCTAGTTTTGTAAAAACGTTAAAGGGGAATACACCCCCATAGATGCGCGCAAATATGGATATTATCGGTACTTGGCAACACCCAAAAAGTACGCCCCGCCCATCTTGGAATACGGGGTGAACGATATTATCAACTGGCCTTCTTTTACGTACATGGCTAAAACACGAACAACTATACAAGCAGACGGAACAACCACAACAAGGTATTGGGATTCTTCGATTTACAAATGACCCCGCATGAGTTACATATGGATATACCGATCCCGAAGTATCAAGGTAACTTCAAGGAAAATGAAATCTGAAATCTATCCAGCCCCAAAGAAATCTTATATTGGTGAGATACGGATACCGACGACCCGGGAGAGTCAAAAAATACATAGCCAATCATATGCGAATTAACATATAAAACTACCTATTGAAAAAAAAAATTTTTTTAAAAAATTTTATTGTTTTTATTATATAGCACTGATTGCTTTACCTCCCTGGTCAATCCAACATCCAACAAGACTGTATTTTTGGAACCGGAATCAAAGATTGGTGAGGTCACCCAATCACAAAGCTAATTGTTTTTGGCTTTCGATTTTGGACCGCACAATGCCATCGAGAAGTTGAAATGAACGCACCAATCCGTTGTTAAATTACAAGGATCTAAAAAAACTGGAAAATGATAGCCATAAAGGGCAGCCTGATATAACTCCGGTGGCTCCAGTTTCCAGACGGACATACCATAAAAAACTATTCAAGGGCAACACCAGGAACGCCAGGGTCAAAGCTCGTTTAAAAATATAGTACAAAGGAAGAGAACTTGGATTACCAAAGGGGAATGGCCAAAATGTGATCCAAAACTGCATTTTCCACACAATTTTAAATTATCCACTTTCCCCCGGAAAGGGAATGAATTTATGGTGGAAGCCAGTCCGCAAAGGGACAAATTCAGTACATCGATTTAAGGGTAGCTTTTAAAACTTGCCACGCAAAAAATGTTGCTGCAGTGTAAATTTTATTTAACAACGCGGGCCAATTTATAATGATGTGGACAGTGATATTGTTATAAAAATTATCCAAGTCTTTAAAATTGGATCCTGGATTTGTTTGTTCCCACACCGGAGATATAGTCTATTACGAGGATTTAGGAAAACGGAAGGGACTTGGCTCGTTGGCACTGGGATAGAATGTATTTAGTTTTCCCCAACAATATTGAATTTCATCGGCAGGTAGCAAGTTATTTTATAAAGATTGACCATGATACTGGATTGAAGATGCTTACAGGAATGGAAAACCAAATTATTGGGGAATTTACCTATGAGCAAGGCACACAAAATTTTCTTGATGAGGTCCCAATGGGGATTAAAACAACCGGGACGATCCGCTTGGGGTAAAAGACCTAACAGAATTTGGTTGCCAGAGGGGCGTGACTATAGAAGTGAAACCTCTCTGCCAGATGGCCCGAAAAAAAAACGATATTGGGGAAAAAGAAACAAATGGATCTTGTTTAAGAAAACAGTTATTGAACAGATTGCTACGTTTAAGGTAGTAATTAGCCCATACACTATTGTTTGGTCCCGATCGGGAAGTAAGAATGGACAATCATGCGATATCGGTTTTCAGTATGCAGGGAAGAGGGGGGGGGGTTTGCATTAAGGGAAATTTATAGGTTGAACAAAAGAAATGGTTACCGTTTGTGGTGATCGTCATTGGCAATACGTATCAAAAAGATACCAAAGAAGAAGTACTTGAGTTAGTTGTTGGCCCGGAAAAGTGATGCACCATGCCGGAGGATGGAGCAAAGGGAATTTGTTACCGGGAACATATTTACCCTGAATGTTGTTGGAGGATTTTTGGAAGGCATAGTTTCCCGTGAAAAATGGGAAAGCCTACCCTGATTTCCGACATTTATGATCCAACGGGTAAAGTTTTAAACAAAAATAATGTTGTTGATTCACAATAAATTAATATACTAGGTTAGAGCCCTAATTAATTTATTTATTGGTCCCTCGTTAAGTTAAAGACATTATAAATTTCACAGAATTAACAAAAGGATTGATGAAAAGGCATTACGCAAATGCAAAAAGAGGGTTCCAAACCATTGTTTTCTTGGCGATAACCTGATAGTTTTGTATTGCTTATTTTTTATCAATTTCTAAAATTGCGTGTGTTAGGGCCAACAAAAGGCATGGTTTTTGTAGTATCCAATGAAAATAGAATTGTAGAGGGCTGGGCAAATTCAAGAAATATCCGCGGGGGGCGATACCGCTTTTTGATTTAATTTTCAGATGGTTGTTTTTTTTTATTTGGGGATTTGGGTCAAGTTTTAGTCCCAAAATTAAAAAGGGGAAAAACCCCCAGAATAGGTTTTTTTTTAATTTTTTTTTTTTAAAACAGAATTTCGGAATCCTCCCTCTTTCC
>Ga0163217_1102674_pt1 | contig 14399 bp, 10 predicted proteins | sample SynspAceP_FD_185933 | JGI IMG/M metagenome (GOLD analysis project Ga0163217, IMG submission 185933) | Saline lake microbial communities from Ace Lake in Antarctica - Synechococcus sp. Ace-P (PacBio error correction) | ecosystem: Environmental > Aquatic > Non-marine Saline and Alkaline > Saline ... | reverse complement strand
AATCTAACGCAGGCATATTCAACACACCCACGCCATAGCAATCATACATCTTCACCAGCTTGTTTACAGCGCACAGAGACCATAACCATAAGCCGAATTCAGGGTAAATCGATGTTCATCTTTGAAAGGCCATTCTAAGTAAAGGCTAAACAATCGAACTGTACCAACCGTGAGTGGCACTGTTGATTCGCTTCGCCCGGTTTAATCTTAGGATAACCAACCGCTATCTTGAAAACTCAGGTGTGGCTAAAAGAAAGTACTGCCTTAAAGCTTGTCTTCTAAGTTATACGAGGAGAATAACCAAGATACCTTCACAACAGCAACAAAATTATAAGTAAAGCCTCATTCACCCATGGGCATCTTAAAAAAACCAAATCAACAACCGTTTCTAGCATTTTCGTTAACATAAAATACTTTCAGGACTTTTTGGCCACTCGCTGGGATTAGCCCCCATTCACGATTCAAAGTCACACCTGGGCATTGGTGCGTAAAATGGCCTCGAACGTACCATCTGGATTCATATTTGGCACAACAAAAACACAGCTTTATCAACAATGACGAGCCACACCGTCATTTTCGTTCTAAACAGGCGCTTCAAGAAAATCCTTCTATAAAACCATTCTTCCATCGTCTCACCAGGAGTGGACGAAGCTGTAGCCCAATAATTACCTTTTTACCCTCTTCTGGCTCGCCTATAACCAACAAAGACATATCGCGGCCATCTAAGGTTCACCTAAAAACTGTTGCTGACAAAGTGGGGATTGCTGAGCCCAGGCAGCAAGTCAAAATGACGTTCATCAAAACATATAGGGAGCAAAATAAGCAAAATAATATGATCATATTCGTGGCGTATGTTGAAAATTAATTTCAACCATCAAATTCAGTTATCCACTCTAATACATTCTGGCGATCATATGAGCACGGCTTGTAGTTTTTCAGCCATCTGGGTATGCAAACTTTTTAAATGACTAATACTCAGGCGATGAGACAAAAAAAAGCACGGCTTTCAATGTTAAAATGGAACCATTGCATTAAAAAATCTGATGATGTCTTTTCTAATACTCAGTTAATTCATAGGTAATGAGGCACTAATAAACCGCGATATTTCCACTATCAAAATTGCAACTTATTCTCACGCGTTCATCTCTTAAAAAATTTCGGACCGCCGTAATAACACCAGCTCCTGAAAAAAAAGTTATAAACTGCTGAATAGCGCGGAGTAAAAAGTGGAAAAAATAGTTTTTTCCCACTTTAAATGTTCATAAAATAAACGCGATGAGCCCTATACAGCAGAGCTTAGCAAATACTACACTTTAACTGTGGGGGTGCCGGTAATGTCGGAGAAGCTAAGCCAACATTTTTTTCTAAAGCCACTTTCATCCACTTGGCAAAACTATAACCAAATTCATTTATCGTACCAAAACATACACTGGTCGCTCTTTGACCAACCACGATAGTCGCTTTGGAGCCCACCACTGCAGGCGCCCCACTCTGGTGCCAACCCCAAAGTCGCGTCGAAACTATTTCACTTGACGCGTATAATTGACTTGCAATGCTGGAGATCAGAAAAAAGCGACACATCACGCAAAATAGTTGTTGAGGATTTCCCGAGTGGTATCTTGCGGAAATTTAAAATTTAGGATGCAAGTGAACATTGGTGTGGGCACACGATTTGAGCTCCCAGTCAGTTTGCCTTTGTAATTTTGGATAGGCTTTCGCTACTGCTGTTATGGCTGCCCCCGTTCAAGTAATCACCATATTGAGTGCCCCCACTGCGCCCACGACATCACCTTTGTGAAAGTTATCAATTAAATTTGATCATTGGTAAATGAATGAACGTTTCTTACATGTCCCACTTTGAATACCAAAACGTTCATCTAGGCCTTAAGTTACCGGCAATGGCGTTGTGGCTGCAACTGGCAGCAGAAATATACGTCTTGTTGAGTCAACGTCTTGGTTGATTAACGGCCGTAAACAATATTTTTGATTCTGCCGTTACCCGGCAGTCGGAGCAGCACTTTACTTACGCCCTTTTGGACAGGTAAATGTTGACTCAAGGCCCTCTTCATCACGCCATATCGGTATCTATCAACAATGGCTTTGTCCGATACCATATTGATTATAATTTCCACTTCTTGCGCGAGAAAGTTGGCATAGATGACCTGAATGTAGAGCCATTCGGCTTAATGGCATCTTTTCTGCATCAATGGTGAGGCTGCCATTAAAACGCCCATGCCACAGAGTCCACTTCTTAACAGGACTTGCACGTTTTTCAAAGGTCGGCCTGCCAGCACCACCCTCTCACAACAATAGCCTTTAAAACTAGAGTTTTTTAATTTTTACCCTGGCCGCTCGATTAATAGTCTGGCTTAATATGCGGCCCAATCGCCCGAAGCCGATTTAAAAACACATCTTGAGGGCTCTTGCGTATCATGACACCCACGATTTCACTTAGCTTGCTGCTTCTAAATAAATTTCCCACTGACAAGTCAGCATATTTGCATCATAGTGGAAGCATAAGGCGAGTTGCCCAATATCAATATGCGCGAGGGCGCCAACACCACATATGGACTCATCGCTTCTAACAAGGGCCAAACTTTCTCGTAAACCTCAATTGTTGGCGTTCTTTAGTCTAACCGAGCGATTGCGCTTTGATGATTATCAATGGCACTGCACCAAGCATGGACGACCATAACTGAAATTTCAATGGATATTACCGAATAATTTGCCAAAGAGAAGGCCTGCATTGCTCGCATATTCTTGTCTTCCTGCCAACTGCCTTAATAATTCCTGTTCTAATGCTGATTCATAATTAAAAGTGACTACTACAAAAGTGAATAAAAAGTGATAAGCCTTGCTACAGCGTCCAGCCGCGGCTTTTTGAATTAAGTTTAGGGATTGACAGCGCTGCTGTGCCACAAAAAAACCGCGAGTAGTCAATGAAAGGCGGCGATAGCCAAATTACACTTAAAATTACTAAAACAATTTAAAAAACAGGCATTTTAAGCCATAAATTAGTAATATTTCTACACTTACCCTTCAGTCTGATAATGAAGAGCGGGTAATCAACAAAAAAACCAAATTAAAATTAGCGAATTTATGGCTTTATGTGCTGTTAAGAACTTTGAATTGTATAAATTCATATGAATTACTTTCATTAATTTTTTTTATATTGACGTGATTAATATTAAAAAACGCCCGATGTAAACGAGCGTTTTTGCAGCGCTAAGTATTATTTAGGTTTGAATTTTACTGCAAACTAATTGACCACAATAACGTTCCCACTCGGTTGCTGGCCGTCGTCAAAAAAGTGCCCTAAATGTGCACACAATGCAAACAAAGAATTTCTATTACGCCTGCATACCTAAAACATTATCTACTTGATAGCCAAAACGTGACTCTGAGCTCTGCTGGGAAAAAGAAGGCCAACACAACCTGAATCAAATTTCTGGCTAGAATCAAACAACTTTTTCCCGCAGCATGTACAGACGTAGTCACCCATTGCTTTATTGTCGAGCAATTGTCCTGTAAAAGGTCGCTCGGTATGCTTTTTCACGACACACTTTAAATCTTCAACGCTTAATCTATTCCCGCCACTGCATTCAGTTAACTTCAAAAATGGCACTCCAAACCCGTCGTTGTTACTTAAATTTAATAAAGTATCCCGGTTCCCTTATTACAGTTATATTTACTGTGCCTTAATAAAGTCAAGTAAGTACTTAGCCAAATTAACTGAATTTATTCAAATTGAGTAGGCTCGCCTTGCTGGTACACCGCCTTTAACAAACAAATACTCTTGATGCCTGCCATATAAACAGGCTTACTTGCAACCTGCGGTTTGCTGCTCAATTTGAGTTATCGGAGTATCAATACTAATTTGCACAAGCCCTGCCCACTGCTCAGTTGTGGCAAAGTTAAATCGAACCACATGATCCGTTGCGATTAAAGAGCATCACACCAACGTCCTGCCATTGCAGCAGTTTCAAGGTATCTGCTGCAACAACCACCTTTTAACCAACGCCCAAATGCTGATTATTATGATTCATGCCATTCATCTACTAAATTTGTTTCGCCCATTCGCGGCTACCAATTAATGTTTGTCGACATTGTGCCCTAAAGTGGTAATTATCATCTCCAAATTGAGATTATTTAGCAAACTCACTTTGACGGCCGCGATAGCGATAACACGGCGACAAAAGTCTAAAAAATCTGACGACTTTCAGTTTGAAGACCACGCTACCAATTAATTTCATATCTTGACAGTAGGCATTGTTATTTCCCAATTGTGTGCACTACTTCTCACCCCAACATGAGACCTAGAGACTTAGAGTTGCATATTGCGTTATTGACGTACTCGTAGAGCATTATTGTGTATACACTCGTGCACTTCAATACCAATATATTAGCCACAATTAATGACCATGGCCCATCGCGATATTTGCATCGACCATTATGCCTACCAATTATGATCGATCGTAATAGCTCCACTATCTAATGGCGTAGAGCCATCATGATAAGACACCATTTAGACTGCAGAAGGATCGTAGCGACCTTTACTATTATGGAAAATAATCTCATAGAGCCCGTAGAGACGAAGTAGCATCATGTAATAGGCCCTTATCCCATCGCACCAATGACCCTTACGTAATCACCATATATATCATATACACTCTACCATTAGACAGATTGCCCCACTAATTAACCGCCATGACCATTCCCACGTATCTGCATAAAGATATTGTATATAAACAATACGGATCTAATGATCTATGGCCTCTAAAGAAAGCCGGATAAACTTGACTACATAGGCGCGACCTAACGGCGGCCAGATCACGAAACCGATCTACACCATTTCTTGCACCCAAATAACGCATAGAGTCCATCACCATATTAGAGACACTAGGTAAGCGTTTGACGCCTTATACCACATCACAGAATATTTCGTTTGCATAATCACACGTAGCCAATATTCGTGTATTCATAATAGAAAGGGCATTATACTTGCAACGCATAGAGAATGGACACGACTCCCACCCCCTTCAGACGTGAGATTAAGAACACTGACGTCTAAAAATCACTTCCATCCCGCACAATGCAAAAGCTCGCCATAGTTTCTAAATTCACTGACCCGACGATCTTATTAACGACATTAAGCGGGTCAGAGACATGAATAATAATGGGATATATCCCCAATAATTGTCAGCCTTTTTCGTAAATGTAACGCTCTCGCATAATTGCCATACGGGCATTCACTGCACACATCGTAATACCATACTTCAGTGAGCATAATGGCAGGGAGCAAGCCTAAAAAAACTACCTCTATGACTCATCGGCACATCCGAATGAAGTGGGTAGAACCTACATCGCCTCGTACCCAAAATAGATTTGTTACCAAAGGGAAATAACCGGTTTAAGCACTCTGCCACGAGAATTCAGTGTTAAGGTTTTATTACACGCCCTTTGAGATCATAAACGCTATCCACCAGAATACTGCTGCATTCCACACCAAGAGACGATTTAAAGCACTGACATGGTCGATCAGTACTTACTAGAATCCCAAATTGGTACCAGTTGACAACTTATTCACCACACGTTCGAGCCATAGAGTGCCTAAGCTACCCCTTCAATAAATCCGTGCACAGAACCTCATCCGCGTTTAGCCAGGATAGAGAATCACCTCTACTGCTCTTCGTATTCTTTACAAACCAACAGGAGCTTGCACTTGGTAGGCATTGGGCAATGCCCCGCAAAATTGCAGCCATCACCGGTTAAACGTTGCACCAGGGGGATGAGCCACACCTTCTAATACGTTTTAACGTCTTATCATGGCATTGTTAACAACCTTTTATAAATAATAAAACAAACTGGCCAAAGAGGGCAGGTTGACGCTAATGTAAGCTGCTGATTATTCCATGGATTCACTTTATGGCCACGCCATTTTCTTCACCCACTTTGTAACTGCTTCCCCCAATACTTTTTCTCATCGGTATTGAGCAACAATGATAACTGCCCTTCATTCTTGCACCCCTACCAAAAAGTGATTCCGTGGGTATTGGAGTAAAGTCTGGTTATACAAAAATTTTTGTTTTGTCCGTCTGATTTACGTAAAAAAGAAAAACAATATGCTTTGCTCTGCATTGCCATGATCAATCCATTCAAAGCCCGTGATCATTGATCCAGCTCATGGAGAGCAGGATACTTTGCCATACAAACCAATTTCAAGTCCCGATATAGACTTTGTATCCCTTTTATGTTTATCAAATTCTAAATAATGCCAATTTACGGAACTATCATGATCCACCACTGCCGTAGGCAATTTCATTGCCCATAAAGTTGATTTTTACCAGGATGTCCGTACATAAACCCAGCATAAGGCCCGCAAGTTTGCTGCTTGCCTCCATTCATCCACCTGGCAATTTTACTAGCCAAGGACCCCTTGCCATGCACCACTTCATCTGGAGATGGTAAGACAAAATTTTCGTCAAAAGGCAATAAAAAACCATTTGCTGAATAATTTCATTATGGTGTTAGCGCCATAACTGGGCATCTTTGGTAAATGTAATGCAAAAAGAATCATGCATTCCAACCCAATTCCATTTAAACCAAAACCAAGACCACCATCAAATAAGGACGAAAACTTTTTGGAAATGAAAGTGACTCTTCGGCAATTGTCATAGCATGGGGGAATTTCTCATAAACCTCTCGATTCATCCATTCAGCAAACTAATTGCCTTCATAGTTTGTTTACCCCATCAACGTTGGATCAATTCGCCATCTTCGCGTGAATAATCAAGGACTAACAACATAGAGGCAACAGCATCACGCGTAAACATCCAATATTGAAATTTATCGACCCAATATAGGGCATGGCTCTAAGAATTGGCGAACCGGTTTTCTTTGCCAAAACATAGATACATGGAATTCCAATCGGGATTCCAACCCTTGTACGTGGATCGCATATTCATAAGACATTGAGTACCATCGAACCGAGCTAATCCATGCCGTCTTCCAGGAAGTGAGCAGGTACCCAATCGATTAATAACGCCAATGCCAACGTGATGGCATGATCAACAAAATATTAAAGTCATCGCGCGAACCAAAACGGACTACGTGGCGAAAACAGTCCAACGGCTGATATCCCAAGAGCCATCAAAAAGGAAACTCTATATCGGCTATTAATTCTATGTGGGTGTAGGCCCATATCTTTGACACATGGAATCAGTTGTTCAACCCAGCTCACGATAGCTTAAATACGTGCCAGTTGAATCACGATCGGGCCGGTTCCATGAGCCTAAGGGAACCTCATAGATACTCATGGGGTTTACGATATTTATCTTTTTGCGCTTGCTTTAAACCAGCCTTTGATCTTGCCATCTGATATGTATTATGGTCAAAACCACTGACGTATGAGAGGGTTAATTGCTCCCGCCAGAAAAACCCAACAGACAGCCTTATGCGGTTAAAACTGTTCCCGCAGCATCCTTTATTTTGATACTTATATTTGCGCCCAAACACTAAATGCCAGGCACGACAGACCCAATAACCAAAGTCGGTTTTTTGCATTGGCAAACAGCTGCCATCCCAAAGAATTAAAATCACCAATTAACGAAACAGCAACTAGCATTGGGGGCAAAGACAGCAAATCGCGGTGCATCAATTATTTTTCAGCCCACATCCAGACTGACTAATTGGGCACCTAATTGACGCATAAAACATTTGTGCAGGCATGTCGACAAAATGCACGCATGGTATGCCTGCTTTGAATCCGCATAAGGATCGACCAATGTTCAATTTGTCTCGCATTAGTTATCCTAAGACTATAAACTTGGGGCGCTTATTAAGCCCTTTAAAATCGCCAGAAAACAAACGCTTTTCCTCATCCGGGTCAGTTTACCAATCTCTGCCAGTGGCTAATAATCAATTCGCAACTTATTGATAATGCATTAGGTACCAAGCAGTAATGGTGAGGTTGTAGAAGCTGGAATGTAGCTGGGACCAAGATGATTAAAAGGAGAATACACTTGCTTGTTGTAATTGTGTTCTAGCTGCATTTTACCGCCTTAATAAGGGCGTTCACCACTGTGGTCGAAACCGCCTATTAAAATTAATCGCATTATGTTGAGGCGTTTTTTCGTGCCTCGGTTCAGACTGCAAAGCTAGCTCATTAAGCCATCGGGCATCAGCAAATATTTGCTGAGATTTCGAGTCAATTTACGTTGCCATTCGAGATTCCTTAAAGGGTTCCCGGAACATTAACGCCGTTATACCATTTGCAAACCAATCTTCTAATTGCAAATAAGCCAATTCACTTGAACCAGAGCCATAATGTTTTTGCATGCCGAAGTTAATTCCTTGCTCATCCACATAAATTCACATCGTAAGCCACTTCGTCGCCAACAGATTTATTGCGCATGCAAGGGGTCTAATATAAGCCTGTGCTTGCATGGACGGCTTAAATTAAAAAAAGCGTCTGCAAAATTTCTTCCGATGGGATATAACCCCAGTTTCTTGCCTAAAATTCCAAATCATAACAATGCCAATAACCGGTCAACGTGGCATATCGGAGTCGTTTAATGTTGACATTTGACTGAGTAGGGTTAATTGAGCAGGAAATAAAAACCACCGTCTTCCTTGTTCAAAAAAGAACACGCGATAAGAGTACACACCGTTGTCAGCTAATTGTCACGAATTTCCTCTGGTACTGCTACCTAAATCTTCACCAATAAACCAGACTTTGAATTTTTATGACTTTTCAAAGCTAAAGATGGCGAGGCAGATTCATCAACAGGGTAATAAAACGTAGCCGCCTGTTTCGCAGAATCGCCTTTGACTACCCACCACAACCTCAATAAGGCCAATAACATGGTCCAATACGCAAAACGCACCTGTGGCTTGCATATATAGAAACTAACAAATCAAATTAAATGCTTGCATATTGGTTGTTGATACAACTTCTCTGGATCCATGGGTAGACCCCAAGTTTGTCCGAGCGACCTAATATATCCGGCGGCGCACCGACAACTGCATTAAGTGCCAATATAGAATCTTTATTACCCCAAATTTCGCCCACTGCCCTCACTCACTCCTACAGCTAAAATCCCGTACAATCCAATACACATCTTATTCCGCGACAGCGACTTCATTTACTGCCCCGCTTAATGCTGTGCTGCATGCCATTTAACCACAGAAAAAACTACTCGTAAGGCATTTTTTTGCGCCGAATTAGTTTACGCCCTTGTGATAATCAGAAAATCAGCAGGAAAAACTGCCAATCCCCATGCGGGCTTGCCTTGCTTCAGCAGCATTTTCTTGCAATGCACATTACACCCGCAGCGTCTGTAAGCTTCACCACCTTGTGCCAATAGAAATGCTTTGAAGGGCTTTGTTTAGCTTGGTGTTTTTACCAAGTACTGGCTATTTTGATAGTCAAATAACCGAGCGCTTAAAGCTGAAGTTTAAGCGAGTAAACAGCGGATAGTTCTACCCAAACTCTTGGCGCGAGCAGCCTCTAGGTTTGTTAAAACCCTCAGAGATTAAACAATATTTTGGAGTTTCAGTGGCTTGATAGCCGTCCTAACGCCGTGACATCAATATAGATAAATTCAAACCCACCGACCGAGATGAGGTCCATAAGGACTGCAGCATCAGGGTTGCAGGTAAAGTGCATGAAGGGTATTAATCCAACAAAATGCGCACCTGGCTTGGCCTACTTTTTCTAACAAAATAAGACAAGTCCGAAAAATCACCGCATACCCCAGTTTTTGCCTCACTGCGCAAACAATAGAGTTGAACGCTTTAAAACCCCATACTTTAAAATTCCCTTCCAATATTTTTGGCTTGCTAACAGACTTGGGTGCAATTATTAAACGCATAGAGGCAATTCATCACCATCTATGGCTTAAGGAAAGTTGGTGTATAGCCTAAGGAAATCAAGGGGAGATATTAGAACTCGGAATTCAACATCATTTCAATGTGATGAATGGATTCAGTTGTTCATCAACAGGCGTTAACGAATGCACTGAGCGTTTCACCCTGTTCCGTCGTCGTAATAATTAAAAAACAGATAGGGGATCGTTACGAGTCAATAGGCAGTCGCAGGCTAACTGAATTTCTTCCCCCATGCGTAACACCTGCACTGATTAAGAGGACTCAACCACACCCATATTAATATCGTCGTCGTCCTTGAGGACTGAAGCTTGGCTGGATCCCCTACATCATAACCCATAACGCCCAACAACTTCTGTTTAGTTAGAGGGTCAATAACTTGCAGGTTTACCCCACGCGTCAGTGAATTGACTCGATTTCCACGATATCTACTAGATGATCAATTAGCGAATGAGGCCATTACCTAAAATTCCTTGATTCTGACATTGTTTTTAAACCAAATTATTATCATACTAAAAAAGCTTCACAACCGAAAGTTGAATACGTTTGCAGAAAACATAAACTGTAATAAAATAAACATTTATTTGTTAAATTTTGCCTTATTTAGCTAAATAGTCCATAATTTTGTAATTATCTTTCATTTTAACACGTACAAGAGGAGCATATTATGACAATAAAGGTTGCATTAACGATTTGCGTCGGAATTGGTCGCTTCGTATTCCGGCTGCGTGTGAAACGCAACGATTTATGAAATTGTTGGTATCAATGATTTATAAGACGCTCTGAATAGTATGCGCCTATATGTTAAATATACTCAACAACACGGTCGTTTTTAATGGCACTGTTAGGTTATAAAAATGGCCATTTTGGTCGTCAATGGAAAACCATTCGTTGCACAGCTGAACGGGATCCCGGCTAATTTAGCCTGCGGGTTCATTGCAGCTTGACGTTCGTGTAGAAGCAACGGGCTTGTTTTAAGACGATGGCAATCTGCTCGCAAACCACATTCAAGCTGGTGCCAAAAAATAGTTCTTTCAAGCCCCATCCAAGATAGCACTCCTATGTTTTTATGGGTGTCACATCATAAAGAGTTATGCCGGACAAGATATTGCTATCTAATGCATCTTGTACGACTAAACGTTTAGCACCTTTAGCCAAATCTTTGCACGACAAAACTCGGTATCGTTGATGGGCTTAATGCCACAGTTCACCAACCAAGCAAAACGCAAAAAAACGGGTAGCCTCAGCGACAAGATTGGCTGGAGCCGTGGTGCTTCACAGAACATTATTCCTTCTCAACGGTGCAGCAAAAGCTTCGTAAAGTCATCTCCAGAGCTTAACGCGCTAAACTTACTGGTATGGCATTTCGTTTCCCACGGCAAGACGTTTCAAGTCGTTGATTTAAAACCGTAAACTTAGCGCAAACCAGCAAAAGCTATGCTGAGATTTCTGCGTAATTGAAAAGCCGGCCTCAGAAGGCGAGCTGAAAGGCATTATTGGTTACACCGAAGATGCGTTGTTATCTCAGACTTTATGGTGACACCCACGCACCTCTATTTTTGACCGCAAAACAGCAGCATGCCTTAACAGATAACTTTTGTCAAACTGGATTGCTTGGTAATGATATGAAATGCTATTTCAAATAAATTTGCTCGACTTAGTTGCTCATATTCCAGCCCAAATAAATCTTGTTGTAGCATTAAAACCCCAGTTTAATTATGCTAAAAAAGCGGGACATTTCTCCAATTCAGAAAGTCGCCTTTTGCTATTAAGGAGACGCATTGTGCTCTTCCACCATCTTGCTCGATTATAAACGAGAAAATATTCAAATACTCAAGTTAACAAACATTAGCAAGTGCCAAAATGCATTATTTGGCGGACAGAGCTGAGCTTTAAAAACCTTAAAACATTTTGATTTACCCGTGAACAGTTTGGTTAAGTGAAAAGGCTAAATTTGATGCGTAAAAGAGGCCATCGTGGGTGCGGGGCCTGATGGCTGCCCTTGGTTTTGGTGATCATGGATCAAACTACAACATCTTGAAAAACAAAGACTTCCCCAGTCATCGTTAGTGCGCAGGCAGTTGATGGGAAAAATTTTAAGCTATACCAGTGCGATACAAAAGACCGGTACCGAAATAGGGTCTGAGCCCGACCAACAAGTCATGGATTGAGCGTAGTGCGATGCCACAGTTGCAAACTTAGTAGTCGAGATATTCGGTGGGGAACAATGCGCTATGCAGATTGGTAACATGTAACATTTGGGCAAAACAAGGACGTGTACTTTAGTGGATGGTGCGTTTACATAGTTATTTGATATTAATTGACATCAATAAACATTCGTTTGATGGTTTAAGTGTCGCGCTTACTTTAGCAAAAACCCGCCGTATGCAATCCTTGAAAAGCCCCCTTCCCCCTTAATTCGTTTAACGGAGAAAACAGATCGAAAGTACATTTATTTCCAAGCCCCCCAAAACGCGAAATAGAATACGCTATATCCACCTAAGATTTAGTTCACAAGGGCATGACAGTATTTTTATGAATCCTTGGCAAAGATTAAATCCATAGCGATGGGCATATGCCAGAATGTATGGTTATCTTACTATGGCTGTGGTGAAACAGCGATCACTTCAGCGTCAAGTGCGTTAAGCCTATATGAGCAGCATATTTAAGCCAAGTCGGTCTCTAGCACTCTTACTGCATTAATAATCACTTGGCAGACAAAAAATAGTATTCGCCAGCTGTTTTTTAGCTTTATAAAAGCGCTTTATCAGCGCGCTCAAAACCACTCACAAAAACTTTCTTTTGCGTGATGTTGGCTACACCAGAAGACGTGACATGGTTAGAGATGCCCTATCGTATGAAATTCAAAAACTGACCGAAACAAGCGTCTTTTAAACGACCTGCCAGTTTTAATTGCCATCATCTAAGTTTAGAATCTGACATAGAACAATAAATCCTCACCTCCCCATCGCTGGCAGCAACGTCCATATCTTCGTATATGCTGCAAACCAATGCTGCTATCTCTTAACACTAAATCAGCCTTAAACTACATGGGCCCATGTTGTACGATATCTCTCTAAGAAATATTCGATATCAAATTAATATCAAACAAGAGGTGCCTTTTTGCGTAAAACTAAGTTGTTTTTGTCTGTTCCACCCGTCCTGCATAAAAATGTCGCGTTGAACATGGATGTCAATGATCACGCAGCAGATGTAAACTCTAAGCGCCGATTTTTTTCTATTAATTCTTTTTGTAAAGCTTGTAGTTGATTATTTTAGCCACCAGCTTGGCATTATATAGCGTTACGACAATTAACTGCCCCCATATCCGATGACCATTAACCAAAATGAATACTCCAATACCACCGAAATTTATATGTTAGGATCGAATTTCATCGAAAACCCTACAATGTTCCAGTTTATTAATATCGACATGCACCCATTCAGGTTAAACTTGCTTATCGCAGCGTCAAGTTGTTAAGCAGTACTTGATCGTTATTGGCAAACCCCCATCCCTTAATATGTTGAGGCTCTGCTATACCGGCATGCGCAAATTCGAAAAACCACTTTTTTGCAATTGCCGCATTAATGGATAAAAGGGAGCCGGAACAAATAGTCAAATATCTCCCGAAGCCAGCTTTTCAGCCCCCGCTTAAAAACTCTGTGTCATCTAATTGCAGTTTGATATTTGGATAATAAGTTTTGACGTATTCCGGCTTACGATAGATTTGCCGACGTACCCAGCTATCTGCTCACCATATTTTCATACCCTAAAAAAAAGGTTGCTCAACATTGGATACCCAAAATACATGGCACCCACAAAAAAAAGCCTCGTAAACAAGTATGTACTTTCCGTCGGGGACTGCGATTTAAACATACTTGCCAACTGGCATTCCACCGTTTTTAAGTTTATCTAAGGTTTCAGACCATGTTTGGGTTGTGATTAAACTTAAATTGATTATTCTGCGAGAAAAACACCGATATTAAGTTCATTGAGTTCAAATGACATACAAAACCGTTTGGGGGTTTTTTTTGGGGGTTTTTTTTTTTTTAAGGGGGGCGAATTGCCTCATTTAAGCAGCCAAATCTGGGATCGACCACAATAGGTAACCGAACAGGAAGAAATTCAGCGATTTGCGAAATTAAAGCCACCTATTCTTGTTCATTGCCAGTAAGCAATGCGACAAATAAGCGAATGTCGCCTCCTAAGCCAAACGTTAATAGCACTAGAACACCAAAAAATTAGTACCCATACCCAAAACATACTTATTTTGATAAAGTGTATCCTTACCTTTTAAGGTTGGTCGCCTTTACGTTATGCCAACGAAACCTTATTTAAACCTGCAGCCAGGTCCCGGGAAATTTGCAAGCTGGTTTTAAAAACCACCCTTATAATAAGATAGTAGTTTTTTTTGCTTCCACTTTTCCCCAATTCCAGTTAGTTTTGTAACCCTTTTTTTTTATATTTATTCTTTTAATTCTCCTCCTCCTTTTTGGTGGGTGTGGGTTGGTGT
>Ga0163217_1102135_pt1 | contig 14399 bp, 13 predicted proteins | sample SynspAceP_FD_185933 | JGI IMG/M metagenome (GOLD analysis project Ga0163217, IMG submission 185933) | Saline lake microbial communities from Ace Lake in Antarctica - Synechococcus sp. Ace-P (PacBio error correction) | ecosystem: Environmental > Aquatic > Non-marine Saline and Alkaline > Saline ... | reverse complement strand
CACCTTCAATGGAGACGTTAAGCTACTGAGCGATGAAGTGTCCCGATTAGAAAAAGCTCCTGAGAGTTTCGTGTTTTCTTCAAACTTGCTGCACCGACGTTACTCTTGATTATGACCAGGCTAAGGATGCCGTGTCAAACCACATTTTTGCTACTAAAATGTAGTTTACCTACAAGGCGGGTACATTATAGAAGTAATGAAAAAAAGCTTTTTGGGATACCTCTTAGGCTTTTTTGTACGCTATAATCGTCTGTACCCATCGAGCGTTTGTCAAAGATTACTCAAAGGGGAAGCAAAGCCAATTGGACGTTCCTTCAGTGGATCATTCACGTACACTCTGCGGCAGTTGATCATTGCAGGATGTGCTTTAAATTGCGGTATTCCTCCCGAGACAATTATCGTGGTGGAATCACGCCTATGCAGGTTTTTATTTATAAGGGATAGCTTCCTTTTGTTACCTGGAAAGGGAGATTAAAATACAAAGCAATCGTTAATGAGAAGTTCTAATGTGACTGATGTTCGTGCAGCCACCATTGTTGACTTTGTCTATGCGAATTATATTGCTTCTATTTCAAGATCTACAGCAATGCTACCGATGGAGCACACGTGGTTATTTATAGGCTTTGCTCGCGCAGAGAGTTGGCTATTGCTTTAGGGAAAATAGGAAAGGAAAAAAAAGCGGAAAAGAGCTGTGACTCGAGCTTACGAACTACTAAAAAATGATGTATAAAGGCATTCATAGACTTGTAGTTTCTTTGATCCTGCTGTGGTTCATCAATGAAGCGTTGAGAAATTGAAATTCTTGCCATGCCAAAAGACTTGTAACTTGGAGCTCTTTAGCCATGGAATATTCATGAAAATGAAGCCTTGAAACAGGCTCCAATATGCCTTCGAAGAAGGGAGAAGAAAATTCCCAGTTGAGCCGGTGATTGTCTCTAAGAATCGAGTCATTGCTAAAGCGCTATAATTCAAACTGAAAAAGTTAAATGATGTCACCGGCCCATGCTGAAAATGCTTGCCTATCACCTCGGCGGCGAATTAACTTGGGAGCAAAGTATCTGATCGACTGTAGCTCTATGTCACGTTGAGCCATGCATGATGTGCGGAGGAGCACTTTTTGTCCAAATTGGAGAGTTCACTTACGCTGCTTCAGATCCTAAAAGAGGATGTTGAAAAATGAATCTCCAAATACTTTTTCCACCAAAGACGAAAATTCGCTAGGAACGCTCGCTCAGGAAGCCGGAAGTCGGCTCTTTAAAATTTATTTTTCAAAAAAAAACTTAGAAATTAAACGAAATTTCAGTCTATCAGAACCCTTTTTCAAAAATGATGGGTTTTTAAGACAAAGGATTATTTGAATCATTTTAAACTCATTTTATAACCTCTAAATTTTAAGGAAATGGCTTTTGAACTACCAGCTCTCCCTTACGCCAACTAATGCACTGGACCTAATATCGACGCAAGAACGATTGGAGATTCACCAGGGAAAGGCCACCATAACGGTTATGTGACCCAACTTGAACAATGCATCGCAGGCACTGAGCTGAAGTGTAAAAACCCTTGAAGAACCTTTAAAAAGTAGCCGACTCAAATACCGCATTCGGCAACAATGGCGGTGACATTACAACCAAGCCTTTTCGACCATCCTATCTCCAACTGGTGGAGGAGCTCCAACCGGTGAAACTAGCTGCCGCTATCATGCCAAAGTTTTGTTCTTTTGATGCCCTTTAAAGAAGGGGACATTCAATAAAGCTGCCGCGACTCGATTCGGATCAGGTTGGGCCTGCTTTGTGTAGATACTAAAAGGAGCTTTGTGTTTGCTCTTCTCCTAATCAGATAATTCCATTGATGGATTATCTCTGAATGTCCAAGGAACTCCTGTCATGGGATTGATGTATGGAGCATCCTATATCTTGAATTACCAAACCAGACGACCTGATTACATTTCCGCATTTGGAATATGATCCAACTGGACGAAGGAGTTAAAAATTACGCAGCAGCTAAGTAATCTCTTCCCTGGAAAAAAGGAAAATCATTGAATTGAATCCCCAACCCGAAAAGCTGGGGATTTTTTCGCTGTGCTAAAAACCGGTACGCAAAAAGTTACGGTTCCGAAACAGCGCTTTTGAAAAATCTGGAAAAATCCTTCCTTTTTAAGCGGATTTTTGCTGATTTTAGGCTGGATTTTCTTTCATAAGCTGTCTGAAAATGAGACCAACTACTATTAAATGAAAACTCACCAACATTATCTTTTTACATCTTTAATTTTATTTGCTAGGGATAAAGCTCTCTAGCGGGCAAAAGAAGTCCCAGCAAAATCTGGCCAAAATTACAGGACAAAATGGAGGCAGTGGCCTTAGCCAATTGTGGCCTTGATCGGACCTATCCGGAAGGAGATTAGTGGATGTTTGCAGTATCCAACGAGTTTGGAGAATTCCTGATTGAAACTAAAAACTGGCGAGGTCAAGCCTCGTCATTTCCTCCATTAGGCTTCCAAAGCTTTGATTCCACTGCCTTTGAGTTGACTTCAGGGATTGATTTCAAGACAGGCTCCCTGAATATGTGGATGAAATGACCGGACTGGGGCGAAAGTGACCGTTCCTCGACTCGACCCGAACATTATCATCGAGCCTGATAAGACGATTATCCAATGTTAGAAGGAACGGTCATGCAGAAGGATCTAATTTGTCTTGATGTCATCGGGAAGCATCCCCGGAATCTATGTGGATTCAGATGAATCATCAATCTCATATTGGCCGTGCAGAGTAAAGTAGTGTGATTGATCAATATCGCCAAACGTACATGGAGCGCCAAACAGAACTTAGCCCAATTTCTCCGAGCCATGCCTGCGGATAACATCAAAGAGTCTGGAAGGTTTCATCACTAATCCTTCGGGCTTCGATTATGCCGAAGGGATCAGCAGGAGTGATCAATATTATTTTGAAAAGAACACTGGATGGTTTTGGCAACGTCCAAATGGGGCAGTTAATGGGCCTTTGGGCACCGATTGGCCGGATGTAGCTCTTGGATGTCAAAAAAGGAAAAGTGGACGACTAATGCGAACTAAACTTCAAGAATACGCGATCTACAATGATCTTTGAAATTGAACGAAATTTTCACGCTCCCTGAAGGAATCTCAAATTTCAGTCAAGAATCCAAGGATTAAGTCAAGAGAATAAAACTTGTTTTCAAGCGGAGCGGCTAATGATGAAATCAAGCAAATCATAAACTAGCTGAATTGCAAGCAGTCGAATTCCAATGGTCTAAAATTACGAAATAGGTTCTAACCCACAGAAAATTACCAGCCCAAACAATGCAAGAAAATAGCTACCTAGATTCGGATAACCGTGCGACAAGAGACACAGTGATCGAGTTTTTGCCAAATTCTACATTATGAGGGAAAACTCGATACGATGGCACCAAAATCACTTCGGATGTTGGACTTTAACCCGCGATGAACCAGATAGTCAGGCGCTCCTTTCTTAACCTTTCTTGGAGCTGAACAAAGATGAGCTAACTGAATTTGGGCGTGATCGAATCTTGACGCTGAAGATATTGTATACAATATCTTGACGCCAAAATGGATTTGTAAAAAAACCCCTAAAAAATGGAAGCACTTCGAGACAGGTTTGAAGAATCTTGGGTAAAGTTCGGAACCAAAAATCTAGATCTGAGCCGATCCAATGAAGAAAAAAAAAAAAAAAAATGATGGTTCCATTTACCAGCTGATGCTAGCAGTATAAGTTTATCTACCATGAAAATGACTGCAGCTTATGCTCATCAAAGGTGAATTTTCGGAGAAAAGTTTTCCTTTCAAAGCTGGTTTTGAGAGGTGAATACTCAGATATTGAAGCCTAAACTCGGTGGCTTTGGAACAGGTGAATTTACGCGAACTATTTTCAATCTCTTCCCAAGTTGCCATTTTATCCAGCACAAACGTCAGTGGAAAAAACTACCAGATCGTATATACAGCAAATCGTCGAATCACTCGAGCCGAATTATAAGACTTGTTGAAGTCCCTTTGTGTATTACATTGGATCCTTGACTCTGAACAGCAACCCAAATCTAAAACCACAGTATTCGACTAATTCGAGATGAATCATGTGTGAAAGGTCATGTATTCAGTTCACGGTAGGATATTCAGAGACGGAAGATGCATTTATGCAAGGTTTTCATTCCAAAATTCAAGAAAAAAGAAAACGTACGACCACAACCTTACGATATTTTGACAAGACGAGAAATGCCAAATTTTCGAGCGATTCGTGCCGCTGCAAATCAAAAGAAATGGTTGGGGGAACATCCAATATGGTGCAGGTGGAATTTATAACCGGTTCAAATCCATGATGAGATGACCTGCTAGATAATGCTCAAACTTCATTCATGGTCAGATCGCAACATAACTTCAACTTACCAAAAGGATTCAAACTGGAAGTAATGGGAACGACTCTGGTCCACAAATTTGGGAACAGGTTCAATCGAAGTTTGTTGGGTGATCCGAGCTGACAAGTCAATTATGAAAGGACCAAATATGACGATTCCGCGGTCAATGTTTAACAAGATCTTTTCGTACCCCAGATTCATCCGTGCAAAGGTTGATTTTGCAGATAGCCGATACCTCTTTTTAGCAATATCGAAAAGTAACCAGGGATTCGATTTTACCCCGGTATCGTTTTTTCTAAAGGCGATAGCTTCCGGGTAGATAATAACTCTGGAATTGATTGAGAAAGAATCGACTGAATAAGTCTTGCTGTAATGCAAAAAAAAAAGCCGAAGTGAAAAACTTCGGTTTTTTCAATCTAATGGTCTCAGAGTTTTTGCAAAGGAAAGAATATAAATGCAAATTTTGTCAGGGCGCTGCCTAGTGTAGGTTGTGCCTCGGAACTGGAATTTTAGCTTTTATAATCGAAAATTTAGCCCAATCCGCAAGAAGTCGACTTGGTTTATCGTTCTATTCCCATTTGAGATCCTAATTTGATCAGTTTTTGAGGAAAAAATAGATTAGATTCGAAGTGAGATAAGAATATCATCGTTCCTGCGAAGGCAGGCTTTTTCTGACCTTTAATTTCAAGTTTGACTTCTACTTCAGCTTTTATTTGGCCGCGAAAGATTGCAGAGAGATTTGAGCTTAGCTACGAGCCGAACCTCGCTATCTACCAAAACAGGGATTTGCAAATCAAGCGATCGATCCCATAGGTTATCATCAATTGTTAAGGTTCGCACATCCACGATTTGCCTCCCATAGAAAGCCACAATACTAAGGTCAGTATCCGTGGGCGATGGTGTTCCAAGGCCCTTCAACCTTGCACCGGCTCCAGAAGATCTGTATGAGACCATTGATGGTCGTGAGTTGAGTAGCTGTCGCAAAGCGGTTGATTTGTTCTTGGGTTTAATTTTGCAAATAATCCAAGCTCCCAATTCTGTCCATGTACTGCTGAAAAATCCGCCAAAACTTCCTATGATAGAACTGGCGACATCTAAATTTAATTTGGTTAAAAAACCTAAAAATAGGTGAGATTATTGGGAATTACAAGTTTGAAAAAGCAGGAATGTAACCAGATTTTTGATTTAAACTTCTATTTAAAATAGCTGATAAGTCTACACTCAGTTGAATTATAAGAATGTGTAATTCATGTAGTTGAATTTTCCAGTATACATTGTGGATAAATGCGTAACAATTAGTTAATCCTGCAAAGAAACAGCGCTGCTGAAGCAGATACTTTATTCTTAGCCGATTTTTCTATTTTTAACGAAAGCTTAGTAAATGTCATATTTACACGGATTTTCATCCCAGTAAGAGCAGCAAGCGCCTTTAGATCAAGCCAATTTTTTAGAGTCTAAAATTTATCTAGGATAGATTTCACGCTGTAAAAAACCGTCTTGAAAATTGGCTCCGGAGTAGGCGCTCAGACCTCAGATGTTGCTTCAAACTTTGGCCGAGCTACGATTACATGTTGATTATGCTGAAGTTCAGATGAGCAGGCCAAGAGGAATTTACTTTTGCAGCGTGATCGGGTAAGTTTTTTTTGCCAAGGATGCAACGGAGTTGGAGCTTGAGATCGACTTTGATTCAGTATTTATTTGTTGCACTGGAAGGCAATCTCAGAACCTTACTAAGGTGTTGGAATTAACCGGCCAAATTCCTGACTTCCGGGAGCAAAAGTCTGGATCCGGAAAGTGTTTTAATTCGAGCTTATATTATTGCTCCGGAACTCCCAAATCTGAAATGTACTATGAAGCGATTCCAATCAGCTTCAACGTACACTTGGAGGAGATCCTGACTAGGAGCACAGTTGGCTAATATGCTTTTCAAAGCTGGATTTACAAAATTATACACTTTTTTCATGGAGATGTTCAGCCTCGATCAATCCCAATCGGAAGACCTCAAGAAAATGCTGGAGTTTCTGGAAGATTTTTTAAATGAAAAGTGGAGTTCTGGCTTACTTGAGTCAGGCTTGATCAATGAAAAGCTGAGATGTCAGGCGATGGAGGAGATCTAAATATATATGCAAGTAGTGAAAATGCTGTCTTTTTCTATCAATTTTGTGCAGACCTTTGCGGAACTTACTTTAATTACCGTCTGCTACTGAAAATTTTGAATGGTTTTGGAAATTATCTGGAAATCAATGCGCTGGGTTTTTTATCCTATCCATTGGGCTCACGATTTCTTTACGCTTTGTACCTATTCAATTAACCACCCGCTGAGGTGATTCGATTAAGTGATGCAAGCTACCGTACGAAAAAAAGGAGATGAATTATAACAAGGATGGGTTACCCCCCCAAAAAATGAAAGGTGAAATTTCTAAAAAATGCCCCACAAAGCTGTGTATGCTTCGAAGATCAAAAATTTCTGGATCACAATGGATTCGATTTAGTAAGCAATGAATAAAGCTTGAAGGAAATAAAAAAGGAAGGCGAATCAAGGGGGCCGAGTACAAATTACCAAAACAAACAGTCAAAAACGTTTTTTTATGCGCGCAGCCAGAAGCTATGTCCGTAAAGCTTGGATGGAGGCATATTTTACGGTCTTAGGGAGCTTATTTGGTCCAAAGAGCGGATTATGAAGGCTTACCTAAATGTTATTGAAATGGGAGAGCGGAATCTATGGAATGAAGCCGCTGCTTCAGACTATTACCCAAATAGCCCGCCTTGCCACAAGCCTCATAGAAGTCCAATCTGCATGATCGCAAGCGTCTTACCTAAACCCAAGAAGATGGACTCCTGCAAGACCAACGCCTTACACTCGTAAGGGCGGCAAAGAGGGATCCTACGTCAGATGAATATCTGGAGCCTTTGGCTATGGGATCTAATTTGAATTTAGGCTGGTTTAAAATAAGATAATCTAGAGGGCCCGCATGATTTCTTTGATTTACTTTTCTTAAGTCTTGCTAAAGTCAAACTCAAATTTTCCCGAACCCAATTTTCTTTCAAAAAGATCAAATCTAGCTTTTGATTTTTAAAATATTTTCGAGTTCAAAAGGAAAAATACAAATTGTCAAAAAAAAAGCCCGTTTTTGAGCCAAATGAAGGGATAAAAAATTGCAAGTTTTTTTATCCACAAATCAATAATTTATCCACATTGTTTTTTTTAGCTGAATTCAAATCACTAGATATCAATTGTTATATAGGCCTATTTGAAAGTGAATTATGTGGATAATAGTACGTAAACTCAATTATGTTACACCCCAAAAAAGGTGAAGCAAAAGGTGGATAATCTTTTCTCCAAATTTGTATTCTAAAATTGTTTTATCTGGCGTCTCTTTGATTAGCCTTTTTCGCATATGCATTGAGATTTCCGACTTGGAGACAAAAACCTAGTATTAGCACCCTCGCGATTACAGGAGATTCCACGCACCTGAATGTTCAAATCTCCATCTGCCTTTGCATTATTTCAGTGTCAATAGGATTTTCTGGCGGACTATGCATGAGTTGACTGACCGAGGATTTTTTCCGTTGTTTTTTCTCGATCAAACATAATATCCCCGAATATTATCCAGTGTGGATAATCCCTCTGAGTGCCCATCTCAGCTTACGACAAGGAGATTATTCGCTTTGATATTTTGACCAAATCGATCAAATCACGGACTTGCATCGGGATGAATGGGATCAGTCCCGCTCATCACATGTGTAATGGCTGATTAAATCCAGAAAGCTCCTGATCTTTGGATTCAGGAAGTTGGACGCCCCTTTTCTTTGAGTTGCCATCACGTAACAAAGCTGTCTTTTTGAAATAAAGTGGTCGTGATGTAGGATATGGCCGAAACGAAACATTAAAGGGACAAACAATTCATATCTCCTGTAAGCTCTTTGGCCAATCAGGAAGATTGCCGATAAAGGAGCATGCAATGCACGCCAGCCATTACGCCGCACATGGCTTACTATGTGAAATCGTGCGAGTGGGAAGAGGAATATGGAAACCCAAGCATATTTTAGAATAGCCAAAAACGAAACCTACAATACCTCCAAACATAAAAGGCGACGGCGCAAAAATTCACTCGCTTCCTCCACTTCTAGAGTAATTTTGCTGATGCCAATTGTTACCAAAATAATCAGTAACTAGAAAAATGATAATCAAATAGGGATTATTTGTGGGAGGAGAAAAATGGGACTTTATCGAGCAAACGGAATCTGAGTTTGCCATTGATTCAAAAAGGTTCAGAAAATCATACCCTTCCCCGAAATCGCGGAAGAAAAAAAACCATGTAAGCCAATAAGCGCTCCTCCATAGAGCAAGCTTTTAATAACTGAGAATCGAGGCCTTCCCATGAGGCCGTTCGGTAGTTCGGACAGCACTACTGAAATAGAGGTACTACTCCGCCAAAAACCATGCCAATAATTAAATAATAGGATGTGGCTAGGGCCGAGAATGACCAACGCAAGATCGAAGGTAAAAAACTGGATCTTTGCCAATTAGAATCATTCGAAGTCAATGATCCAGTTACAGAGGCAATCAGTAAAGGTATGAATGAAGCCGGTAACTGAATCTCCATTAAAATAAACTTCAATAGCAAATATCACTGCGCCAATTGGATGCACCGAAATAGCTGAAATAGCTCCTGCGCTCCACACCCGCATTAACAGGGTTCCGTTCTTAGCAATTAAGGTGGACCAGAAGTCCAACATTTGGAGCCATTGCAGATCCTGTGACTAGCATCGGGTGCTTCCAAAGCCAACTGAACCACGAAACCCACTGTCAATGCTTTGAGTTCAATTTCGGGGCTATAGGTTTTACCCGAGGAATTTATACTCCTGTTTTTGAAATTGGTAAATAATACATCCGAATTCCCATGTCCCCCCGATCCTTAAATAAATATTTTCCGACCAGATAAGGCTGCTGTTATTCCAATAATGGATAAAGGAGTATATAAAAAAATTGGCAATTCAGTATAGAAATCTCTGTAAGAAAACGCTGATAGCATGACGGCTTCTTTAAGAATACGCAGCCAGCTGACATTACCCTATTATTCCCACTGAGGATCAGGGATTAAAGTTTTGGTGTGCTCAGTGGCGAAGCCTCCAAAGTTGAGCAAAGCTTGTAATTGAAGTCTTTATTTAGGCCAATAGTGTTGGGAGTGTAAGATGAATCTTTTCTAGAATTAGTCAAATCAAACCCAAATAGAAAATTTTTTACGCATTCTTTTGAAATTCTGATCTAGAGCCAGGTACATTTCAAGATTCAAAATTCACCGCATTATATAAAAACTCGGCTCTATATCTCAAACTCGTCACTAGGTGATGATAATCTTCATGGTCTTCGACAGCAAAGTAGATGTGCATGATTTTTTCATCAAAAAAATGGTCCTTGGTCTGAGGATTGTGTTCCAGTTTTCGCGGCCCAGAGAATTAGGTTGATTCATGACCAAATCAGGCTTGGCTGTAAAATTCCGCCCCGCCGCTTGCTCAAGAATGGCTTCCAATTCCTGATAATTAATGTGTCCCGAAGCGTATAACTCGTTTTTTCATTTCTACTAATCATATCCATGTTGATGTTCATGAGATATTGTCCAAAGGAAAGGGGAATCTTTCAATAGCGCCTTAGCACCTTGAAGTTTCCCATTTTCTTCCGCCATTCTAGGCAGCAAACATGAATCGGCATGTTGCGGTTGAGGTTGTGAAAAATACGCTGCTAAAGCCAAAAGAAGCCGCTTGCGTCCTTGAGCATTTGTCATCCGCTCCATATATATGGAATCGCCCTTTCGAATTTTTCCTACCTTACGCCCACCATGATCATAATGGGCCGTAATCACAATGATCTTCCTAGAGTCCAAACGCTGGTAAAAAAAACCTGATGACATTGAACCGCATCTTCATATTCTTTTATTTTCTCTTCGATTTTCGAAGGAAAAAGACTGAAGATATTCCGCTGTATTGTTTTCAACCCTATTCGTGAAGACTCAGGATTTGAATGTATTTTCTGGCTTTGCTATTTCCTTCACTGAGTGTTTTCGACCTTTCAACTCATCAGCGGAGAGCAGTTTTTAGGATCTGAAAGCAATTTCTTTCAGATCAATGGATGAGCAAAAGCCTACGGAAATAAATAGAAAGAAGAAAAAGCTGAAAAATTGATTGCTTGGAGTTACCATCTCAGAAAGTATTTTGCGTTATGTAGTATTCGTAAATTAATAAGCTCAGCAATCTACGTTCTGAATAGATGGGAAATATATAGTACTTTATTTCATTCATTTTACTTTAATTTCTGTAAGTCCAGCGCAGGAACGCTTCCGCGAATCTTTTTTTTGAGCGGGTAAAGCCTATGTAATCTCTTCAGACCCTGGGACTAGGCCAATTTTGACTTGGAAACAGTTGGCAGACTAGTGTTCATACTAGTCTTGTAGCGCAGGAGCAGATCCAGTGGCCTATTTTGAACTCGAACAAGTCACCGTTTCAGAAGTTCAAGCGGATTATGCCAAAGGTGTTTAGTGCGCCCGCCAAGTTAAGAACATTATTTTAGTGACTCGGCAAAAGAATCAAACGAGCAATCCACCGTAGGCCCTTTTTCCAAATAATGGACAAAATGAATTCCCAAGTTACCGCTTTATTGGAAAAGTTGGGTCAGACCTCACGTGAGACCATCAGTCAATTTGCTACGATCGGGAGAAGGCCTAAAATCAAAAATCTATTGCGTCCTGGATGCACCTGAGTTCTGAACATTCAGCGCTCAGGAAGCGACACCACGCTGAAGTTTTTACCCAGAAATCACTGAATCTTGATTATTCAGAATTGGGAATTCCTACGAAGGGCCTCCGCCTCAATCAGGCTTATTAAGTTATTTCAAATACGATAATTACGGAAAGTACTCAGGAAACTATTCTTGGCAGAGCAAAGCAAATCAAAAAGTCTTGGAATTGAGGAGCTTTTTAAAGCATGATATCCTTTCCAAGTAGAGGGCTTACTGAAGCGAAGACAAATCAGAAAGATGCGGGATCGTGTTCCAGCTTTTTATTTTGATGAAAAGTCGAGGGAAGAGAGGCCGATTTGAATGCAAAGTAATGGGCTTTAGAACTGAGTTCCCTCAAACTATTGAATCGGCACCTGGTTAAATACTATATCAACTACTTGTCAGAGATGAATTATACAATCGGTCCGGAATGGGACCGCTGATCCTGATTGAGGCGTAGCACTTCGGAATTTTTTAAATAACTTAAAGAAAAATAGCTCCGAGGGGAGACCGTATCGTACTTAGGGGTTGGGTGATTTAAACAACTATTATTGAGGGTTATATCTTTTTGATCTATTGAAAACTGATTCCTTTAAAGAAAAGAATATTTGAAATTTGACACGTAATTTTAAAAATTTTTTAAAATACGGGCACTTATCCTATTTTTTTATGCATCCAAATCAAAGAAACGATACAGTTTCTCATTTATAAATCGGTGATCAAAAAGGAAAGAATTATTGCATTGATGGTAATATGGCCGTCCGATCCAGAACGCCATGCGTAAGAATCCCTACAGATCCCCTTCCTGTCATGCTATGAATTTCCGTGTGTGGAAGAATTGCGTCATCGGCATGTCCAAGTTCCCATCCCCGATCTTGACAGCTTAGCCCATGCCTATCGCGAATGTAAAAAGATCCCTGTTTTTGCTTATCCACACTTAGGCCTGCCTTTTCTACATAAACCCATGCAAAAGGCATTCATCCTCAATTCATCTTTTCAGCGATTCCCCTTCTATCCCAACCAATAGTTCTTGCCTTCAGAAAAGCTTGATTTTGAGTTTGCGCGCTCGTGTTTTGCGCCTTCGAAAGTTTTCTTTATCACCTTCGCTGATCTGAAACGATCGCGACACTAGCATGATTCCATTTACTAAAAAGGCTGTTTTGAATACCTCGAGAATGCACTTTCATTGCAGGCTATTTTACCGGGTTTGACTCCCCACTAGATTAGGATTTTTCGGTGTTCTGGTAATTTTGTCTTTTGGAAAATTCATGTTGTTGGTCAAAGCGCAGCTTTTAGCCATGTTAGTAAATATTTATGACAGATCCTCATTCTTCTTCCATCTCTCGATCTATTTTGTGGAGGATCTTCTTCTTGCTTCTTCAGTCAGTTCGGTCAAAGTAGTGGGAATCTTGAAAATCTGCAGACTTATGATATCTATGCTTTTTCTTCTAATATTTTCTGCATTCGTACCAAAATCTCAAAACTCGGATGTAAACGTAGATCTCACCATCCATTTTCATCGTGTCTACCAATCCAAAGTCGATCCAATTCCAAACTTCTAATTCCTCCAAATCAAAGCTGCTTTTTCAAATCATGAAAACTGCTTTTCGGTCCAAACATAAAACTTACCGAAGCCCTGATGTGCCGAGTAGCCACTTGCTTAGAAAAATAACTTCTGACGTTGGCTACGTCCGGTTGATTTATCAGTGGAAGTTTCGATGATTACTGCGACACCAAATGGCCTTAGCCCTCATACACCATTTCTTCAAAGTCCTTCTCATCCTTATCGAGGCCACGATTAATCGCTGCCTCGATTCTATCGTTAGGCATCTGGGCAACCTTTGGCATTCTGCATGATATCCGGAAGCGTGGGATTGAGGCAGGATCTGGTCCTCCTGATTTCACGGCATCACGATTTCCCTACCCAGTCGGGTAAAGACCTTGGACATTTTGTCCCATCGTTGAAATTTTCGCTCTTTTCTGAATGTCAAACTGCTCTTTCCACATTGCGTCTCTTTTAATTTGTAGGTAAAAAATAGCAAATCTTTTGATCTAGGTAGAAGTGCTTCTATCAATGTGTTTTTAATTAAAGCCTAATTAACCGGCAAGAATCATAGACACTTCAGAAGAAGCGCAAGTTAAATTAAATTCGGGAAGGACTTATTCATTCTTCCATTTTTTGGACCTTTATTTCTCCAGGAAGTTTTTTAATGCAGAGGTGGACTCCCAGATTTTTTCAATCCAAGTTTGAAGAATCTAATTTCATAGATGGTCCTTTAAGAGAAAATAACCAATTTCAATAATGACTAAATTTTTGTTATTAAATCAGAATTGAAATTACCTTTCAAGCTTTACCGTCTTTTTAAACAAAATCACCGTTAACTTTTGTAAACAGATGCAATATTAATTCTAGTTATATCAGCAAAATTCCAAATATCCTACTTCCAATCATCCCAAAAGTTAGTAATAGTGGGAGCAGGATTGCCGGGCTGAAGCTAGCTCGAAAAATTAATGAAGAAAGAATTTCAGGTAATTCCCTCGGAACAAGAATAATTACCATCAGTTTCAGCCACTTTTCTACCAAGTAACGCCACTGCCGGTTAGAGCCTAGCCGATTTCTTTCCGCTCTCGCAAAAATTTCACCCAACTCTAAAAATGTGTTTTCAGGATGCCGGAAGTGCAGCGCATTGATGTAAATCATAAACCGGACTTTTTCACTGACATCGGTCATAAGACTACGATCACCTCGTTTTTGGCGTATGGGTGGCGATACCAATTATTCCGGTTCCAAGTCCACGAGTATTACGCAGCACCAATGAAAACCGTATCGGAGGCGCTGTACATCAGAAATAAAGTAATTTCTAACTACGAGCGGGGCCATTAATAATCGAGGAAGGATTGAGCCATCGCAATATCTCATGAACGTAGTCATTGTCGTGGCGACCCACCGGAGTAGAAAACTTGCCGGGACGAGGCCCGAAACTTCGAAAATAATGTGCTGCCGATGACTACCCTGAGCTCAATTTCCATAATATGAAAGTGTCTTGATTGAAGGAGGTCCAGAACTACTTGCCCCATGTCTCCCGAAAATCTAAAAAGTCATGCATTGAAGTACCTTAACAAGGGAACCGGTTGTAGAGGTGATGCTTTAATACCCAAGTAAAAGACTATGGATGGGCAAATCGTAACCTCAGCGAACGATGTCTTTTTAGAAACTCAGACACTTACTTTGGGCAGCAGGCAT
>Ga0163217_1092420_pt1 | contig 14399 bp, 4 predicted proteins | sample SynspAceP_FD_185933 | JGI IMG/M metagenome (GOLD analysis project Ga0163217, IMG submission 185933) | Saline lake microbial communities from Ace Lake in Antarctica - Synechococcus sp. Ace-P (PacBio error correction) | ecosystem: Environmental > Aquatic > Non-marine Saline and Alkaline > Saline ... | reverse complement strand
GAATTAACATAGTATGCGAAAATTTCACCTAATTTTTGTTGAGCAGCAGCTCCGTAAGCTCATAACAGATTGATATGTACATCGATTTGATCACAAACTTCGGCTTGTTTTGACGTTCTTCTGATAAACATTAAATCACGATAACTTCTGGTTTCAACCATATCTTTTCAACGATCTTTCACCTAAGTGATTAGTTATCTCTAAAAGGATTGATAAATATTATTCTAGCTCAGAGTTACTTGGGTTAAATGGAACTATATTTTATTTATTCTTCATTTTCATCTCCCTATATATCTAAAGTCTGTTTCTATCTTCAAAGGCTCATTATCTTTCTATAGCTTTCGCAAGTCACTTTCAATACTCAAGTCATCAATACCACGCTGATTTAAAAGCAACATGATCTACGCAATTAAATGGACCATTCATCAATATTCCTGCACTCTCATTGAGACATCGATAGTGCTTACTTTCACTCATGTTGATCAATTTTCAATATATTTATTGCAAATCAATAAAGAGGATAGTGAAAACATAAAGAAATTTATTTGCTCGTTTCAACGACTAATTTTCTGTAATTTCTTTAAACCAAAGATTGCTTAATGAACCGTATTGTTCTGTTTTCAATAGCAGTAATAGTTTTGAAACGAATTGCATGTTTTTCTAAGTTAAAATTTGCATCTTTGCAACATACATAGTCTCTGCAAAAAAGTCATTTCTTCTATTTAATCCATATAGATTAAAAAATTCTCTTAAACGAAGACCTTTTTAGCTTACCGTAGACTGACTAGTTTTATTTTCATTTTCATATAGAAAGAATGCTACCAATCCAATACTATAATCAAGACACCAAAAAACCTAAATCAAAAATAAACTAAAAGCAGAAACATCAAAATTGTCGAGACACTAATAAACGCGTAACTAATGACATCAATAACATATAAAAATATATTCATTTTGTATCATCCATAATTTTATTAACTACATCATTCGTTTATGGTAATCTTATTTTATTCAAGAGGTATAAAGGCCCATCAGACTAAGGTTGATTTCATTTATTTTATCAGAATAATCATCTATTTTGCCAGGAAACTATTTTTATCACTTTGTGAAAACCATATGATTAGAGTGGAAACTTATCTAATTTATTCTTTAACCTTCTTCTCTCGTGCTAGGACTCCAATTTAATCATACCACTTAGATTATCACATCTTATTGTACCGCCCCCCCCACGAAACTAATACTAATGCTAGCATCAAGAAACTTCTAGTCGATTTCATGAACATGTCAAATATATTTTAGTTTTAAGAAATCTAGAATTATCTAGTTATTATAAACTAACTAATATTAACTAAGTCCTTAGGTAGAAATATATATAATTTCAGGATTGATAAAGTAAGTACAAACTGTATGATAAAAAGAATTATCCATTATAAGCAGGGAAATCTAATGAATTTAACGAAGAAAACAATTAAAGTCAACGTATTTATAAAGAAATATTACAGAATATGTAGTAGGAAGTTCTTTCCGAATGAAAAAAAAGCAAACGTGAATTAGTAAAAACATGCAGGGGCAGTGCAATTAGCCTTCACTGCAGATGGAAAAAGATTTTGGTTAAACAATTCCGAAAAAGCCATTGAAAAGACTATTTAGAGATACCCGCAAGGAATGATGACAAACAGAGTATTCATATAGAAACTGGGAAAAGAGAACTGAAGAAGAACAGTTCCAAGCAAAGTTTTGAACTCGGAAACTTCTTTTTACACATCACCTGGCTTTCAACATGCAGTTTTTGTATATACGAGCTGAAGAGTACAAGAGAGACCAACCGTAGCGCAAGATGAAGATGAATTCTGAAACTCGTAAACATTATCTTTGAAAAGTTGGTGCCTATGAGAAAAAAGTCTAATTAATGATCTAAAACAGATTGGCCTCTTTTTATGGAAATGAAAAAAAGATGATGACAAAAGAATATATGAGGTTGAAACGAAAAAATCGGCATCAAAAAAACAAGAGCTGAACGCGAAAAGTAAAAGAGCAAATGGGCAAAGAGATATAAAAGAAGAAAAACTGATTAAAGTTGAAAAAGATTATCAAGAATCTAGAAAAAAGGAATCCCTAAAAAAGTAGGAAAACAGAAAACATAAATATCGGCAACATCGACAAATTAACAAAACTATTATGTAGTCCATTATTGCTCCATATGATTAATAATAGTGTTTTTAATTTAAATATTTAAATGAAAATAAACGTGAAAATTGGAAATATGGTGCTATGATAAGAAATAATTTGGGTTGAATCACAAATACACCCCTAAGATGCCACCAGCTAATTCGTGTTTTAATCAGGAGAAATAAAAAAACATTCAAGTTGTCTTGGTACAATCAGATATTGTAAAGTGAATGCGGCGACAGCTACTTTATTAATTTCTCAATATTGAGTAGAGTTTTAATAATACCGGTTCTCTGTAGGTATTGGTAAGTCTAACGGTGGAGACATGTATCTCAAAACTCAATAGCTTATCATGAGTAGATGCACCATTTTAATATGAAAAGGACAAGTACCGCAAATGGCCTTCTCCTAATACAGCAAATGAAGAACTTTGAAAAAACGATTGCTTCCGCAAAAAATTTGGTACATTCCAGTAAAGCTTATTGTACAAGATCATTTACCTGGCTAAAGCTCAAACAGAAAAAAAATAATAGCATACTTTCCCTATCTTTAGCAGCAGAAAGGAGGGTGCAATCAATCCTCAGTTGTTACAATTTGAAAACCTTTTTTTATTGAGACTATGTCAGATGTGAAACGAAGAGGCTGTATTAGTTGATGATTTATTATTATTGAGCTGGTAAGACATCGGCTAATATCGTTAGAATATGAAAAGAGTGTAATCTACAAAACGGGATAAACCGCTAGATAATGAGAATACAAAAATTATTATTGAAAGACAGAAAGATATGAATGGTATCATAAGAGCTATAGCTACTATAATTCCATATACATATAATATATTAAGCAAACTGTCAGGAAAAAAAACAATAAAGATCGTATCAGGTACGAAGTAAGTATGGGATGGCCGGTATCAATTTTATTTTTACACCCTTCGCTTTAGAGAGTTAAAAAAAAAGCGGAAATAGAAAAATGACGAGTTAATTTGTTCTAAAAAATAAATACAAATAGGTGAAATAAGATGTACAAGGAAATCTATTAAATACATGGATTCTCAAGATTAGATATGATTGCTGCTATCAGATTCAAGTTTTGTGACTGAACAGTAAATCATTTTTAGAAGTACAGAGGGCGCAGAATTTTCCATTGATCAAAAGCTAAAACTTTTTGAAAATAAATAAAGTCAACAAACACATTTAAAAAATAATTGATCATTAAACAGGAGAAAGAGGAATCGCATAGGTGGAAAAAATCATAATTCGAAGGAGAAATCAATAGCTAGAAGATGATAATAGACTGAACTAATGAAAAATAAAGTAGCCGAAAAGAAATAGGATCTCTTCGGCTACTTATTTAATCGATTTGATGGTTTCACGAATAAAAGCTTTTTGAAAAGACTTTTTCATGTTTCTCTTTTTCGGTCTTCATCAGCGCTGGGTATTTTCTGCAACATTTAACTAATCCTCATATTCACCTTGGGAGCAATAAAATTAATCCATTTGCAATTTCCCCCCCCAAACCCCTCATCGTTACGATTTGCTAAGATTGAACAATTCAACTGCTTACTAATCAATGTAGGGATTTAAAATCTTTATATCAACAGATCCGTGGGAAAAAAGTGTATTACCGGTATTAGTTCATTCTTTCTTTAAGCCTCCATCAAGTAATCTTATAAATAATTGTTCAAGAGTCATCGATAAATAAATACATCTCGTAACTCCCAAGTTATTCTTGACTTTCCTCAGTTTAGTCTGATTAGCTCCTTAAAGCCTGGTTAAATAGTCTGCATATATCGAACTCATGAGAATCTCCCCTTCTTAAAAAACTTTTTTAAATTTAATAAATTATTTGTTCTATTAAACATAGATCAGCAAATTACATTTTATACTACAGATACAAAAATTTTGTCTCTACTGCATTACGACTAGAAATAGAGAGAGGAAGGAACATGATGGAGCTTATGAGCTTTACTCAGGAAGATTTCGATGTTTTTCTATCGAAATTCATAAGTCTAAATGAATGGAAATTCGAAAAAAAATTCAAACCCAAAATTTAAACAATAGAACAGAGATTTCAAAAGATTTAAGTCCGTTATGGGACTAATTCTTTACCCGTACATATGCTTCAAAAACACCTTAGTAAGAACTAAAAATCCACCTTCAAAACTTGTGGTGCAATGGTGACAAATAGGGATATAAAAAATCCCCATTTCAGTTGTCTTTATCAATCGCATTATTTATTTTGGTAGCCTTATAATAATCCACAGTATTCGAAAAAAGAGATGCACAAAGTTCATATAATGATGCAACTATTCAAGCTTTTACCTGCTTGATTATTTATTTCTTATGACCATACTATGAAGGAGTATTACCCATTGATGAAAGTGAATGGACAAGTAAAGGACTTGTACATGAGAGATAGTAAAAAAGGGATTTTATTGCAGACAGTTAAGTGCTACTGCATCCGATTTTTAAAGATGCTCAAGCTCTTCATATAATTTGTACTAGAAATCGATCATTCTTTATTCCTATATATAAGCAAGCCTTCAAGCCCTACCCAAAAGTGAATAATTCAAATAAGTCATTTACTATATAATACGATAATAAAAAAACGATGATTCTATTGAATAAACGTTTTTTATTTTTTAATGGAATACAGCAGCCATGTAATTCATATAGATTAAGCATCGTCATCAATGAGAGGTAAAGGAAAAGTGAACGATTTCGCGTTTAATTTGACGGATGTTCCATAACTCAAGTACGTTTGATTACACAATGTACCTCCTTAAAATAAGAGTCTTAGCTTGAAACACGATAAATGAAATAACAATATGATTTCAGTCTAAACATACTACCATAAATTAAACCAATGTAAATGAAGATACTTATTTAAAAGATTCTATTATTGCTATCCTACTTATTAAATCACATCATATTTAAAATAAATATTTAGAGTGAATGTTAGTTAATGGTTCTAATAAACTTGAAATAATTACAACACACCAAATATCTCTCGTTGCAATCTACTATAGTTCTTTTAAAAAAACAGTGATAGCCTCTACTATCTATTTCTTGATAATAACCAACCATCATTTGATAACGATCTAAACGCTAAAACTGAGGTACTCATTCAAATGAAATCAGAAAAATTATCTGCCATATAGCAAATCTTCTTTTAGAAAATGAGAATTTTAAAACCTGACTCAAGACTTCACTAATTGTTGTATTATCAGTTCAGCTAAACGAGTCATTCATTCCAAATATCGTCACTTACTTCAATTCAACACATTTATCACCTCAATTCAATAGTATAATTTAATTTATAAAGCATCTATTCTCTAATAGGGGATCCAAAGTGTCACAATAGCATAAAAAGAATAAAAGTTTATTCTAAATTGGAAATAAAAAGGATGAAAATAGTTAAATGATTGCCACTATTTCAAGATGTAATTGTTTAACTGTCTAACTAATATAGCTTTAGATTGATTATATTAGTAGATGAATAAAAAAACACAATCAGATAAGCGATTTGTGTTTTTAAGAATGTATCTTTATTATATCGAATTAACGTCTGTTAAACTCAAACGCATGATATGCTTCGTCCATCAAGCATTATATTCTCACGTAATGTAAACATTCAAGAACCTTCTACATTTTTCTCCATCAAAACTACACAAATTCTGACGCCGATAATATTCAACAGCAGAAGTGATAATTCCATGTTTTAGATTTTCACGAAACAGAGATAGCTTGATCCAACAGCAACACGTTTGAGGAATCAAACGCGTTCTGCCATCAACCAGGATATGAACCGTGGTTAACTAATTGACGAGCTTGACGACGATAGTCGCAAACCAACGTAACACAAACATGTCTAAACGTTTTCTAGAAAAATCATAAATATCCCACCTACCTTCTTTAATTTACCAGCTCTTAACAAATAAATTTTTAAATTGACGTCTTCATCCGTAACATATTAACGATATTTTGTTTTTCTTCGTAATTGTAACCCGTATTCAAGGTTTAATTTTTACGACTTTCGCGACATGAGACCTCAGCGTAAGGACTGCGTTCAATCCTTTACCGTACCTGAAATTGAAATACCTAAACGACGTGAAAATTTTCAACTTGGACCTGTATAACTGATCATAATAAAATTCCTCCAATAATGTTTTGAGTAAAATAATAGTTGAAGTCAAATGTGCAGATTTATTTCTCATTCTCGCCTTGCAGGCCGCAGGTTACACAAATGCACCAATATTGGCAAAAACTGTTGACGCGAACACCACTCCTCCACGACTGCATTAATTACAAAAATTCAATTATTACAATGCGTGCTTCTAAAAGAGTCAAGCGTTTGTTTTACAGTTTAATCACTAGTTGACTATTTTTGTAAAAGTTCAAAAATAGCTCAAAAATGTTGATCTATCTTATCAAATCGATTTTTATTGGCAGTCAAATCTAGACCCTATTTTCCCGATCAGTTACCAAGTATACGATTTCTTATTGCTTGCAGGCATCGCAAAAGCGATACTGGCCTCGGAATTTAGAAGACATCTCCAACATAACGTGCTGCGGTTTTTCTCAAACCGGCCTTCCACAAACACCGCCACCTATTTTTATTCGATGCTGCCACTTTACCTTGCAAAGACCTAATACTAATCATCTGAATGGTTTTCGTCAAATAAAAATCCGCCCAATTAATCAGATCAAATTTCAAAACAATAAAGCTGCATCATTCTCAATAGCAATCAGTGTTTTCATCATTGATAATAGCGGATAACGCTGTCTTTTCATTAAATACGAAATTGAATTCTTTTGACATGGAAAATTTCCTGTCCTAATAAACACTACAATAAGATAAAATAAAAAAACCGCTTTTAGGTAGTGTTAGATTTCATTATAATTTACATTATAAATAGTATTTCTATAAGAAAATGCACTTTTGTTAAAAAGTTTTCTGATATCGTAAAAAAAATATAACTAATAATAACTATTTTCTTAAGTAAACTATCAATTGGCTAGGTATCAACAAAAAAAATTGAAATTTGAATACTATTTAGTTACTATTATCTTTGGCTCTCATTGCCTATCCTTAATAATTTTCATGATGAAAAAGAAATCATTATCGCTAATCTAATTCTAGGAAAAAAACAAAAAATTTAATAATGATTCGCCTATACCGATTTGACATGAAGATGCGAAAGACTACTTAACAGCAGACGAAAAAAAAGTTCAACCAATTGCATTCGCAATGCAAAAACTTGAAACTAAACTTTTCCATATTAGAAAAATCAATTTGATTGAGCAGCAACAACTGCAGCCCTCTGCAATTAATTAACAAAACACAGAAGAAACGAAAGCAAGCCAATAATTAAAAATACCGAAAATGATATTAAAAGTCAAAACTGCCTTATATGAACTACTCAAAATGAAGAGCAAAACTTAATAGAAAATACAAAGGAATACAAAATATCAAGAAATAAGAAAAAAATTATCTTAACACAAAGTTTTTCATTGTCCTGCGTTAGAAAATTAGAAAATAAATGACTTTTCTAGGAGTGTTTTCAAATAGTTACATATTAGCAGCTTTCTGGAATCATGTTGAAGCTAAAAAATTTTAAAATAAAATTGACATGATACAAAAAGTAGAATCCATAATATCAAGCAAATACCTGGGCTTTAAAAAACAATTGATAACGAATTCCTAACAAAGTACAGAATTAAAGAGTATATAAGCTTATTGAACGACAATTCCTTTTTAGATGATACTACTTAGCAGACGTTGAAATCAATAGATATTAAATTAAAAGTGTCGATAAACCCATAACAGAATTTGACATCGAAAAGCAAATCAGATAAGCACAGAAATGAAGATAGATTAATCGGTTGTATTGAACGTTTATGAAATAAATTGAGCAAAAAAATTCATCGTAATCAGCAGCCCGTCATTAAGATGATATATAAGAATTTTAATTGAAAAAAAATCCGTAAAACTTTAATTAAATGATCGTTGTGGCTCAAGTACGCATGAACCACTAATGATTAAAGCAACTCAAAAAAAGCAGAACAACTGGCAGATTCAATAATTGATACATTTACAGATGCTTAAATAGCCAACTAAGCATAATTTTTATAGTGCCAGTAATAAGAAAGCTATACAGGAGCATGCGAATTACCGAACAAATTGAAGGGAAAAAACAAAAAAAAAATGAATTAACGAACCATTTATTAGAATTACGCCAAGAAGAAAAAGAAGCAAAGATAAAATGATGCAATTTAATTTAATTTTACGTGGGAGTAAACAGTATTATGAAAAAACAAGACATCTTCCTGGATTACCAACGCAATACCTATTTTCTTTGCACCGATCAGAACGACGAGAAAACTATCTAAGAATTAAAAAATTAAATGAATAAAGATATCAAAGCATTATCAACTTATGTGAGATGATTGGAACTTTTAATTAAAAAAAAACGAAAGAGATAGAAGATAATGATTGTTGTGAATATAGATAGGCGTATACTAATCGTTATCGTCATACACATCCAGAAATACAGAGCTCATTAAAGAGCATCACAACATCTTAATACGTAATTGATTACATAAAGCATTCTAGAACATATATCAACAGCTTTAGTAAAGAAGTTGAACCGGCGCATCGTTAAAATATAGAAGAAAAATATCTAGAATAAAACAAAAGATAATTGATGAAAAACGACAGAGTCCTTGCATTTAATTGGATAAACCTGTTTTATTTGTATTAACTCAATGATGAAAAATCCATACTCAAATCATGTGAAAATACGATCAATAGAAAGTTGAATATAAATATATATTTTATAATAGTGCAACGACTCAAATAAATGAAGAAGTATTGCAAACATTTATACGAGTAACTAGAGTTTTCAATGGGAATCCATCTAGTATGCATGGCACCTGGAATCAAGCGCCTTCTTTGATGTAAGCATTCACGATGCAAATTGCTTCTTTATTGCCATTATCACCACAAGAAATTTAAACTACTACGTTGGCACAGAAGAGACCAACTTGGCCATCAAAGAACCAGGCATGAAAAAAAATTACAGGCAACCAATCATTACAACAACTTGGCAACCCTTGCCTGTAAGTAATCTATAGGCAATTAGAACAATTTGTTTGAACTTGACCTCATTACCGGTGATAGAAATTGGGTTATTTCATATCACATTTAAAAAAAATCCATACGAAAGATTAACAATTTTAGTTTCTGTTATGAGCTGTTAATAATTGAATGGAGTGCTACAACATGAGGAAATTTGTTTTAATTCTTATAAAGATTATCCATCTATATTTCAGTGGAGCTTCAAGCATACGGGAAAGAATACCGGTTGCATTAGGCCCAAATTCTCGTATTGATATTCGTTTCTCAAGCATCAAATTCCCATGCCAAAAAGGACAGATTTATTTATTGAACAAAACGGAAGAAAATAGCTCTTTATATGAATCTTTGTTTTGGACAAAGAAATCAATACGAATGACAGAAAATGTGCTGAATCGCAGCTAACTGGAAGCTTACGTTGGTCATGACAGATGCTACCAAAAGCAAAAAAAAAACAAAGAGGAAATTAGAGATTATTAATTAATGACGAACACTATAAAAAAATAATTACTGTTTCAACTCGCAACAGACCCACATATTCTTTGTTTTGCTTTAAAAAGTATCAGAGAGAAGTTTGTTACATGCTTTTGCAAAAATAATTCATTTTACCTATTACCACTATCAAGTGCTTGTTCTAGCCGCAAAAAAAAGCGATTCTATCACTCTTTCAGCCATTGCAGTTACCGACTAGTCTTCGCAGGTTGATGCTGTTCGTATAGTTTAATCAGATACAAATACTATGGAAGAAGCATAAACAATTTAGAGCTACTTAAAAAGCTTATAAAAAATTCAATCAATCTCAATGCATAAGAAAGAAAGAATGAATATAAAATCCAAACTACAATGAAGTGCATGTCCGTTACGGAGAGTATCTAACTCAAAGTAAAAGATAAAAAAAAATATAATAAACTAGTCAATAAATGTAAAACTTGCTTCTATATATTCTGCAGCAACTTAACGTAACGGGGGAACGAGCTACCGATGCATTTAAAATAAAATTGGTAGACATTATTTTGGCTTTGGAGAGATTAAAACCATATTCGTGATCTCAACCAATTTATCTCCCAGTGGATAAGACTGAAAGAATATCCGAATGAAAAAAAAAACTAACAGTGATAGCTCAGAATTACGTACACAGAAGTTAAACATAAATCACCACCTTCCTCAGATTCAGAATTAGTTTAGACACATATATAATTAATCATTATTAGATCAGAAGTTCAAAAATATGAAGCTATTAAAGTGAAAATGAAAAACCTATATTATAATATACGTGTTGAGATTAGAAATGAAGGTACTTTCTTTAGTCAAAACAATATTTAGGAGGCAGGCGGGACTACCAGTACGGTGCAAGGGGAAGTATGCTAATGCTGTCTGGCGGCGATTGATTCCCCAGTAGCAGGTTACTTGACAATGAAGCTGGGTAGAATCGAGGCCGTTCATTTTCACAGTCCTCCTTATAACAATCCTCGGTCTTGCAAAAACAAGATATTAACTTCAAGATGGCTGCATTTGCGAAATATATATCATAAGTTCCATACTGAAGTTCAAGAAAAATAAAAGATTGTACGAAGGTTACTCAATGACCAGTGACACAGTTATGTCTCACGAATCTACAGAACCGAATTCCGTGGAAGTACGAAAAGGATAGCTATTATTAATGGAAGCTTTGGACAAGTAGCATCGCAAACTTTGCAGGCATGAAGCCATTAATGATGTGACGACTACACCCATAATCCGTCTGGTTTCAATGGATTAAAAACGAGATAAATTACTATTTATCTCAAAAATATGATACATTCGAATATCCAATACAACTTGAGGATGTATCTACTATATGTGCGCCAACTACCCTAAATCAAAACCATAGATTTAGAAAAAAACTAACGATATGAAGCGAGATTGAAATAAAAACTAATTCAACGTGTGATGATTAATCTGGTTTTCTGAAATATAAAGTAGAATACTTAGAAAAGCAACAAAGCCGGGGTCAAATTTATCTGACTCTTATAATAAATAAAAAAGACTTAGAAAATGTACTCCTTTTAATACGTAGCTAGCAGGAAGAAAACAAAATATCTAATCTTATATATAATATAATAGCGATGTTTATTTCATAAGAAAAGGTAGTTAAAATAGTTTAAAGTATTATTACACTAAAAAGACGAGTTTCATTTTTATTATATAAGAATTTACGGAAAATAGACATGCAATTGAGGGATTCTAATGAAAATAAGCAAGAAAAACCATCTGTACCGAAAGCAATGCCTAAAAAGAACCCTTTATTATCCGATGCTTGAAAAACTTGAAGAACTGAGTAAAGGATAAATCACAAAGAAATTAGGAATTAACTCAAATACCTTCACGACAATTCGTCGTTGATTTCTCTTTGGCTGAATTAGGCAAAGTCTGTTATGAAGTGAATATAGTAGTAGAATGTTTCATGAAATTTGAATTGAATAAAATCATCAATAACCTAGTAGGTAGGAAATTCGGGAAAGCCTATTGCTAATAAATTTCCTCAGAATATTTACAATATGAAATAAACGGTGTAGTTTCGATAAAATATTGAAGAAAATTCTGAAAATTTTATCAGATTCCTATTCTGATTCTAATTGATCAAATGAAAAGGTTTATCTCGGTGAAACATTCACGGTACATTCTACAGCAAGCGATCATCACAAGATTGAATAGTTGGTTTCGAATTACTTCATTTTAAATTTTTGCTCCTTTAGAGAAATCCATCAACATGTTAATGTTCGTATATTGATTTAACAGGTGTGAAATATTAACTCGCTATTATGATGGTAGATTGCTTACCACAGACGGAAAAGGATTAAAATAAAATTAGAATACTTACTTCTTTCTAACACCTTTAAACAACACATACCTACTCTTTGACACTAAATTTTATTAAAAATAATGAATCCGGATTGCCCATTCTTTCAGACGCGTATACTTAAACAATAAAATATGTTAGAAATGGAGCGAGAAATATGAGGTTCGACCAAAAAAGCAAGCCACTTAATAGAGGGGTCATTACCTAACTGATAAAGCCAGACTCCCAATTCAAAAAATATAAGAATAAATATAACTAGAAGACGTAAAAGATGACTTTAATAAGTGTTATCTCCTGACATTGATACGATGAGTGGGACGATCAAACAATCCTTAATAAAAAAGGCCAGTAACTAAAAATCAAATAATGATAGTCTACAATACGGAATATGGAGCAAAAGAATAAGTTGGGCAGGGTGAGGAAAAGCATAATATGGAAAGCTCTGCAGATATCAGATTATCTTTCGGGAAAAACCTATTGAATATCTATTTCCTGAACTAAAATGTCTTGTTCTTCTGTTACTATACCGAAGGGAACTAGTTATAAAAAGTGGTATCAGACAATGATATGAGCCAGATATACAAACAATCAAAAATTAGCCAAAAAGAGCACCTTAATTCTGACTTTCGTTAAAATCAGATGAATAACAAGCTTATTTCATGGCTAAAATGAAACTATAGAAAAAAAAAGCGATATGAAAACAAGAGGATAAATTTTATAGAGGGAGATCAGAGAAAAGACAAATGCTGAGAGTCTACCAGACAAAATGAAAGAGCTTGGAGCTACGAGGTGGAAAAATAGTAACTTTCCGAATAACTTCGTTAAAAACGTGAAAGTATGGGTATATTTCTAAGAAATAATACAATAATACTGGTACCGACTAATCAAAAAGCATTCGTCCTCATACAAAATTTTATTAGGCGGTGCTTTTTTACTTATTCAGAAAAAATAAAAAGAAAAGAGTTCCTAAAAAAGCCAAAGAATAAAAAATGCCGACAAAATATAACCCCAAGAAGTTGAACTGCGTTACGGAAAAAGTCTTGGGGGAAAATATTTATTAAACATATGGAGATAAGACCAAAGAATAACCCTATTCTGTGTTATCCTCCTCCCAAATGTGACAAGGTTAATTGCTATTTAGCAGCTTGAACAACTTTACATATATTCATCCATTCAGACAAAAAAAATGGCAAGTTTAACTTTATTACCAGGATGGATCATGCGCATCTACTAACAAGCAAAAGTAGAGCTATAATTAGCTGGAAGAAGGCATTTCACTTATATTTATGGCGAGAAAAATTATGAGACGTTGAATGGAAAGAAGGATGCTGCATTTATCCAGTGAGCAAGGCGAAAGTTGGGATATTCCCGTGTACGAGTGAAACGATTACTTTAGATGATGTCTACCTTAAGCAGTAGGAAAGTTTTTTACGATGAGTATAACAAAAATCTGATTACGTGAGAATATATATCAATTGTATCAAAAGGCAAAAAACGGCTTTTATCAATATGAGTTAATTCATAAAATGTGGAATGACGTTACATTGACCATATCCATAGCAGATGGTTAACGGGTTGGTAGAAAATTCCACAACACTCCGAAAACCAATGCTTGGGTACACTGCAAGGGCAGTCAACCCTGATGATTGAACGCTACCAACAACTCATTGGTAAAAAAAAATCATTTCCATGATAACCTGAAATACAATCAGGCGTAGGAGGTATTGTGTAATGGGATTTGGACAGGTGTGGTTAAAAATAACCGCCTGCGCACATCCTAATGGACTTTTTTGCGGTATGGGAAAATCGGGACACGATTTAACCTCGTACCAAAACGTCATTGAAATCCAGATGGGACGATGAACGAATTAACAGGTAAATATGCAGTATGGATCGTCTTTGAGGTGCTAGAAAATCTTTATAAGGGGAATTTTAAAGGCTGAAGGACGAAGTTGAAATTCGGAAAAAAAATGACCACATTAGGTTTAGGGACATTCAGGAAAAAGAACAGGGAGTCTTTCAATTTTATTGAGCCACGGATTTTTATTCAAAACTCAATGGTTTGTTTAAGGATTTTGGGAAAACCTTTCCTTGCCCAAAAATGAAAAAAAGCCCCAAATCGCTTGCAAAAAAAAAAAAAAAAGGCAACTTTTTGGAAAAAGGGAAAATTAAAAAAAAAAAGTTTTGAAAAATTTTTTTTTGGTACCTTGGAAAAACGTTTTTTGGAAAATACCTATTAAGCTGAATCTCTCCT
>Ga0163217_1107154_pt1 | contig 14400 bp, 15 predicted proteins | sample SynspAceP_FD_185933 | JGI IMG/M metagenome (GOLD analysis project Ga0163217, IMG submission 185933) | Saline lake microbial communities from Ace Lake in Antarctica - Synechococcus sp. Ace-P (PacBio error correction) | ecosystem: Environmental > Aquatic > Non-marine Saline and Alkaline > Saline ... | reverse complement strand
CGCTGACCTTGATTCCGTTTGCAATCTACGCCGCCTGCAATCCGCTTGGGAATGCAATGGCCTGCGTGGAGCCCGCCAACTGGAGGCGGACGACGGCTTCGTGATCGCCGCTTGAAACTGGCAGCCCGCGGCATCGGGCTGTGAGCGCTGGCTGGCCACAGGTCGAGCTGGCGGCCGGATTGCCGATGCCACAAGCGTCCTGGCGGCCTATTGCCCGGGAAGGTTTGCCGCGCTGCAAGGCCCAGGGCGACTACCCCACGGTGACGCATCGCTGGTCCACCGGACCACCCGGAGCGCGCGGCCCTGCGCCAGAAGCTTCCTCGCGAGCACACCCACGCGAAGACGAGGTGCGACTTTTTTCGTGGAAGGCCGTGGGCTGTTCTGCCTGCATCTGGGGAGGAGTGCTGCTGGTGCTCTGCGAGCGCGACGAGCCTGATCCGCGTGACCGGCCGGCAGCCGCCACTGGTTCGACATTGGCAGTTCCCCCGCCTTCACGCCCTGCGCTTCTTCAAACAACCCCCACGCCGGCGGTGGCCAAACTCAACCGGCTGACCCGATCGCCGAGCGCTTTCCTGCTGCTCGCGCTGAAACTTGAGCTTATCAATTCGAGGCCAAATTCAGCGGTTGCAGGCGCGGTGGGGGTGCAAGATCCACAGCAGCGCCGGACTCCTCAGCCGCCAAGCTGCTCGAGCCGGCTCGATGCACGGCCTGTCGGGCCAGCGGCGCTCGCACAGCACCCAAAATTAGCCCGAAGTGACGGGGCCTCGCTAGCCAGCAGGTCGCCGTAGAAGCGCGGCCAGTTCGGCGTCGGGGCAATGGCGGCCAGCAGGGCGAGGCGCCGTGTGCTGCGATAGGGCCTCGATCAAGACGGCCACCAGGAAAGCTGTCGAGCATGCGCCCGGCTCCTGGCCGGCGCCACCAACTTGCCCAAAGCGGGCGCCGTAGGGCGGCGGCGCCAGCGGACGCAGGGGGAATGCCACGGCGCTGCAACAGCGGCCAGCACCCGCTCGAAATGCTCCAGCCCTCGCGGGCCAGGGGGCTGAGCACGCGCCAAGGGCCGGATCGCCAGGGGTAGGCGGAACATCAGCTTGCAGGGCCAACCACCGCCTTGCGTCGCAGGGCGTTGATCGATCAGCAGATCAGCGGGGAGGGCCGGGCCTGCTTGCAAGCCCAGGCCCGCCTGCTGGGTCAAGGCCAACCAAGCGCACCCTCACCCCGAAGAGTGACACCAACAGTTGCTTCGTCCTCACACGTTGGCTTCGTTCACAAGCTGCGCGCAGGTGGTCGGAAGGCGTCTAGGGCGAGGCCGGTAGCTGGTGGGCCAAAGCCGCAGATCACACCCACCGCCACAAGCCCGCCAGGGGTGGAGGTGTGGCGGAACGGCTCCCGTGCATGGGTGTTGCTGAGGTGCAGTTCCACGAAAGGCAGGGATACCGCCAGCAGGCCATTCACGCAGGGCGATCGAGATGCGTGTGGGTGTAAGGCGCCGGCATTGATCAAGGATGCCGGCGCTCGACCAGCGGCCTTTGCCTGGTCCGGTCCACCCGTTCGCCCTCATGGTTGCTCTGAAAGCAGCTGAGTGTGACCCCCAGCGACGCCGCCCGCTCCGCAGCCCTGATTGATCTGCTCAAGGCTGGTGGTGCCATAAAGACCGGGCTCACGGCGCCCCAGCAGGTTGAGATTCGGGGCCGTGCAGCACGACAAATGCAATGGGGGGAGGTTGGCTGGGTAAGTTGACGAGGTGTGGTGCGGTTCGGTTCCCGAGTGTTAATGGGGCGGACTGTAGAATCCGCTGGGCTTCGCCTTACGTTTGGTTCAAATCCAACCCGGACCCACCTTCCATTGCCCTTGTAGCTCAGCGGTTATTAGAGCCACCCCTTGGTAAGGGAGAGGTCACGAGTCAATTCTCGTCAAGGGCTTTCAACGTGTGCAAGGGCGCATATCAGGATCACAACATTTTAGGCAAGTGTTGGCGCCTGAATACAGGCCAAGCCAACTCATCTACAGAAAAACCATTTCAGCGCGCTGCTGGGCCAGCACGCATTGCGGGGTGCAAAACAGAAAACTGCAGCCGAAAACAGGCCGGTCTGGGTGAGCACGATGCAAGCCGGCGCGTGAGGCATCCATCCAGTAGCTCCAGTAAGATGCCCACGAGGCTCGAGAGCAATCGCCGAGGCCCACGGCAATCCAGACCATGCGGTTCAAAGCCGATCGGTGAGCAGGTTGGGCTGTAGCCCCCGCGTGACGAGCAATGGCCACACCAGGATTGCATAGACCCACGGTCTGCAGACCGGCGACCGGCGGTAAGGACAGTACGATAGCAAGCAGGTAATAGGCACGCCGGTATTGATTGCCGATCGAGCGGGCGTGGGTGGGGTTCAAAAACAAAAACAGGTTCAGGTCGCGGCGGAACACCATCAAAAGGCACCGACCAGCACCCACCGCCGCTGATCAGCACCGTCTGCTGGTATTGTCGGAGTCACTGATTCCAGCACATTGCGAAGAGAAATTTATGGGTGGAAGATCAATGCTTGCGCGTATTTTTGACACCAGGCCAAGCCAAGGAAAGAAGCCGGTGAAACACCAGGCCGATCACGTGTCCTTCCTTGATCCGGGTCATCTGTTGAAAAACCGATTCACGCCACCGACCCCACCGCCGAACACGGAAACGCACGAGCGCGAAGGAAGATTGAGGCATAGGCGATCACACAGCCGGGCCATCACGGCGTGGGAAACGGCATCCCCCACTTCAGGGCCCCCAACCCTTGAGGTTCATGAAGCAGAGAGAGCGCCCACAGACCCCGCCACCAACGCGCTCCACCAACAGCGGCCCGCACCATGAAGTCATGGCGGATCCGGTTCGGAGCAGCCAGGCGGCGTGTCAGCTGTCATCACGAGTCCCGCCAAACCTGATTCCATCCTTGAAGCGCAGGAGCAGGTCCTGGGGAGCGGTTGGTGCGAAGGTGCGCGCCAGGTTCTTCCCCGGGTGAACACTATCCGAGGTTTCGCCATAGGCCATCAACCGGTTCTTGTTGATCAGCACCACCTGCATACACAGAAGCCGCGCACATGCCGATGAAATCCATGGGTGAGATCAGCAGGGTGTCGGCCTTCAGCGGCCGGGAATCTGCTCAAACAGTTGGGATCACTCAGTTTCTCGTCGGATGGTCGACGCGGCGAGGAGTTCATCGAGCAAGCAATCACCGCAGCCCCTTGGGCCAGGGCACGGGACGAGAAAGGCACGCTTGCCGCTGAACCACGCGGAGAGTTCCGGCGATCTGGCGATTCAGCGCAAAGGGCCAGAGATCAACCGCGCTCCAGGCTCATCGCGCACAGCCGCTGTGGTCGGCTTCGGCCGGGGGATGCGCAGCAGGTTCATACCGCCATAGCGGCCCATCATCACCACGTGCCCACATTCACCGGGAAGTTCCATCCCACGCTCTCCATCTGCGGGGCACGTAGGCGACGGCCTGGCTGCGGCGCGCCTGCCGCAGCGGCCGGCCATTGATGGTGAGTTGCTGCCTTTGGAGGGTGCACAAAAGACCATCAAACGCCATTGAAACAGCGTCGATATTCCCCAGCTCACGTCATGGCCCACCAGCCCGCAGAGGGCTGCTGCCTGAAACCTCAGGGAGACGTCGTGGAGCGCAACCAGCCGTGATAGTCGACGCTGAGGTTGCGGACGCTAGATGCGCTCGCTGGGGGCAGGTTCGCTGTCAAAGATCGCTTCCATCGGGATCAACTCCCGCCAAGCGTCCAGCAGCGTCTTGCATTGTGACGCTGCAATCCCAGCAGGGATGGGGCCGAGGCCCATCGGCGGCGGAAAGCGGAATCACGAAGAACAACCCCGCCGAAAACGGGACGCGCTTTCCTTGCCACCTGGCGCTGGGCTTCGTGCTCACCCGTGCTCTCACAAGAACACCGCCGGCACCTCACCGTCGCGCGACCAGGGCGAATCAACCGCGCCATGCGTATTGGGGGTCACCTGGGATTCGGCATTGACCGGCCGAGAGGTAGGCCTCCTCCAGGCCTAATCCGGGCCAGATAGAAAAGGCCTCCTCGCAGGTGGCAGCACCCGCTGCCGGGGGATCCGCCGACAGGCTGCGTGAGAGTTCGCGATCGAGGCTGCGCAACTGGGCGCGTAGGCCTCGGCATTGCCGGCCGCGTAAGCCTCGGCCGTTTGCGGGATCGAGCTTGGTGAAGGCCTGCGGATGTTCTCCACATAGTCTAGCGAGCTTCGGGACATCCAGGCATGGGATTGGCTTGCCCTTGTAGGCATCTCAGCCAGATCGGCCCATCGGCTCGATCCCTCGCTCAGCTGACCGCTGACTCGGGCAACCGCGGTGAAACGCACGGGCACAGAGTTCGAGACTCAGGCCGTTTTCAAGCACCAGAGGCGGGCGCCGCTGGCCCGCCTCCAGATCGACTGGGGGTGGGCTCGTAACCAGGGATTCAGTGCCCAGCTTGGTGTCGATTCCACCGGAGGTGCTCCCCTGCCACCTTGCCGCGCCATGTCCGCCGAGCACGGTGAAGGTCGGTGAAGCCACAGGGGGCGCGGGTCAGCAGCTGCTTGGGCTCGGGCCTGTCGAGCGCGGCTGCGGCAGGCGCTTGCTCAGCGCAACAGCGGCACCAGGCCTGCCATTGCACCTCAGCAAGGAAGCAAGCCGTTTCGGGTGCATAGGCAGCAAAAGCCACCCGACCAAACGTATAGGAGATGCTGGACGACCCAGGACCTCTGGCCATGCTGCGGAGCAAACCGCCCAGCAGCGTCTGCGGTTGGCCTGGGCCAGGACGACACACTGAGTTCGAGCTGACGTCCCTGAGCGATGACCCTCTCCAGCACCGGCCAGCAGCACCATCGCCGTTGCTGCTCTGGGCCTGTCGCTGGAGCGCTTGCGCGAACCGGTGCGGCAGGCACCAGCAGCTCCGCTGGCCTTGGGCGCTCCAGCAACTTGAGGGGATTGCCGAGCTGCTGAACAGTCATGAGCAGGCGGTGCTCGACGCCCTCGCGCCGAACCTGGGCAAGCGCCGGTGGAGGCCTACTCGAGCCTGGTGGCGCGTGCGGCAGAGCTGAAGCTTGGCCCAACGGCGGCTGCGGCGCTGGTGGCGCCCCGCAATCGTGTTCGTTGCCGCTCTCCCAACGCCCGGCCGGGGCCAGCTGATCGCCGAGCCCCTGGGCTGCAGTGGCTGATCATCGGGCCCGGGAAACTATCCGTTCTCGCTCTCGATTGCAGCCCCTGGTGAGTGCGCTGGCGGCGGGGAACACAGCCGTTGCTCAAGCCCTCGAACACGCCAGCCGCGCACCTCGGGCCCTGGATTCGCCGAGGCTTGGCCGGTCGCCAATCTCGATCCAGCTGCCGTGGCGGTGGTGGAAGGCGACGGGCGACACGCCCGGCCAAGTTGCTGGAGATCACTTTTACCACATCTTCTTCACCGGCGGCGGCCGGGTCGGTCGCCTGGTTGATGGCCGCCGCCGCCCGCCATCTCACCCGGTTCACGCTGCGAACTGGGTGGCAAGAGCCCGGCGGTGGTGCTCACGATGCCGATCTGGCCGTGACCCCCCGGCGCATCGCCTGGGGGAAGGGCCTAATGCCGGCCAGACCTGCATCGCCCGCAGACACCGGTTAGGTGGAAGAAGCGGTGGCGGCGCACCTTGATCAGCGCCTGGAGGCCGGAATCCTTGCGGGCTATGGCCCGGGATCCGCTGCGTTCGCCCGATCTGGGCCAGGAATCGTCAACCGGGGGCCAGTGGTCGAAGCGGCTTCGGGCCCTGCATGGAGGGGCAGCAAACGGGGTCAGGATCCTGGCCGGCGGCCAGAGCCGATCCCTGAGAGCCTGCGGCATCGCCCCCACCCTGCTGGCCGTCGATCGGCCGCGAACCCGCTGAGGCGACGAAACTGTTTCGGGCCCTTACTTGCCCGTGCTGAGTGTCCCCTCGCTGGCGCCGGGCGACGCCACGCTCAATTTACGCCCCCAAAACCCCTGGCCCTGTATCTGTTCAGCCAAAGCCTCCTCGGCCCAGGAGGGACCCTGTTGCGCCGGCACGAGCTCGGGAGGGGTCGCTTCAACGCGTGGTTGATGGCAGGTGGCGGTGCCGGGCAACTGCCTTCGAGGCGTGGGCGCCAGGCGGCTATGGCAACTTACCACGAGCAAAAGCCGGCTCGGAACCTTCTCCGCACCATCGCAGCGTGCTTTTCAGACGCCCCTTCCGGTTCCGAATTCTGGCCGTTCCGCTATTCCGCCCACGGCGACCGCTCGGCCTGAATCAGAGCGGCTGCTGGTATAAACCCCTTGCCAGAGGGGCTGGCGCAATGGTGCGTTTCTCCTTTATGGTTCGAGCATGCTTCTGACCCCTGTCCATGCAACGTTCCCCGCCGCCCTGAGTCCTCGCCCTGCTGTGCCCCTCGCCCGCCATGGCGGGCCGAAAGGCATGTGGAAAACCGGCGAAAAAACCCTCTTCCCAGATTGCGAGCGGCTACGGCGTGTCCACCTCCAGGCTGTGATGGCAGCTCCAACAGCATAAGAAGCGCGATTCTTGACTCAAACGGGCACAGCCTGCGCCTCGCGAACCCGGCCGCGGCCAGCGCAGCGTCTGACGCAGCACCTACAGGTTAAACCGGGGAACCTCTCGGAGATCGCCGAACGCAGTGGGCATCTTCCGTACGCCGCCTGATGGATCTCAACAACCTCAGCCGCGCCGACCATGTGAAGCGCCGCTCCTGGGGTGCTCCTGGTGCTCCTGCCACGTGCTGCTGCCATCCTCCAGGCCAGCAGCGGTGAACAAAGCGGACCCAAGCCACGCATGTGGTTGCGCCCCGGCGAAACCCTCTCGGGCATTGCCAGCTCTATGAGCGTGCCGAGTCAGCAGGCTGTGCTCGCCTTTTTCACGCCATCTCCAGCCCGACAAGGTGGAGGCGGCACCCGCCTGGCCCTGCGTTCACCAGCTACGGCGGCGAAACCTGCTGCCAGCCAGACCCGCCACTCCCCAAGCAACCCATGGCCAAACCCGCCACGCCCAGCAAAAAACAGCCGCAACCACCGCCGCCGCCCAGCACTCCGCACCACCACCCCAGCAACCACAGCCGCAGCAACCACAGCCGCCGCTGGCGGCCCGCCTGACTGGCGGCACCTATGCCATATCCAGGTGGATTTCCACCACCTGGCAGCCCCTGGGAGGCAGCCAGTCGCGTCCGCCGCTCAAAGAACCAGGGCCAGCAGCTGTTTCTGCAGGTTTGAAACTGCTCGGCCAGAAAGATAACACACCGGCGAGGGCGGCGTCTGGAAGACTGGGCCGGCACCCAGCCGATTGAAGAACGGCTGATCGTTGATGCTGCTGAGCTCAGGCGAACCAGCGCAGCGGCCACGGCTGCCTCAATAGCGACGGCCGCCGAAGCGCAACCACAGGCGCTGGCTCGATCATCGCTCTCATGATCAGCTCTTCCTGGACAGGCGGCGAGGCCAGCCAGCCCAACGATCCTCTTCTGATTCCGCGTGGCCAGGGCATTCGCCAGGCGCCGCAGATCAAAGCCGCTTGCGCTGCTCAGGGCCAGAAAGACCTGGGCCACCGTACGAGCGGACCAACTCGGTGGGACCGGCTGCCGGCGTTTGCATTGTCAACAGCGGACCGCAGCGGGGGCACGCAGCTTCACCGACGCCAGCAGGCAGCGGGTCTGCTCGCGGCAGGTGACCCTTCCGCCACCGCCTCATTGCGCCGGAGCTGCTGCTGGCGCCAGTCCAGCGGTTCGCTTCCTGGCTCCTGCCGTCGGCTGTGAGCTGGCCGCATCCGAGGCCGGCGATCGGCCCAACCCCAGGTTGTGCGATTCGGCCGGATCGAACAGCCACCAGGCCACTGGGCCGGCAGCCCATCGGCGTCCCGCCCGGCCCGACTCCTGGGGCAGGTAGGCCCTCGGCGCTGGCCGGCAGGTCCAGGTGCAAGACCAGGGCCCACATCGGAAGCGGTCGACCCCCATGCCGGAGGCGACCGTGGCCACCAGCCACGGGGCCGGGGGTGCTGCGAAAAATTGCTTCGGGCCAGAGTACGGCTCTCCGGATCCAATACCGGCGTGATAAGCGAGGGCCGCCACCCAAGCCGCCGAGAGCCGGGCGGCCCAGGCCTCACGAACCGCTGCGTGCGCGCTCGTAGATCAGCACCCCCCCTGCGCAGGCCACGCCTCAGGCACCGCCGGGCGGCGGGGGGGGGACTTTTTCGGGGGCCCCGGGGGGCCCGGGGGGGGGGCGGCGCATGGCGTAGCAGAGGTCTGTGGCGGACGGGCCGAGCGCCACCTGGATCAGGGGGCGGCGCAACTGCAGCAGGCGAATGATGTCGGCCCGCAACCCGGGTGCGCCGTGTGGCGCTCAGGGCCACCAGCAGGCACGCCAGGCAGAGGCGCGCAAACTCCCCACAGCCGGCGGTACTCGGGCCGGAAAGTCATGGCCCCAAGGCGCTGATGCAGTGGGCATCATCCACGGCCAGAGCCACAGGTGCCCTGCTCCAGCACCTCCTCCAGCAAGCCGTGCGGGTTGGCCTCGGCGCGCAAGCCGCTCCGGAGCTAGGTAGAGCAGCCGCAGGCCATTGGCCTCGATCTGGCGGTGAGGCGGTGGCGCGAGGCGAGATCGACGGCCGCCTGGCAGGCAGGCGCCGGATTCCCGCGCGCCGCAACTGGCTCACCTGGTCCATGCAATCAGCGTCCACCAGGGGCGAGATCACCAGCACAGCCCCTGGCGCACCAGGCAGAGCAAACATGGAACAGAGCGACATGCCACCGCCGAGTGGGCAGCACGCCAAGGCAGTCACGGGCGGCCAGGCAGGGCCTCTACCACGGCCGACGCCCGGCCGAAAGTCACTCCAGCCGAAAACTGGCTCTCAAGAGGACAGTTTCGAGAGGTGCTGTCCAGACTGAGGTCTCGAGTGAGACCGGTCCAATACACACCCAAGATCTGGAGATGTGGCACTGTAAGCGGACGCCAGATCTGGCTCAGGCTCGCCGGGAAGAGCCAGCACCAGCCCCGGATAGCTGGCGGCAGGCAGCTCGCGGGGCGGAGAGCCCTCCCACCGATTGCCGGTGGGCCAAAGCACCGTGGCGGCGCCGAGCGGGCAGCGCCAACGGCAGCGCCAGCAGGCCCCGAATGATCACCACCCAGGACCCGTCCGGGCCTCACCCCCGGCTTCAAGCTGCAGGAACGATCATCGTGGCCGTACGGTGAAGGGCCAGCTCAGGATGAGCGCGAAGGGCCGGCTGGCTACGGCGAGGGCACTCAGCCCGGCCAGCAGCGGCCGCAGCGGTGGCGCGGCGCCCAGGGGAAGCCGTCCGGGCATGCCTCGCGGCAGCCGGGTTCCGAGTGCACCAGCGAGCGCCCATCTCGTTGCCGTAATAGAGGCAGGGCGCACCCGGCAGCAGGAACAGGACAGCAGCGCCAGGGCCAGGGCCTCCCGGGGTCGCCGCCGAGCACATGCAGGGCCGGGGGGTGTCATTGGGGGTGTCAAGCAGGTTGAGCTGGCAGCGGTGATCAGCCGGGCCGTACCAACCAGCACCTCCTCAACCCCTGGCGCGGAGCCGGCTGATCCAGGAGTAGGTAGGGAGCATTTCGGTGCAGGGCCGGCAGCGCAGGCTAAGAGCCGGCACCGGGCCGGGCGCCGACCCAGCGAGCGATCGCCAGAGCCAGGCGGGTAGTTCATCGTGCTCGGTCGAACAGCCCGCTCTGCAGCGCCAGGGCGGGCGTCGCCCCAGAGCTCAGCCGACGATCAGGACGTCGGGAGCCGCTCGCGGCGCACCACCGCCCGGAACTCCCGCCAGAAAGTCTGTCGGGTTACCTCATTCGGGCACATCCAGCCGCCAAAAGCCATCCACCCCGGCGGCAATCCAGTGCCGCGCCCCGCCAGCAGGAATAGGCCGCACCGCCGGCGTTGGGCGGTTGAAGCTGGGCGGGCCGAGATCGTTCCACCAGCAGTGGTAGCCAACACAAGAGCCGTCCTTTTGCAGCAAGCGCACACCGCCACCACCACCGCCACCGCCGTAGTGGTTCAGTGGTCCAGTGCTTCTAGTGGAACCAATCACGTAGGGCGGAGAGCGAGCCCGTTCTCGGAGGGTGAGGAAGGCCCAGAAGCCGCGGCCGCAGTGGTTGAAGGACGCATCGAGGATCAGGGCGCATGCCGCGGCGATTTTTGCAGGCTCCGCCACCAGAGCGGCCCAGGAGCGCCGTTGTCCCCCAGGCAGCGGTAACCCTGAAATACGCGAAGTGTGTGATCAGCGGTGGTGGCGCTGAGGCGAAGACCGGGATTTGAGATCAGAGGCAGTGGCGCACAAGTTCGCTGGAGATCGTATCGAAGCGCTCGATCACGCCGCTAAGAGATCACCGCCTTGAAACCCCTGGGCGGCCGGGCTCCCCCACGCGGCTGCAGGGCCAGCCCCTTGCTGGGCCGCTCACCCTTGCCGCTGCGGCGAAGCGCTCGGGGAAGATCTGCACGGATCACGGCATCGACCACCCAGTCAAGGCGGCTGGCGGGGTGGCTGGCGGGGCGGCTAGCCGGTTGTCCGTCGTTCGTGTCAACCCGCGATTCGACCAACCTGAACATTGCGCTCAACACGCTTGTAGCACGGACAAAACGGAGCCCCCCGTGCCCAAGCGACGCCCTCCTTCTGACGCTCGACCAGGGCACCACCATTCTCGAGGGCCTCCCTCCACACCCGCTAGGCCAGAGGCTGCTCTAGCCGCAGCGGCTCCCTGAGCTGCGGCATCGCGCCGTGGACGGGGTCGAGCAGGACGGCGACCGAAGAGATCTGTGGCCAGCCAGCTGGCGGCCCTCCACAGACCCTGAGCAGGCGATCGCCGGAGGCAACGCCGCGCCGTGGCGGCTGCGGCAATCGCCAACCAGGCGGGAGACCACCCTGCTTGGCATGCGCAGGGGGCACTGCGGGCGCCGGCTGATCGGTCCTGGCAGGGACGCCGCACCGCCCGGCCATCTGCGCCGACTGGGTAACGCACGGCCTTGGAAAAAGCCGTTGGTGCGGGGGCCGCACCGGCCTGCTGCTGTTATCCCTATTTCAGCGCCAGCAAGATCGTCTGGTGCTGCGCGAGCAGCCCGCAGGGCGGCGGCCGCTGTGCGGGCCAGGGGAGCTTGGCTTTGGCACGTCAAAGCTGGCTGCTCTGCGCCTCACCAGGCCGGCCAGGTGCATGCCACCGAACCGGCAGGCAACCGCCAGCCGCACCCTGCGATGGACCTGGAGCGGCGGTCAGTGGGAATCCGGAACTCTGTACGCCTTCGGGGTGCCGGCCGGCCTCCTGCCGGAGCTGCCGCCCCTGCCACGCCGACTTCAGGCGCCATTCACTGCGGAGTGTTCTTCCCAGGTGTGGCGATCCGGGCCATGCTCGGCGACAACAGCCGCCAACCCTGGGTCAGGAAACTGCCTGCAGGGCGGGTGAAGCCAATGCACCTACGGCACCGGCGCATTTCTGGTGATTCAACACCGGCAAGCAGCATGGTGCGCGCGACGGGGGCCTTGCTGAGCACCATACGGCTGGTGCGGCGGCCGACGGCTCCGCACCTTTACTGCCTGAGAGGCAGCCGTCGTGCTCATGCATCGGCACGCCATCCAGGGGGTGCCGTGACGGGCTGGGGCCTGATCGAGAGTTCCGCCGGAGATCGATGCCGCTGCGGCAACAGCTCCCGCCGGGCAGCGGCCTGATCATGCGGTAACGGCCTTCACAGGCTGGGAGAAAACGCACCCACATGGAGGATCCCCACGCACCAGCAGCGCCTGCTGATCGGCATCACCGCGACAACCGGCAGGCGGCAGCCACCGCCGGGCCACCCTCAGAGAAGCATATACGCACCTTGGCCCGTAGGCCACCCTGGTGGAAAGCTGTGCCACGACAGCCTGGCGAGCTCGCTGAAGAGAGCTTGAGCCACCGATGGACGGACGACCGACCCGCCGCCGATGGGTGCTGCCAGGCCAGGCCGACAAAGCTGCGAACCCTGGAAAGGTGCGGCCTGGCCGCCCGCCGATCTCGAGAGCACCAGCAGGGGCGTGCCCTGCTCGCCGCCCCCAGATGCCCGGTTTTGGTCCTGCACTTGGCATTAGGGCCTGGCGACCATCCCGAGCAGAACACCAGCCGGCCAGCCGCATTTCAACAAAGCCTCAGCGAAGCGACCGCCAGCAAGGTGGCTGAAAGCAGCTGGCGGGAGGCGGTTTGCGTCGCAGTTTGGCCTGGTATCGCAACCCTGAGGAGAGGCCCAGAGCGAGCCCAGACGCACACTCCGCAAGAGAATCCCTCTGCGATTCGCCAAACGGAAATGTTTCTCACTGAGCCCCAAACCATTCAGGCCCCAGTCACGCCCTGACCAAGAACCTGGCCCGCCCGGACAAGGTCTCGATCTGCTTGTGTGATTCGGCGCCCGGCGCCACCGGCGCCACCAGCGCCTTGGAGGCCGTGCGCGCGGCCTTCTCGTGGGTGCTGGAATGGCAGGGCAGTGACATCGCTCGGGCCACAGCAGCCCACACCAAGTTGCATGCATGGCCGAGCGTGGCTATTGGAGCTGGCCCGTCAAAACCTATTAGATACCTGCGCACAGCTGCAGCTGAGCTGCGCAAGCCTGGGCGAGCGCGGCCACTGGCTTGCAAGGGCCGCTGCCGTTCCATGGCCCGCCCCTGAGCTTGTTGCTGCCCAACCCGCAAACCCGCTGGCACGCCTCACTACGGGGCGCCGACTGGCGGTCCTCGACCTGCTGGCCGGCGGCGGCGCATCAGCGCCGCACGCTGGCCTCTCGCGCCAGGGAGGTGAGCCGCCACGATGCCGAGTGGCGCCTGGCAGGACGGCGTCGCCTACGCCGCATGACGGCTTCGACGACGCCCGCCTCAACACTGACTGATCGCCCGCAGCGCGCCTTCGCACGGCGCCGGCTGTAAACACCCCAGGCGCACCCGTGGTTTGGAGCTGCTGGACGCGAGGACGGCAGGGCCAGCTGAATGGGGCCGTTGATCGCAGCGGGAAGCCGAGGATGAGGCGCAGGCCCAGCGGCTGCGACGCCCGAGGTGGTGTGAACGCCACCGGCTCGGCGCCTGACGCCACTGACGCCGCATGGCCAGGCCGATCGCCCGCCCAGGCTGCAGGATGAGCCGCCGGCAACTGACCGTGGTGCTCGACGACGACCTCTGCCCCGGACGGCGCTGGGCCTGCTGAGTGCCGCACCGGACGACGGTACGGGTTGCAAGTTATGCTGCCCTTCTTCGGCCCGCCACGCTGGTGGGGCCACCACCGACACCGCCCTGCCCCCTGCCGAAGCCGACGCGGGCCCGCCGCCAAAACGAAGAGGCCGTACCATGCTCGAACTACGGTGCAGCGATGGTTCCATCAGATATCCCGACGCCAGAGTGAGCAAGCGCTGGAGCCGGCCGGCCGCCCGCTTGTTAATCTAGCCCGAAAACAGACGGCGGAAGCGGCCAGCCGGCCACGGCCGCGGGTCGGTGCGGAGCACGACGGAATGAGAGACGGACCTCAGCTTAGCGGTCTGAGCAAGCTGATGCGGCGGCAAGTGGAACACCTGCACGCAAGACAATGCGCCATCGACGCCTGGCCGATAAGGTGGGCCGAAGCAGCTCAGGCCGGCCCTGGGGAGGCTGTCCGGAAAGCGAATCCCTGAAGAGTGCCGCCAGCGAACCCGGCCGCAGCGCCGACCGAGAAGCTGGCCGCCCTGGCCAACCAAAGCTCCAAGCAACGAGCTGGGAGGCCCACTGGCGGCCACACTGATCGCGCCATGGCCTGAGGCCCGCGGTGCTCAGGCCCTGCGCCGCCGATTAGCCAGCAGAGCGCACCACCCCTCAGCGACAGTAGATATCCCCCTCCAGACCGACGCGGAGGTGCGCCACATTAGGCCCGCCAAACTGACAGTGGGCCCGGCAAACCGGCAGGATGTGCTGGACCCGCCGCTGCCCGGCTGGCCATTTGTCGAATTCAGGGCCGGAGGCCCGACCGGATGGAGGGCACGGTGGGCCGCCGATCTGCTCGCAGCAGGAAAGCCGCCGCGGACCTACTACAGCTTCACAAGCCACCAGAAGAAACCCATCCAGGCGGGCAGTGTAGAGACGAACCCACTCCGCGGGCTCGCCGGGGCCAAAAACTCAAACCCAGAGGCGTTCTCGCGATGAGACGGAGCCCATGCCACTGGCTGACGATACGCGCGTGCGGTGGAGGCGCCCGTGCCGGGAAGAGGTTGCGAGCCCCAGATATACAACCGTTCATCGCCGGACAGGCGTTTCCTCGCCTCGCCTGCGCTCCTTGGCAGGAACGGGCAACGTAGCAGACGCACGCTTGGGGTCGGCCGCTCTCGATTCACAATTCCACCCTGTTCGCCGCTTCGACAGGAGCTGAGTATGCAACCGGCGACTAGGTGAAGCATGCGGT
>Ga0163217_1106483_pt1 | contig 14401 bp, 22 predicted proteins | sample SynspAceP_FD_185933 | JGI IMG/M metagenome (GOLD analysis project Ga0163217, IMG submission 185933) | Saline lake microbial communities from Ace Lake in Antarctica - Synechococcus sp. Ace-P (PacBio error correction) | ecosystem: Environmental > Aquatic > Non-marine Saline and Alkaline > Saline ... | reverse complement strand
ACTCGCGCGATCTTGGAACGACAGCGAAGGCCGAACATCGAGCTGCCGTGCCCTTCCCCGCCTCACCCTGGCAGAGGGCGATCGGATCGCTTACGCACGGACCGCCCGACACCCGCTACGGCCCTGGAGCTGGTGGGATAGTTCGCAGCGGACATTGCACGCAGGCTCGGCTTCAGAGGTGTACTCCGAGCGCACAGTTGAGCGGCCGGTAGGGGCCCGTGAAGATGCACTTTCGCCATCCCCGGCGCAATGAGGCACTCAGGCACGGCGCATCAAACCCGGCGGGATGTGATTAGCCGCAACGCCCAGCGCCGGCGGTAAGCGGCTGCCCTGGCTTCATCCGCGTCATTGCAGGGCGGGACCCTGAACACCTCCTTGATTGTCGCAGGCAACCCTGCGCTGGATCACCACGTCGGAGCGATGCAAAGGATGGCACCAAGGCCGCAGAGCCCGAGCTGCTGCGACGCAGCGGCGCACCGGCACCTGCTGTGTTCGGCGCCGGCGACCGCCACAGGTGACACACAAGGCCTCTGACCCGCGCTGGCTCAGTACCCTGGCCCGGGAGTTGGGCCTGGTTCCAGCCGGCCAGCAACGAGGCCTGGAACTTCCTCTGGGTGGTTCGACTTCCCGATGTTCGGCTTTCAACAGCGAGGAGAAACCGGCTGGAGGCCCTGCACCATACTTTGCGCCCCAACCCGCTGACCTGGCAGTGATCCGGCCAGCTGGGCTGCGCCTTGCCAGCGCCCGAGCCCAGGCTACGGACCTGGTTTGCTCACGGCCGTGGGAAGCTGGGCGGGGGGGGGGGGGGGGGGGGCCGGCTCCCTGCGCATCCATGATATCGGGCCTGCAGCGCAGGTGCTGCAGGACGATCGGCCTGCCCCAGGGAAGAGCGAGAACGCCAGTTCGGCTTCCTTGCTGGAGGCCCTGATCTAGGGTGCCCCGCCCCACGGCGGGCATCGGCCTTCGGACCTCATCGGATTGGTGATGCTCTGGCGGTGAGGGAGTCGATCCGCGAACACGATCGCCTTCCAAAAACCAGCAGCCCGCTGCCTGCTCACCAGCCCCAGCCGATGTGGCCGCCAGCAACTCCAGGGCGATCTGCACGTGGCAGCACCCAAAACCATGGAGCGAGCCGAATTGACCCAGAACTCCAGGGAATATCAGGTTTCAGTCTGCTTAGGCCAACTGAAAATGGCCTCAAACAACGCAACCAGAACAACACCATGACTCCACTGCCACTGCCAGCCAGCGCCAGCACTTCCAGCCATGCCAGCGCCCACCGATCGACATCGGCATGTGCCAGCGAGGAGCGCGAACAGTCGCCGCAGGGCTCAGCCGCCTCCTGGCTGGACGCTCGTGCTTCTACGGCAAGACCCATGGCTTCCACTGGAACGTCACCGGTCGATGTTCAACAGCTGCATCTGTGATGTTATGGAGGCAGTACACGAGATCTGGACGGCGCTCGATGAGATCGCCGAGCGCTCCGGCCTGGGTTGTCCTGCCCGTTCGGCGGCTACCCACTTCGCCGCCCTCTCCTCGATCAGGTGAAACGAAGGGAGCTCAACGCCTTGGAGTTGGTGCGGGAGCTGGTGCTCGGCAGAAGCGTGCTCGTACGGCCCGCAGCTCTTCGCCTCGTTGAGGCCGCCAGCGATGAACCCACCGCGACCTGCTCACCAGCGGCTGCAGATCCACGAAAAAACGCCTGGATGACTGCGCAAGCCGCTCGAGGCTTGAATACCTGGCCTGGCTTCGGTCGTTACGCCCGCTGCGCGGCAACACGGGGGCCTACGCCAGGCCCAGGTAGATTCGGCTGGGTGGGGCAGCAGGGAGGGGAAGGGAGCCCTTGAGTTGAAGGAGCCTTTGGGGGTGGAGGTGCGTTAAGTTGGCGATCGCCCTTGGGGTTTCATGACCCAAGTTTGTGTTCGTGACCGGCAGGGGTGGTGTCGAGCATCGGTAAGGGGCATCGTGGCGGCGAGCCTGGGACGGTTGCTGAAATCGCGCGGCTTACCAGCGTTTCGATCCTTCAAGCTCGATCCGTACCTCAACGTCGGATCCGGGCACCATGAGCCCTACCAGCACGGTGAGGTGTTTCGTCACCCAGGACGCGCGGAGGACCGACTCGAACCTGGGGCCACTACCGAGCGCTTACCGACACCGCCATGTCACGCCTCAACAGCGTGCACACACCGGCTCGATCTACCAGGCGGTGATCAACAAGAACGCCGCGGTGATTACACACGGCGGCACGGTCCAGGTGATCCCCCCACATCACCCGCGAGATCCCGCGAGCGCATCCACGGGTGGCCGCGACAGTGGGTTGACGTGGTGATCACCGAATCGCGGCACGGTGGGCGACATCGAATCGCTGCCATTCCTGGAGCCAATCCGTGAATTTCCGGCGACCTGGGGCCGCCGCGATCTGGCCTATGTTGCACCGTCACCCTGCTGCCTCTACTCGCACCTCCGGTGAGATCAAGACCCAAGCCCACCCAGCACTCGGGAAGGGAACTGCGCTCGGTCGAGCATCCAACCCGAATCTGCTGGGTGTCGCGCTGTGACCGCGCGATCAGCGGAAGAGCTCAAGGGCAAGATCGCGGCGTCTGCGGCGTTCCGGCCACGCCGTGATCCCCGCCCGTGATGCTAAGCATCTCGCCGTCCCGATCGCCCTCGAGAAAGAAGGCCTGTGTCGGGAGGTGCTTCCATGTGCTCGACTCGAGCCGCGACAGCGACACTGGCGGTGGGCGAGGATCTGGTGACGCAAAGCTGCCGCAACCAGGGCCCGGCGGATGAAGTGGCGTTGGTGGGCAAGTACGTCCAGCCTCAACGACGCCTACCTCTCGGTGGTCGAGGCCCTGCGTCACGCCTGGCATCGATCGGGATGACCTCCCTCGACCTGCGACTGGATCTCGCCGAGCAGCTCCGAAATCGAAGGGCCAGAAGCCTGCTCCACGGCATGGACGCGGTGGTGGTGCCGGCGGCTTTACGGGGCACGGGGCGTGGACGGCAAGTCCAGCATCCGCTGGGCGCCGCGAGCAAGCAGGTTCCGTTCCTGGGGGCTCTGCCTGGGATGCAGTGCGCCGTGATCGCCTGGTGCCCGCACGAGGCTTCGTCTCAGTGGCGCCAGCAGCGCCGAAGCTTCGATGCCGACTCCCCTGATCCCAAGTTATCCACCTGCTTGCCGAGCAGCAGGACGTGGATCGACCTGGGCGGCACCATGCGCCTGCGGCGTCTACCCTGTCGCCTGTCCCCGGGCAGCTGCCTCCCGCCTCTATGGCGAGGAAGGTCTACGGAGCGGCATCGACATTCGCTACGAATTCAATAAACGCCTACCGCCGACTCTTCCTCGACTCGGGCTATCGGATCAGCGGCCAAGCTCGCCGATGGCCGCTTGGTCGAATCTGATCGGAAACCGGAACGGGCATCCGTTCTTCACAGGCCTGCAGTCCATTCCGAATTCCTCTCCAGCCGGCCGCCCCCACCCACTGTTCCGGCGGTCTGAATCGAAGCCGCCCGCGCCGGCATGCCGCCAACGGACTCCGGAGTTCGGCGTTTTCTCTGCGAGCACGGCCAGCGAGAGCAACGCCAGCGGAAAAGTCTGTCAGCGAAGGACAACCAGCGCTGAGCGAGATCGCGTCCCAGCTGAGGGCCGACTGCCATGGCCGCCGTAGGCGATGGGTTGAGACCCCGGGTCTGCCGTGGTGGAAACCTTCCATTCCCTGCAGGGGGAAGGGGCCATTGCGGCCGCAGCGGCCTTTTTCATCGGCTGGCGGTTTGCGCGTGGGCTTGCCCCTGGTGCGACACCAAGCACTCCTGCCGCAGGCAGCCACCCACTGCAGAAGCCCTCGGAACTCGTCAGACGGGCGGCGCGGAGCGGTGGAAGGCGGGCGCTGGATTCGTAGTGATCACGGCGGAGAACCGCTGCCTACACAACCTTGATGGCTCTGCCAGGCCTGGCCGGTCTCAGCCAAGGCGGGCGCACTCCTTCCAGCTTCAGCCCCTGCCAGGCTCCACCTTCGAAACAAGCGGCGTGGAGTCCCTTACGGCCAGTTCGCCTGGATACACCCTCTCACCCAAGCCCCATTCCGGCCCACCCACGCCGAAGCGCTGGGCCGTTGGCCACGGAACTCAAGTGGTGGTTGCATTGGCCTCCGATGCTGGTTTCGCCGAGCAGATGGCGCTGCGGCGCTTTTCAGGCCCGGAGCAACAACGGGAACTCGGCCGGCACGCCTACGGTGCTGCTGCTCACAACCCGGCTGGACAGCGCGAAGGCAGGCGCTGGCGGTCGACTTCGTAGCTCAACACCCAGATTGGCGGCTCAGGCCTGCAGACCCATAAGTGGCTGGGGGTGCGGCTGAGCGGCAGGCAGCCGTGGATTCGAAGGCTCATACGGTTCCAATTTACGGTGCCAATTACAGTGCCGGACCACTGCTCAGATTCAGCTCGACGGCCTCAGACGCGGAATTACTCGGTCACCGCGTGGCGGCCGGCTTTGTGGGATCCATCTGGTGATCGGCTGATGGAAGCCGGCGAAGACGTGAATCTGGCCTCGACAACGACTCACCGGCCGCAAGGCCAACATCGCCCGATGGATCGGCCACCCAACTTCGAGCTGGTTCGTCACGACGTGACTGAGCCGATTTCGTTGGAGTGGATCGATCTGGCACTGCCTAGTCCGGCTCGCCGGTGCACTACCAGCCACAAATCCGATCAAGACGGCCAAACCAGCTTTCTCGGCACCTACAACATGCTGGGCCTGGCACCGCGGGTCGGCCCGCCCTGTTGATGGCCAGCACAGCGAAGGGTATGGCGATCGAGTGCATCCCCAGCCGGAGAAGCTTCGCTGCAGCGTCAATACCCACGGCAATCCGCGCCTGCTAACGACGAGGGTAAAGCGTCGCCGAAACCTCTGCTTCGACTACCAGCGATGCCGGCACGGAGATCCGCATCGCCGATCTTCAAAACCACGGGCCACGCATGCTGGCCGACGACGGGGGTGGTGAGCAACTTCATCGGTCCAGGCGCTGCGGGGCGAACCTCTTCCCTCTACGGCGAAGGCAGCCAGACCCGCAGCTTTTATGCTTTCGTCGTTGATTCGTCGAAAGGGGTGATTCCGCCTTGATGGAACGGGGAGCACTCCGGTCCGATCAACATCGGGGCAATCCAGGCGAGTTCACGAATTCGCCGGCGGGCGGAAACTGGTGCGCGAGCGGATCGATTCCGTCGCTGGACTTCACCCTGCTTTGCCCTGGCCCCAGGACGACCTTCTCCAGCGCCAGCGGTGATCACCCTGGGCCAGCAGGAGCTCGGGCTGGGAAGCCGACCATTCCTGCGCGCGGGCTTGAGCGCACGATCCGCCGATTTCCGCTGCCGCCTCGCGGCCGAGGCCGGCCCCATGAAGCCGCTCCGGTGGCGCCGGTATGATCCCCCAAAACTGGGCGCAGTGCTGCGGTGCCGGCAGCTGGACCAAGCTGCAGAGGCCTTCGGGGATGGTCGACCTGCTGCCGGAGCAGGACGGCCGATCTCGCAGCAAGGTTGAGGCCGCGGCGAGCCCGCAAGCCATGTTTCCATCGGCTGGCCTCGCCGAGATCGACCCCCTTGCTGGAGGCCACCGAGCTGTCGCCCGCGGCATCGGCACCACCGATGTGCGTGGGCAAGGAGATGTACAGCTTCGAGACGGGCCAGCGGCCACCTGCACGCTGCGGCTGAAGGAACGCCTCGGTGGTGCGCCGCAGCGCTGCAGCACGGACTGCTCAACATTGGGCCCCAGCGCCTTGGTACGACCGGGCCCGAGTTTCGCCTACGGCGCCCCCAGGCGGGTCGCCACGCGCAGTTCCACCAGCTCGTGTCGAACTGCATGGGTTTCGCCGATCCCCGCAGCGACGCGAAGCGATCCGCGATACTCCTGGGGGCGGGCTCGTAGCGAAACATCAGGCGGTCGTACCAAAGGCGGCTGGGGCCCTTGGTTGAGAGTCCGTGCTGCAGCGCTGCGCGCACCACGCGAGGGCCGTTCCTTCAGGCCGCAGCGTGCAGTGTGCGCTGCCCGGTCTTCGAAAGCTGTACCCAGTCCCTTGGCCACCACATCGGGCTGTTTTGGCCGTGCCGCGGGCGAACAGCTCGGGTGGCCTCCAAAGAAGGGTGGTGCGGATCTCGGCAGGGCCAGCCGATGGAACTGGCTGCGGGGCGCGGCCTTCAACTGCTGCCAGATCGCCGTCTGCTCCGCAGCAGGTCGACCATGCCCCGAAGGCTCTGCAGCTTGTCCACGCCCGGCACCCAGCACTTGCCGCCCAGTTTGGAGGGAGCAAAACCGGCGGCACAGCCGGAGTGGCTCAGGGGCGCCTCAGTGCCGCAGCGGCAGCGTGAAATCGGCGATCGTGCGCTCAAGGCCCGCGCGCAGGGGAAATGGTCGTCTCCCAGCCCAGCTCTGCGTGGGCCAGGGTCATCACCGCTGGGCGCTGGAGAGGTCGTCCTGGGGCAAGGGCAGCAGGGTTGAAGTCCAGCGACGGAATCGGAATCCGCTCGGCACCAGCTTCGCCAGCTGGCGAATCGTGAACTCGCCTGGATTGCGTGTTGATCGGACCGGAGTGCTCCCCGCTTCATCAAGCGGATGTCAGCCTTCGACGAGATCATCGACGAAGCAGAAAAGCTGCGAGTTCTGGCTTGCCTTCGCCGTAGAGGGGTAGAGGTTCGCCCCGCAGCGCTGGACGATGAAGTTGCTCACACCCGCCCGTCGTCGGCCAGCATGCGTGGCCGTAGGTGTGAAGTCGGGCGATTGGCGGATCTCCGTGCACCGTGGCAATCCGCTGGTAGTCGAAGCAAGAGGGTTTCGGCGACCGCTTTACCTCGTCGTAAGCAGGGCGCTGTTTATGCCGTGGGGGTATGACGCTGCCGCCGATAGCTCTCCGGTGGGAATGCACCTCCGCGATCGCCATACACTTCGCTGGTGACTGGCCATCAACAGGCGGGCCCGACCCGACGGCCAGGCCCAGCATGTTGTAGGTGGTGCCGAGAAAGCTGGTTTTTGACGTCTGATCGATTGATGCTGGTTAAGTGCACGGCGAGCCGACGGCAGATGCCAGATTCCGATCACCTCCAACGAAATCGGCTCGTTCACGTCGTGGACGAAACCAGCTCGAAGTTGGGTGGCCGATCCAGCGGGCGAATGTTGGGCCTTGCGGCAGGTTGAAGTAGTTTCGAGGCAGATTCACGTCTTCGCCGGTTCCATCACGACAAACCAGATGGAGATCCCCCACAAAGCCGGCGCCACCGGTACGAGATTCCGCTTCTGGAGGCCGTCACGCTGAATCTTGAGCAGTGGTCGGCACTGGTATATGGCACCCGTTAATTGGAACCGTATAGCCTTTGAATCCACGGCTGCCTGGCCGGCTGCAGACGCACCCCCAGCCACTTATGGGTCTGCAGGACTGAAGCCGCCAAACTTGGTGTGTTGACGCACGAAGTCGACGCCAGCGCCGGGCCCTTCGCGCTGTCCCAGGCCGGGTTGGCAGCAGCAGCACCGGTAGGCCTGGCCGGCCCGCAGGTTCCCCGTGTTGCTCCGGCCTGAAGGCCGCAGGCGGCCATCTTGCCTCGGCGAAACCCCAATCGGAAGGGCTCATGCACCACCACTTTGAGTTCTGGACGGCCAGCGCTTCGGCCGGTGGTGTGGGCGATGGCGGCTTGGGTGAGAGGGTTGATCCAGGCGAACTGGCCCGTGAAGGGAATCCACGGCACGCTTTGTTTCGAGGTGGAAGCGCAGGGGTGGAAGCTGGAGGAGTGGCGCCGGCTTGGCTGAGACCGGCCAAGGGCCTGGCAGAGGCCATCAAGTTGTGATGCAGCGGTCTCGCCCGGTGATCACTACGAAATCCAGCGCCCGCCCTCACACCGCCGCGCCGCCCGCTCGGAGGGAGTTCCGAGGGGCTTCTTGCAGTGGGTGGCTGGCTGCGGCCAAGGAGTGCTTGGTGTCGCACCAGGGGCAGCCCACGCGCAACACCGCCAGCCGGAAGAAAAAAGGCGCTGCGGCCGGCATGGGCGCCCTTCCGCCCTGCAGGGAATGGAAAGGTTTCCACACAACGGCAGAAGCCGGGGTCTCACCATCGCTACGGCGGCCATGGCAGTGCCTCAGCTAGAGACCGCGATTCTCGCTCAGCGGCTGGTTGGTCCTGTTTCGCTGACAGGGACTTTTCGCTGGCGTTGCTCTCGCTGGCGTCTCGCTTCGGCAGGAGGAAACGCCGAACTCGGAGGCCGTTGGCGGGCAGGCGGCGCTGGGCGGCTTTTCGAATTCAGACCGAGAACAGTGGTGGGGGCGACCGGCCCCTGGAGAGAATCCGGATGGAACTGGCAGGCTGCTGAAGAACGGCAATGCCCGGTCGAGTTCGATCATTCGACCAAGCGGCACCGGCGAGCCTGCCGCTGATTCCGATGCCGAGTCGAGGAAGAGCTGGCGGTACGGCGGTTATTGAATTTCGTAGCGATGGCGAGGCCGCTCGTAGGACCACTCTCGCCAAGAGGCGCAAGAGCCAGGCTGCCGGGGACAGGCGACAGGGGTAGACGCCAGGCGCATGGTGCCGCCCAGTCGGACCACGTCCTAGCTTGCTCAGGAGCAGGTGGATAACTGGATAGGGGGTCGGCATCAGAGCTCGGGCCGCTGCTGGCGCCCACTTGAGACACTCGTGGCGGGCCAGAGCGAATCACGGCGGCATGCAATCCCATTGCAGGCCCCAGGAAACGGAAACCTGCGCTCGCGCGCCCAGCGGATCGCGTGGATCTTGCCGATCCACGCCACCTGTGGCCCGAAGCCGCCCGGCACACCACCGCGCCATGCCGTGGAGAGGCTTCTGCCCCTTCGATTCGAGCGACTCGGCGGCAATCCAGTGCAGGTAACGAGGGAGCATCCCGATCGAGCAGCGTGACGCGAGCTCGACCACGCGAGGGTAGTGCGTTCGTGAGCTGGAGTACTTGCCACCAACGCCACCTTCACGCCTGGGCCTGGGTTTGCGCAGCTTGCGCACCAGATCTCCCAGTCCGGCCATGTCGCTGTCGCAGGTCTTCGAGGTCGAGCACCATGAGCACCCTCCCGACACAGGCCTTCTTTCTCGAGGGCGATCGGGCGGCCGTAGATGCTGTTTCGGCATCACGGCGGGGGTCACGGCGCGTGGCCGGAACGCCGCAGAAGCCGGGCGATTCTTGGCCTTGAGCTCTCGCTGATCGGCCGGTCACAGCGCGAACCACAGCAGATCGGGTTGGATGCCGAGCGAGCGCAGTTCTTCACCGAGTGTGGGTGAGGCTGGTCCTTGATTCACGGAGGTGCGATGTAAGGCAGCAGGGGACTGCACATAGGGCCAGATCGCGGCGGGCCCATCGCCACGGAATTCACGGATTGCTTTCCAGGGAATGCAAGCGATTCCGATGTCGCCCACCTGTGCGCCAATCTCGGTGATCACACGTTCAAACCCACCTGTCTGGCGCCACCGGGTGGATGCGCTCGGCGAGATCTCGCGGGTGGATGTGGGGATCACCTGACCGTTGCCGCCGTTTAATCACCGCGTGCGTTCCTTGTTGATCCACCGCCTGGTAGATCGAAGCCGTGGTCACCGTGTTTTGAGGCGTGACATGCGGTGTCGGTGAAGCGCTCGTAGTGGCCCAGGTCGAGGCGGTCTCCGCGCCGTCCTGTTGTGACGAACACCTCCGTGCTGGTAGGGCTCTGGTGTGCCCGGATCCACGTTGAGGTTTACGGATCGAGCTTGAGATCGAAACCGCTGTAGCCGGCGCGATTTCAGCAACCGTCCCGGTCGCCGCCACGATGCCTGCCGATGCTCCGACACCACCCGCCGGTACGAACACAAAACTTTGGTCATGAAACCCCAGGGCGACGCCAACTTTAACGACCTCCAACCCAAAGCGCTCCTTCACTCAAGGCTCCCTTCCCCCTCCCCTGCTGCCCACAGCCGAATCACCTGCCTGGCGTAGGCCGATTGTTGCCGCGCAGGCGGGGCCCGTAACGACCGAAGCCAGGGCCAGGTGATTCAAGCCTCGAGCAGGTGACGCAGCAATCCAGGCGGTTTTTGCCGTGGATCTGCAAGCCGCTGGTGTGGCAGGTCGGCGGCGGGTCATCGTGCGGCTCCACCGAGCGCGGAGACCGCTGCGGGCCGTACGGCCACGGCTCGTGGGCGAGGTGCACCAGCTTCCCGTCACCTCTCCATGGCGTGAGCTCCCCTTCGGTCTTACTGATCGAGGAGGGCGGCGAAGTGGGAGCCGCCGAACGGGGGCAGGACAAAAACCAGGGCCGGATAGCGCTCGGCGATCTCATCGAGCGGCCGTCACGATTCAGTGTACTGCTCCATTGGAACATTTTCAGTTCAGGCTGTTGAACCATCGCGACCGGTTGACGTTCCAGTGAAGCCCGATGGTCTTTGCCGTAGAGCACGTTAGCTGTCAGCCAGGAGGCGGCTGAGCTGCGGGCGAATCATGTTCGCCCTCCTCGCTGGACATGCCGATGTCGGTCGGATGGGCGCTGCCTGGCTGGCAAGTGTCGGCCTGGCTGAGAAGTGGGCAGTGCAGTCATGGGTTTTCTGGGTTGCGTTGTTAGAGGGCCTTTTAGTTGCCTACAGGACTGAAATCCCTGAAATTTCCTGGAGTTCTGGGTCAATCCGGCGGTCGCTCCAGGTGCTGGCCACGTTGCAGATCCCTGGAGTGCTGAGGCAGGCCACATCGGCTGGGGCACTGTGGTTGAGCAGGGCAGCGGGCCGCTGGGTTTTTGGAAAGGCGATCGTGTCGCGGATCGACTCCTCACCGGCCAGCAGCATCACCATCGATCGCAGGCCGAGAGCGATGCCGCCGTGGGGCGGAGGACCCAGATCAAGGCGCCTCCAGCAGGAATCCGAAACTGCGTTCGCTTCTTTCCTGGGCAGGCCGATGTCTGCAGCACCTGGCGCTGCAGGGCCGAATCCATGGATGCGCAGGGAGCCCGCCGCCAGCTCCAGGGCCGTTGAGCACCAGGGGTCCGTAGGCTGGGCTCGGCGCTTGGGCAACGGCCGCAGCCCAGCTGGCCGATCATGCAGGGTCAGCGGGTTGGGGGCGCAAAAGGGATGGTGCAGGGCCTCCAGCCGGTTTCCTCGCTGTTTGAAGCCGAACATCGGGAAGTCGACACCAGGAGGAAGTTCCAGGCCTCGTTGCTGGCTCGGCTGAACAGGCCAACTCCCCGGCCAGTACTGAGCCCGGTCAAAGGGCCTGGCACCGTGGCGGTGTACGGGCGCCGACAGCAGCAGAGTGTGCCGGGGCGTTGGCGCGCTGCGCTCCAGGCAAGCTCGGGCCATCTGCGGCCTTGTGAAGCATCTTGATCGCCCGATCGTGTGATTCCGACCAGTTGCCGCCGACATCAAAGGAGGTTCAGGGTCACCCCTCAATGACGCGGTATGAAAGCCCGTGCAGCCGCTCCCGACCGCCTGGGCTTCGTGAACCACATCCCCGCGGGTTTTGATTGCGCACGTTTGCTTGAGTGCCTCATTGCCGCCGGGATGGCGATTGCACTTCACGGGCCCCACGGCCGCCAACGGCCCGGACGAACACCTTGAAGCCGGAACCAAGTGCGTGGCAATGTCGCTCACAATCCACCAGCTTCCGCCGTAAGCGGGTGTCGGGGTGGGTCGGTGCCGTAGCGATCCATGCCTCCTGCCAGTGAGGCTCAGGGAAGGGCAGCCGGCAAGCTCGATTCCTCTCGCTGTCTTCCAGATCGCGGCGATCAGGAGTCGTTGAGGTCAAGATCTCCTCCTGCTCCAGAAAGCTCCCTCATGCAGACTCGGTTGAACTCGGACTGAGCGATCGGCCGCGCAGTCTTTTCGTCGCGGAAGCAGCGCGCCACCTGGTGTAGCGCTCCAGTCCGCCACCAATCAGCAGCTGCATTGAACAGTTGGGCGTTGGACTGGGCAGGGCGGAACCACTCGCCCGCCGCCACGGCCCCGGCTGACGGTTACAGGTAATCGCGGGCGCCCTCGGGGTGGAGCGGGTGAGCGATCGGAGTATCACCTCATGAAGCCTTCGCCCTTCCAGGAAAGGTCGGGCGGCCCGGGATCGTGCTGTGCGCCAGCGCAGGTGCGGCCATGCGCTCGCGGCGCAGGTCGAAGATAGCGATTGCGCAGCCGCAGTTCCTCCGCACGTTCCGTCCGTCTGAACGGAACGGCGAAGGGCAGCGTGTTTTTAGATGGCATTGAGAAACGTGATGGGCTGGGCGAATACCCTGCCACCGCACGGTGCCAGCCGTTCGATGAGCGACTCTTCTGGCCAAGGCTGCACCCGTCCACCACCTGCAAGCACCGTTTCATTGCGCAGGTTGCCTGTGCGAGCTCAGGGACTCACCGTGATCTGGGATGGTCCACTGCGATCACGCAGATCCAGAAAGATCAGGCCGCCTGGTCGCGGCGCCGGTCAACCAGCGCGAGCTGAACGGTCTGAATCGACGGGCATCACGACGCAGATCGCCGCATCCCGTGACTGCGCATCGGGGAAGAGGAGAGGGATCTTGCGAGTTTCCATGGCAGCAGCCCCAAGGCGGGTCCCCTACGGCCGCGATAAAAGGCGCTTCACACAAGACGCCGGTTGGGCTGGCCGCGAATCTCCACCTGCCAGTTCGGTGCCGAAGCTTGGCCCCCTCGGGCTGGCACGCTGGCCAGGCGATTGGCTCGGCCAGCGTCGGTGACAGGTACCGCTGGTGAATCTCGCCACCACGTCCACAGGAGCAACGGCATAGCCATGGGCGGGCGATCGCCCGGCCCTTGAGCTGAGCCCACCAGCGCGCTCACCCTTCGGCTGTCTGGGCTCCAGGGGGCCCCCCCGGCCCACCCGGGGGCCGGGTGGGGAAAATTCAAAGGGGGGGGGGGGGGGGCGGACATCTCCAGTGTGAAACCAGCCAGCCAAGCGAGCTTTCAGGGGGGTGGTAGGATGGCGTCCAGATTCCTGGCCGTAGAGTGTCATGGCGGGCCTCCAGAGGTCAGGTTGTCGCAGGCGCCAAGGCGCAGGGGGCAACGGCCGATTGCTTCAGCAGTTGAATTGCCAGAGGGCCTGCCGCGAGCGCTCCAGCAGCAGTTCGAAGCCGTCCTCGCACGTGAGCGGTGCGGGGCACGACACGGCCTTGCCCCCGCCGCCGCGCGTGGCGCTGCCGGCGAGCCGCAGGCTTGCGGTGCCCGAAGCGGGGCAGCCTGCGAGCTTTCGCCCACAAGGCCTCAGCAGGGCCGCCGAGCCTCGGGCGCCCTGACAGGGCGAAGCAGAACCCTTGCCCCCTTGCGATCGACGGATCTGCACTTCTCTGTTCCAGCTGAGACGCGCAGCCAGCTGATGTCGCTTTTGCGGCGCAGGCGGCATTGAATCACCACCAAGCAGGGTGTCGACGGGGCTGCGGGGTCCATCAGGCCGGCCTGGTCGTAGGGGATTGATTTTTTTTTAGGGGGTTCTCGCGGTGCGCCCGCCTCGTTGAGCAAGCACGATGTAGAGCGCTTCGCCAGGAGGCCGATCGATCGAGGTCGGGGGGTACGGAGCCGTTGCAGGGCGCTTCTTCACCCATCGCCTTGGAGGGTGAGCACCCCATGTGGAGAATGTCGCAAGACGCGCGCAGCGCTCCGCGCACGGCCCGATGTTTCTTCGGACCAGGCCCCTTGTATTGCCACTGCCATCGCACAGCCTCCAAAACGGCACCATCGCCCCCCGGCGCGCCTGCAGAGTTCGGGCCAGGGGGTGCAGTTGAAGCGGATTCGGCGGCAGCGCCAACGATCACTGGCCCATGGCTGATGGTTGCCGAAACGTTGTCTCGATCCTATGGAGTGGCGTTTTCAAACCCGAAGACTCCGGGAGAGTCGGTTCTACGCCTATTTGCAGGCCATTGGAAATCAGTACCCTTATGGACTTGGATTAAGTCGATCATGGGCCAGCGGCCCAACTGTCGCATTTGTCGTCACTGCATCGGCTCCTTTGCGGTGGTGAGCTGGCTGGTGTCAGTTGCGACGGCTGGCGATCCCATTCGGAATTGAGTGGGGACCTCTGGTGTCACCACTGGACGGGCGCGCCTCGGCGCCGTCCGTCGAGCCCCGTTTCTGGCTCAGCCAATCAGCTTCAGCCCTATGGCCATCGCCAGCTTTCCCTGCGTTGGATGGCTGGGAGCCTGTCTCACAGGAGCTGTCTCTGTTTAGTTAATGCATGAAAAACGCGATTGACTGAACTAGGAATCAGCACTGCTTAGCGGCTTCAAGTGACAAGGCGACATGGCCGCTGGATGATTCCCGCTCTGGCCCTTGTTTTTGCCATGCAGCCCTCCCAAACCCTTAAGGAGGTAGTGGTTGGTCACACTTCCCCGGGAGGCGCTTGAACTGATGCCTGTCAGGTGGATGGTTTGATTGAAACGTTCACCCTTGCCCGACAG
>Ga0163217_1085646_pt1 | contig 14402 bp, 10 predicted proteins | sample SynspAceP_FD_185933 | JGI IMG/M metagenome (GOLD analysis project Ga0163217, IMG submission 185933) | Saline lake microbial communities from Ace Lake in Antarctica - Synechococcus sp. Ace-P (PacBio error correction) | ecosystem: Environmental > Aquatic > Non-marine Saline and Alkaline > Saline ... | reverse complement strand
GCGGGCCGAGGCCGACCAAAGCGAAGCCGCTGGCGCGAGCAGCATGGAGGCAAGCCGGACGCGAAGGGACCCGCGGGCGCGCGCCGGGTGCAGCGGGGGGCAGGCTCGAGTGCGGGGCAAGCGGGGGGGGCGCGCGCAAACCCGGGGATCGCGCCGAGACGAACGGACGCGCGGCCGAAAAGCGAGGAGCGGCCCAAGAGCGACGCGGGCGCGCACGCGCCCAAGAGGCCCCCACCAGAGGAGAGCCAGCGAAAGAGGGCGACAGAAAAAAACCGCAGCGCGCCGTCGGCGAACCGGATACCGAACTCGCGGAGGGCAGGGACGCCAGCAGAAGGGCAAGGGCGCCAGCGGCCGGCAGGCGTGGCGCGCGCTCGGGGCGAGGCCGGGAGCGGCCCGGAGCGGAGCGGGGCGGCGGCGGGAGCGAGCGCGGCGCACACCGCCGGGCGGCGGGCCACAGGGACGCGCGAAGGGCCCCCGACCGGTCGGCGGCCTGCGAGCCGCGCGCAACGCAGGCAGCGTGGGGCGCGGGTCGTCAGCGGGGAGGGCGGGAGGACGACGCGAACAAGCGGGGCGGACCGGGGCGCCGGAATAGCTGGCCAAAAGCGCCGCGAGGGGGCGGAGGCGGTCGCAGGCGACGCCGGGGGCGCCGCAGCCAAGCGTGGGGTGCTCCCAGCGCAGCGGAACAACCCCGCGCAGGGAGGAGGGAGCGCGGAGATGCGCCAGCGAGCCCGACAAGGGCGCGGAAGGCGGCGGGAGCAACACCATGAGCAGGGACCGCAGAAAGCCGCGCGACCGCGGCGACCGGGAAGCCGCAAACCGCGGCAGAGCGACAAAGGCGCAGGGCGAGAGGGCGACAAAGACAAGGGGGTGCGAGGCGCGCAGCCGAGAGTGGGGGAAGACGACAGAGCAGCGCGCGCAGGGCGGGCGAGGCGGTGGCCGGCAAGCACTCGGCAAGCACGCCGGGGTGTAGAGCGAGCGCGCGAAGCCCGAGGCCGCATCCGAGCGAGCGACGCCGCGGCGGGCGAGGGCGTGGATGCGCGGGCACCCGCTCACGGATGCCCGGAGACAAGCGGGGAGCCATGGCGAGGCCATCCAGAGCGCGAGCGGCTGGGCCCAGCGACGAGCGGGTGGCGGGCAGCTGGCAGGATTCAGACTGGGGCACGCGGTGGGGCAGGAGGGGCAACAACGGCGGGGTCGGAGCGCCCGACAAAGGGCGGCGGGGGGTAGCCGAGCGAGGCGCGCCAAGGCGCTGGCGGCCGTCCGATGCCGGCAAGCTGGTCGCAACGCACGGACTCAAGGCAAGCCGGGCAGTAGGGGGCCGACCGGCGACCGCGAGAAGGCAGGCCGGGAGCGTGGGACGCGACGACGAGCCGGCGCCGCGATGAGAGTGGGCGGGGACCCGGCGCAGACCGCGGAGAAGGCAAGGCGGAGGGTGGCACCGGGAGACCGGGCCAACACCGCAACAGGGCAGAAGGCGCGCTAGGGGGCCGCTGCCCGCCAACGCCCTTGAAGGCGAGCCGCGCAAAAACACCAGAAAGCCGCCGCGTGTGCGGCAGACCCACCGAGCAGGGGTGCCGAGCCACAGGCACCGGTGACGAGCGTTCGCGGCAGGGCGGCCAAGCAAACGGGGCGCTTGCACACGACCGGCAGCGGCCATGCGCGCGGGGACAGACGGATGCGCCGGGGAAGAGGAAAAGGGTGCACGGCACCAAAGGCGACCGAGCCGGCGCCACGGGGCGGGCGCGAGGGCGCAAGCTCGCAGGGAGGCCAGCAGACGCCACGGAGGAGCAGTCAAAACCGCACGAGGACGCACGGGCTAGGTGCCAGCGGGAGGCTAACGCGGGGCAAAGACCGCGCCAAGCGCCGGGCGCCAGCGCGAGGGACTGCGCGGGGCAGCGCGCGCGGCCGCCCCGCCGTGGGGGGAGAGAGAGACAAAAGGCGCAGCCCCGCGAGGGCGCACGCAGCGCGAGAGGCGGCAAACGCGGAAGCAAGCTGAGCACAGAGCAAAGGCGGCAGCGCGGTGAGCGCAGCCCGCCCCGAGGCGCCGCCCACGCCGCAAGCGTGGGCAACGTCGCGCAAAGCCCCCGGGGGGCAGGGACGTCCGCACGTGGGGGACCGTTGCACAAGGGAGACGCGCCAAGCCGCATACGTCGGATGCCAAGAGCAGCGCAATCGGCAGATCCCCGGGCGGGGAAGACGAAACGGTCGGCCGGGGGCCGCACGGCGCGGAAAGAAGTGCGTGCACGCACGGGGCAGGCGCAACACCGGAGCGCGGCGTCGGGCCGCAGACGCCGAGAGGCTGGTGGCGTGGGGGAAGGCGCGCAGCAGCGGCGTGCGGCAAGCACCAGAGAAGGCCGCAGGACCGGGGGAGGGGGGCAGGCCGAAAGGGCAAAAAAACAGAGCGCAAGCAACCCGGGAAGACAAAGCGGCCCGCGCCGGGCGGCACCGACACAGAAGGCAAAGCCGCGACGGAGAGCGGAGGCGGCCAAAGCATCCCCGGCCAGCATGGAAACGCGGCAGCGGCCAAAAGAGTGGACAAGGCGGCGGGAGCACGCGCGGAGCTACCCGGCCGCCGAAGTCGCGCGAGGGAAGGCAGGGGGACCGAACCAGACGCAGCGCGAACCCCGCAGCACGGTGGCGGGCGCGCCACCAGCCGAAAGGGCCCCCACAAGGACCGCAAGCGGCAAAAGGGAGGGCAGAGGCCACAAACGCAGCCGTCGCGGGCCAAAGACGCTGCGCGCAGGGATGGCGCGACAAGAGGCGTCACCCGCAGTGGCTTCAGGCCAGCCGTGCGAAGGTGCCAGCGCAGCACGGCAAGCGCCCGCCGAGCGGCAGTCAGCGCGAGCGGCCGCGGCGGGAAGGCGCGCTCGAGCAGGACAACGGCGGGCGGACCGAGGGCTGGCAGGCCCCAAGCGCCGCGACCACCGCACTGCCGAGCTGCCGGGCAGGGCGGCCACCAGCGCGCGGCGCGCGCGACCAACTGGGCAGGTGGCGCCCCAGGCGCGACAGGCGCCCGGTGGGAGAGATAAGCCGAGGGGGCGGAATAGCCCGTCGAAAAAGCAGGTCAGCGCGGGTGCTGGCGCGGGCCCGCCTTCAGGGGGAGCCAGCCAGCACGGCGCGCCGGGCGGGCGCGAGGCGATCAGCGCAGACCGCACACCCGCGCCGGGGGGGGCAAAGCGCGAGCGTGCAGGCACCACCGACGGCAGGCAACAGCCCAGCACACACAAACGGCGGCCCCCGAGCCGCAAGCCGACCACGACACGCGCGCGAAGCGCAGGCGACAAGGGCCGAAACAGGCGGGGCGACCGCCGCAGCCCCCGCACCGCCCGACGAACCGCCCAAACCGCTGCCAGGAGGACCGCCGGGCGCGCAGGCCAGCCGAAGGGCGGGCAACAGCCGCGCCAAGGGCAACCGCCCGGAGGGGCCGCGCCAGATAGAGCAAACGCCCGCCCCCCGCAACGCGCAGAGCCGCAGCAACGCCGCGACCAGACGCCGCGCGCACAAGCAGGAAACGGACGCAATGGACCGCAATGACCTGCGAGTCAGCGCGCCAGGAACTCCGCCGAGCGGCGGGAGCAAGGGCGCGAAAGCGGAGAGCGCGGTGCGGCGAACTTCAGGCGGGGAGACGCCAGGGGGCAAGCGTGCGCGTGGCGCGCGCGGCGAGCTGGGAAAGCGAAGCGCGGCGGCACGAGGCACGTCGAGCTCGCGCGGATACACGGTGCACGCACACACCCCACCGAGGAACGAAAGTCGGCCGGACCACCCCGGCAAACAGGCGCGCGCCACCGGGTGCAATCGCGGCGGCGGCTCAAGGAGGCGCAGCGCCACGGATCCCGGGGGAACGCCCGCCACAGCGGGCCACAGCGACCGCCCCCCCGTGGGCCGAGAGAGAGGCGCGCAGAAGCGCGGGCGCGTCCGCGACACGGCAAAAAGGCGGCGGCCAAAAGGCGGCCCGGGGGACGCCGGAGGGGCGAGGGACGAAACAGGCGGGCGAGGCCCGCCAAGGCGCATTCCAGCCCGAGCCGCTCAGCCGACAGGAGTACCGCGCCCGCCGACAAGCGGGGTTGCCCCCGAGCAAAGCGAAAGGCCGAGGGATCCGTGCCGGCGAAAGCAAACCCGGTGAGCCCACAGAAACGCGCGCGCCAGCAGCACCAGATCTGGAGTAGCAACGGTAGGGCGCGGGACCCCCAAAAACGCCAGGCACGCGGGCAAACGGCCGAGGGGGCGAGAAGCGACACGGCGAGTCCCGAAAGGCGCGGCCTGGGCGCGCCCGGCAGGGCAGCGCGGAGCGCCGCCAGCACGGCGGGAAAGCGCAACGCCGCGCAGCAGAAGCAGCCCGGCGCACGCCAAGCCGGCGCGGCAGACGGCGGGCTCGGCAACAACCGGTCCAGCGCGACCGACCCGCCCACAGCACTTCCGAGATAAGAGGGCAGTGCGAGGGCGACGCGCACCCAGCCAGAAACCGACGCGAGGCACGAGAGGGGGGAGTCAGGGGCGACAACGACAAGCAGGGGCGCCAGCAGCCCAAAGCCGCGCGCGCGAACGGAGGGGGGGAGCGCGGCCCCAACTGAACGGAAAGCAGCGTGGGACAAGCCTCGACCAAAGCCAAAGGCGGGGGGGAGGCACGGCAGGCGAGGCGGGAAACCCGACAAAGGTGGGCGCCACGTAAGCGCCCCGGCGCCTCGGCCGCAAGCGCGGTCGGCAAAGGCGAAAATCGCGAAGCGCGCAGCCGGGCGCGAGTCACGCTGGCCAGCACCGGGCGCAAGCGCCGCCCGCGCGTGCGGTCGGCAAGCCAAGGCCCGACATCGCGCGCCGGCGTGCAGTGACCCGGTGGCGCCTGTCTAGACTTGGCGGGATAGAACGGCCGGCGCCTCGCAAAAAACCGGGGCGAGCCGAGAGTCGTTAGATGCAACAAGCGCGAAAAGGGCGGCAAGGCAGCCCACCATGCCCGAGCCCAACTGCCCCCCAGCGGCCGCGCGCGCGCCAGGGCGGCCAGTGAACCAGGCCCAGCAGCGATGGGCCGCGGGCGGGCACGACACAAGTCAGGCCGCCGGGCGAGTCAGGCGCACGGCCACGCCCGATGGCAGCCGGTGAGACGCGGGAGAGAAGGAGGGAGACGAGAGGGAGCGGGCGCGGCCAAGGTTCAGACCCGTGCGAAGACAGCACGCCCCAGGGGCACAACTGTCGCTAGGAAGGGGGGCAGGCCGGGCAAGGGGAAGGAGGAGCGCGGGGATGAACACCAGCGGGAAGAAGAAGGTCGGGCCAGAGTGCGACGAGGTCGAGAGATGCCGCAAGCAACCAAGGCAGGGCGCACACTGGCAACAGGAGGCGCCACATTGGAGCGCCCTCGGAGCGCCGGGACCAGCGGGCGCGTCGGTTCCAAACGCGCGCGCAAGGGCGGAAAAGCGGGCAGGAGGAAGATTGGGCGAAGCAGCCCCAGCGCCGGGGAGACCCAAGGAAACGCAAGGGACGGTGAGGAAAACCAAGGGTCGCGGAACAGCACAATCGCGCGCGTTGCCGCCGCGCCGGGGGGGTGAGAGAAGGTGGCGGCCGCGACCTGGGTGCTCGCAACCAGGGCACGGCGTGAATGCGGCTACACGGCAGGGCGGCCTCGAACATCGTCAGCCGGAACCGGCGTGCCGCAACGGGCCGCGCGAGGAAGACGCCGCCGCAGGACGCGCCCCGAGGCGCGCAGCAGGGAGCAGGAGGGTGCCGCTGGCCGCCGGCCGGGGGAGTGGCGGCAGCGAGAACCGCGCCCGAGCTGGAACGACCGCGCCCGCGGTGGCACCAAGACGAGAATCGGAAGACCGTGCCCCAAGCAGACCACCGCAGAGGCGAGGCGTGACAACTGGGCGGAGGGCGCAGGGCGACCTGGGCCGCCGCCCGATCACGACGGCGACAGCAGGCTGATTCAAGCAGGCACACGCATGACATCGGCGGGCGGTGAAAGGAGCCGTGAGCCCAAAGGCCGTGAGGGGGGGCCAGAACGCGCGACAAGCCGCGCAGGGGCCGGAGCAGGCCGCAAGGCGCCCGCGGCGGAAGCGGGGGGGCAGGGGGCGATGCCGGCCAAGGGCGGCGAGGACAGGGCCGCCCAGGCGCGCGGGACCGAGCGACCCGATGCAGCGGAGCGACCAAGGGTGCCGAAGGCGGGCCGGCGAGAGCACCGTGCAATGCCAAGGAGAGAGGCCGCCAAACGGGCAGGAACGCAGGCGCGCAGATTCGGCGGCGGAGGGGCACGGACCGCACACGCCGGCGCGAGGTGGGCGCAAGGGCGCCAGCGTGGAGCGAGACCGATGCAGCCGCGCAAGAGAGCGACCGGGACGAAGCGCGGGGCGAGGACGCCGGGCGACGACGCGACCACCGGGGCGTGACACCGGACCGCGCAGCCCGCCGGCAAGACCAGACTGGGCTTGGCGAGGGAAAGTGGCCAAGTGCGTCCGGCCAGTGCGGAAGACGCGACCAACACGGCCAGTACGCCGCGCGCGCGGCTGGGGCGCGGCGCGCAGATGCGTCGGGGCGGAACCATGACACAAGCGCGGGAAACACGCGGCGCGATCGGGGCGTGCAAGAAGGACCTCGAATGACAGAGAGGCGAGGAAGAAGGGGCGGCCGCGGCGCGCGGACGGGGGACAGACAGGAAGCGGCCCGCGCAGGCTGGGCGAAGGTGCGACCGGCCGGAGCGAGGAGGCCGCGAGGCCTGCCGCGGCACCGGCGGCGTGGAGAGACCGGAGCCAAGCCGGGGCAGAGCAAAGGCCGGCGCAGTTGCGGAGCACGGGCGGCGGCGCGCCCCAGACGGAAGGGAAAAAGCATGGCACGGGCGGGGGGGCGCGCGCCAGAAGTGCGGATACTCCAAAACGGAGGGGCGCAGAGCGCGCGCGTTGCGGGAGCAACAGGGAGCGGAGGCCGCCGGCAACGGGAGCAAGCGCGTTCGAGGGAGCCGAAGGCAGCCACGATGGCGGCAGGGCGCGGAGCCGCTGGAAGACGCGGCGCGGGGCAGGGTAGTCCAGCGGCAAGCGGACAGCCGTGGGCGACAGCGACGATTCACCAGGCCAAAAAGGGGCCGAGAGCGGGCAACGCCCGGGGCCAGGTGCGGAGCGACCGCGAGTCAGGCGCGCCAGAGCGTAACGGCAAAGGGCGCGGGCGTAGCGGCGGGTGGCCCAAAGCTGGGCCGATGCCGCGACCAAAGCAGCCGCTGTGGCGCGGAGCATCAGCGGCAGTCAAGCCGCGACGCCTGAAACCCGGCGTGGCGCGCGCTCCTGGGCTAGCGGGGCGGTGGTGCCGGCGCCGAGCGTCTCCCATCCAAGGTGGCACTAATGATTGGCGCTGGTGGCGGCACCTCGGGTAGGTCGCGCTCCGTAGTAGTATCGGAGACGCGGGGATCCTGCCGCGGCGACAGTGCGCGAGCAGGACGACAGTGTGCTACCTAAGAGCGACGCGGCCGCATCGCCGCACAGAGGTCCCCCAGAGGAGGAGCCAGCGAAATTGAGGCGACAGAAACCCAGCTGCGCGCTGCGAGACCAGACGCAAGCGCGGCGGAGTTGCGAGGGACGCGATGCGAAGAAGGGCAAGGGCGCCAGGCGTCCGGGCAGCTGGGCGCGCGCTCGGGGCGAGCCGGGAGCGGCCCGGAGCAGGCGGGCGGCGCGTGTGGAACTGATCTCGGCGCAGACGCGGGCGGGGGCCCACAGTGGACCGGCGGGAAGGCCCCGACCGGCGGCTGGCCGGCGAGCCGCGCCGGGGCACGCAGGGCAGGCGGGGGGCGCGTCGCGAGGCGGGGAGGGAGAGGACGAACGGCGACAAGGCCGGGGCGGACCGGGTCGCCCGAAGCTGGAAGCGCGCTGATGGGCGGGGAGGAGGGCGCCCCAGGCGGACGCCGTGGGGGGCGGGGCGGTGCAGCCAAAGTCGGGGGGGCCCGGACGAGAGCAGCGGGAACAACCCCGGCCGGAGGGAGGAGCCGCGGGAGGAGCGCAGTCGACCCACCCACGCGCGCGGAGTAGGCGGCGGGACAACACGCAGCGGAAGCAGGGTACCGCGCACGAAAGCCTCAGCAACCCGGCGTGGGAGCCGACCGGATCATGCCCCCCGGGGTCCCGGGCCCAAAAAAAACCCCCCCGGGTGCGGGGGGGGGGGGGGGGCAAGAGGACAAAGGCCGCAGGGCGAGAGGGGCACAAAAGACAAGGTGGGCGCGAGGCGCAGCTCGAAGATGGGGGTGAAGTATCGGATACAGGAGCAGCGCGCAGGGCGGGGGCGAGGCGCGGTGGGCCGCAACACTCGTTCCAAGCACCGCGCGGGCAGTGATCGAGCTGCCCGCCGAGCCCGACGCCGGCAGCCGAGGCGACGCATATCGAGATCACAGACATAACATTGGCAGCGCTCGTCGCACCGGCGACCGGGCATCTGCTGCCCGGAGCGGTAGCACCAAACGACGGGCGGACCATCGGGCGAGGCCATCCAGTAGCTCGCGAGCGGGCGAGCCCAGTCGACTCTCGAGGCTGGGGGCCGGGCAGCGGCAAAGAGCAAGGCACGCGGGGGCAGGGAGGGGCAACGCGGGTTCGGAGCGCCCCGACAAAGGGCGGCGGGGGAGCAGTGCGGCAGTTGCGCCAAGCGCTGCGCAGCGTCGAATGACCGCGAAGGGGCGACAACGCAGCCGACGCAAGCAAGCCCGGCGTCAAGGAGTGGGGGTCCGAACCTGGCTACCGCAGGGAATTCCAGGCCGGGGAGGCTGTGACGCCACGACGAGCCCGCGCCGCGAGACAGGGTTCGGAGACCCCGCCTAGGGACAGCGGTGGAGGCCAAGGGGGCAAGGGCGCGGAGTGGGGGGGGCACACTGAAAAGACCGGCCCAAACCGCAAACAAGGGCAGAGGGCGCCGCGAGGGTGCGCTGCCCGCACGCCCGCGGAAGGCGTAGCCGTGGCCAAAGACACATGAAATCCGTCGCGCGGCGGCGGGCCAGACGCAGCGACAGTGTGGGCGCGAGCCAGCAGGGCCGGACGAGCTTGCCGCGCAGCGGCCCAAGGCAAACCGGGGCGCGGCACACGACCGGGGCAGCGCGAGGCGCCGCGGGGGAAGCAGACGGGTAGCGCCCGGCGGGGAAGAAGAACGGGCACGGTCCACAAAGGGCGACCTAGCCGGCGCCACGGGGCGGGCGCGAGTGGGCCCAGCTGGCAGCAGGCGAGGCACGCAAGCGCCACGGAGGAATGCCATAACCGCGCAGATGGATCGCCACGGCGAGTGCGCAGCGGAACGAACCGGCGGGGCACAGACCGCGCATGAGCTGCCCGGGCGCCAGCGCGAGGGATCGGCTGCAGTGCAGCCGCGCGTGGCCGCCGCCGCCGGTGGGTGGCGAGAGAGAGGACAAAAGCCAGGCCCCGCGAGCGGGCGCACGCAAGCGCTGGAGAGGCGAAACGCGTGAGAATCCAGCGAGCAAGAGCAAAGGGCGGCAGCGGCGGGTGGAGCCAGCCGGAGCGCAGGCGGGCCGCCACTCGCAGCGGGGCCAACGCGCTGACCAAAGCCCCGGCGGCAGGAGACGCCAGGTGGGACGGCGCACAAGGGATACGCGGTCCCAAAAGCGGCGAGACCGCGGATCCAAGCGCAGCGCAAGCGCAGAGTGCCCGCCGGAAGCGAAACGGGGGCCGGGCCGCACGCGCGAGAAGAGCGTGCCACGCTACGCGGCAGCGCGCAACAACCGAGCGCGGCTGGCGGCCCGCAGAGGCGCGAGAGTGCGGGTGGGTCGGAGGCTCCAGGCAGCGGCGCGGGCAGAGCACACAATGAAGCGCCAGGCGGACCGTGGGGAGGGGCGGCAAGGGAAGGGGAAAAAACAAGCCGCACAAGAACCCGTGATAGACCAAAGCCCGGCGCGGTCACGCACACCAAAGCAGCGCGCGACCGGAAGTCGTAGGCGCCAAAGCAGGCCCCGGCCAGGGCAGTAAGCGCGGGAGCAGGGCTGGCCCAAAAAGAACGGACATAGGCGTGGCGCGTGAGGCAGCGCGGCGATGCGACCCTGGTGCGACCGGAGTTCGCGCGAGCGACAGCGCGGCGAAACAGGACGCATCGCTAAACCCGCACCAACGGCCGGCTCCGCCGACATCCGAAGGGCCCCATCAAAGACCAAGCGCAAAGCGGAGCGTGCAGAGCCAGCCAAACGCAGCGGTCGCTGGGCCAAAGAACCGCGCGCGCTAGCGAGGGCCGTCACAAGATGCTCACCCGAGTGGCCAGGGCACTTCGCGGCGAGGGGCCAGCGCAGCGACGCAATCGCCCCGCCCGATGGCGTGCGAAGCAGCTCTCGGAGCGCGGCCGCCGGCGGCGAGTTCCGCGCAGCGAGCAGGACAACGCCGGGTGGGACGAGCGCTGGGCAGCCCAAGCGCTGCGACCACCGCACGCTGCAGTGCGCCTGGGCAGGCGGCCACCATCGCGGCGGCGCGCGCGGACCCAACGGGCAGGGGCGCCCCCACTCGGACCATGCGGCCTGGGGTGAGAGAGAGCCGAGGGGGGCGGAAAGAGCCCGGCGAAAAGCAGGGCAGCGCGCGGCGGCGCGGGTCCGGCCGCAGCGGAGCCAGCCACACGGTCCGCGCCGGTCAGACGCGGGCGCGAGGGGCAACCGCGAGACCGCAAGCCCGCGCGAGGGGGGGCAAACGCGACGAGCGCAGGGCACCCCCGACGTGGCATGCAACCAACCCAGCACACAACAACGGCGGCCCGCCCGGAAGGCCCGCAAGCCCGACCACTCGACAGCGCGCGCGGAAAGCGCATGGCGATCAAGGGCCGATAACAGGCGGCGATACGCTTCCGTCAGCCCCGCCTACCGCCCGACGATAACGCGCCAAACCGCCGCCAGTGATATCGGCGCGCAGCCAGCCGAAGGCGGGGCAATCAGCCGCGGCCCAAGGGGCCAAACCGCCCGGAGGGCCTGCGCGAGAGAGAGTCAAATCGCCCGCCGCCCCGCAGACGCTCAGAGCCGCACGCCAATCGCCGCGACCAGACGCCGCGGCACAGCAGTGAACGAACCGCAAGGGCCGCCAGACCGGCGAGCAGTGCGCGCATGGAACGTCCGCCGAGCGGGCCCCCCACCGGAGCAAGGGCTCGAAAACGGAGAGCGCGGGGCGCGCGAAACGCAGGGCGCGGATACGCCAGCTTGGCAAGCCGGGCGCGGGGCGCGCCGCGCGAGCAGGTGGAAAGCTAAGCCTGCGGGCAGCGAGTGCACGGGCGATCGCGGCGCGAGACACGGGGCAGCGCGAAACACCCCACCGAGGAACGAATTCGGTACGGAACCACCCGCGCAACAGCGGCGCGCGCCAGCCGCGGCAAGTTGCGCGGTCCGACGGGCGCAAGGAGGCGCAGCGCCAGCGGAGCGCCTGGGAGCCGCCGCTGCCCACAGCTGGCCAACACGCCAATGTCCGCCCGCTGCCCCTGCCGAGAGAGAGGCGCGCAGGGAGTCGCCGGGCGCCTTCCAGGCCGACACGGGCATAAAGGCGGCTGGCAAAGCGCGCCCCCTGGGTGACGCCAGGGGCGCGATGAGCCGAAACAGGCGGCGTAGGCCTCGCATAGCGATCCAGCGCCCCCGAGCCCCGCATCCACGAGGAGACCGCGCCGCACAAGCGGGGCGGCCCGGCCGGAGCAATTCGGAGGCCGTAGGGATTACAGCCGGCGGAAACCATTGAGACCCCTCGGCGGAGTGCCCGAAAACGCGCGCGCCAGCGAGCACCATAAGCGGAGTAGCCGAATGAGGCGCCGGCAGACCCACAAACGCCCAGTGTGCCGAGAGGGCAGAAGCCCGCGGACACCGTGGTGAGCCCGAAAAGCGCGGCCGGGGCGCGCCGCAGGGCGCGCGGAGCGCTCCAGACGCCGGGGAAAGCGGGCATAAAGGCGCGCGGCAGCATAGAGCAAGCCCGCGCGCACCGCGCGGCCAAGCCGGGCGCGGCCACGCGCGTCGCGTCAACAAACCGGCCACGCGCCGACGCGACCCGCCCCAAGCACGCACGAAGGAGAGAGCCGCAGCAGGGGCCGCTACGCTTGCTCACCGCATCGATAAGCGACGCGGTGGACGTGCACGAGAGGGGGGAGCAAGGGAGCTGGACAACGACAGCAGGGGCGCCAGCATCCAAAGCCAGCCGCGCGTAGTACGGAAGTGTGGAAGCGCCTGTCCGCCACCCACGGAACGGAAAGCAGCTGGACCAAGTTCCGCGACCTAAAGCCAAGGCGGCGGGAGGCACGGCAGTGGCAGACGGGGGAACCGACAAGCGGGGCGCCCACCGGAAGTCGCCCCGGCCCCGCCGCAAGCGCTGCGTCCAAGGTGCGAAAGAGCGCGGAAGGCCTCGCAGCCGGGCGCGAGCACGCTTGGCCAGCACCGGCGCCAAGCGCCGCCCGCGCCGGGTGCGGCCGTGCAGCCAGCCCACGAGCGGCGCGCCGGCGTGCGGAAAAAACCCGGTGCGGCCGCGATACGTGGCGTAAGAGACCCCGCCGGTCGGCAAAAACCTGTCGAGCCCAATTGCGGAGAGCGCACGCCGAAGGCGGCAAGCGCAGCCGCACCATGGCCGGAGCGCAACGTGCCCCCCAGGGCCGCCGCGGCGCCAGCGGCCAGAATCCTGCAGGCATGCCAGGCAGCGGAAGTTGCGGGCTGGGCACGACACAAGCAGCCGCGGGCTGAGCTCAGGCGCAGTGCACCGCCCCCGAGGACAGCCAATCTCTCGCAGGAACGTCGTCTCTTATGAATACATATGGTACGACGAGTTATATATGACTATCATCCTGAACGTATAAAAACAAGTCACGATATCACCAAATCACACACTGTCTACTGTAGACCTCTACATTATACCCTTACAAACCTCTCAAACACTCAGGGGCAGTGCCGTGAGGGCGCTAACGACGCGAAGAGTGATGCGGCGTGAGAACATCCAGACGGGAAAAACACACCACCTCAATTTTCACTAACTCATTACACCGTAATTATCATAAGTCATGATACTTACGGGGCAGTCCATAATCAAAATATCAGCTGAATCTTATTCTCCGGCTACACACTGCCATCGTACACACATAACGATATCCCTATTCACTCACTTACATCTCTCCATCCGCCGCGCTGGCCAACGTGCGGAGAAAGCCGCAGGGTTGAAGAGGGCGAAGGCAAACCCCAGTGCGCCGGGGAGACCGCAAAATGTAACCACAAGGGACGTGAGAAAACCAAGGTCGCGGAACAGCACAAAGCGCTCTCGTCCGCCGTCCTGCGTGGGGGGGGGAGAGAGAGGGCGGGTCCGCGACTGGCCGCAACAGTCCAACTGGCGTAAGTGCGGGACACGGCGATGGGCTGCCGGCGACAACGCAGCCTGACCGCTGATCGCACCGGCCGCGCAGGGGAAGACGCCGCCTTAGGACGCGCCGGCGAGGCGCGCCAGCAGGGGGACAGCAGGGCGCGGCCCCCCGGCCGGGGAGGCGGCAGCCAGAACGCGGGCCCGAGCGGGAACGACGGCGGCGCTCCCGCGGGCAAGAAAGACGTCCCCAAGCAGGACCACGTCAGAGGCGAGGGCGGACCAACGGGGCGGGAGGGGCGCAGGCGCGACCGTGGCCCGCCCGAGCACTAGCGGCTGACAGCACGAGCCAAGCAGGTGCAGCAACGCAGGACAGCGCGGGCGGAAGGAGCCGTGAGTCGCAAAGCGGCGAGTGGGGGGCCAAGCACGCGCCGACAAGCCGCCAGGGCCGGAGTGCAGGGCCGCAAGGGCGCGCGCGGAAGCGGGGGCAGGGGCGAGGCCGGCCAAGGGGTGCGGCGGAACATGTGGCCCAGTCGCCGGGGACCGAGGAACCGAGTCAGCGGATCGACAAGTGGGCCGGAAGCGAGGCGGCGAGAGCACGCCAACGGAGAGAGCCGCCAAACGGGCAGGAACGCAGCGCGCAGAATGCGTTCGGCGGGAGGCACGGACCCGCACACGCGCGGGCGGCGAGGGCGCAAGGGGGCGGGGCCAGGCGGGGAGCCGAGACGGGAGCAGGCGGCGCAAGAGGGGCGGACCGGACGAAGGCGCGGCACCGGGACCGGGGGGCACACGGGGCGGACACCGGCGACAACCGGACCTCCAACGCCGCCGGCAAGACCCAGACGCCGGGCGAGGAAGCAACGCCCCAGGGGCAAACCACAACACCCAGTACCCCGCGCCACGCAACATGCGCCGAACCAGATCACCCCAATCCTCAAACACCCCCGACGCGCAGAAAAACGCAAGACAAAACAGAAGGAACCCGGCGCGCCACGGACGAGACAAACCCGGCCAACGGCAAGCACCGGGACAACCGCGACTGCCGCCACCCGCGAAGACCGGAGGCAACCGCGCCAGCAACCGCGCATCGATCACGCGCCCCCCCAAACGAATAAAAAACAGCACCGCCGCCCAACATACCCAACGAAGCCCACGCCC
>Ga0163217_1072436_pt1 | contig 14402 bp, 6 predicted proteins | sample SynspAceP_FD_185933 | JGI IMG/M metagenome (GOLD analysis project Ga0163217, IMG submission 185933) | Saline lake microbial communities from Ace Lake in Antarctica - Synechococcus sp. Ace-P (PacBio error correction) | ecosystem: Environmental > Aquatic > Non-marine Saline and Alkaline > Saline ... | reverse complement strand
GCCGGGAAGCCTTCACGATTCAAAAAAAGGTGCTGAAGTGCTCAGCTGCACTTGAAAGTATTTGAGGAATGAAAATGGAGATTCTGGTACTTCCTTTTCGCCTTCTGCGCCTGAGCGTTTTCTTGGATTGTAGGCTGGAAATTCTATCTTCAGTCTTGGCTAATATTCAAGAAAAGGCAGGAAGTAAAGTGAGGAAATCGATGCAGCTGTTTTTGGAAATTTGCCCACCTCAGCATGGAGAGATTTTTGTGATCAGGAATTTTGCGAGCCGGAAAAAATAGAAACCCTACTGAAAAGGCGGATTTCGAGGAATTGAGCAAAGAGAATTGGAACATTTTCCAGCAATCGAAACAAAGCCTTCGGAAGTTTTATCATTTGGAAGGAGAAGCCGATACGAAATTGAGAATGGGAGATGCAATCGCTCGAGATGTGCTTTCAGACAATATTGTGCACAGATCTGGAAAGTTGATGAAGCTTCGGCCCCATTTAAGTTGATTCTCACTGGAGAAAGAGAAAAATATTTACAGCAGGTTTAGCAATTCAACGACCGCCTCTGGAAGTCAAACAGTTTTCCTTGAAAGGAATCATTTGACCGTGTAGCATGAGGCAAAATGGCTCGGTTTAGACTTTCATTAGATTACAAGTCAGACCAAGACAGAGAGTGACTATAGTGAACTTCCCGATGTTAGCTTCGCTATTTGATCGTGGAGCATAAACCAGAAAAACAGGCCGCCATGCAAACCATGTTTTATGGCTCTAAATCTATCAGGGCCACGAACCTGGAAAAACACCTTACCTCAAAGCCAGCGAATCGTAATCTCAGGGAGATGTTTGAGGACGATTTCAATCCCTATCTTCAGAGAAATTGCCTTATAAACGGATTGAGCGTGAATGATTACCGAGAATTCGCAGATGAATAGAGAAGACTCACCCACTTTTTGGAGGATATTTATAAACCCGAAGTTCCGTTTGGACAAACTGAGATTTGAAGAAATGTGGTATTGTCCTTATAGAGATCTGATGGAATAGGGATAGGATTTAAGGCAAGGAATGCGCTTTGACTTGTATGGAAATGAAACCACTCATTGACAATGTCGTTAAGAAGAAGTGTCTTTCTTATATATTGAGTCATTGAAAATAACCTATTGACATATGAGAAAATTGTTGATATTGCTAGTATTGTGTGGCGTGAGTTTGTGGAGTTTGTGACTGAAAAAGAGCAAGAAGATCTTTTTGCATACGGATAAAACCTGCAGGAAAGCAGATTCACAAAAATACCATTGGTGGAAGGGGCTTCAATGACGCAATGGAGCTAGAAGTTTTCTGGGAATACATGGGGATGTACTTTTTTATTGAGTCGGAATGGAAAACTGAAACTTTTACCAAGCTTCCTCTGCTGAAACAATTGCAGTAGGCGAATTGGAGGTTTATCCAGGATGGAGAGGATGGATTGCGTTGGCTTAGCTAAAGAATTTCCGGAATTTCGGCCTACTAATTAGCTGGATAATCTTTACTATGCACCGGTTGGAGGTGGAATCAATCAATCGACTTTCCCAATGATTTGATTTAAAGGAAAAATCTACTGGATAAATTCAGAGAAAATTATGCTTGAAGTTCCGGTATTTCAGGGATGCTGGTCATTCCGGAGGTTCATTGGAATTTGACGGAAAAGGGAATCTTTATTTTGTCCATGGGGGACGATAGCCACGCCTTTTTGAGTCAGATAATTACAATCCTATCGATGACGCGAGCAGGTAAGACCAGAAATGTAGGATGCGCAGCGAAGCTCTCGGCAAACTCAAACGATCTCCGAGGATCGATCATGGGCGTATTCAACCTGAGGCAGACGGTAGTTATTCATCCCTGAAGGAAATCTTTTGGCCTGTGGCATCCCAATACCCGACCAGAAGATTCTATTGTCAAAGGAAACCGCAATCCATACCGAATCCCATTGATCAACGAAATGGTAATTTATTTTGGGGGAAGTTGGGCAAGATGCTTTCGGTAGACTCACTCAAAACGAGGGTCCAAAAGGTCATGATGGAAATCAACTTTAGCGACTAAAGGCAGGATTATTTTGGTGGCCCTATTTTGTAGGAAATAATAATGCACGTATTGGAAATATGATTCGAAAAGCAGGAGAGTGTTTTTGAGTTTTGATCCAATGGCTCCAAGAATAACTCTCCAAATAATACCGGGAATTAAATACTCCTCCTGCTACTTCTGCGACTTATTTGGTACCCTATGGTCCATCAAAAGATTTCCCAATGCTAGATGAAGGCCGGTAGAAATGCAATGCTGGTCCGGTTTTATTATTCGGGAGGATTATGAAAAAATCAGAAGTGAGATTTCCAGGCTACTTTACGATTGGTCTAAGGTTTTTATTTTCGACTGGATGCGAATTTGGATTTTCACGGTCAGTTATGACAGAAGAATTACGAGTACGGACATCCATGGAGCGATTCAGCCGTCAACCGTTTTTGATAGCCAATAGATAATGCAGTTTTGCAAAAGATGGCTTCCTTTATAGTATGTGGATATACTAGGCCCCACTTATTGGAAGAGCTCAACAATGTATGCCCGGGACTGTTATCGGATGTTTTTTTGCCGAGGAAAACCGAGCTCTTCAAGTTAAAATTTCTGCAGGCTAATTAAAGTATGCTGCAGCGCCACTCATGGTTAAATTTTTCTTCAGAAGCACTTTAAGATTTAGATTTACTGATGGATTTGCTACTTAAGTTTCGAATGGGGACTTTGGAACAGTGCGCAGCAAACATCCCACGGAGCCAAACCCGTCATTTACTTTTGAAAAAGGCAGGTACTTATCAAGTCCAAATTTAATAGTAAGATAAAAGCGGAGAAAGCAGTCAAAGCTACTTTTGGAAATAAAAGTTCGGGAACGAGCGCCAGTCGTGCGATCAATTGGAATGGATAATCGAAGCTTTTTATTTTGGCAAGAAGCAACGGACTATGCGTGTGATGTCAGCATCGGAACGATGCTGTGATCGACCAAATCACAGAAGCTGGATTTGACTATCACCCTTTTAGAAGGTATGGTAATGATTTGATTAAAGTGGGGCATGACCGAAGAAGTCTTAAGTATCGGAGGGAAAACGTCATCAATCAAGCGGGCTGTAAAGCTTGTCCACGCAATTGCAAATGAATCAAGTAGGGTGCCAATCTAACGGGGCTGTTTGGAAAAATAATAAGGGGGATTGCAAATTGCCAAGGACTACCTGACCAACAAAATCAAAAACGTGGAGGAAGGAGTTTGGGCGAAGCGATTTATTGCCAGGTCACACTCATTTGAAGATCAGCAATTTCTGAAAATTGGTAGGTTTTATTTCTCGGCATTGAGATTCCTAATCGAGGCCGTAATCTGCCGAACAACTGGAACGTACAGTTGGGGAATACTGCGCAGGTGGAAGGATATTACTTAGTCCGAAGCATAGTATACTGACCTAGGCGCTAATGGAATCAGTCCTTGAAAAACTTACGAGTGAATAACACCCATTCGAAATCCGAAAGCCGTTGATGGCTTCTAATGTGTATCAATTAAAAGATTGCAGCCGAGCTATAATGGGGAAAATGTCAGTTTTGTGAATGTACACAGCCATAAACCGATTCCGTGTGGTAATGCCTTCCACGATTTGACTGAAGCAAATCAAAGGAATCACCTTGGAGTCGATCCTACCAATCAACGGTGGAAAAATTGGAAACTTCGAGCTGGAAAGCCCCGATTGGAAGTTTGCTGGCAGTGACCAAAGGTCTGAGCCAAAAGCTGCATCGTCAAAAGGAAGTGATGTGGCTTGGTTATTTACCGTTGTTTGAAATGCCAATCGAGCAACCGATTTGATGGAAATATTTTTTTGCGTATTCAGGCGGAAGCAGAAGTTTTCAATTTATGGAATACCTTCCCAATTTGACAGTCTAAATTCAATCAGGTAAAGAGCTGGTTTTTAAAAAAAAGATTTTAGGGAATTGGGTTTGAGCTAGAATTTTGTCAAACTAATTCCCTAATTCATTTTAACTTTTTAGCATGATCCCAACTCAAATAAAAAATGTGCATCAATTTGTGACGGCTCCGATGCGAGGAAGAATGATGAAGAAATTCTGTGATGTTCCTGCAGAAACACGTACATATAATCAAGCGAATTTCAGCGTCCACCAATCTGATTCGGAAATATCAACCACGCTCTGATAAAAGAATCGCGAATATCTCGATCACTCATTCCCCAAGGGGAGGGAGCTTGCAAAACCACGGAAGGGATAAAATTGCTCAGATTGGATTTTCAATTCAAATTATTTCACCTTCACAGTTACGAAACCCAAAAAAGGAAGTGAGTACCTTATTTGCTATGATTTTTTGGTACTTAAATTGGAGGGCGATGTTTTTGGTTGTTAAAGGAAAGGAGACTTATCCATTCTACTAGGAGGAATCCCTATAATCCATTGATGAAAAAACGAGTCACACAGAATAGGAGGATTTTTTTCAAAGTAGAAGATCCACAAAAACGAAAAAAGGTATCAGGAGCAGGTTTTGGGATTGAATACTGACCAATATGGTGCCACCTTCGAATGGAAATCACGCTACTAATCCTGCAGAAAAAAGGGCTTCACAACAATGGTCCCAAATTGACTCAAAAAACTGAATATTTATAAGCTTCTGAAAAGATTTTATGGATCAATTATCGAGGTTGGAAATCTTGGTGGTATTGGTTGAATCCTTAAATCTGAAGGAGTACAGATTCTAGATGAATAGTTCTTACTCGTATTGGAAAGTTGTCCATATCCTGGACCCAGACGGCCACAGCATAGAAACTATGGAGGCCTATCGACTCTGAATATGAGAATGGCTGAAGGAAAACAAAAGTTAAAGCATTGGGAAACACCTCAGATGCAACATTGGAATTTTGACGAGAAGAAAAGGGATCTTTTTTAGTAGAAGAACAAAAAGCGGAATTGCTGAAATGGTCTACTGTGATGGCTGGACTAAAAAAATGATTATTGAACACACTGAGGTAGAGGGACAGTCCAAGGACAAGGGTGGGGTTAAATTATTGGAGACATGGTTGAATTGTAGGAAAAGGAAGAGATCAAGATTCATTCCACTTTGTCCTTTTGCCAAGCGGCTCAGTTTAGAAAGCTGAGAAGATCTCCAAGAGGTATTAAATGAACGATTCGAGAGAAATAATAGGATTTTCAGCAATGATGCCAGTGACCTCACTTTCCTTGCTTATCTGGCGGAGACCGCCAAGTCGAGGCACGCCCGCCAAGTCGAGGCCACGCCCGCCAATGTCGAGGAAAGCATGACGGATGATTGATAGTACCGGCATTGCTATTGTATACACAAATAGGTCGCTTTTTGTCTTTACTGGTGCAATTCCGGATAGTCATTTAAAAATAAAAGGGCCAGAGCGGACTAATTGCTATCCGAGGAGCGCATATCCAGGTAATTCGTTGTATTCTTTTTTGCGTTTGAATCGATGGGGCTATCGCTTCATTTAATGCTTCCGACATCGCCTGCTGCGGATAATTGGGATCGTTTTTACCGCAGAAAGAGGTTGCGTGTTCCCCTGATTTTTCCCAATTTATGGTTGTTTTCGGACCGGTTGATTGGGAATCCATCGAAAAAAGCCTGCTCCTCCTGTCATAGGCTTTTAATTTACTTAAATAATGATTAATTTTAAAATAGAAAAGGATTTAAATCCAGGAGTTTATTTGAGGTTTTGAAAACTCCCGGTTTTGGGCAAATGCGACCAATGGATAAATCCTGATCTTTGAAATTCGGATTGTTAATCAATTCAATCTTCTTAATTACTGCCCGGCATCAAGCGTCAGCTAGTCGGATAACTTCGAGGGCTTACCGATTTCAAGCTATCGCCACTTTTGGTCGCCGATCTCTAGCAGTATAGTTCGAGATTTTCAAAATCAGGGGATTGCGAGAGGCTTTTGGAAAAGCTCGAAAATCAGCTCTAGATGCAGATTATTTTTGTTTTCGGGCAAGCGGGAAGATGCCGAACGGTTTTTATCAAAAAATTATTTCCAGCTTCTAACGACGATGCTATCAGCTTAAAGCCCGGAGAACGTTATGCTTTGATTTTATACAAATGGTTAACTTCCAACCTCGACTTACCAAAACTTTGATTCAACATGAGAAAATAATTAGTTACTTACAGGGATACCTTGTTACTTTCTTTAGGGGTTGTTTTTGCTCAAAAGACTTATATCCATGCCGGAAAAATTATTTGATGCTAAAGCGCGGAAAATCTCACGGAGCGACTATCGTGGTTGAAGGAAAACAAATTCTTTCTGTCAATTCCTGGTTATCAAAAAATCCAGGAAACAAACGACCAAGCCATCGACCTCAAAAATTTCCACAGTCATGCCAGGCTTAATGGGACATGCACGTCCATAATCAGGGAGAAACTAGTCCGACTCCCGCTATTTGTAGATGGATCAGAGATAATGAAGCAGATGTAGCTTCAAGTCGTTGGCTTTTGCCGAAAAAAACACTTGATGCAGGATTCACTACGGTTAGGGATCTAGGTGGCTCGGGAGTGAATATTGCCCTGAGAAATTGCAATAGCAGCAGGTAGAGTAGTAGGGCCACGATCCAGTATACCCGGAAAGTCTATCGCTCGACAGGTGGACATGCCGATCCAACCAACGAGAGTCCGCAGGATCTGAATGGGTTTGATCCAGGACACTGATCAAGAGTTATAAACGCCCCTTGAAGCCGGGAAAGCGGAGACAACAGTTAAAATTACGGATCAGATGTAAATCAAAGTGACGCTACAGGCGGAGCGGTTACTTGTCGGTGGCTCGTGATGGGATCTGCTCACAATTCCAGTTCAAGATGAATTGGAGTTGCGGTAGTTTCAGACGGTAAGGATTTGGGATGCATGTCGCAAGCTTCATGCACATGGTGACGACAGAATGAAGCGTGCGCGGTTTTGGCGGGAGGTTCACTTTCCATTGAGCATGGCACTTTGATGAGTGACGGCCACTATGAAGTGATGAAAGAAAAAAGGGAACTTATTTCTTTGTTGCCGAGATTTACTGCCGGAATGGACTGCGGCTCAGCTTGCCGAGGTGCCGGGGCTATATCCTGAAGGTGGTAGCAGAGAAAGCAAGAAAGATCGCGAGCTCAATTCAGATACCTTCGCGAAGCCATATAAAAAGTGGGGTAAAAATTGCTTTGGTACAGTGGCGGGCAGTATACCACACGGTGACAATTATCGGGTAATTCGTCTCATGAGTGAGGCAGGAATGCCTAACTACCGAGTATTGCAGTCTGCGAACGCTTATTCATTAACGGCTGTATTTATGGGATCGAGATAAACTTGGTCAGATCGAATCGGGGAAAAAATTGCCGATATCGTGGCAGAAGCGGAGATCCTTTGACAGATAATTTCGGTGATTGAAAAATGTTGTTTTTTGTTATGAAAGAGAGGTAAAATATTTTAAAAAATGAGATGTAAAGACTTTGACTTATCTCGATTTAAACCTTTTCTTATTTCTAAATCTAATCTAGTATGAAAATTCAAATTTTTAATTTTCGCTTTCCATTGCGATTAATTTAAGCTTTGCGCAGCCAAAAAGAAGTCGATATCAAGGCCTACTGATCCAAAAAGGCCCAATGTCTTTGAGTCCAAACATGCGGTAACGATTGATGAAAAAACAGATCAAATCTGAATGCAAAAGCAGGCACCATGGAGTGAAAGACGAAAATTAATAAACCGATTGCTTTGTTTGGATTTACTGCCCGATTTCAAAGAGAATTCCAGAGAAAAACCGGACCGATAATCTTTGCCTATAACTGGTGGGCCCGGTCTTTCTATCTTACTGGCTACATATGGAATCATGGCAAACGAATCGTAGTGGATTGATCCCAAACTACAATTCAACCTGCACCACTAGACATTCGCGGTGAATAATGAATTTTCAATTTTTGGATGTACAGCCGATTTGTGGTCATGCATGGATCCGGTCGGGAAACAGACTAAAGTGTTTTTCCCAATCGGTTGAATCGACAGGTAAAGGATTTCTGGGGAGTAGATCCAGGATATTCGTAGCTGAGCTTATTTATGTATGCCAGTTTTTGAAGCCAGGAAACATTAACCGCCTTAATTCTCCCCAAATCATATTCTTGGTGAGGAGCTAGGGACCTTCAGAAATGCCGGTGCTGATGAATTATTTGTTGGGAGTGGCTACGGATTAAATGTGAAGTTGTCATGGTCTCTGCTGTTTCCTTGACTTTCGCCACTTATTCTTGCGCCAAATGAGAACATGTTCCGTTACGTTAGTCTATTGCCTACTTGGCTGCTAACAATCTTCGGTACTATGATAAAGGTCGCAAACAAAGGAAAGGATCTTTACCATTCTTGGTGTCCAGGAAGTTCGTGAGAGTTTACGGAGAATGAAATACATGCCCGCCTTTTCAAGGTTTAAATACGCTCACGACAGGTGAGCGTACTCGGGAATTGCTGTTAAACTTCAGGAAATATACTGGGTATCTTTCGAAATATGGGAAAGAAGCCGACTTGAAATTGCATGGCAGGGGCAAGTATTTTCAGGAATTTTGCTTCGAAAGAAGGGAAACGGTGGGGCGACTCGACTCGAGATATTCTGGAACAACAAAGATCCAATGTCAATGGATTCCTTTACTGATCCTCCAAAGTGATAGCCATTTTCACCTGCTCTATACTTAATGGGTTCCTAGATTTTTTCACGGAGCGTTGGAATGTGAGTAAGGAGTTGAGTTTATTCACATCAGCTTTATTCAAAGAAGGATTCAACATGGGATTGGAAGCATTAAAGGGACTGATTCGTGGGGGAGCTGACTGCTTCGGTGGACGGGACTCTGCCTGATATGGAAAACTGCCCTTTCCAAAGATCCCAATTTGTAAAGATTCTGATCATGAACGGGTACTATGGATTTGGCTACAGTACTTTTACGGAGTGGAGCACTCTTTATTCGCCCATATTGAATATCCCCAAATCTGCCAGTGATTCGGATCATTTATGACCTATTATGGAAGCGGGGGCATATGATGTATACAGATCTTCCTTCTGCGAAAAAACTCTTTCGGAGGATTTTGAAAAAAGTTTATCCAGAATACTCCTTCGAAGTACATATTGAATAAGGCCCATTCGAAAGATATTAACAGTCTTTTAATTCAAAAGTTAAAGGACTTTCGGATTTTCGGGTTGGGCATTTTTTGTTGTCATGTGCAGCATGACGCAGAAACCTAATAGTTCAAAAATTTTATACTTTCCCCCAAATGGATCTTCAGCTTGGGAGAGCCAAACAAGCTAGGATTAGAGTTGGGATTGCCGGTGAAGCTTGCTGAATATATTAGCTTGGCTGACCCCGAACAGGTATTACTCGAAGCTTTCATTATTTTTAAAAAGATGGAAAATTATAGTTGAGGAATATGGGGCGATAAGTTGACTGGGTTAGGAAGAGATGGATCAGGACTCTTTTTGGTATTGGGCATTCAGCAGGGAAAAACACTAACTGCCACACTGGTTGGACGCTCAGGAGAATAGATTATTGAATATTCGGAATCGAACTCAGGGAATACTTTAGGAGAAGGTTGGACTTCCCTGAGAAACTCGACTCAAGGAGCGGGGGATCAAAACTGATCCACCAGCTCCACATGACGACAGGCTTGAATGATTCAAAATGCAGATCTTGACAATTACCAACCCTGAAAGCCTCACGTATTTGGCTAATCAGAGAGAGCGATGGAGCTATCATTAATGCGCCCTTACCTTATTGGAAAAGTGGTAGTTAAGGCTGCTATAAAAAGTTATCATCTATATTTTGAAGATGCCCTTTGGAAAAAAGATTGGGATGGAAAGGGTTCTGGCCAAAAATCAGGATTCAACAATGTTTTTTCAGCGATGCAAGCGTCCTTTGCAAGATTGGTTTGCTACATTCAGGGCTAAAGGGATCTGGAATGGAGAAAAAAATCTGGTCTAGCAAGTATTTTGAAAGCTTTCGGAAGTTTCGACTGACATCAATCGAGGCATTACGGATACCTGACATGGCTTAATGGGAATCATCGTACTATGCTACCGCAGAGGCCAAACCTATTTCCCCGGGATGTTATTCCTCAGGCTCCAGCTGATAATGTTATCAGGCAATGGGTAAGAATGGGCAGTTTGATGATCGTCCCTTCTGAAAAGATTTTGTGATTGGCCGAATGGGTGGTTCTTCTGATAATCTTCCAGTCCCATTTTTTATTGATTCGGGAGATTTGGATGTCTGAGTCACGTCATTCGGGAATTAATGAATGATGAGTTTTGTTTTGTTACTAAGCCTCAAGCGAAATAGCTTTACTAACGTAAATACCTTTTGGCATCGATGCATTAAATTTCAAACTCCTTTTTTTATTTTTCATTTCGGAGCTCTTTAAAACTAAACTTCCATTTAGTTCATAGACTCTAATGCGTTTTCCTCCAAATTCATAGTTTTCACTCTGAAGTGTAAATCTACCTGAGCTAGGATTAGGTATATTTTATAAACTCCAAGGACCCCTTGCTCTTGAACCAAGCTTATTCCGATAACTTGAAAAGTCTCAAATTCGACCATTCGGTAATCTGTCTGAGTTTAATCTTGTAGAACTGACGCACCATATCTTACATTCCTTTATTCAATGAACTCATAGCTGTTTGCTTCTTGGGAGTTTCCCTTGATCCTGGAATGATTGCAATAGTTTGCCAGACCTTTACCATCCAAAGATTTTTCAAGTGTTAAGAAGGCATTTTTTGGTTTTTTTTCGGTTGCTGTAATCCATCTTACCCGGTGTTTTTCTTCTTGTGTTTTTTTCTGCTTTAAACTCTAAAAAGCGCATCGGTTTTAAAATTCGGAAATGACTTGCGATAGAGAAAAGTCCAAAGGAAGATATTGGTGCTCTAGTCACTACACCATTTGTTGCATTCCAGAGACCAAACCACCAAACATTCCGCCCAAATAGCCTAAAATCCCAATAGATCATGATCATTCGTTCTTATGATCAGATAATAGATGAAAGTCGAGACGGCAGTTATATCCCAAGGCTTAAAACGGAGCAACAGTACCAGAGCTTCGGGTGAAACTCCAATGCTCAGATTTTATTCATAACCCAATGGTGGGTTCGTTTCCTATTGTTATCGGTCGGATAGCATGGGTGCAATATTAAAGTTACTCAGAAAGTGTAAGAATCAGAGTTCCTCCTCTTATTGCCCAAGTATGGATGGTGCAGAAAGCCACCTTTTCAATTGGAAATCAAAGTTGCTGTTACCTATTTTTACAACTGGTCCTGCGAATACACTGGCAAGTCAGAGCTCCTGAGGCGCTGTTAGCATTATGATGAAATCAAAGAGTTTGAAGTTGAGCTGTCAAAACCCATTGGTAAAAGTGCCACTCAATGAGTTTGGAGGGAACATTTAAAGTAAAAAAGCCAGATTTGTTCCAAAATCATTCTTTCTGAAGATCGCGAGAGTTAGCCGAAGGAACCTGACAAGGATTGGGCACCGGACCGTTTATTTGCGCTCGCCTAGTTACCAACTCAAATGTAAGCGAAGCATTAACTTCCTTACTGTAGAGGATATTTCCATTGAAGTAGTGGTACCATCTATTAGGCTGTTCAACATTACGGAACCTGATTTTATTAAAGGTGACCACTATTATTAAATGTATCTCCGGAATTGTTAGCAAGTCTGAAATTGGCGGTTGGAAGTGTTTGTTTGATAGTTGAAGTGCAAAAGTATTTTCCTTCCAAACCAATTGTTTTGCATACTCCTCCAAGTTTTTGTAAAAACATGGCATTCCCTAATGTAGCCAAAAGGAATTTTCCTGCTTGAGTCAATTGATGTGGCCGCGTGAAGGTTGCCGTTCGGAGGCAAAAATATTTGCGTTGGGTAAGTTTGATGTCGGTAGCAGTTTCACGCCAAAAGTCACCTTGGAAAAGAGGAGTTTACCGAAGTTAAAGGTTGTCACCCAAAAAGTTCCCAGTTAGGCGCATTTCTGCGATTGGGGTAAAATTATTGGAAAATTCAGATATTACCCACTGAAAACCCTGATGTCACCAACTCCTTCCGGTCGCTAAAGTTGAAGTGTCTGCCGCCTTCACCAACCGAAATTTCACCGGCTGCATTTGAGTTATTGTTGTAATTTGCTTGTGCAAAATTATTGTACCTCGAAAAAGCAATCCCAAAAAGTTTGTACCAGTATTAGTAAAAGTACTGGTAGAAGTATAGGTATCCCCTTGCATTTCTTTACGGCAAGTCTAAAAATGCATTGGAGTTATTTATGAATGAAGATACTCCGAAAATATTTCCGCCATTCCATTGATTATGTTCCTCCTCCGTTTTGGTAAAGGTCACTGATCCCCCTGCGGTGGGCATAAGAATTTCCTTGCTTGAGTCTATTGATGTTTGGACGCCGTGAAATGGTGCCCTTCGAGCAAAAGATTTGCTTGGGTAAAGTTGATCGTCGTTTTGCAGACACGCCAAATCACCCTGAAAGAGGGAGTTTACCGAAGTGAAAGTCGTTACCCAAATGTTCCCGTTCGGAAGCATTTTGCGGCTGGGGTAAAAATTATGTCGAATTCAAGAATATTTACCACTTGAGAATCCTGATGTCACTACTCCACCGCTGGTTAGGTTAGATGTGGAAGGAGGAAATTATTTCTCAAATCGGAATACTTCCAGCTGCATTGAGTATTGATAGTGATTTGTTGGCCCAAATGTATTGGTACCTCTAAAAGCAATATCGAATATAGTTATTTCCAGTGTTAGTGAATACGCTTGTGCTATAAAGGTATGTTCACCTATTGTTGTGGCGAGTCTAACCCAAGGATCTTGCCCCATTATTAGATTCAGGGTAAATGGACCAAAGTATTCTCCAACCATACCATTGATTTGTTCCTCCTCCAGTTTTAGTAAAAGTAACGCTACCTGCCAACAGGGGCAAAAGAACTTCCAGCAATAGTTTGATTATATTGGTTTGGCAGTGAATGTCCGTTCCGAGCAAAAGTATTTGCCTCGAGTAAAATTGAATCGTAGTTGCAGCTTCTACAGTAATGTCTCTTGGAAAGAAGAGTTATCTGGAGGTGAAGGTTGTGGCAGTAATGCCTCCAAGAACCTTGAAAAGAGGAGTTTTACCGGAAGTAAAAAGTCGTAACCCAAAAGTTCCATTTAGCGCATTTTTGCGATTGGTTAAAATTATTGAATTCAAGAATATTACCCCACTGAGAAACCCTGAAGTCCACTACTCCTTCCAGCAGCTAAAGTTGAAGGTCCTCCGCCTTCACCGAAAACCGGATTTCACGGCTTGCAATTTGAGTTATTGATTGTTAATTTGCTTGTGCAAAATTATTTGTTACCTCGAAAAAGCAATTCCCAAAAAGTTTGTACCAGTATTAGTAAAAGTTACTGGTAGAAGTATACGGGTATCCCTGCATTTTCCGGCAGTCTAAACAAGCAATTGGAGTATTTATGAATGAAGCTACTCCGAAAGTAATTTCCCGCCATTCATTGATTTGTTTCCTCCTGCCTGTTTCTGGTAAAGGTCACTGATCCCCGCCAGTCGCAAAAAGAGCTTCCCGCAATAGTTTGGATTGAATCGTTGGTTGCAGTGAATTTCCGTTCCGAGCAAAAGTATTTGCTTGGGTAAAGTTTATTGTTGTTGCAGTCACTTCCAAAAATCACCCTAAAAGAGGGGTTTACCGAAGTAAAAAGTTCGTCACCCCAAAAGTTCCATTAGCGCATTTTGCGAATTGGGTAAAAAATTATTGAATTCAAGAATATTAACCCACTGAGATAACCCTGAAGTCACTAACTCCTTCCAGCAGCTAAAGTTGAAGTTCCTCCCGCCTTCACCGAACCGAATTTCAACCGGCTTGATTTTGAGTTATTGATTGTAATTTGCTGAGGCCAAACGCATTTGTTTCCTCCAAATCGATTCCCAGAAAGTTTTTTACCAGTATTAGTAAAAAAGTACTTTGGTAGAAGTTTTATAGGTGTTCTCTGCATTTCCGGCAAAGTCTAAAACAATTTGCATTGGAAGTTATTTATGAAATGAGCTTCTCCGAAAAGTATTTCCGCCATTACCATGATGTGTTCCCCCTCCTGTTTTAGTTAAAGTTTACGCTAACTCAGCAGTTGGCAAAAAGAGCTTTCTGCCAAGAGTTTTTGAGTTTGATTTGTTAGTTCGCAGTGAATGTTTCCCGTTCGGAGCAAAAAAAGTATTTGCCTTTGAGGTAAGTTTTATTTTTGTGTTGGCAGTCCCCACCTCCAAAATTCCCCACCCTTGGAAAAAGAGGAGGAAGGTTTACCCGGAAGGTAAAAGTCGTCAACCCCCAAAAAAAGTTTTTTCCCAATCCTCCCCCCCCCTTTCCTCCCTTTAT
>Ga0163217_1042407_pt1 | contig 14402 bp, 12 predicted proteins | sample SynspAceP_FD_185933 | JGI IMG/M metagenome (GOLD analysis project Ga0163217, IMG submission 185933) | Saline lake microbial communities from Ace Lake in Antarctica - Synechococcus sp. Ace-P (PacBio error correction) | ecosystem: Environmental > Aquatic > Non-marine Saline and Alkaline > Saline ... | reverse complement strand
TTGCGGCCCTTGTTATTTTTTTTTGGTTTTTTTTTTTTTTATTTTTTCTTTTTTTTTTTTTTTTTTTTTATCTTTTTTGGTTTTTTTGTTGTTTTCGTCATTTGTTTTTGGTGTATTTTTTTCTTCGACTGTTTGTTGTCGGCTGTGGCCTTGTGTTTTTTTTTTGGTTATTACTTCGTTTCTGGTGTTCATGTCGGTTTTTGTGCTGTCAAGGTTAAGCCTTTTCAGTGTGCGTCGACTGATTCACGTTTCCTGCAGCCAGTGCGGAATATCCATGTTGGGTCCTTCAGTATTTCTTTTTTAATTTTTTTATCGTTGGTATTTTTTCTGACCGCCATCTGACCCAAAACCTTGTATCAGCGTCTCCTTCGGTTTTTTGCTCTTCCAGCATGTTTTTTTATTTTTTTTTCGTTACGTGATGGACTCGAGGTACTCTTCAGTTAGTCTCTTTGATGGTTTCAGATGTGGTTTCGTTTCGTCTGCGCCTTATGGGTCATTCCGCTGTATTACGTTCTGTAATTTTTATGTCTTAGTTCTTGTACATGTTAGGATAGGGCCCCGTTCACTTGGTAAAAACGATAATGTCTGGCTTCCGGATTGCTCGTTTCTTTTTTGTGTTTACGCGAACGGGTCAAAAGTTCGCCACATACGATTTCAGCCAGTGCCATTAAATGGTTGACTTGGACATAAAAAGCTCTCTTTGTGGCTCTTCGTTCGTGGGCTTTTTCAGTTTTTTACTTTTGGTTGTATCAGCAGATCTATGTTTGCTCATACCAGTATTTTCGTCCTGCCAAAGCCACTAAGACGACTTTTGGCTTTTTGGGTCTGTATTCGTTTGGCGCAGGCCGTGCGGCTATACCAAAGCGTTTTCGGCTTTGTCTGAAAAGCCCAGAAGCAGCTCACTCAGAGCCTGTGTGCCTGCTCCTCACGGGGTCTCAGTGCCAGATTACACCTGATGGCTTTTTGCTCCAGGGGCCTTGTGCGCCAATACGGCAAGCGTTTAATTAGGCCAGGCGGGCCATTTCTCGGCCTGGTCGCCTATCGTACTAGATAGAATGTCAATGCGGTGTTCATAAAAAAGCCACACGGCCTCATGCTTGCAATTTGCAAGCGCCAAGAGAAACCCAGTTGCTGCGGGCTCGCTGTTGACAGCCACTTGTAACTGCAAGGTTCTTGACGCTTTGCAGTGCTCGTGGCATCTAGCTTCAATTCCTGATTGAGTATGATACTGCGTCAACAAGCGGTATACGGTTGTCTGCGGTTTGTGCACCCTTGTCTTGTCCGCCACTGACCCCACGCTTTTTAGGTGCTCAGCGTAGTTTTTCCAGGTGCTGCCCACGGGTATGGGCCTTGGGTAAAGCTGCGACAGAGGCACGCAGCTGGCTTGATGTACCTCGGCCTTTTTAGGGGCCACGTATTGGGACGATATCAGCAAAGGGGTCTATCCAGCTGTTCCTGATACTCGTCAAACAACGGCAGTTTTGCCAGCGCGGTCGTCAGGCTTGCTTGCCGTTTCCGTCATAACAATTTGCTCGATCAGTCGCATTCTATTTATTGCCTCAGCACCCTGTTTTTGTGTTCTGTCTTGGGCGCCCTCTAAGCGGAACACCAGCACGCGCGAACTTGGCGTATAGTTCCACTACCTGTGCGTTGGTTGAATTAAGCTGGGCTCGGTTCGTTACGGTCAGGGCATCGCCACCAGCACCAGGCGGCCTTCTGGCATCGGTATTCATCACTTCAATTTGGTCTGGTTTCCGGACCATGCTTTGGTGGACAATATCACTTCTCCGGCTTTGGTCGCGGTACCGCTGGGCCATGTTTTTCCGCCAGCCCACAACCCCAGGCACCACCAGGGTTGATAAGGTAAGCTGCATGCTGACCCACGGCCTTGATCACGGCCGAATACCATGCGGCGCCACACATGTCGTTTACTTCATTTCGTCCATGTTGGCGGCTTGCTTTTGAGCTGATGCCGCCGTGTATTCAAAGGTGATTTTGCCCTTGCCAAACCAGCATATTGCGCTTGTCCTTGGCCTTGCCGCCCTGATAGCTGAAACGGATCAGCTTGCCGGTTCGGGCGCTGCTGGCACTTGTACCTTGAGGAGCAGTGATGCCCTATTTGGCCCAGCGCTTTTCATGTCTTTTTCTCTTCTCCAGCACTTCGATTTCCAAAGCTCTCCTTGTGCTCATTGTCAGGGCTTTAGCTTCCTGGCCAGGTTTAGGTAGCGTGCAGATATTGTGAACACTGTCAGATTGGTCCTAGGCGTGCGTGGTCAGGTCAGTTACCGTTGCCTGTGCATGGCCTGGCCATGGTGATTAGCTCTCTCAAGCTTTGTTCGGCTGACCACAGCATAGCACTTTTTCAGCCGGGGACGTTTTGGTAGCCTCTGGCTTTTGAAACTGGTCGAACTGACTAGAGGCTTTCGCGCAGGGTTTCCACGATCAGGGGCGAGTACGCGCGTACAGGTCGCGGCCTTTTACCGCTAGGGAGGCTAAGGTCTCAGCAGTGCGTCGGTAGCCGCCGCCATCTTTTCAGTCGTCGCTAGGCAATCTTTTGCTTACCAGTTTTGCGCAGCAGGCCGCGATTCGGCCAGTTCTTCATCCTTGCCACTGCCGAACCTGCTTATCGCGCTGGGGGCAGTAATTTGCCGGCAGGCCGTGAAGTAGTCTATCTGGGTCTGGCTCAGACCTCTTGCCGCTTGATGTCGCCATGCTTGTATTGTGGCTAGCTCGATTCTGGCCGTTGCAGGCCTGGTCCAGTGTGCGGGTTTTTTTTTTTTTTTTTTTCCATCACTGGACCTCTCTCTGGTCCAGAAACACATTCGCTTCGCTGAGAGTGTACATACCAGACAGCCCGTCTTGATTGTTTTCCAGTGTGTCCTGGCTTGTACCGTGTTGTGAACTCCATGGTACTCCCAAGACAAATGATGTGGTTTGACTGATAATACCCGCCAGAGCAAGTCCGGTGATGCAAGGACTTACCTTGCAGGACTAAAGGTTGTCGCTTGCAACAGTCCGCGCTGTCCCTGCATTCTTGGCTTATTCCGTGCCTTGAGCCCAAGGAAGTTATTTCGTGATTGTGTTTCGTTATCTTATCGCGATGGTCCTGTTGACCCTGTACTGCGTCAGCGGTTTTCCTTGATACTGCTGCTGATTCTCATCATTGAGCGGTGCGCTTTTATCAAATATCTGGCTCATCAGGCTGCACGGGCAGTTATGACCCCGGCGTATCTGTTTTTCATCTGGGGTTCATCGTCTTGTCTCTCGGTTTTCTCGTGCTGAATCTGCCCGTAGGTCATGTTCCGTTCATTATTTTATTCTGGCCATGGGGCGCATGTATTCTTTGACAGCGAACATGACCGTTGCTGTCCGGTCACTGGTGTCAGCGACCGCAAGTTCCTCGGTTTACACCCAGGGCTCTGCTCTTTGTGTTGTGGCTTGCTGGTGGGCTTTCTGAGCTTGTGGGTTTCGCGTGCCTACCGGTGTTTGGTGTGCTAAAACCCAGCACATCTGCTTCAATGAACAGGTACCGGCCATGATCCGAGTTCGATACCTCTCGCGGGCGGGGCGCTTTTTCAGGAGTCTCTGGGCAGCGGGCAGCGTGCGTGATCCTACGCCGGGGGTTGTCCGACGTATTCCGAACCCAGTTGCAAGGAAACTGTTCATCACCGAAACAGTTGCTGGCGATGGTGGAAGAAGGCCGGTGCGGCGTATGGTCGCCCGAAACCGGTCGTGCCAAGCAGATGAACCCTTTTATGGCAGCCCGCTTATCTGTATGCTTCGTATAACGGCTACTCTGGTTATGACGCGGCAAACCCGGTTCGGCTGACTTAGGCCGTGATTTCAGTACTATACCTACGGGCTGGTACTCCTGTCACTCGGCCCGAAAAGTGGGTTACGACACCGACCGCGAGTCATTGCTACTCCTGATCTGTTTGGCAGGAGGATGTGCGCTCTCTGCGGGTTCCGAGCTGCCAATGTACGTTTCTCGCTGCCGATTCGGTCTTTGTCCGTGGCCTTTTTCCGCCGTGCCTTCTGAGTCGCGTAGCTTCGCGCGCAATCTCGCTCAGGGTCGCTTTCTGAACTCTTGCCTGCGGTCATGTTGTTTATATGGGCCTATCTGGCGCTGTCTTGATCAGTTGCGCGCGGCTGGATGGAGTCGGGGCGCGTCCCTGCTCGCTCGGGCATGTGGTTTGGTGCATGTGGTGTTTCGCCTCAGCATTTGGACTTTATTCCTTCAAATCGCGAGGCGTCTGTTCGCTGACCTTCGGCAGGCCATCCCCGTTAAAGGAGTTCTCAATGCACAGCTTTGGATTGGTATCATCGGCAAGACTGTGCTGTTGGAATATTCATTCTGGTTTTTCGCTTGGCGCTTTGATCAATCCTCGGTCTGGATCTGCTGTTTGCCATTATCGTGGCGAACTGGGATGATGACGTGAGGGGTAATTATTGGCGCTCTGTTATGCGCTGACCTACACCACCTGCTGACCGGGCCGGCCGCCTTCTACGATTATGCTGCCGTGATGGCGGCCGTTGGTGGGCTGCCTGATATTGGCCTGGGTTTCGCTGGCCCATAGCCAATTCGGAACTTGACCATTTCATGCGTGCCGCCGGCGTGTGTCTATCGCACGCTTGTTTCGGCGCCGTGCTCTATAACCGCTGCTTTGTGCTGATGCTGATCGGCGTCATGCTTGGCTTGAGTACGCCGCACTCCTATACTGAAGAAACCTGTGCGCAGATGCCCGTGCCATTCGTTCCAGGGCAGCTGACGGGGTCGTTTCCCAGTCCCGGGGCTTTGGCACCGCGAGGGTGATGGATATCTCCTTGCACATCTCAATGCGTGCAGCCCAGTGCTGATAACTGTCTCTGTGTTACCACGCTATCGCTTTCCCGAAAGACGTTTGCAGCGAAGCCAGTCCCTTGCCAGCCGGGCGACAGTGCAGAGCGACCACTGGTTGATTTTGCAGAATGTATTGAAGCAAAACCGCGCTTCTTGATGAATATGGGGCAAACAGTAAGGCTCGCGGTAAGCGAAGAGGAGCGCTGGGGAATGTGCTCTGTCTGTCTTGATTTTGTTGGCGTGGTAATGCCTCGAAACCTGGATTGTGTCTCGCTATCAGCGACTGGCATATCAGGTCTTCCCCCCGGTTATCTCAGCTGACCAGGGCCTTAATCTAATAGCCCAATATATCTTGGGCTGGCCTTCTGGAGGTATAAGAAATTACTTTCAGCCACTCGCCACCTGGCGCTGGTGTTTGTGTGGGCCATTTCCTTTGATTCGGTCCATTGCGCTTCCCTGTGACCGCTTCCGGGGCAGCGGTGATTCTTTCACCTGGATTCGGTGCTGGTCCGGATTCTCTCAGCTTTCGATATATATATCGCGCAGGATCTGCTGTCTGTACACATCTGAAGATATCTGGTGTTTCGGTGTCTCGTCGCCCTGACTCGCGATATTTACTGCCGATATTTTGCGGTATGCTCTCTCTATGGACAACCCTACTTTTCTGATGAATCAAGAGGCCGAGGTCTGAGCGCTTTTTCCTGTTCAGCCTGGTGCAGGTGGCTAGCCTTTTGATAAGGTGTCCCTTCGGCAAGGCAACCAGTCCGGGTTCCGGAAGGCGATATCATTGCAGGTGCGTGATTGTTTGTCCCACAGCATCCACAAGCAGCCCAGGCCTCGCCAACATTCAGCCAGGCTGCTGGCGGACAATAAAGCGTATCAGCCCCTGCTTGCGGGTTAATTTTTGAGCGCCCGTCAGTGTTTGTCTCAATCCGCGGATGGCGCCACAACCTGCATCCCCAAGGTTTGGCCTTTGAAGCGTCCAGAAGCTTCAGACTAGAACAGCACACTCACCGCCAGCAGCACCTAGACGCAGTCACGATGTCGCCCATCGAGCATTGCTCGCTTTCACTCTGCTTCTGAAACCTGTCCTCTTGCGGCCACGATCCAAGAAATCTCGCACGCCCAGTATAGTCAAATGGTGGCGACCATTCCAGATGGCGATCAGCAGAAACAGGTCTCATAGACTCCGTCTCGCTAGGCAATCTCGATTTTTCGTATCAGCCCTGGCCGGGGGGAAACTCACCTACGGGTTTGGAGTGTCTTGACCTGCATGTGAAGTGCTCCAGCAAAGTTTTAGCGCTCGGGTCAGTGCTGCGGTTATGGGCAAAATGCAACAGCCGCCAGGCCATGCTGCATCAGGGCGCGAATTATTGCTGTGCGTCGCTTGGCCTGCCGGATTCTCTCTGGCTCAGTACTGCCTTGATACGTGCTTCGCAAAGCATCTAAGGCAAGGTCTGTCTCATCGGTCAGTCGCTGGTCTTGGCGCCTATTAACCAGCACTTTGCAGGAGCCCTGGTTCTGCTGCGGCTCTGTGTTGTTTCTGACCGTCCTGTGGTTGGAAAGCGCTGTGGTTTGTAGTGGTAGTGCTCAGCGATAACTCAAGCGTTTCGGCTCGAATGAGCGTGCTGTATTTCTTTACTGCCCAGCCGGGCAATTCAATTGCTCGCTGGTCCATGGCTTGTTTGTGCCTGACTTTTTTCCAGGCGCTGTGCCTGCTGGGCTGTCGGTAGCGTTCTTTCTGTTAGCGCGCCTTTCCAGTCGGCTGTAAGGCATAGCCGTAGATTGGTCTTCGCGTGCCTGCTCCATCGACATGTCGATATCCAGTCGTGTTCTGCAGCGGCTCTTGTACCATTGGCCAGGCAGTTGCGGCTCTAAAAGCCCGCCAGGGTCATCAGTTATCGATATTGTCTGCATACGTCCTTGCGGCTGCTCAGGTGTGCCCGAGCCAGCGGCGAATAAGGCCGCTGCCTCCAGTTCAATGCGCTCTTGTTTGGGTCATCATTAAATTCCGCCCGGTGGGGTGATAATCGGATAGGTGGCAGGGATGATACTGACCTGTCAGCCGGAGCTGGGCAATGGCCCGAGCCTTAGCCGTTGCGCTTGCTACTCAGGTTGCGGTGATGGACACCGACTCGGCGAAGTGCGCAGGGCATGGGCTTGTCGTACCTCCACCTCGGCATAGGCGAACCCTGGGGAAAGCCCCTATGACCAGGGCTCGAGCAGTTCCTGGGGTCAGGCGCTTCAAGCAGTCGCAAACCTGTTGTCTTCCACGTGGCTGATTGATCGCCTGAGTGACTGTGCTGGTAATTCAGGCGCCTGTTTCTATCCTGTTGTGCCACTGCACTGCGTCAAGCGGTTCCGGATAGTCATCGTCAGGTTGATTGAGCACTCGCTTGCCTTGTTTGCGGAACCTCGTCTTCATTGATTCCGATATAGGCTGCGCAGCATCAGTTTTCTTGATCTCTGATGCCGCGCCATGGCCGGAGTCTTGCCGGGCGTTTTGCTTTAACTTTCGGGGTGTTCTGGCTGTCCATGCTTCAGCTGCTCCGCCGATCAAATTGCAGGAAACTCCTGGCTGAGTATTGAACCGAATCGCGAACGTGCCAAGCATCACGAAGCTGTTAATGCATCGACGAGTTTCTGTTTTTTTCCACACCGCGGCATCATCATGCACATGTGCTTGGCTTCACTACCACCGCTTACCCCCTTGGCCTGAGGATCACAAGGATTTGCATGCGTCGTGCCGATCTTGCCGGGTCAGGTTTTCCTGAATCTGTCAAGCGCCGGGCAAACATGTCTCTCGACGATACGGGCTACCTCGAAGACCAAGACTTTGCCCGTCTGGGTAATAGGCAACATTGCGCCTTTGCCGTATAAAGGGCATGCATGTGATTTCGCATTAGCGTGTACTTCTCCGATATCCCTTGACCGATCACCATCTCTTATCGTTTTGTGGTTGCGAATCGAACAGGTGCGCCGTTGACGATTCTTCCAGGGATGGTCCATAACCACGCAGAGGACTAACTGCATGGCTTTCGCCGCGCGCCAGAGGGTGCTCTTTTCAAGCCATCGCGCTGCGGGTTCTCACCCAGGTTGGCTCTATGATGTCGTGATAGTTCCTGGCGTCAGGATCTTCTAGGCTCATCTAGGGAGTCTCGTTCGGGTGTCATTTCATGCTGTCTGACCCGCATTGTAGGGTCAGGTCTGGTGCCTGGTAATATAACTGCTGCTTTCCATTCAGGTAATCTGTATCGACTGTGTAACGCGTCCGGTCCGGGCTCGTATGCCCAGGGCCGATTTGCTCAAGGTTGTCGCTCTCGATAAGCGGATCCATCCTCATTCGTTTTTGAACATGATCAGGGCCGGGAGCAATGGCGTTTGATATACCTTGATCTTGGAGCCAGCCTTTTGGCATAAGGGACAGCGTCAAGTTCTCAAATGACCCCTGCCTTGCTAGCGCAGAGGCCATGATGCTGGGGCCGCTGCCCTTTGGCGTGCGACGTCGTCGCGTCAGAATGGATAATATCCGTCTGGCAGGCAGGATCCAGCAGAGCCAGGCAAGCGTTATTGATCTATCATGGGTGCCTGCATATTGCAGCATGAACAGGTCTGAAAAGCGTCGTCCCCTCCTTTCGTCATTCAGCCACAGTGTAACGCGTGTGATATTGATGGCGCGCAGCTTGGGCGCTCTGACCCTCAGGCCTGGCTATCAACCCGCTCGATATACCTTCAACTGGTAGCGAAGTCGGTGCCAGCATTACCTTCAATTCCGGTAACGGCGCGCCTCCCATTCGACTACGCAGATAACGACATTTGGTAATGATCACATGATAGCCATCAATTCGGCCAGCCGCTTTGCGCAATGCAGGCCTACGCGCTGGTCTGCGCCGGTGATCAAGACTGCTTTCTGGCCCTGTTCATGGGAAATCTCTATAGTTCGGGTTAGGATCCTGGCAATCTGACCGGGTTGCTTTTACAGCTTTGGCAACTTGGTCAAGAATTGCAAATCCTTATATAAACTTATTAACCAATGCAGATTCATGTTACAATTTTACTTAAAAATTACTTTGGCTACAATTTGCCGGGTTTAATATCGCCTAAATATATTATACATTCTGGCTTAAGGTTATTAGTGCCGAGCAAATTTTTGTGTTAACAATAATTGACCCGTGTCTTCTTCCGGCTGTCTCGGTGTCTTCCCGCTTGGTCATGGTCCAGCTTTTCAATCATAAGGGCGAAAAAACATGCGAGTTGCCGATTATCCAAGGGACTCAGCGGCTCTATTGGTCCGGTCCTTGACCTCTTTGAAATTATCACGCATAGCCGCGTCTGGTGGCTCTCGGTACGCGCTTCAGGTGTATGCCCGTGGTTATCGGCGCCCGCAGCGATGAATCGATGCCCGGGCTTGCCGTGTTATTGGCCCAGTTTTCGCTTGGCCTGATAGCTTGCGGCGCGCGTCTTGCGGCGCTGGGATGTTGGCGGCATGGTATCGCGGGGTCATACCACTTGGTTTGTTGGTGGTTACCCCTAATAGTATTTGAAGTCATGACGTTGACAGCCGTTGGCGGGGCGGTTTATTCAGGGGTTCGGGAACCTCGCCTCATAGGGCCGGCGTTGGCTGGCATTTGGTTCAGCCTCACCACTGACTGCCTGCGGGCATTTCGGAATAAATTCTTCGCCAGGCGTGCCGTCAATGCACAAAACGTTGCCGGTAAACCTCTCTAGTGCCAGAAGGGGCGTGCCCAAGCGCAAGCAAGGGGTTTTTTACCAGTCTCAGCTCCAGCCCCACCGCGCCATCTGCGTAGCTTCCAGTAGGTTGCATCAATGCCCTGATACCACATGCCCATCAGCGAAGCGCGGCATGCAGGCAATTTCTCATCTGTCGCGGGTTGGTTCCGGGTATGGTGCGGTGCATGGCAGCCAGAGATGTCCTGCAGTCATAGTCCGCGCAGCCTGATTGCTCGTTTTTGGTATAGGACGTTATTCGCGCCACGCAGAGCGGACATTTGCCCGTCATTAAATACAGCGTCAGGGGGCCTAGGCTTGAGTGCGTGCGGAAGTGGGCGGTTCATCAGGTTGGCCCTGTGGGTACGCTGGCGGTTGAAACACGGGCATGTCGTCCAATGTACAGGCTTATATGCTATGCCTAACTTTCTTGTACAATGGGACGGTACAATGTTAGCGCTTCGTATATTGCTTATTGCATCAATCGTTAAAAGCACAGAACACCGACTTCACTGTAAGCAGATATTGACCACATGACAGTACGCCCAGCCCCGTCAGTACCTGCTCTGGGAACCTGAGCAACGAAGATCTTTTATCCGCATCCGTGAAGTGTCCAGGCTCACCGTGTCAACCCGGTCAGCCTTACGTGCCTGGGGAGCGACGCTACGCGTCTGCTCGTTGCCCGCATCGCACACCAGCGGCCATCGGCTTTATTCCATGGGCCGATATCAGCGGCGGCGTTCGGTCATGGCCTGGATTTTAGCATGCGCGGTTGTAGCGTGTCAAGGCAAATTGGTGGCGGTCCTTATTGATCGGCAGGGGTCACGTCGGTTACTAGGCCGGAGGCCAGCATTGATGGCCGATAGCGTGGTTTGCCTAGCATAGCCTCGTGGATTCTGCAAACACTGGCACTCAGTTCCGAAATGATTGATAGCGGTCAATGCCGTTTGACCTCGCGGCCTGGACTTGATTTTATGGTCAATTACAGGGGCGAGTTACCGCTATCCAGTGCTGTTTAATGAGCTGCTTCTGCCGGTTTTTATATGTCAGCGCTTCGTGACAGCGCGACGCAGTTTTCGCCATCTGGGCAGTGGTCGTTTCTGGACGCCTATCTAGCGTGGACCGTTTGGTTCAGCGCGCTGGGTTACCGCCGTCCCGGCGCTCGTGGTGATGCTTGCCGGCTTGCCTGGCCGCAAACGGAGCTGGAGATGGCTCATGGCTGCCCAGTGTTTATTGCTGCCGCTTGAGGTCGATGTGGTCTACCTCCCCCAGCACACCCTCGATTAACCGAGTTGACCGACATGGCCGCAGCCGCTGTGAGTGTGATGCGCTGGCCCTCTACGGGCGCATCACGAGCGCGTTGCAGTGACCTGCTTAAACACTTTTGTCCGCGTATGGAGCAGTGTGAGTGTCCGGTCGCGTTGATTGGTGCCCTGTGCGATTGTCAGCCGGCCGATCTTGTACAAAGGCTGGTGTGGTGCTGATGTTGGGTCTGCGAATGAGGGTGGCTGACCAGTCGTAATCAGCTTATTTTGCTGGCGGGGCGGCTTGAGGATGACGAGAGTGTGTGCGTGGCGCAAGGCTTTGTTTATACTATATTTTTACAAACTGCGGGTATTCTTCGGCGCATTTATCTTGTACTATGCGGCCTGTCCAGGTATATGCTTTTGTATAGGTTTGTAACGATCAGCGTCTGCAAGATTTGCCAGCCCGATTCAATTTCACGTCCTTTCAACTGCGCACTCCGGTAGGCCGTCTTCCCCTTTTTGGTTCCGGGGTTTTTTTATTCCAGCAAATATATATCTATGCGGCTAGGCATGCTGGACCTTTAGTCCCGGTCTGCGAAGCATATAATGCGCCTTGAGGCGTTGTTGTTGATCTCAGCTTGGCAAGTTTCATCGACCTTCTGTTGCGCCTCTACCGTTGGTTAATCCTTGCTGAATGCCGTCGTATAGTAGGTCAGCTGGGTCCTGCTCGTTTGAATACCGGCGTGATCGATTAGGCTCGTTTTCATTTTTTCGGTTTCCAGTGAAACAGGCTGCCGTCCCTGCGATAATTGCTGATATCACCTACGGCGGGAACACTCGTCCTTGACGGCCTGGCGAATGGCATCTCAGGCCCTGCGTTGTATATTCACGATCAATCCCTACTTGCAGAAAGCGACCAATTCCTGATAGAGGATAATTTTCTCGTCGGTTTTATTAAGCCGGTCAGCGTTTCGATAACGCTCTTTGATTCACGTAAATAAGGATGTTGTCATCGCCTTCCTGTTCGGCGACACAAATCCCGTTCATTTTACGCGTGACCATTCGTTATTTGCAGCACGTTTGGCATTGATCATCTTGCATAACAACATCTCCTGATAGTTGATCCTCATCTTATAGCAATCATCCCGCGCTGTCTACCGCCCCCGAAAAGCTAAATAAGACTGCGGCATAATAGGCATTTAAAAGTGGCTCTGGATGGCGGTATGCAGGTTTATTGTTTATTTGTCAGTGGTTCGGTTTCGCCGCAGATATGGTCGCAAGATGCAGGGCCGCGCAGGTTATGTGCCGAGGCGGGTCTGAAACGTTGTGGCGCATTTTTAGAAACCTCCCCACTTGGTGGACGCCCTTGTTTAGCGGCTTTCGTGTTAGTAAACCGAGAAAGCCTGCTGTCTGCGCACTCGACCACGTTTTATGGGCGAGTGCTTGTCCTGATAGCTTTATGCCGTTTTATCTTGGAGATTGTGCAGAGCCGTCTTTCCGTTGTTGACCCAAGTACCCTTCGCGTGATCGCGGCTGGGGGTGAATTCGGCCTATGGCGCATACTTTTGCCAGTGGTGGCGAGCTGATGCGCGAGCTGCTGCCTGGAGTTGCAGGCAGTGAGTTGCTGCCTATGTTGCGCCTGCGATGCCTGCTTGAATACCGTCAACCCTCTTAAGTAGTACGGCGCAGGCCCTGGTGTGCGCTAGTGGCTGGCCGAGCTTGTGTTCCCTCTCACATAGTTCTTGATTGACTCTAAGCCTGGCAGGCTGATCTCTCGCGGTTTACCAGGCGCGTCAGAGATGGCCTCATCGAGAAGACAATCTGGCTTATATTATTAGCGAATTATTCAGCCAGCCTTGCGGCTTCCAAGCCGACTTTGAGCAACTTGGTTGTTATGCTCGCCTGGTGAGTCTGTGAGCATCTGCCAGAGATTCCTTGTTGATAGCTGGCACCTATAGGCCGGCCACCTTCGCCGTTCGGTGTCTGCCATAGTTATTTCCGCTGTGCATCTAGCAGCCTCCTTGGCCTAGGCGTGATGCGCAGCGGAAGCACGTGCGCTGTCTTCGAGCAATGGCAAAATTAGGATATTGCCGAATTGCGGCGGCACAGCAGTCGCTATGAAACAGCGGGTAGAGCTTCGGGTCGCCTGTCGTGAGTGCATCTGCTGGTCTATTCCGTTGCTTTGTTTCGTGCTTTGGTATCAGCAGCCAGTTCCAGTCGGGCCGCTGGCGTGAGTGTCGTGCGTGAGCGCTCTCGGGCATGTGCCGTCAAATAGCGAAATTTCACCGAACCAACTGCCCGGGTTCAACACGGCAGCACCGCTTCGCGGTCCGTCAGGGCCGATGTTACTTGATACGCGCCGCCTCCCGTGGATCACCCCATAATCTAAAACGTCGGGCTCGTCATCCTTGGTATTGAACGCACTCGCCGTCTTTCGAGGTGGCGAATCCTCGCCAGCTCGCGACCTAATTTCCCTCCAGGCCAGTATTGCGGGGAACTCGTTGAACCAGCTGATTTTTGCTGAAGCAGTTTGGAAAGTGCTGCTCGGCATCTTACCGATGCAGCGACTGTAACTCTGCTTGAAAGTCCGTTTTGCTCCTTCACTCGTCTGACTCTCTTCTTATTTTGAACACCCTCAGTATGCCGTAAACCGGCAGGAGATGTGGACCATCATTGTCTCTGGCCGGGGCAAGGCTCCCATTTGCCATTTTTTTAATACAAGAGACAAAGCGTTTTAATGAACCGCATTCCTCTAGCAACTGCCCGTTGGTGAAATCTGCCATGATCAGGTCAGGCGTCGATAGGATGTTGGCAAACCCCCGTTGATTCTGGCTGCTGTGCTATCGGTTTCTGATTTCGCCATTGTACGTTTTGGACGATGTCTTTGGTATTCAACTCCACGTCTCGCAAATAGATTTCCTCGGCACCGAGCATTTCCTGACTCTAATCCCTATGGGCTGATGTTCGAGGGAAATGACCGCCTCCAATCTGGTTCTAAGATTGATCTGTCTCACTCGGCAAACAAGCTTTCGGAGGACCCCCTACGTATTCAACCCGGCAGTGTCTTCACTATCCCATAGTCTGCGGTGCATGAAAGTATCGTCTACGATGCAGTCCTGTGTTGTTGCACACCCCACCACCGCAGCGGCTGTAGTTGTGTCGGCGCAAAAGTTTGGCATCCTTCCGATTTCCCAGCAAATCGACTTTGTGTTGGCAGCTTGTCCTAATCACGATTACGAGGGTCGTCGCGTGAATGACGAGGGAAGGTGCGCTTGCAGGCGGATCTGGGCCATACCAACTAGGCATGAGTTTCTGCGCAAACCACGGGTCGTTATTTCCTGTGGTACAATCGCGTCGCTGAGGCCTTCCTGACCATTGTTCACCCTGCAGCGCTGTTTTGTGAAATTCAGTGTCAGTGCTCTATGGCCTGGTTGTGTGGCTCTATTGCTGATTCCGATCCCGCAGGCAGATTCTTGATGGCTGCGCGCTTTGAGAGCATGTGCAGGTCACCAAAGGCGCTGGTAGCCAATCTGGGCCTGGCCAGCCTTTGCTGCGCAAGTTTGCAGCGGGTAACCCGGTTTGTAATC
>Ga0163217_1059813_pt1 | contig 14405 bp, 7 predicted proteins | sample SynspAceP_FD_185933 | JGI IMG/M metagenome (GOLD analysis project Ga0163217, IMG submission 185933) | Saline lake microbial communities from Ace Lake in Antarctica - Synechococcus sp. Ace-P (PacBio error correction) | ecosystem: Environmental > Aquatic > Non-marine Saline and Alkaline > Saline ... | reverse complement strand
CAAATCATTTATGTCGGCATGGAACAAACTTGAGGTCCATTTTAAATGTCGCGAATATGACTGAAACCTTTGCGACTATATTATTGTTTGGGCGCTGGATCAGGCCGGCTGTGGTAGCTAACCGTTTTGACCGAGGACCCCATTCTACCGACGGTATTGTTATTGGAAACTGGAGGCTCAGACGCCAGTATCTTTATCAGATGCGACGCGTTGTCGATTCCCGATGGAACAGCAAAAAAATATGTGGCAATTTTATTCCCACAGAGCCGTCTTTTGAATATACCGTAAATGCACTGTTCCGCGCGGAAAAAAGTGTTAGGTGGCTCGTCGTCTATTAATCGGCATGGTTATATGTACGTGGTCAGCTCGCGGATTTTGATGATGGGCATATCATGGCGCAGCAAACTGGGATTATAAGGCATTGTTTACCCTACTTTTAAAAAAGCAGAAGAACTGGCTTTTGGTTGCCGATTGACTATCGCTCTGAGGCGGACCGTTAGCCGTTAACAACGGCAAACAAATATGCAAAAATCCGCTGGTATCAGGCATTTATTGACGGCTGGCGAGACGCCGGCTACCTAGCAAACCGATGATTTACATTGGTTACAGCAGGAAAAAAGGCTTCGGTGCCATGGCCATGGACGTTCAAAAGGTGTACGCTGGTCAAACTGCTAACGACTAATTACGACCTGCTATGCAAAGTCCCAACTTGACCGGTAAAAACGGCTGTTCAGGTGATAAAGTTGTTATGGAAGGCAAGCAAGCTGTGGTGTGGAATTATTATTGAAGGCAAAAGCAAACGCCAAGTATTAGTTAATAAAGAAGTTATATTAAGTGCCGGTCCTATTCGGCACTCAACCACATATTTTTACAGTTATCTGGTATTGGCAATAGTGCAACCCTTTCGGCGGGCGGGTATTTGCAACTCAGCATGAAACGCCTGGCGTGGGAGAACAAACCTTGCGGATCATCTTGAGTTTACTTTCTAGTACAAGTGCAAGCAGCCTATAACACTCAACAGGCCAGCATGGGGCCATTGAGTAAACTTGCTATTGGTATACGTGGGATTTTATTTTAGACGGGGATTAGGGCGACTACACTTTGAGTCTGCGGTTTCATTCGTTTTCGAAAGAAGTGTGTTGAATGCCTTGTTACAATCATTTCCTTACCGCTGCTATGCGTTTACTCGCGGCAAGCAGATTTAACGACCATTGATGGTTTTCAGTTACATATTTGGACACAATAAAGGCCGAAAAGCCGGGGTTTCAGTGAAACCAAAATTCTGATCACGCTCACTCCCCGCGCATTCAATTTATATTATTTACAGCACTCAGCGATATCGAGGGCATTTTTCGTGCTTGTTTAGATTGTTCCGTGGAGATTGTTGCACAACAGCCATGGATTGCGTATCGGGGCGAATGAAATTCAGCCGGCGGATCGACGTGGTAACGGAATGTCACAAATTGATGCTTTCGTGCGCAAAACGGTCGAGAAGCGCTTACATCCTTGCGGTACTTGCCGTATGGGCGGTGCGGATGATGAGATGGCAGTCATTGATGCACAATGCAAGTACGCGCTCTACAAGGGCTTCGTGTTGTCGATTTCGTCGGTTTTCCCCACGTTACCACGGTAAACTCCAATGGGCCGGACTATTAATGGTTGCTGAGCGAGCGCTTTTATAAAACAGCAAGTTGTTCCTGCTACCGATGTTGCTGTTTTATTTACAAGGACCGCATGGCCTTCAACGCCCAGCGCACGGTCAGGTAAAACGGGACTACAACATGTTAACTCTGGTATAGCATTGGCATGCTGTTTTTTATGGCAATGGTGGTGTTTCATTAGCCCGCTGGAGGTAAGGCTTAAGCTTCAACGGCCATTTACCCGTTTCGACAATTACTTTTATGCTATATTGTTTCACGTCCGGACCTAGATGTGGGGCTAATTATGTTTCCCTGACCGAGTTTCAGTATACGCCGATATCCAAAAAAATTAGTGAATACGCCTTTTGCGAATCTTTGGGCTATTGAGTCGGGTTTTTGGGCTTTCTAGTCTGGGCCAATCTATATTTTGTGACCTGTCTTTTACTTTGCGCAATGAACCTAAAGTTTAAATTTTTTAAAATTCCATTTGGGTCAAGTGGAGTAACAATATTGTCATTATCGGCACTTGCATTTACGCTCACCTGCGTATTTGCTAACTTAAGTTGGTATTTAACCTGAGATAGCCGTTGGTGAAGGGTTTCCCTTGTTACTACGCTTTGATCGTCGGGCCACTATTTTATTTTCGGTATACTCCACGCACCGATATTAGTTGTTAAAATTTAGCGTTGTCTTCCGGCGGTGCTGTTTTTTTGTCTTATTAATCGGGCTTTGCCGCTTGCATTATGGTCTGACGATGTTCTCCGTTCGATTAATGAGTACGCTCCCACTACTAACCAGCTACTTTGCACATCTAGAGCAGTATTGTCCCTACCTATCATGACTATCACGCGTTCTATTTTATTCTGGTGGTTTTGCTTGGAGTATTTATGATTGGCCAGTTTACGCACGTTTTTGTAGGAAATATCGAGCACAGTCAAACTGTTTTTATCATGGCTGATTCTGGCATCTCTTTCTATTGGGCTGTGGTTTCAGTTTTTGTATGTTCCATTTTAAGGGTTACAGACATTTGGTTTTATCAATCTAGCGATGGTTTTCGTCGGCATTGTTTTTTGTAATTAATTCCCTCGACTCGTTAATCCGGCTTTTACTCAGAAAACCTAGACTTGACAGTCGCGCGCTTTTGGTTAACGAAATACAGTAACTTACAGCTTTTAATGATTGATGCTAACCGTCTTATTTAGCTACATTATTACAATTTCAATGGGTTTGTGCGCGTCTAGTTATATGGTATTTTAGCTTATTGTTTGTTTACTATATTTTATTAGGCAAACAACCCCAACTTTACCCAAAAAACACAGTGCGCTGATCTCCTTACAAGCGACAGAAGTAAACGTCGGTAGGAACATCTGTTTAAAATGGTTTTTACCCTTTAGTACGCTAACTTAGATGTGCCAAGTTGCTAGAATTGCAGTTTTTCATCCTGGTTATTTTTCTATGATTGATATATATCGCTGAAAACCAAGTCTTAGGTCGGGCTTATCGCCACCGGATTTGATGGTCGACAACCAAAAACGGCGAACGGCTATCTCGAGCTAAGATAGGCGATTGCGTGACCTGGTGTATCGCGTCATCTATTAGAGCAAAGCTGAGCCAGCAAATATGATGAAGCTATGCTAAGTGGTTCGCTGCAACACCTTCTATCGTGCCCGAAAAGTGGCAACTAGTACCTAAAAAGAAATACCAAAAACAGCTCACTGTATAAAGCGCTACTAAAACTGCTACGATTTAGTCAATCGGCGATCCTTGATCGCGAGGGTCAGTTACTGTCGAGAAAGTCATCACTTATTTGTGGGGTAAAAGCGTTCGGATTATTGAGAGCGCCGGACCGTTTATTGACTCAACGACTTAAATACTAGTGCAGTCAAAAAGCCCTACAAACATGCGCGCTAATCGTGGGAATTTCTAGGCTTATCTATTCCGCTTTAGCCCGTTCTCGTCGCCGATGGTTTGTATGGAATTAAATTTAACCGTGCTACCACCCTTGCTTGGGCCCAACGTGGCGGCTATGTGGGGCGTGCTTTCTACGTGGGACGGGTTAAAACCCCATGTGGGTTTAGTTCGTTAAGACGTGTCAGGACATTGCGATTTTAGTTTCTTAAACCATTTTTTTTGAAGTTATCGCTACGTTGGAGACGGCACACAACGTCAAATTCACCGCAGAAATGGCAGCCAAGTGACGCCTGCGAGCCCTATCAAGACGAAGGAGGGCCGTGTGCTGTCGCGCAAATTAGCGCAAACCGTTGTGATTAAAACACCAAGGTCAAGAGGCCTCTGTCACCAGATTACAAATACAAAAATATGGCAAAGTTACCGCCACCATTTACCTTATAGCTTATCGATCATTACAAATGATGGCCTTCTAAAGGCGTTTTAACTGATGCCCAAAAATGGTATTGGATGTGTGATCTCAGTCATTGTACGAAAACATCAATGATTTACTTACCCCCGATCTGATTTCGCGTTATTTACCTAAAGAGGCAGTTTGACAGGGCGGCAAAGGTGTTAGTGTTATTCAAGAGTAACGCGCCGAGTTTGGAAAGTGCTCCGTTGATAAGGCCAATCCAAAAATTGAAATTAAAGCGGTGGGGTGACAGTAAAGTTTGATGCACCTATGCCATTATCCGACTAATCGCTCTCAAAGCATTAACTAGATTTAAGACGGATGAAGCAAAAATTTATCGCTATTGCTACCATATTTGATGCACAGTTTTATGACCGCATAAATATCAGGAACAAGTAGTAGATTAATATTAGCGGCGGTTGCATTTTTGTTGCTAAGGGTATTCCCAGGACATTAGGCTGGTCTGGTTGCTGACTAAACGTGAAAACAGCAAAAACCGCAAACCATGCTACCGAAGACGTATTACCAAGCTTAAGCAAAGGGCGAGTTTTAGCGTGTATATGACGAATCGCAATCTTTTGGAGAAAACAAAACATCGCCGCCTAAGACTTTTTTACGGAAGCAGCTTTACTTGATAGCTGACCGGTTATATTCGCTTATGTGCATAGCAGCAAATTAAAAAATATTAAGGAGACTGATGGACTTGGCACTTGAGCTACACGTGCATATTATTGATTTGCTATTTTAAACGCCATTCATGCAAAAGGTCGGTAAAGAAGTCCTGCTACCAGACAGGAACGCCTTCATTAACGCCTTTACCGAGTGAGCGTACCATCACCCCGATATACGCTTCTCTGGGGAGGCAACTGAATAAATAGCCCACAGGGCAATTACGTTACGACGCATTTATAGCAAACCTTTACGGATCTTATTCTGGCATTAATTGATAATGCCAACAACTAGATCGAGTCAGTTTTGCGGGTTTTAAAGAAGTACCAGCCATCACGGCAAAAAGCGTTTTTTCAAAAAGAAAAACGTTTAAACCCTTAACATGCGGAACAGCGCATCTATATTGTAGTGCGTATTTTATCGCATTTAATATTGCAGATGAAATGATGATGTGTTTATTCATGTTGCCTAGAGTTGCATTTTGAGTAAGCTTAAGAACATCAGCGCCTACTATTGGGCATTTGCGTTTTGTGTTTTGGCGATTCGATTTTAAATTGAAATACTCTTTTTAAATAATCCAGTAACAACCTGGGTTTTTTGAGGGGCCGCCGCTGCTGGAGGAAAAACCCATATATATCGATATTTTTTAGCTTTGCGTACATCGATCTTCAATACGGATTTCAAAGTACCCGCTTGAATTTTCGGCCAAGCGTCATGTATTACCGGGTATTCGACCTAGCCTGGCCCCCTTCAGGGAAAAGCAGGTCCGTTGCAGCCGCCATTATTTGGGCTGATAACGGCTTTAACTAGCACATATATGAATGCCCCCTTCGTCATCTTTATGGCTCGGAGGTCATTTTATATACCATACCCACTCATGTTGTTCTAGATCAGCAGGTTTGCTGGGCGACCTCGTCTTTTTGAATAATCCGGCGCTTCCGATACGCAACGTCACTAAGTAGAAAGGTTTACTGGCTTGTAAATCCTGATCAAGGCAGCGGTTGCCCCTCGGATCGCAGATCGATGCTTCTTGCATTACTATTAACCACTCATCGGTGAGCATCACTCAGGTCAATTTTGGGATATAGCTGCGAAAATGATTCAGTGCAGGAACACCATTTGCAGTGCATACTGTTAACGGACAGGTGAATCTTAACAAAACCCTCGGGTTCATTTTTAAGGTTCTCTCATTTGCTGGTTAGGCCGTGATTGGCTCGGCTCGGCGATTTAATTCGACACGACGGTAATAGTCAGCCCTGTTTCAGTTACGAATTGGAGCGCGTAGTGCGGTTAAGTAAATTTTTTACCAAGGGCCTTGCGGACTCGAGTTTTTTAAATGTGTGATAACTGCTACTGCCCTTGACAGCCGATATGTTTGGCTTGCGGCAGTTAGATTGGCGTTGACCAACGACTGCGCAAAGAACCACCAGACTTTTGAGTTGCTTAAAATAAGATTATTACTTCAGATTTTACCGCAATTGTATTATTAATCAACAATTGTTATCTATTTTTATTGGTATTGTTAGAAACGATATTTTAAGAGATTTTACCACTGTATTTCAGTTTAAAACAGATGTTTGAGAAGAATAAATGAATACACAACAAACCAGCTTAAGCACGTATTTAATTGGTGCTAACTTTCGCATGCCGAGTAGCTAATACGGTGAAAAGACCGGCTTCTGCTTAGAGGATTTGCAGCGCGTATTATTGCTTTTATCGACGCAGGTCTAAAAGTGAGTATAGTTTTCTCCAGGCAGGCGGCCAGCCTCCGAAGATCCAAGAGTGAATTAGAAAGATTTTTCAAACGCCATCAACTAAGCGCTTATGAACGCCGTACAGTCGAGTTCAACTTAGTAGCTAATACACTAATTAGCTGATGTCAACGCTGCGACTAGACCGCTGTGTTTACCCTGGTGGTCACGGAACATTATGGGATCTTACTGATTAACGTCGTCCTTCAATATTCATTAATTGAAAGTTTCTTAGCGCGAATAAGGCCAGTCGCTGCAGTGTGTATGGCAAGCTGCATCTTGAATATCAAGATGCTACTGGGAGAATATTTGTTGTTAAAGCAAGCGGGTAACGGGTTTCACAAACAGTGAAAGAAGACTGCAGGTTAGCTTCAAACTGAGATTGTACCGTTATTACTAGAAGATGAATTTAATTTAAGCGCGGCTGGTAAATATCAAAAAGTGGCTGATTGGAATGCTATTTGCGAACAGGATGGCTTAATAATTTACCGGTTCAAAATCCTTGCAGTTCAGAAACTAGACAGCCAAAAATTATTAGCGGCACTAGTTTTAGGTTAACATTCGCGTACTTTTTTTAGAAGTAATAAAGGAATAATACTTTATGTTTAAAAATTTTAGAGTTTTTCCAAAAACACCACTCGAATTCATTTGGTGAAGGTCAAATAGCTTCGTTAAGGCAAGCTTATCCCAAGCATTGCAGAGTGTAGTGACCTACGGCGGCGGTTCAATCAAAAACAACGGTGTTTATTATCAAGTTTCGCGCATTAGCAAGCGACTTGGTTTGAATTCTTGCATTGAGCCCAAACCAAGTTTACGATACTTTAAATGAAGGCGCAAGATATTATTTAAGAAAATAATATCGAACTTTTATATAGCGGCGGCTGTGGCTCAGTGTTGACGGCTTAAATTTATCGCTGCTGCGCGTTATTCGAAGGTCAAGACCTTTGGGATATCGTGAGTAAAGGCAAGCGCAGTATTAACAAAAAGCCCTACCAACTCGCTTCGTATCACCCTGCCAGGCAACTGTTCTGAGGTCGATACTGGTGCAGTAGTGACGCGTAATGGTAATAAACTCCTTTCCAAAGCCCGCTCGTTTGGCCCTATCTTTGCGATACTTGATCCAGCAGGTAACACTGTCATTTTTGTTCTGACCGATCAAATCGGCAATGGTGTGTGGATGAGTTTGTGCAACCATGGAGCAATACCTGACCTATATAAGTGTAAAACGGTTAAGGTGCAAGACCGTTTGCTGAAGGACTACTTTACTACCTTAGTCGAGAAGGGCCAAAAGACTAGCTCCTGAAACGTCAAAGACTATAGAGTTCGATGGGGCAAATATTATGTGGGCGGCGGACAATGCGCTTACATTGGTTTAATTGGAGAGGTGTCCGCAAGAACTGGACACTTCAATGATATGGTCATGAACTAATGGGGACTCACGGCATACGACCAAGGCACGAACTTATCCATGTGCTTGCTGGCTGTGATGAAAGTTATGTAGGAGCGAAACGTTGAAATTATTTGCAGTACGCAGAGCGTATCTGGAATGTGCCGAAGGTTATGATGAGATTCTCGCATTAATCGTGGAATTGAATTAACTGAGCAAGTTTTCGAAATGCAAGTTCCAACACGTTTATCTCGTATGTGTTGATTAGGTGGAAGCGGAGTTATTATTTTATTGATTCGAAAAGTGAGCCTCTAACACCGTTATGCTGGAATTTAGGTGAGCATAGGTGTAAACCTGACGTTAGTCGTCAAATATTAGTCATGCGCTTTAATTAATGTGTAATATTGGGGGACAAACGGTCAAAACGAATAGATCGATTGTCCCTTTCCGGGCTTTTAGTATCAAGCAAAAATTACTTTGCAACATTAACCAATATTCTGAAATTAAAATTGATACTTAACGTCAAGGTGAGATATTTCGAACATTGCATACCTTTTTTGTTCCATTGCGGATTTTCGATAACACTGACTTCCTGCGCCGCTTGCGCCATATTTTACTATTAATTCAGTCCACTGTGTGGGCTAAACAGTAAGCGTTCTTCAGAAGCGCGTCGCGCCAATTTGGTCCCTACATTTTTCGCCAATCTTTCTCATTGACTTCTGCTGCGACATTCAACCAAGATAGGCAGCCCGTAGTTCCTGTCAACACCTAAGCTTCCATGATTATAATAACGCAGAGTTAAATTGAGATACCTTATTTCAAGCTTGGATGCTTCAACGAGATACGGGAAAGGCAAATTCGTTATCCTTGCTCTGAAACGACGAATTTGGCTTAATTCTGACGCTCTATTAAATGTTCTACATCGAAAGTAGTTGCAGCATTAGCGGTAAGTGAGCTCAGGTTAAGTTATTTGCTTGCAATTATTAGATTTGATTTTTTCACTTAGATTTCCTATTATATTAGACTAGGGACCGATTATAGTGGCAACGTAAAATGTAAACATTAGGGTGTATTAATTGAACAAGGGTGTGACCGCTAGCCGCAAAACTTAGTTCATGCATGGCATTAATGAGCGTAGTAAATAGGACTCAATTTGTGTACGCTTGAGGTAGTTTTAAAAAATTATTCTTAATTACCCTATAATAATTATTCCTGCAAAAAGATAGTAGGCAGTACAAGAAACGATGAGGCACGATTATTAAGTTACACAATAGCATAGTATTTTATTCAGTTACGGTATTATTTGTGAGTAAACACTATATTTGTATTAAAACGCATTGGCAAATTGACTTGATAGTACCGTTTTATTACTACGAGCTTTGGTTGGTAGATTTACTAACGCAGGACTTTCAGCCGTGTGACATCCATAGGCATATTGCCATTGGCATCAAGGGTAACTTTTTATTGCAGAGCATTGGAATTCACGATTAAACCGATGTTCCCAATTTTCTTTTAATTCACAAGTGCTCGCAATTTGCAATCCCACCGTCAGACTTTAGCACATTCAGTCACGTGCTTATGGTCCGTCAATGGTTCTATAATTCTGGTATGATATTTGATCGGGGTGACTACTCAGTATAACCGCCACGAGGCCCCCTGACTGATTTACTAAGGTCGTATTAGAGTAAGTGCGCATAATTTGGTAAGGTTTTGGCAGGGGCAACCTAGTTAGTTTTCACACAGAGGACGGTTTCCAGGGTAACTAACTGCTCGCAGCTACGCATTGTTGAAACACTGTAACGCATTAATCTGCCATGCGGGGCTATTCTTATCATTGAAAGATTCCTCGAAAAAATACTTGATCCTACTTATACACTAACCTGCTATATAGTATACCTCGGTAGTGTTACTTTTTTTGACAATTCCCCACTCAGTAAGTGAATTACTTCACCAGAGTACTCGATTCGAGCAAAACCATCGTTAATCCCTATTCCTTACGGTAATAATCCGAAAAAACATTAATATAATACCAATTTAGTTATTGTATTGATTAACTACTATCAGTCTATTATAGAACACTAAATGGTATTCTATATAAGTATAAGAGTCTCACATAACACAATCAAAATCCCAAAGGAATAACCGTGTGGAACTAAGTACAATTAATTTTTGCAAACCTACATTAAGAGAGTTGATCCTATGAGCGATAGCAGTGTTATTGATGAGGCGTATTAATTTCTGGCTACGACGCTGGTTTTATTTACTGATGTTGAATTTGCAAACATTTGATCCAAGACTAGATGAAAATGTCATTAGAAAAATATCTGCAAAAAAAAATGAACCCGAATTTTTGTTGGAATGGCGTTTAGACCGCCATATTCGACAATGGTTAAAGATGGAACGTCGCCATGGGCTAAGTAAACTACCAGAAATTAGACTTTCAACGCCATCTGTACTACTCAAGTCCGAAAAGCCAGAAAATTGCGCCTAAAAGTTTGGCCGAAGTTGACCTGGAATTGGCTGCGTACTTATGAAAATTAGGGTATTCCATTGCTATGAACAGAGGCCTGCTGGTATTGCCGTTGATATCGTTATTGATAGCGTGTCTATCCATCACCACTTTTAAGAAAGCTTGCTGAGTCCGGCCGGCGTAATATTCTGTTCACTTCTCAGAAGCCGTTATCAATCATCCAGAATTTAATCAAAAAATATCTAGGCTCTGTGGTCCCTCGTCAACGATAATTCTTATGCGGCATGAACTGCGCTGGTCTTTCAGTTGACGGCTCGTTATGTTCTTATTCCAAAGGCGTTAAATGTCCAATGGAGTTTGTCGACTATTTCCGGATCAATGCAAAATGAATACCGGGCAGTTTGAACGAACCTTTGATTATTAGTGATGAGGGAGTTTATGTTAGGCTTCTTGAAGGCTTGCACCGCGCCATCGCGGAGACGAAAACCAAACTGCATGGAGCCCGTAGTTGAATTTAGTTGCTCTCAAGGTGCGCAAATCAAATATTCAACTGTCCAAAATTGGTATTCAGGCGATTGAACGGCAAAGGAGGTATCTATAATTTGTTACTAAACGCGGTATTTCTGCCTGACGATTGCGAAAGGTATCGTGACACAGGTAGACAGCTCTGCAATTACGTGGAAGTACCCAAGCGTGATATTTACTCGCGTGATAATAGGTTCGGTGAATTTTACTCAGTCGCCCTAAACGGCCAATGCACAGCAAGTGACACTGGACAAAAATGACTCCATCTTGGTCGTGATACTTCGCAGTACATTATTTCAAAAGGGCATTTTCTGCTGGCAGGGCCAACCATACGTGGATTTAGTCCATATTTCACCAAAAGCAGAAGGTGCACGCCAATTTCACCAATGTGATTCACTACTCATTTGGTGATAAATGCTCGGCTAAATACCTTCCCCTATATTGTAAGCAAAACCCTAGTGCGATAGTCCGAACATGAAGCAAACGACATCAAAAGGTCAGTGACGACCAGCTATTCCTATGCCAACAAACGCGGTATAGATCCTGAAAAAGCAGTATCATGATTTGTTATGTTTCTGTAAAGTCAGTTTCAAGGAGCTACGAGAAATTTGCTATGGAGCGGTTAAACTTGGTTAGAGGTTACCTAGAAGGCTCTGTCGGATAGCACTCTAAGCAGATATCACGCAAAATTCAATAACCACAGATATCAGTTATAGCAATACGCTGATTAAAAGGAGTTTACTTAGAATACATTAAAAGGTACCCGATGCCTAAACTTACAAAATTTAAAAAGCTAACGTTGGCATGGCAAAGAGAATCCTCAAAGGCCTAATATTAACGTTTAACCAGGTGAAGTCCACGCAAGTTATGGGACCGAATGGGAGCGGGTAAGATACATTTATCAATGTAACTGACAGGTCGTGATAAATACGAAAAGGCAACGCTGGAACCTATAATTTGAAGACAAGGATTTGAGTTAGCTCTTAATCCTGAAGATCGCGCTCGCGAAGGCATTTTTCTTGCCTTTCAAATATTCCCGGTTTGAAATTCCGGGGTGGGCATCTTGAATTTTTAAAAACATCCCTTGAGTGTCTGCATTGCTTATCAAAACAAACCCCTTTTAAGTGCTTGTTGAGTTTATTGAAACTGGCTCGTTGAAATGTAGGCTTAGTTTGATTTGCATTAACGCTTTCTTAAGCGGGACAGTAAATGAAGGTTTTTCAGGTGGCGAAAAAAAAGGCACGCAACGAAATTATGCAAATGCTTCATGTTAGAACCAAGCTATGTTCCTTGATGAAACGATCAGGTTTAGATATCGATGCACTCAAAAGTCATAGCGATGTATCAATACCTTTACGCAGTCCCGGGAGCGTTCCTTTATGTTGATCATCAACTACCAACGATTGTTAGATTACGTCAACTGATTTGTGCTGTCTTTGTACGGACGGTCAGATTGTTTAATCTGAAGGTGGCAGTTGAGCTGCGTTAGGAATTAGAGGAAAGAAAGGCTACGGTTGGTTGGAAAGTGGAACTGGAGAATCAGCAAATCCACTTAAGGTGTTAACAATGAATAATCTAAAACTAGTAGCAACCGATTTTACAGCGCGCACATCTTCAAAAAATTCCGTGGTTACAGGTATTCGAGGTGCGGCAAGGGAGCGTTTTAAAAGGGCTCAATTACCGACGCCAAAAACCGAAGATTCGGAATACCTGAAGCTTTGAGAAATTGTTAGCTAATGGACAACTTGACGCACAAAGCCGGACAAGAACTCGATCGAAAAGGTGCAAGGGAATCGACGATTACTTTGCACATTGCTGATAAGCGGCCTTAAGCGTATCGCTTGGTTTTTGTCAATGGCGGTTCGTTAGTCAATTATCACAAAACATAATAAAACCCTTATACTGTTTTGTTCTCTGCTGCTAGCAAAGCTCAGCAACAATTGATTGTGATCATCTAGATACCAGTTAGATAAACTATTATCATGACTATTTTTCTAGTTTAACACAGGCGCGCAACTTTTGAAGACGGTTACTAATTATATTCAACAGATTGTTTGTGTTGACAAGGCCTTATTGTATTATCGTTAACTTGACAGATAGGTGAAACAGCCAACAACTAGTATGTGCGCTTATTAATTATTTGCTGGAAACAGGTAGTTAAAGCGACCATAATCGGCATGAAGACGCAACCACTAAAAAAACACAGGAAGTGGTTTATTACTGTGATGAATTGGTTTTGTTAAGGACACGCCGCTTATTACAATACTCGCTGGCAAACTCGATGAGATGTGTGACGAGTATTATGCCAGGCAATCGTGTAAGAAAAGATTCTCATAGTACTTACACAACATCAAAATTAGCCTAGCCTCAAAACTAAAAGTAATTGATCTTACGGTGGCCTTGCGAGGTGAATATGCGAGCACCGATACCGCGGTAGTTTTTTTACGGTGCACAGCCAAGCAGTATCGGATAATTCACACATGCATGGAGCATATTGTACCCAATTTGCACAGCAATGAGGTTTTTTCGAGAGTTTGGTCGATGGACCAGGCACACGCTGTGGTTCAATAGGCCGTATTCATATTCTCCCGCGCCCAAAAAACTTAGCCGACTGGGTAATTAAAAAATTTTATTTACGGTCAATTTTGCCACTATTAATACCCAAAACCCGATAGAGATTTTTTTGCTGATGATGTGAAGATAGTTCGCTGGGGCCACAGGGTAGGTTTGCCAAATTGATAATGAGGCGTTGTTTTTATTTACAATTCTAGGGGCGTTTTCAAGGCCGAGGCAAACGACTATTTAGCCTCGCTTTCATTGGTTGAAAAGTAAAATAAGCTAAACACATAATTAGTTGCGAGATGTTTGTTTCCACAACGTTTCAAACTTAGCTTGTTTGCTGCCATTGCAATCCGAAGGAGCAAAATAACATGTCTGTATTTAACGCGATTACTTAAAAACCAGCCAATTTGATGTGGCTAAGGGTCCGGGAAGATTTCCTTGTTACTCAGAAGACGGGGCAAAAGGTCAAACCTTTAGTGTCTTTACCTGGATATGCGGCAACAACCCAGAAACCCAACAGGTTGTGATTGACGCCAATAAGGCCCAAATTTTTTTAATTACCAATAGCAATGCCCAATGTGATCGAGGTTGGCACACATCCATTGAGCGACCATGCAACCGAAGCTATTCGAGAAGGGCACGGAGTAATGTTGACAAAAACCACTTTATAAATAATGCAAAATATACCATCAAAAATTAAAATTTTGACAAAAGGCACAAAACTGAATCCATATAACATGATCGGGCGGAAGTGGGGGATTTAGGAGCCCCAAAGTTATTTTTAAGCTAGGTTGATGGAAAATTTATTTTATTTCAGCAAATGGTTCGGCCCCCACGTGCCCAGGTTCATCCAGAAACCATATACAGCTCTCTTTCGTTATTGTAAAGTACGCTCTCGGGGTGGCATGGGATAGAGCGCAGGCACAAAAGAGACGCTTGAGAGCGGTCGGCGCATTTTATAAATTGGTTAATCTAGCTCGTGTGTGGATTTCTTATTTTTGACTTTATTTAATTTGTTTGCTGACCCCGCCCCCCCCCT
>Ga0163217_1005060_pt1 | contig 14405 bp, 16 predicted proteins | sample SynspAceP_FD_185933 | JGI IMG/M metagenome (GOLD analysis project Ga0163217, IMG submission 185933) | Saline lake microbial communities from Ace Lake in Antarctica - Synechococcus sp. Ace-P (PacBio error correction) | ecosystem: Environmental > Aquatic > Non-marine Saline and Alkaline > Saline ... | reverse complement strand
AGCAGACTTTATTTCTTAGTCAAAAATAAACTTAGCAAAATTAATTGAGTGGGGAGATGTCAAATCTTTGCCTCTATCCTTCTGTGGAGCGATAGTACTGATCCGTTATTTTTTAATTTGGCAATTCAAAACTGGCTAAGCAGTGTTGCTTAGCCTTCTATATATTTTCATCAAAATGCTGATTCCCAATTTTATCGATTACGTGAAGTTTATTGTTCCCAATCTGGAGCAGGAGGTCCAGAGCTTACCATTTTAGAAGGAAAAGCATGTTCCCAAAGCGGGGCCTGACGGAGGGATGGCGGCTCGAGGAGGTAATCATTTAAGGAAAACAACTCAGTCTGGACTCTTTATACACCTCAGTATAAAAGCACGTCATTGCAGATGCTTGGTACCACGGTGAATTGGAAGAAGAACTGGTGCAGACGGAGAAAGAGTATCTTGGCAGTGCCACTTGGTAACAATCGCAAAAGATGCAGAAACAGGAGAAAAAAGATCTCGAGTCCTGAAGATGGCCAGAGGTATCTTTAACCCAAAGGTGGAGAGGAGGATTAGGTAATGAACATTCAAACGTCAACAAATCAGCTCCACATGATTCTCAGCCGGAAGACTGAATTGAGGAGTGGATTATTTAGAATTAAAGTTCCTGCGATGTTGGCTTGGTGGGTTTTCCTTAATGCAGAAAAGTCAACTTACCTTTCATCATTTATGCGCAGACCGGAAATTGGGGATTATCCATTACAACTTTAGTTCCAAATTGTGTGTTAGCTATCGCGGAGATCATCTTTTGTAATGGTGAATTCCCGGTATTATTTGAGTGATGCGAGGGAAAGGGCCTCGGAATTCGATTTTGAGACATTTGGCGAAACTCAAATTGCTTTTTATGATTCCTGCAGATGCGCGGATTTTTGAAAAACAATACGAATTTCCTTTTCGGGAGCTAGAAGAAGTATAATCCGGAACTGCTGGAAAAAGAAGAATTTAGCGATAGCAAGCTGATATGTTGGATGAAGAACTAACTGCGAGGATGGAAGCGACGAAGTTCCTAAGAGAATTCCCTTCACTTTTTATTTCTTCGGTGGTCGCAATTCAACTTAGATAGCTTAAAGACGTTTTGATTTGGCAGGCGATCACAATGATTAAAATTGCAGATGTAGTTTTTGCCTACTGGCAGAACATATTGATAAGAGTTTTGGCCCAACTAGAAGAATTTAATCATGAAAGATAAAGAGCAACCTGTCAGGAAATGAATCAAAAATGATACGCCTGTAACGAGGAATTTACCGGAGTGAACTTAGATGATTAGCTTCGAGCCACAGGTGGACTGATTAATGAAAGCCGCTGGCGAAATTCGCTTGAGGGAAGAGATTGGTGGATTAAAAAATAAAATATTTGAGGCTTTATTCTGACTCCAGAAAATTATCGAAAAAGAACCTCAAGGAACGTTGGGATCTGATTACACAGCCTCTGAAGGACGTCTTAAAAGATTTAGATACCAGTATTTGATGATTTTGAGCGATCCTTAAAGGCAAGCGAACGCTGAACTGACAGTACTAAGTAAGAGAGGGGAATTTATGATTTTCAGAAGCTAGTAAGATCCTTACGAGCAAAGGTTTGGATGCCAATGGAAGACTAGTAGGGAAAGCTTTTGAGCGGACACCCAAGAGAATCACCAGATCCCAGCACCAAGCGAGAGATTGAAGGGTAAAAGTTGTTGAATGTAGTAGAGACAAAGGATATACTTGGCGATTAAAGTAAGTGTCGCTTTTGCTTAAGTGTGACTGGAGCATAACATTATGTCAAAAAAGATTATTACGAAGTACTGGAGTGTCAAAGTCTGCTGCGGCGGATGAAATAAAAAAAGATATCGGAAACTTGCTATTCCAATTTCACCCGATTAAAAACCCCCGATAATCCCGCGGCTGAGGTAATTTAAGGAAGCCGCTGAAGCTTTGAAGTTTCTGAGGCAATCCTGAGTTGAAAAGCAAAGATTGATCATTTGTCATCAGGGGCGTAGGTGGAGCGGAGTGTCTTGGTGGCGGTGGGAATGAATATGGGATATCTTCTCTCAATTCGGTGATTTACTATTCGGTGGGGAGGAGGTGGAGGAATTTGGTTCTTTCTTCAGTGGCGGAAGCGGTGCGTAGACGTCCAAAAGGTACAAATCTGGTCAGCTCAAATTGAATTTGAGTGGATTGCTAATGGTGTAGAAAAGAAATTAAAGTAAAACGCCACCTCGTTGCGAAGGAGTTTTCTTCAGACTTGTTCTTCCTGTCAAAGGTTCAGGACAGATCAAGAAAGTAGTCATACAGTGCTTGCCAAATGGTTTCCGCAAGTACTTGTGGAGTCTGTGGAGGAAATGGCCAGTTGGTAGATAAAAAACAGCGAGGCTGACTTCAAGAGGTTTATCATCCAAAGAGGAGGTTATTCAATTACTTCCCAAGGTTGAAGTGAGAAGGCATGCACTTAGCATGTCTGGAAAAGAATGAGACTCCAGGCGGATCGCAGTGAGTCTTATTGTTTATAGAGGGAAGTCGAGAACACTACGTTTTCAAAAGATGTAATAATGTGATTCTTTGATTCTTATGTGTCATTTTGGCGCTGCTCTAGGCGCATCGTGTGGAGGTTGGCGACGATTGAAGGAAAGTGAAAATTAAAATTGACCCAGGAAACAATCAGGCAAATGCTTCGATTGATAAGGGAAAGGATAAATCAATGGATCCCAGAGGTGACTTATCATGTCAATGTTTGGACCCCAACTCATTCTCTCGAAGAAGAAGACAAACCTAGGGTTTTGGTGAATTCAGAAACTTCAACCCGATCCGGGAAAAGGATTAAAAACTTCTTTGATAAATGAGGAGTTTCTTTTAAAAAAAAAGCCAGAAGCAATTTGGCTTTTTTTATATTTTTTAAACATTTTTGAAAGTCAACCGACCTTAAACCCTCATTGCTGAGAAATTTTGTGGCTGCTTTTTCTGATGTTCTTTGGAAGGGTGGAGTCTCAGTAGGCGCAATTAATTAAAGAGTTTAAGGTTTACCCAGACAAAGGGTTTGAACTATGGTGTGATTTACTTCCTACAAAAGGCACGACTAACTCAGAAGAATTCGCTCATAAGACCGCTTTATTATTCACGGTCATTTAGAAAGGAACTACTATTCTCCGGTTTCTCTAATTCTATTCAATAATGTTACTCACATGCATCTCTTGTTCATAAAATGTTGAGTCAGAACTTGGGCAAAAGTTATTTACTTCCAAATTTTTCTCGGAGTTCATCTATAGATTTTGCCATACTTTGGGATCTTGGTCTTACAAACAAACTTCTGTATATCTTCAATTTTTAAACTTGGAATGGGGATCGGATTTTTTTTGATTTGGCCAATCTGCGATCAATTCAATTGAAACATAAAAGTGCAAGTGCGGACGTTCATGTACATTACGTTTCAGAAAGTCCAAATCAGTCCAAATGGCACACTACTAGTTACCTAAGATATGGGTATCTGTGACGCTGGATCAGGTTATTTCACTAATGCCAAAAGATATCGTTGAGCAAACTATGGGAAAAATCACTTGACTTCTCGGGACGGAATGGTCAATGGTAGTCAGGTAATAGCGGCAGTTGGTGCTGGACACTTAAAATTTAACCTTGCCTTTCGGATTCCTATCCGATAAAATAAAAATGAAAACCACCCCACTGTGTAGGACATCAATCCCAAAATATTTTAGGGCTTTGGATGATTGTACTTAGTCTCGAGGATTAGGAATCGGATCCAAGCCGAATTGATTAACCATCGGATGTTGGAGTGGGCTCTTATATCTGTTGAATAATACTTACTTTTTGAGTGGATGCTAAAAAATTGAAAACTCAGAATCTATATTGCTACAAAGCACTTCAGACGTAGATCTGGAGGTTTCAAAGGTGTTATTTTTGGCCTTTGTAGGTCCAAACGGAGCGGAAAGACACTCTATTCGATCATTAATCAAATATTGATAGTGACTCGGGATCCCGTTTTTATCAATGGAGAACTATGGCACCTAACATATCGCACAGATCGCTATTTGCCTGAGGAGGCGAGGACTGTAAAAAAAATGTCAGTCTTTGGATCAAAATGAATTTATTTCGCAGGCTAAGGGTCTAGTCCTCTGTTGATGCCAAAAGCAGATCAATCATTGGTTGGCAACTGGAAATTCTCGAATTGGAAACAAAAAGATGGAGACTTTCCGAAAGGAATGGCTCAAAAATTCCAATTTATCTCGTACGGTGATTCATACCGCCACTTTTTGATCTTGGATGAGGCCCTTCTCAGATTTGACCAGGTAAATGCGGAAATCATCAAAATGAGATTTTGGACTGAAGGGAAATAGGAACCACAGTGACTTCTTCACCGTCACCGAATGGAGCTGTGGAGCTTCTCTGTGTCAGTCGCGATTGATCAACGATCTCAGAAAATTCTCGATGGGACAATAAAACAGGTCAAATCAAGCTTTCGGGCCTGAAGTTTATTCCATACATTGATCACTTAATTCAGATGATTCCCGCGGACGTGGGCAGCTAAGCAAGATGGATTCATCCTTTCATATTTACACTGTCCCTTAAGTGGCAAACCCAATCAGTTGCTTTCACGAGTATGATGAATATGGGGAAATCATGCAGTTCCAGGAAGTAATTCAAGTATGGAGGAGTTTTTTATGCTCAAGTTAAAAGCATCAGAAAAATGGATAAATCTGGTTGTAATCAGCAGAGATATCTAGCCGCGTCAAGAAAAATCGTTCTTATTGGTCACTTTGCTGACACCATTATTTTTCCGGCGATGTTGGGTGTGGTTGTTTGCGATCGCATTGAAGAAAAGGTAATCAATCGCTACGAAATCATCGAGTGATTGTGAAACAAGCTCTGGTTTTTCTGACAAGAGCTTTGCAGCAGTACGCTTTTTCATATTTCAATACAACGGCCGAGCGAAGCAAAGAACTGGTCCAAAATGGAGAGAGCGCTATAGGTTTACTGATCCCAAAGATTGACCTGAATTCAGTGGGGATTATTTTTACGGCGAGAGATCCAAAAAAAATTTTTAATGGGGTTTTTTTTTGAATTCCAAAAATTATTGGGAAATAACTCAAAAAAGAAGTCGGAAGACAGCGTTTAATTTGAAAGTGGGATTGATTTCCCTAAAATGTCATCAACGATGTCGCACAAAGTTGCGATTAAGGTCCATTCACGCTCGCATGATCAAGGGACAGAACGGTAAGCGATGCCACGCGGCTCAATTATTGCGATAGGGTTTTTTGCCGGGGATTTCTGATTTACTATGTTGTATTTTCTTTATGCAATCATCATGCAAGTGTCATTCGAAGAGAAATCCGGCGAAATTGTGCGAAATTCTAGTCTCCTCATTGAAGCCCGTTTCATGATGATGGGTCAAAATTTAGGGATTGCAGCTGTCGGGGCTTACCCATTGATGCATTGGATTGTATTGATGGTACATTAACTACTGTAGTGACTGCGTTTTCTAGGAATGCCATTTGCGCAGCACACAAGCGATGGAAAGCCAGTTCAGACTTAGTCACTCCTGCCTAATTCGGAATTGGAGATTATTCTTCAAATTGACTTTCTGGAATTTAATGCGACGGGGAGATAGTTACTCTGTTTCATCTTTTATTTCCTTGGCGGATATTTGATATACGGAGCGCTTTTTGCCGGGGATCGGATCAGCAGGCGATGGCCTCCTTCGATGCGCCAGTTTATTTGCTCCTGTGACGTCCTTTATAGTTGCCATACATGGGTTCTCTTCTGTCTTTGTGCTCAATGACCAAAAGCACCACTTCTTCTTTGGCTTTCCATTATCCCACTCACTTCACGATGCCATGATGGAGAGTGAGTTATGGATGTGCCGGGGAATAGACTTGCCCTTTATGGGGCTGTTGATTCTTGGTTTCTGGCAACTACTTGGTTGGCGGGAAAAATCTACCGAATTGGCATCTTGATGCATGCACCAAAGCCTAGTATAGACCCTTTGGAAGTGATCAAACCAACAATTGATACAGGATCAGAGCTACAATGGACTAATTTAAAGGTAGATAAAGTCAATGTTTGCACCGCGATCAAAATTCTCACCAAAAACAATTTTAAATCGCTTTAGTGGTTTGACGTTTTGGGATTTAATTCCCTTAGCATATTACAACTTCCCTAAGTGCAAGTTCGTAATTGAGCCACTTTGATTCAGATGAAAAACCAGATTCAAGACCTTACCTCAGTAGATCTTTAACAGCAACAAGAAACAAGTTCAAATGGCTGGTTGGTCTTGGTATCCATCGGTCATTGGCTCCGGGTTTCGATCTGTATTTACCATGGCTGTAAATGAGCTTAAGAACGAGAGAGCGAAGCAGATTGAGCTACCTTACTCAGCTGCGCTTGGAATATGTGGAGTTAATGCTGAAAATCTCATTTTTATCAACCAAGAACATCATCCAGCAGAACTATTCTATCCGATCATTTGGTCGATTTCGGAGGGATCCGATTGAGTTTAGGAATATACCCTTCAAACAAATGCTGGATGGACCTAGATTCGATTCGAACTTTTGGAGGCCGAATCTCGAGATGCAAGAAGAGTACCGGAAGCCGATTTTGCTCGAAGAGGGCAGATATCAAGTTTCTACAGGAAGGTCCGAGCTTCTTCTCAACTTGAAATAATTATCCTACGTCAGCTAGCAGTTATAATTCTATTTGGGTTTTAGCTTTACACTCTTTTTAATCAAGGAGCAAATTGCGGAGGCAATCGAGTTGGGGCAGGATTGCACCAAAGAGACGGACAGCAGTTTAGGACGCCAATCGGCTTTCCTTCGATGCCATTGGATGTGTTACCTAGGGAACTTTCCAGTCTTGGGAAGAAAACCCGAAGATTATCCAAATGGATAAAAAGGATGCGTGAAGCTGAAATGGCAACAGAGCGTTTCAGCGTATTGGAAGCCAAAGCGGTGATCCAGCCTGGAAATCTCTACGAAGCATTGAGGAGCATCACCTACTTGAGACTAGGATTTGACTAAAGTGGAGATGAATATCAATGCAGGATTCCAAAGATCTTCGATGCCATGATGATCGTCCCACTTTGAACTGGGTTATCGAGATATACTGTAAAAATGCCGTTGATGGCCTGAAAAGGGACAAGGAAAACTATCAACATTGATATTCTTCAGGGATAGGCGAATAATATTCATTGTCGATTTATCATGTACTTGAAAAGGCATGGGAAGATATGTCAAAGCGTCGTATTTAATCCTGGTTCTCTACCAGGACCTCGAGGATGGGGTTTAGGATTGGACCCTTGCCAAAGCGAATTTATTTGAAGGCTTATCATGGTGGGAAGAAATCTTTGTCAAAAAACTCTGTGAAGTCGGGCAAGCACCACTTTTAGAATCGTTGCTTCATGAAGCCTCGACGGGGCATCACAGTTTGTCCCGAAGGAATCTATGTAGGAGTATTAATTTAGTTGGGCTGAAATACGATTGATGAGATTTGAGACGCCTATCCGAGCGGGGTCTATTCAAAAAATTCCGAACATCGAAAAAAAGAACAGAATTAGGAAAATGATTTTTGATTCATAGCTTTGTAAATACTCATTCTAAATCCCTTCGCCACTTTTTTTCCCTACCTTTGCACGCTGAAAACCATTCCCCTATGAGTCTGAAAAGAAGAAATCAGAAACGAGAACTTTTGCATATGCTTCACCGATGCGGGAAGACTACTTTGACGGAGGAACTACTCCTTTTTGGGAGCATCAAACTGCTGGCGCGGATCAATCCAATAAGATCGGACCACTGCCTAACAAAGTTCTGACTGAATGGCCCATTGAAAGCGAGAGGAATCTTGTTGCACTTCGTGATGGGCTCGAATTACAAAGGGATGAATCAGACTTGCTTGATACGCCTGGTCACCAAAGGATTCGCAAGAGATACCTACCGACTTTGACGGCTGGTCATTTCTGTGTATGGCATTGATTTGTGATGAAGGGCGGGAGAGTTCAGCGGAGAAACTTTGGAAGTCTGCCGGACTGCGGAAATACGCCAGTGATCTGCTTTTCAACAAAGCTGGATCGAGAGAAGAGATCCGTTGCGCTTTTGGGAGAAGTAGAGCAGACAGCTCACATATCCGAGGCATCCGCTTCTTGGGCCGATCGGCATGGGGAAAGCTTTCAAGGCGTGTAAATATTTTTGATCATAAATTGAATCTCTTACTCCATCCCAACGAAAGCTGAGTGACGTTCGTAGGAATTTAAAATGTAGAGGATCCTTGAAATTGGAAAAAATTGATCGGTTCTAGGCTTCGCCAATTCAACTTCGCGAGGAGTAGAAGGTGTGGATCGAAGGCGTTTATTCCCGATTGTACTGAGGCTTAACCTATCTGAAAAAATTGCCGCCAGTGTTTTTTGGATCGCTGTGCATAACTTTGGGTTTCATGGAATTGCTGCGAATACGTTTTTAAAATAGCCACCTGCGCCGAAAAGATAGAAAAACTGATGTCAGGGAAGCAAACCAGATGAGCGAAATTCTCAGGTTTTTATTTTAAAATCATGCAAATATGGGGATCGAATCACGAACCGTATGCTTTTTCTTTCGGAATCTGTTCAAGGAAAATTTGAGCGAAACTAGCCTTAACCATGTGCGTGGGCCAAAGCCATTGCGGGTTTCCAACGATGACTCAGTTTATGCACAAGACAAGGAATTATCGATGAGGCATTTCCTGGCTGATATCGTCGGACTATATGATACGGAAATCTAAAATTGGTGACACACCTGATGAAGGAGAAACATGGTATTCACGGAATCCAGTTCTCACCCGACGATTTTTCCCGGGAGGGTGCGTGAATAAGGATGCGATGAAGACCAAGCGCTGGAAAAAGGCGTTGAAGCAATTGATGGTAGAAGGAGTGCCAAGCTCTTTACTTTTTGATATGGCCACGCCAGGTAGTCGGCCCACCCCCCCGGGGTTCGGGGGGGGGCCCCACTCCAGTTGAGGTTTGATTCAATTTCGATTGAAGAATGCAATTAATGCTACAGTGGAGTTTCAGCCAATGATCTCTACAAGGGCTTGCTGGATTACATAGCAAAGACAAAAAGCAATTAGTGGAATTTGTCCGATCCAAGAATCGCCAATCGCGGCATGACAAGGAGGGAAAGCTGTCTTGTTGGCCACGAGTCAAAAGCCTGGCTTCAGATGGTGCAGGAAACTATCCCGGATTGAGTTTCACTTTACTTCGGAGTATTAAATGGGCTAACCCTCCAGATTTTCAAAATCTGGAGGGTTGTTTTTGAAGGTGACATTTAAATTCATCATTAGAGAGGAATATTATCTGGAAAAGGATAAGATTTACGGAATGAGGAAGGTTTTTCTTTTGAGCTGTAGCTCTTAAGTACCTGTGTGATTAGCCGAATATCGAATGATTGCAGGGCCATCCTGCTGAAAATTAAATCTGATCTGTAGCCTTTTACTAAATTTTTCCTCGTCAGCAGTTTTTTTTCATCTAAAGTACAGTGGAATACGGAGAATTCTGATCAGCGGATTCTCCGAAGGTCTTACGTGTTCTTGTGCCAAGATGGCTATTGCTCCATCTGTAACTCGGGGTTAAAGATCATCAATTCCTCAGTAAAAAGCTATCCAAACAGTCTTACAGCGCTTCGGGATGGTGGACCAAGACTCCCATTTCTCTTCGGTGAGGATAGCCAGTGCATTTTGCACCTGATTCTATTTCACTTGTTGCAAGAGTTAGAATAGAAATCGCCAGCTATCCACCAAGACTTACTCGGTTTCATACTTCATCCTTCAACCGCAATGATGTCGTAAGCGCGTACGTTTCATTCAAAATCATCCGTTGGGATTGTTGGTGAGACGTCAAAAGCTTTTTCCGCCGACGAGTAGTTCCAAGATTTCAACATAGTGATTGGGGGGAAAACATGTTCACCAATAATTCGCTAGATCTTATCCAAGAATCAGGATTCTATTTATAGGGTTATTCGAAATAGAGTTCTCTGGGGCGGTAAGGATACGTTCTATAATCATTGCAGGCAAAGAAAATCGTAAAAACTTCTCTAAACTTGATCATATAAATATTTCATACTGCCACTTCAGGGCTTTCGATATTTCTTTTATCGCCTAACGGATAGTCATTTAGTATATTAATCCCTTTAACTGTGTACTTTTTCGCTTCCTTGTACCCTAACATTTCTCATCTTTCTTGGATTAAGATCCAGAGTCTTGGTCTGTAATGGAGACCTTATTATTGCTGTCGAATCTATCTGCCAAGCAAGCTTGCGGCTTCTTTACCCGTTTTCCCATTCATCACTTGTGATTGATTGATAGCCATTTTACTCGGATTCTGACCTTGGAGATTTATTCTGTAAAATGGTTTTGATTTTTGAACTTGACTTTTCAGTCGTTTCTACTATATCGGTGAAAAGGTTGGTGAGCAAAAGAGGATGGAAATCCTGATATAAAGGGTATAGATTAGTCGGATCCCAGCAGTTCACTTTGTTTTTCAGGTCATTTATGAGGTATACTTTCTTCCTTTTACTTTCTTCAAAGATCCAAGATTTGAGCTTTGGGGGGCTAGTGCAAGTAGAGGCAATTTCTTTTGGCAATATCGTAACCCATTAAATGACCTAACTCCATTGGGTCCATCAGATTGGAGTAGATACTTTTAAGCCGATTTTTTGGTATCCAAATTGAAACAATCTCCAAGCGAGGTGAGGTTTTGTTGAGAATGGCCCAAAATACTCCCGGAGTCTGCCATATCCATTATGCTTGATTCCGGGTAATTCGAGGGGGCACAAATGCTTAGGCAACGGAATCTCCATGATCCAAAAGTAAGGCTTTAAGGTAGCTGGGGGGTTTTTGTTCCAGCACAGCGAATAGGTGTGTGATTAGGATGAATATTGAGAATATTTCTTCATGATCTGATTTTAGAAAGAAGCTTATTCCATATCAGGAACTAGAAATAATTCTGATTTTTTGAATACTTCTTCTGTGGGGACTACTATTTTAAAACTTTATGTTGCCAACACCTTCTTCGCACACAACATGGCCTTACATTATTGGGCTGGGAACAGTCTTTACCGTTCTAATTGCATTTTGCAAATTCCGCCTTGTGCCTCAACCTCAGATGCACAAATCGATATTCCAAATCCTGCCATCCCGGCAAGTCGATTTACCTACTACAAATCATTTTTGTTTCCTCATGATTCTGTCTTTTGGTTTGTTTGAAATTTTTAGATCCAGAGCCAGATTACTCTTGGATATCTGATCCTTTTGGCCAAATTGATCCCTGCTTAATTATAGGTGCCGCAAAAAAAAAACAAATAAAAGCAAATATTTTTTAAAATATTAAATTAGTTCATCGGCATAAATATTCCTCAAACTCAAAACCTTTCTCCACTTAAATAATCCCTTGTCACTGAGCTTCAGCTCGGAATGACCAGCAATGCCATAAAGGGCCAAGGTCATAAAATGGAGAAATTCAAGGTCGAAGCCCATATCCTTCGCCATACGATCGATCTTGGTATTAACTGCGGCCACTTCAAGCATCGCAGCGACATGATGCCTCCTACCGGGGAGTTCCAGATTTTCTTCTGGTCTCCATAGACTGCCGAGATCCCGCCCTTTGCTTTGATAATCAGATTGACTGCCCGACAGATTCGATTCAGTCATCGACGCCTTACTGCATCATATTGTGGAATCATTTGCCCCACGGAAGAAGCAATCGCACCGGATTTCAGCCTGAAGGTTTTTGATGAAATGCAATTGCGGAGGTGCATTCGTAGCGTTTTTACGGACCGGTGATTTTTAGGATGTCTTTCGGATAGATTTCGATTGAGCAAAACCTCTTATTCACAAATCTCTCCTTCAATAGCAGCGTGATTCAACTGTCCATCTAGAGCTTTCAATTTACTCTGACTTTACTTCCTTTTGATTCTATCTGAAAAAAGCTTCTGTGATTTTCGGCAAATTGGAAATTATTAAAATGATGTCATTATGACTGCACTGGAATCAGTGTTTGTCCCATTTTCTGGCCACCTTTTCCACCATAGATATAGGTTTGCCACACCTCGAATTTTTCAGATCTCTGGACCAAATAAAATCAAGCAGGATCGCCTTCTCTTATGGACCGACTTGAAGTGAATATGTGAATCGGTTTAAGGCAAGCTGCTCTGGAGTACATCAAAACGATCTTTTCTTTTGGCAACAGCTCGAGCTGCGGAGGTCATTTGATATGAGATAGTGCTAGATTATCAGGTGCTTATCCATCCGAGCCAAAATAGAATCATCAGGTATTCATCGTCAGGCTCGATTAGCGCTTCAAGTTTTTGGCAGCTGAGCCCTTCTCGGAATTGGCGTCTTCATGCCCAAGCTTGATTTTGCCAGCGCTTCTTCAAAGTAAAAGCACTTCGTGGTCGGTACTTGGGCCAGCTTCGATAATTTTTTAGCAAGCTTCCCTGTAGCCCGGCGCATGCCCATCGATCGTTTGCCATTACTTCTGAGCGATTTTGATTATTTTGGCTGGACTACAGGATCTTGATCACGCGTACCTGGCCAGTTCGTCATTTCTGCCAAGTAAGAATCTCCGGCCTGCTCAGTGAGCCGCTCGAATATCTGCTACATTTTATTTCCCCACCGGCTGTTCAAAAGGAGTTGGCAGGCACACAGGAAGGTGCACCGAAATAAAACTTTGAATGGAAACCTGCTTGCCTTTCAATCATGTAATTCAACGCCTTCATTTCCGCAGACATTTCGCGTCTCATGCGGATCGGAGATGCGTAGCAAACCGTACCATGAACTACTTGCAAACGTGGCAATTCGGAAGGAATCGAGCATCGATTGATTCGGACATGACATGGGAATCTAATCCCGGGCATCAGAAAGGCAAGGGCCAGCTTTCTGGATCGATTGGACTCAATTATTCAGAATTTTGAGTTTTGCCAGACGGAGTAGTACTGGGTAAATTATTTCGATTTGGATATCGAACGAATTGCGCTTGGAGCTGCATGAGATTGGGGCTTTTTGAAAGATATTTAAGTTCAAAATTATAGGCAGAGCTTTCTGGGATTAAGAATCGTTTGATTAAACTACTATATTGTGGCTGAATTAAAAGGGAAATCGCATTAGTTTTTAGCATGGGTAATATCGTCTCGCTATTCGATGGTTATTCGGTCTTGTGGTAAAAAGTTTTTCGACTGCTAAAGCAGTGCAAAAACTCTGGGCTACACTTTATGACTCAGGCGCGATGTATCGGGCTGTACACTTACATTTTTGAATGAAAAGCTTTCTCCATCAAATGAGAAGAGGTGAAGAAAGATTAGAATTCATTGAGATTTTCATTTCAATAAATCAAGGGAACAGGACTTCAGGAGCTTATTTGGAATTGGATCAGATGTAGAGGATGAGATTCGATCCTGCATATTTCTCCAAAAAGTGAGTTTGAATTGGCCACTTGTTAGCTTGATTAGAAAAGAAACTTGTGGCCAACAGAAACGTTTGCGGGGGGAAGGGAGTAGTCATGGATGGTGAATATTGGGTCGGTTAGTTTTTTTCAATGCGGATTAAAAGTATTTATGATCGAATCCTGAAAACCGATCTAAAAACGACGCCAGCAGGGTTACTTGAAGAAGACATTGCTGTTGATTGTTTAGAAATCGAAGAAATAGTTGGCTGACTAGGGATGAGTTAGATTCACACGTGCGAAGGTCCATTGATGAAAATGCCTGATAGCCGTGGATGGGATACGAAGTGATTTGACTTTTGAGGAGCAAGTTGGCCAAATCGTGCCAACTGGCGGGCTAAGGCAAAATTTTAAAAATGAATTAGGGCTATGGAAGTGACAATTGATGAAAATTTCAGCGGGGCTATTGCTTCGAGAGTGGGAGTTCCGCTATCAGAGTGGCGGAGGGATGAGATTGGAGGCTTAAGCGAGAAGTTTATACTGTCTAGGAAGATTATTGTACACAATGTATGGAAGGTTAGGCTGATGAGCAAAAAGGGCTTGTGGTTTAAGACCCGCGCAGCAATTAGGCCAATTAACTGACTGTAAAGTCTGTTGCTGATTTCGCGGGGCCCCTTGGCGAACCCTCCTGAAAGCCTATAAGAACAAAAAAGCTATTGAAAAATAATATCGAACTGATCGATGCCTCTTGTCCAGTAGGGTGTGAAGCTCCAAAATCGAGTGAAAAAATGCTTTTGATTTAAAAAATTGGTAGCCGCCAAGAAGGTTCACGATCTTGATCCTATTGCAAAAGGAAGGCCCATGCAGAAGTGATTTCGGGTTTTGAAACGGGTAAAAAAAAAAACCTTTTAGAAAAAAAAAAAGCGATTCGTTTAGTTTTTTTTTGATTTTGGGAGGGAAGGGTTTTTTCAATAGATCTCTCTTTT
>Ga0163217_1047803_pt1 | contig 14407 bp, 8 predicted proteins | sample SynspAceP_FD_185933 | JGI IMG/M metagenome (GOLD analysis project Ga0163217, IMG submission 185933) | Saline lake microbial communities from Ace Lake in Antarctica - Synechococcus sp. Ace-P (PacBio error correction) | ecosystem: Environmental > Aquatic > Non-marine Saline and Alkaline > Saline ... | reverse complement strand
AAACGGAATATTTGAACGCCTATATAATTCGTGGGAGGGAATTCAAAAAACAGATTCAACTGAAGTTTGATTATTTCCAACAGTGATTCATTCACTTCTAGGAGAAATTCGTTATAGCCAAATAAGCACAGGACAGCCGAAACTATGCATAATTCCAAGGTTTCTGGCTAACTGCTGGGAATTGGAAATTGCGAGGATCATATTCAATTTTTAAAAAGCGAGCCGTTTCAAAAATCAGCATTTGAAGAGTATAAAAGACAGAATCCTTTCAATGGAAAAACAGTTCAAGCAGATTCGAAAAAGCTAATCGGAGCTTAATTTCAAGATCCCAGCGCAAATGCTACGCACGCTTGCCATCCCGCAAAATGAATTCAATCGGATGCCCCAACTTGTTGATAGAAAAGAAAGCCAAAGCTAATCACGATTATTCTCGCTAGGCTTAGACTCGATTGGTTACCAGGACAGAATTAGCTATGCGGGGGCAAAGTATCGCTGCTCCAATTGATTAAATAACCCGACAAATCACTTACATACAGGAATTTCTTTGCAGTAAATGAGAAAGAATTCAAAAAAAACGAATGAGCTCCGCCCAAAGAAAGAGCCTTTTTATTTACCGTTAAACATTTTACAATTTCTGAGGAAGCAAAACCTTCACAACCTTATGACTGGAGAAACCAATGATGAGCGCTGTATAACGTTCCATAAATGATATTGAAGCCGTTAATGATTGTCAAACTTGGAGAACCTTAGCCTTTACAAATCAATGATCAGAATTTCAGTTAGAATTCCTTGATGTACAAATCAACATCAAGTCGATGTGAAGTAAAGCAGCCCTCACAATCGTTCCTGAGATTGATTTGATATTTTCCAATACGTGGTGTTTTTGATTCCTGAGTAAGTTCCAAACTCAAAGTGACTGTTCACTTTCAAAAATCAGCTACTTGATGGGGACTACTCAAAGTCTCCTGCTATCAGTATAAAATCCTACAATTACGGATAACCACCCTTTCTAAAAAGAGCGTTTTTACGAGGTAGAATTTCTGAATAAAGGCCAAAGGTCAAAAATTAATTACTGCCACGTGTATACACAAAAGTCAGGAAAAAGATTTGACTTGATACTACGATCATACAAGGCATTATTCCGAATCTGACTTATTCCAGCCGCTGGTGTTCGATTGATCCAAGAAACTGGAAAAGTCTCCAAGCTAAGATTGGGTACTCCCAGGTCGGGAGATATGTTCCGGCCACGTTGACTCCATTGGCTACCAATTGAATTCATCGATGCGAAAAATTGATTACTCCGTTAGAAGCTTAGCCAATACAAACGGTAATCGTAGATTAGAGCTATAAACGAATGAAGATTGGCATCCATCAAAACAAATCCTGATGGCGATGTCAACAACAATCCGGATGAAAGAGTAATAGTTCAATACAATACGAGTCACACTTCTGCCAAATCAATTGACCTATCCTTTGACTTAGTCAAATCGCGTTGCCGTTCAGAATTTCCTTTTCAAGTAATTGGAAACATCCGCTAGTCAGTGGCCCCAAACCCGGTTGAATTAAGCTTGATTTTGATAATTGGGTGCAGAGCGAGCTTATACTTTGTGGCAAAGGAACGAACGGTACGATGACTCCATTTCAAATGAAGATCCTGGAGAAGAATCAAGTAATGGACCCTGAGTCTACACTAAAAATTTGGAGAAGGAAATATATATAACCGATTCCTTTTTCAGGGCATCTTCCCTGCGGAGTCCCAGGAGCAAACCAATATATTTATCAATCTTATACGAAGAGTAAAGGATGGAGAGAAAAATTATTCGTTGAGTGTATTTGTAACATGATTAACATTGGCCCTAGTGGTTCTATAGACTTTTCGCAACTTATTAATTATTCTTACGCATGAGTAATTTGGATTGGATCGTACTCTTTGGTTAACACTCATCACCGATGCAGCTTATGAATCTACAAAACCTACGGCCCAAAGGATTAGATTCGTACCTCCGAGCGGAAAATTCTATGAATTGGTGGACAATTGGACTTTCCATCATGGACTTCAAGCCTCTGGCCATCACCTTTTTGAGCACACCGACAAGCTTACGGAAATGTTATGGGCTTATCCAGTTTTATTCGGTTGCCGCTGGCGATGATATCATTTCGTAGCCTGTATTCCTATTTATTACAGCTGAAAGTCTTACACCGCTATGAGTATTGTAGAAGTCGCTTTGATCTCAAAACTCAACTTAGCGGGGCCTTGTTGTTATTATTCAGCTTCCTTAAGCTTGCCGGGATCACGATCTATTGCGCTGCAACATTCTATCCACGCTATTGGGCTGAATCTAACCCTGACCATATTGTCATCGAGTGCGTAAGTGATCCTTTATTACTGTTTCTGGTAACTGAGCATTCCATTACACAAAAGGCAACAAATAGGCAGTGATCATGGGGATGCTATTGCAGAATCATCTGATCCAAAAATGCTTCCAATATCTTTCCAAGAGGCAAGCAGTGTGGCAGGAAAATGGAGAAGCCAATATGGTGAGTTGGAATTTGATCTGGCCATACGATACAATGTGGGTCAGGAATGACGGCTCCGGTCTTTTATTTCTATCCTATTTTTGCACGGTTATCAAAGTCAAGTGCAGCGCTATTGTCCGGACAGACTTAGGCTCAAAGCCGGATGGATTATTATGAAGGGATTCTGAAATACCCATGCATCACATCTTATTTATCGAAGTTGATGGTCTTTTGTGTTTATCAGTTTTTTTCTTCCGCCGGTTTCTTAATAAATCCAAAACTGACAATCCTACGACATGAGAGTATGCGGTGAATTTGAAAACTCGAGAAGGCATAGGGTGCCTAATTTCGAAAAAGTAAGGTCCTATACCGAGCTATAGCGGCTATTGAGCCAAGAAGATGTTGCCAAAAAGAAAACTCAAATTAGGAGCAACCGAAATCGCTCAAATCAGAGCAAATGAAAATCCGACGAAGTCAATCTTTGATAGTTACCAATGACCCAGATGCTGAGACTTCGCTGATACGGATTATGTATTTATGCGATTGTATATGGACAACCTTCCCGAGGGGATATTCGATTACTCTTCGCCAGTGATTTCGCAGCAATGTCATCCACAGCGTCTTGAGCTCAATGCACTGGCTCACCCATACAGTGATTTGTATAAGCGATCGATCAAAAAAGATGTGATGATCATCATACCTCTTCCTCAAAGTTATTTTACTGCATTCTGGGGGTTGGTGCCTATCTCTTCGCAAACTTATGCATCCTTGTTTGAAATCTAATTCAGCGGTCAATCTCCTTGGTTCATTATTTTACGAACGATTTTGGAATTTTTATGGTGGGTTTTTAGAAGAAATGGGTCAAGGGGAAAGCCCAGTATTTATCGCAGCGTTATGTCTGAAGCTTTGAATACTGGTTCACTTTAGAAATGATCGGAATTTTTCGATTCGTCTGGATATCGCCTTCTCTGGTATAAGCCTTGGGTGTTTGGCTTTGATGCTTTTGCGATGATCAATCCAAGCAACAATCAGAAATAAAAAAATCCTTCTTGAAAAATTAATCAAGGCGATTTTACTTTGCATGAGATGAAGCTTATTTCATCGACTTGATCAAACGCTCATTTATGCGATGTAGTCTGATTTCCAAGCTTCTTTGCCAGTGCCATGGATTCTTTAAGCGAGGCAATTTGCTTAGATTTCATTCCAAGCGTTGCTTCGATTTTTGGCTTTTAAGATTAACTGTCCAATACTTCTTATCACTTTCTACGATTTGCTGATCCAAGCATAAAGCCATTCATATCTTTCTTATTGTTAATAATAATTGCTGCCAGTAGAGCAACCCCTGGGTTTTCGTTTCAGAATTCTAGACTATCTCTTGAATTGTGTGCCATCACGATTTCATCCACCTCTGTTTCGATCCGGAAATCCACCCGAGTGTTTCCCATTTGATTGATAAGTTGGCTCCGGATCCGTCATATCGGCAAAATTTGATTCCATTGTTTCTAGTGCTACTCCAACTTATTTGGATCTGTCGCATTAAGCGAATTAGATCATCCGATCATGTAAACCGATCGCTCCCCAAAGTTTGTGTTTTAGAAAGTATCATCGTCCATTCGATACCAGGAATAGAATACAGCGCATACTTGACCAGCCGGTACATTTTTTCCCGAGATCATACGTCCGTAGAGAAGTCAAAAGGGTCGCACCAGTAGCTCCTGTACGCCAACTTTTGTCCGAAAGACTAATTCACCGAAGATTTCGCCTCGTACTTTGTCGGCTATAATCCACAGTGACAGCGGATAGGCCTACCGTGTGCGCAATTTTTAGCCGTTGGAGAGGCTTAGGCATTTGATTTGCTGCCGCAAAGGAGGAGAAATACTACCTATTAGGAGCCAAACGAAAAGGATTCATTTGAAATTCGATGAGTATATTAAATTAAGTTGGAGTTAAATAAATCGATTGTAAACGAAGATTGTTTCATTTTCGCTTGCAATTGAGATGTTTTGAGCATTTTTGTATTAGTAGACTGCATTTTAATCCAAACCGAAAAAGATTTCTAAATCGTTATCGGATCGCATTTTCACCTAGAAGGATTTTCTGATTTTGATATGAGTTAGCAAATAATTAGCCCCGGAAAGAATCCCAATCTTGATCAACTATTCGAGCGCTTCATCCCAACCTTTGAATAATTCAGGTTTTACCCTGATATTTCAAACCCTGAAGAAGTGCGAATCGCTTTTCTATGCAATCATCCTGAAGCCTATTGCTCTGAATTCCCCAAATTTGAAGCTATCCATCAGCTCCATGGGGCGGCGTTAGAACCATATTACGCGATCAGTCCTATCGATTTCCAAGATTCCTATTTGCGAATTGTCGAGAAAAACTGACTTGGTCCATGACCAATTATGTGTGATGGGTGTATTGAATTATCATTCGACAGCTTCCGCTTATGCAAAAAAGATAAGCTGCGTAAGATGGACATGCATAATCCCGAGCTGTTGGAAGTCACCTAGGAGTGATGGAGTAGGAGCGTAGGCTTTGATTCATGGAGAAGTTGGCCATGATGGATTTTCCAGTAGTCGGTTTGGATTTTCAGAAAAAGAAGATTTCAGATCCGTATATTCAAAAATGAATTTGCCCGGAATTCCTAAATCAGTGAATGTGGTGATTCTTTTGCCACTGACAATAGCCACTGAGAATATCTTGAATGAGGCGTTCTTTCAAAAATTGTTCACCTGAACTTATTGATCAACTGCAAGAGCAAGCACTGTGGAATAAGATCTATTCAAGCTTGGATCAAGACAGCTTTCTGGAGCGAGTGGATGTTACAGAACCAGACCTACCGATCTCATCCGTTCTGGGCTGATCCAAGGGATTTACATGACCCTTCAATCGCAGCTGACAAACCCCGAAAGCTGCTGCTCCTCAATTGATGGAGAATTGTAGTAGAGGGATGACGGATAAAGAAAACAGAAGGTGTTAAAACCTCGTAGATCGATCAAAGGTTATTAGCATGAAATGAAAAACTCCATTTCACCATATTAGCCCCACTATTTTTTCAAGAATGTTCGCTCAATGCAATGAGTATGCGCAAAACTGTGAAAAAAATCAATCCGATTTAATCTTTTATTTATGTTTTGAACCAAGCGGTACCTTAATCTTTCTCATTGGTACTTCTGGAAGTAAATTCAAATCACTTATTACGAAAAAACTCACCAATCTCAAGAAGCCGTTTCAAAAAGTATACCGAAAGGACTAAAATCCTGTGCAGCATAGCTACCGAAAAGCGTTTAAATAGTAAAGACACACTAGGACTAATTCAAATTGATTAAGCAGATGATTGTGGTGGGAACCGAAGGCAACGATCTCAGAGAAAATATCATTGGATCTCGAGCAATAGGATTGTGAGTCCGGCAGATGACTTCTAGTATGCCTAGACGCTATTTTTTCAAGGCTCCCAAAAAACTGTGTATGCTTCTGATTATTGAAGAAGAATAAATAAGCGATTCAAAGATCGTCGAAATCGCCCCGTTTCTAATTTAAAAAATTCTTGGGAAAAAAAAAATTTGGGAAATTTTTTTGTTCATGTGAGTTCGAGTCAAAAACAATCATAAATCACTTCAATGACGATGAAGAGGAATTCAGCCTTTTATAGAGCTTATATAAAAGTTGAATTTGTATTAAAATCTTATCTGATGATTTAGCGCTTGCGTCTAAGAATTACCTGAATTGTCCAAAAGCCGATGCCTTTTTTACACTCAGTAAAAAACGAATTCTGTTGAGCCAGATTTACCAATAGGTCTCAAAAAAAAAATGGGCCATTTTATCAAAAGCCCCTTTGGGTAATTAAATCTTTTTAAGGATGCAGCCTTTTTACGCAAAGTCTCCGAAGTTCGCAAAGGAATTAAAAAATCTTCTCAGTTCAGCAATTCCAAACACTACAATTAACCCTCAGGAAATCAAGTAGTTAGCTCTGAAGTACCGCAAATAACAACTATAGAATACTTCCACTCAGGGGCGCGATTATTCCCTCACTTCTTTCCCCCCGCCATTCCTCTTCAAATACTTAGAAACTCACACGGTCTTGAGTCTGTAAAGATGATTGAAGATCTTCCAAAAATGACCCCAAACTCATGTCGCGGTTATTAGGATTTCTGTTTAGTAGTAGTTGATGCTTCAGATTTTTCGTTTGACACGGGTTTTGCTGACGGGACTTTGTAAGCCGACTAGGGTCATCTGCTTCTCAAAACTCTTTTATCTTGCCTGATAACCATTTTTCTTCACCGAATTCTTTGTTTATTGTATCCACCGCATCCTCGGTTTCTAGCTCGATTTTTTTTCATAATCTTCTATCGCACCCTGCTAGATCACCAGGCCGATCTTTGAATTAGCTCTGCCTCTGTAGCCTGATAGGGATTCCCGGGATCCAGATTTTTGCCGGCCCGGTCGAATTCTGAGGGGCTTCCCATTCGTTTCACAGGTGGAGAACGACAATGCACGATCACTCATGAAATTCAGTGTTGTAAGGCTCTAATTCTACGATCAAATCAAAATCAAGTAATCGCCTCAGAAGTTCGCCAAGGCTCGAAAGCACTCGTCCACGATTCAATGAAACTCTGATGATTGGTTTTTCAGAAATCAGGGACTGTTGAAAATCACTATAGATTTCTTCAAAACTGACCCTCCTTAAATTTTGCTATTGCCATTCGAAATTCATGGCGTCTTTATATATAGAACAAAATTTAAGGCGTTGAATAGTTTATAGAAATAACTTTTGCTGTTTTTGCAGTGAAAGAGTGCCGATGTTATCTTAAATCTAAGAATAAGCAAAACTATGCCCCAAACACCCCAAGCTGTCTAAAGCTCTGAACAGAGAAAAAGTTGCCCCGAATTACTTTTGGCCGAGAGGAAACCATTTTCATGATATGATCTCAGATTACATCGAGGAAGAATGCCAATTGCGGAGGCATGAGAAAGTTTTTAATCAAAATGTGCTTTATGAAAGACGTTACAGGTAGGAGCGGTTTGAAATAATGCCAAAAATTTCCCCATGAGGCGGAGCGCCAAGTGGTATCGTCAAGAAGCGCAGAGTATGTTGATCTTGGGAAAGAATGAGCCAGCAATTACTTGATCAGCTACTTAGTAAATCCGTTCCGAGTACCATTTTATCTTAGTGTATAAAGACAAAAATTAGTATAGGGCGCTCAGCTTGAGCAAAGAGATTTGACAAGGCGCCACAGTCCATGTCAAATCGGACAAAGTCACCGATTAACAAATGACTCAGTGGATTGAGGAATACTTTAGGGACCTTGGCCATAGGCATTGATTCTAGAGCGCACCCAATGCTCAGCGACTCGATCGAATAATCTAACGGGGTAAGACCAATGAGTGGCAAAATGCTGATCAATTTCAAAGGAATCTACAAATCAGCTCGAAGATATTTCCCAAAATACATCGGCATCAATAAGATATTAATAATTTGGTTCTCAAACAATAGATTCAAAACTGATTAATCAAATAGATCATCGCCTATTGTCCAAAACCCAAAAAAGCACATCTTCATTCCGCTTTTTTCACTGAGTATGCCTACTTTGCAAAAATCACTATTATCCATCAATCCCGTAAAAAGGTATCAGTGAGCACAGTTGCGCCATACTTGATGCCTCCATTTTTTGCAAAAATACGGAACAGCTGCCTCGCAACTACAATTGGCAAGGTTAAATTGATATATTCGATACCTAAAAGAAGCAACTCGTTAACCAACAGGAATTGGATCTGAAGCATGACCCATTGCCGAAAAACCTACGTGAACTCGTCTACAAATCTTGCATTGATTAGCTAAGCCTAACTAGTTGACCTGCTTGAAATAAAATAAAAAAAAAATTTGGAATGGATGAATTTCTCATTCAGAGTTTTGTGGATGAAGCTAATTTAAGACAATTTAGCTATGCAGAATTACCTTTGTCTTTTTGGGCATTGGATTTAGTCAGGATGCCATCCTCCAATCCTCACTCTATCAAAGCAGCAAAACAACAAACACTGATCACAATCTTGAACTTTTTGATAAACAGCTTTGTCTTCACTAGTTTATATGATAACACAGGGACTCTTGATCAACCAATCAGCTCCGAACAATACAAATCAAGCTGAACTCATCGCGCCATGCCACACTTACAAGGCTAGCGATGTCCAGATGGCCAGGTTTGATGAAAAGCTACATTCTTGCAACGGCAACATCCTTCGGTGTTGACCGCATGATTTTTCCGGTGTATCATTTTTTTTTATAAAAAAGAATTAATCCCTGAAGCATTTAGAACTATTCACTTGTAGATCCTGCACAAAATTATTCTGATACAATCAAGGCGGATATCCTCTTTCAACAGGATATTCCTATTTTCAATTAAAAAATTACAGTCAGCTGCGCCTTCATTTGACCAAGCAAAAACCTTGAATAACCAAATAAGTGTCGACGCGATTACTACAGTGATTATGCATGGAAAATGTAACACGCAAAAAGCGATCAATCGATTTGCACAGTTGGCGGCAAAAAGACAGTTACTATTGCGAATAAAGTCCCTTACCTGCTTGCTGCATTGTATTATCAGCAGGAAGCTATTAAGAGTTGATCCGCTACGCAGAGCCTAAGTTAGGACAGGACAGAATCTTGAAAAAAAGGAAAGTCATCTATTTATACTTGCGAATGCCTTACTATGCAAAAAAGACTCCAAAATGCCTGCAAAAAACTACGATGCCTTATCAATCCCGAAAAAGGGAGTTGCTCCCAAAAGGAAATCTTACAAGGCAGGAATCGCCTCAGTTTGAGAATTGAAAATTACCAACGAGGCAATGATTATTTGAAAGTTTCCGCTCGGCAAATAGTGAGGGTCAAAGCTTCAAGCTATATTTGGGTTCAATGCTAATCTGAAGTTGAGAATTTCCAATTCGGCTTCATCAAGCTTCAGCGCGCTGCGAAACAGATTCAAACACAAACAAATCCAAGAGAGCACATTTAAACTATGCGAAAGTAAACTTACAGAAAGGGAGTTTTCACTAGCATTCAAGCTTTAGACGAATATTTGGAGAGTTATCCTTCTGGGAAAAATAAAGTGACGGAGAATTTACTTTCAGAGCCTTTTGTCAATGACCAATGATTACCTGAGATCGATTGAGCAATTGGATAAAATCTTCACCCAAACACCGCTAATCCGATCTGCTTACAAGCAAGTCGCATTTAAACCAGGGCAATGTATTACCGAGAATCAAAAAGTATCCTGCGCTTAAATTACCTAGATAAGTCACTTCATCCCAGACGAACCCAACTATTAGTTTTGATTCACATTCTGGAAAGGAGGAAATTTCACTCGCAACGGGTATCTACCACTACAATCAAATCTACGATACTGCTGTTGGCTGAGCAAAAAAAAACAATCCATGTGCCTATTTGACAAAAAGTCCTTATATGGGAAAACCTTTGGGGGGGGGGGGAGGGGGGCTTAAATTTTTTTTGGGGGGCCTATTTCAATTCTCAGCAATACGGCAGGCCGAGCAAGAATCAAGACTACACTGATCGCTCTTCGAACTGCTTGAAAATAGAGAATTTACGATGATGCACTTTTAAACTAGGATACTATTATGTGCAGAAGCCTTTCCAGAAAGCAGAAGCCCCACTTTTCAACAGCAATCAATGAGAGCAACAAGGCATACTATGCTACAAATATCGTCTTGCGTTAGTTCAAAATTTCCAATCGAGGAAACCAGCAAGCCGCTGAGTCAGTTGGACATGCTGATTTCACGCTATCCAAATAGTTTGTACACGAACATGCACTATTCCAAAGAGAACAAATCAACATGCAGGAGACGCAGTACGAACTGCTTCAATTACTTTTCGGCATCTTTATAAACTCCAAACCGAATAGCCCTTTATGCCATATGCTCTGAAGGAAGAGCCGTGTGCTAATTTCTCCCTTCAAAGCTAGATCAAACTATCGCTGACATAAGACGATCTGGATTAAAAATATCCGAAAGCTGAAAATTCAGAAACTGCTTTGAAAGACTTCAGAAACTTTGGGCTTTGCAAGGAGTCAGGGCTAATTCTCTGATTATTTAGGTAAATACAAAGGAGCCAATCCAAGTAGGCGTAGTGTCCAATCCTTGGAGGTTTGAATCCGCCAAAGGAATCTACTTGAAAAAACTATGACACAGCAACAAAAGCCATTTGAAATTACCTAAAAACTATCCACAAATCGCCAGCGAGCTGATGACTTTATTTCCTGGGAGATAGCTATTTCCAAAGGGGAATAAAACTCAAGCTTTGGCTCTAATTTCAAAATTTGGAAAAGAGGCCGGCATCGCCTCATCGAATCCGCAGGCTATCCAACGAATGTGCATGATTAGAAGTTAAGAACTATGCGCAGCAATTCCTTACCTATGAAACTTCTGCAGCAACGCACGAAAACAAGTTGAAGAAAGGCAGAAGCAGGCAAGGTTTGATGATCGCCAATTTTGAGCATTTAAAAATATTGATCAGGCCATCCAGAATGCAGATCTTTATTAACTTTGGACGGGGAAGACTTCCAGAAATCTACTCCAAAGCCATACTCACTAAAGGAAGTTCTCAATTGAACCTGAATCGTAAACCAGAAGCCGAGCGACTTCTTAGCGCTAGTAATGAATACAAACAGTTCAAAGTGCTGAGGACTTTATCTTCTTGCAAATTCATATCAGAAAAAAGGCATGTGACCCGTTCAAATCTAACCATTTTCGATTTTTCTGGGCCTTTGTAGATTTTGATTACTGTATTGGTCGACTGTTCTTATCTACTCTCTGACAACTATCGAAAACAGAAGACCTTCCAAGCAAAAGCCCACACTCGAATCGATCTAGAAAGTCGAGACAAATGGCGGAGAATCAAACAACTGCTTCAAGCTAAACTTTCAACCATCCAATAATCATGAAAAAGCTAGCAAAATTCTTTTTTTTACACGTGTTGGAGTAGGTAATCAGACAGCATTTGCTCAACGCAGTCGAAAGTGGAGGATGAAATCAAGATTTTTCATCCGAAAGGATCGATTCTTACGTCCTGTTCAGCCCTCGTATTTATAAAAGCTCCCAGTTGCCTCAAGCCAAAAAGGAATCACGGATTCAATTACTTCGCAGTCCGCTATTAATTTAAATTGAAGCTCTTTTGCAAAAAATGCAGCAAACGCCGCTCAGAAAAAATATGCAGCCCCGAAACTCAAATCTATATCCGCGGTTTGTCTGAGAGGCGGGTTACGGGAATTGTGCTTCCCACTATTGAAGTTAGACATGCCACTTGAATTGAATGACTTCAATTATGCGCTGCAGTTGATCATCAGGTTTTGGCAAGGCCGGTTTTGGATGAGCAATCTAAAAGATCCCATACGAATCTGGATATGAGGAGCTATTTCTATTAGACCCTTTGAGTTTATGAGGCTAAAATGGAAGCAGGATTCGTATCAATTTATGTGTGATCCAGATTTGTTAACCTATATTTGAATCAAGCCACATCTTCTTGGAATTATTAGACGTTGATCTAATGCTGGAATACTGAGATTGAAAAAGTCGTCCCTTGATACGAAGGCGGAATTAGTTTAGAAATTTTAAAGCGACAGCTATTTAGTTCAGAAGTCAAATTTGGATTTCAGAAAAGGGATATTTAAACCAGTAGATGATTGGACAGGGAAGTTGATTATCTATTTTCAACCCAATCCAGGGGATCTCAATCCTGAATCAGAAATTACTTCCATCCGACCAACGGTGTCTAAAAACTATGGTGATTTTCTTACGGCTGGCTTAAATATTATCTCGAAAACGATCTCAATCGCGTATAAATCCAGTGATTTTAGAATTTTCCGTCTTGAAAGCTTCGTATCAAGTCGCTCCGAGATTTGGCTTTTATGGTTCCTTTCTGGAATGTTCAATTCGAAATACTACCACAGCTGTCTAGGAAAACCATTTTTGGTTCCTACTAACAGGTGGTGAAACACGTAAATAATTACAAAATCAAGGTGGAATTCCGAAGTCAATTCCAAGAGTATTCAGTACCGAGCAGGAATCGAATATTAGTCGTTACAAAACCAACTGCTATTTCTTCACCCATTAATTACCACTCAGAATCTGACTGCAGATGAAGCTAGATTCAATCTGTCTACGATGATAAAGTGCTGTTTTCAATAATCAATGCCCAGAATTAGGCTTCAAAATTCTCTGATTTCTATACTTTGAACTCAAGATTAATCTTTACCAATATGACTGATATCAACAGCCCGAGCGTTGTCAGACCCAACTTGGAATTTAAAGTAAATTAATCAAGTACTCCTTTAATCGATTTGCTTTATTCAAGCTAATGTTAATTTTATGGAGGATTAAAGCCAGAGGAGCAAGAATAGAAAGCAGCCTTGATTGAGTACTCCGCAATTCGAAGTAATCAAACTCAAAACCATAGCAGATCATTCAGCTAAAAGTGATTTATGGAATCACAGAGCGATCTCCAATTTTTGCCGAAGAAATAACCTCTTGAATGGCTACAAACCCCGTTGGCTCAAACTATTCCGGTGAGAGGAGATCAGCTCATGGAGCGCATCCCTTTAAATTCTGGAGGTTTGTTCTATTTACGTTGGTGTTTACAGTCAAATTCGGTTTAGTTCGTATCATCCAAATAAGCTAATAACTCGAAAATAATTCCATAAGCATTGGCCTGATCCAAAGATATGGAATGCCTGTATCGATATCAATCCTATTTTAATCCAGTTCCATCTGCTAGTTCACTTAAAGTTCAGCAAGAAGCTTGCTCTAAAAAGACCAACCTGAAGGAAATATTCCTAATCCAGTGTCCAATCGATCATTGCCAGATTTAAAATCTTGTGAACAAAATGAGCTCCAGGACTCCAAAACACGAATCAATAAGCAGAGATTCCGAAGGACCAATTCTGTAAAAAAAGAATCGAAAAATGACGGAATCACTGCAGTTCTATCCCTTGCGTGGTTCTCGCATTAATATCTGGGCAAAATTGACAGCGGAAAAAGAAATGAAAATCCAGTAGCTCTTGAAAACGAGATGATTCAGATCGTCACAACTTCTTGAGGGGGAGGGCCTATTTCAACTGTTAATGATTTCTAAAGTTGAAGAAAACAAACCCCTGAAAATCAATTCGCTGAATTTCCGAATTGCCAAGGTTCGCCTAATACTACAATCCAAATAACCTGAAACTGGCTACAACTATTGATCTTTAAAAAAATAAAGCAGTAGGAACTTTGATTCGTGTGGAATCACAAAAAAGCAGCAAAGGCCTACTTATTTTATTATTAGAAGTCTTTCCAAAGAGCGGTTGCATTTAGAAAGAAGCTCCCCACACCCCCCTATTCAAAATCGGGTACCTACTGTTTATTTGAATCCCCACACCCATTTACGACGGATACTTAAAAAAAAAACTTATCGTTTAGCAAAATTGGGTCATTGGAAGTTTTACAACAAGCCAATGAAGAAAAACTCGAGCAAAATTAAAGCGGGGACTATTTTACAGAAGCTTTATGGAATTTTGAAATACTTTAAATATGACTCTACTTCAAAAAAAACCCTTTCTCTGTTGATTTCGATTTCAGCAGCAGAAGATAAGGGCCCCTTATTCGAGGGCGCGGATAGCAAAAAAATGAAGGCATTCGGCCTTAACTTGAAACCCCTTTTGAATTTAAAGGTTTGGATAACCATTGATGATTCCCCCTTTATCTTTACTTTTTCATTTTTAGCCCATCTTAACATCCTTTTTTGAAGCGACTCTTTGACCCTTGGGAAAAAAAGCTTCCCCAAAATACCATTCCTCTTTATTTTTTTTTTTGAATTGGATTCAAAATCTCTCTTTTTTCTTTGGGG
>Ga0163217_1006751_pt1 | contig 14407 bp, 18 predicted proteins | sample SynspAceP_FD_185933 | JGI IMG/M metagenome (GOLD analysis project Ga0163217, IMG submission 185933) | Saline lake microbial communities from Ace Lake in Antarctica - Synechococcus sp. Ace-P (PacBio error correction) | ecosystem: Environmental > Aquatic > Non-marine Saline and Alkaline > Saline ... | reverse complement strand
TTTGGATCAAACCTTTTGCCCATCACCCTTCGGCATGGGCGTGTCTCTGCATCGTGCTTGTCTACGAGTTTGGCACCAATTTTCTAAGGTTCTCTGTTTATCATGGCGCGGTGCTTGGGCCATTGCATGGCAGTACGAAGTTAACATATAACCGCCTCTCTGGAAGCCGGATTTTTGGGTGTGATTGCTGTTTGGCTGGCAAGGCGAGTCGGTCGTAAGCTGCATTATTTCTCTTACCCTTGTGGTTCATGACCTGGTACTTGGGTTTCTGCATTTTTGGATTCATTGTGGCGAACTCTGGATGCAAACGCCAACCGGGCTACAAGATCATTAATGGCAAATTGAAGTCGAAAGTTGGGATGGAAGTCATTCTTCAATCCTTCAATGCCTTACCGTCTCACTCACATGGTCGTTGCACGTTGATCACGCAACCTTCGTTTTGGTCGCTGGCATTAGCGCGTATTACTTATTGAAAAAGAAGAACATTCTTCGCCAAAAAAGGCTTGTCTCCATGTGCACTCGCTCGGGTTCGCATTTGGTGCTAACACCGCTGCAAGGATGGATTTGGCGACATGCACGTTTGAACGTGAGAGAGCACCAACCCAACTAAACTCGCTGCGATGGAAGGCATTTGCTCAGCTGAAGAGAAAACGCCTCGCACCCTCGTTTAGCTTGTTCGCTATGCCTTAACATGAAAACCGAGTCGCAATGATGTACGAGTTGGTATTCCCATCTCGGCAGCTTGATTCTGACACACCTTGGGATGGCGCAGTTGCAAGCGTTTAAAGGCCGTTCCACCAGAAGACAGACCAAATGTACCGCTAGTATTTTTGGTCTTTCCGTGTCTTTGGTGGTATTGGGTTTGCATGAATGGGCATCGCTGTTTGGCGTTGTTATTACGCCGCCAAAGGGTCGCTTGTTCGAGAATAAACCCTTTCCTTTGCTTTGGTCACGCTAATTTACTCCTATGGGTGTCATTGCCAGTTCTGGCTGGTGTAACGTGGTCGAGATCGGTCGACAACCTTTGGATCGTTACAACTTTGGTGCGTACTTCTGAAATCGGTTCGCCGTTACCGCCGGACGCGTGGCTCTTTACTCTGATCATGTTTCGGATTATTTACAGCTTACTTGATCGGGCCGTTATCTCTACTTCATGCGTAAGCTTTATTAAAAAAGGGCCGCCGTCAATGGAAGCACTAGAGCAACAACTTCATCGGTATGGAAGCGCCGCGGCTACGCATTGGCTTGGTGAAAACATTGGCCAAAAATAAAGAACAGATAAAACTAACGAACCACAAAATAAAGAACAGCGAAGATAAAATGATGGATGGCTCTTTCTACTTCCCTTGTCTTAGTTTCGCCATTATTTATGTTACGTGTTGCTGGATGGGCTTTCGACCTAGGCATTGGCATTCTCTACCCTTGGTTTTAACCAAGGTGGCGAACGCGATCCACTTTAATGCGTTTCTATTTCACACTTTGGATGGCAACGAAACTTGCAGCTTGGTGTTTGGCGGTGTTGGTGTTTATTTGCTGCGTTCCCGGCTGCTTACGCTGCGCATTTACTTCAACCTTTTATCTGCCCCATTTATGTTGATGCTGTTTGCGCTGATCCTTTTTCGCGGTGTTAGCGTTTGAATATCGTTTCAAAATCCGACCACATCTCGACCCTTATTGGGATGTTGCCTTTAGCGCTGGTCGGCGGTCGCGGCGGTTTTGCCAAGGCATGTTTGCTGGGTTCACTCGTACAGGGCGTTCCGGCCCGATGCGACAGCTTAATCCAGCGGTGCATTGAGGTCCGCGTTTTCTATCCTCACTGGTTTTTCTGTGATGGCCGGTTTTATGCACTTATTGGCCGCGTGTTACTTGTGCATTGAAAAGTCGCGGACGCATTTCAAACCCATTCTGCCAAAACTGCAAAGCGGCTCTTGCTCACACTATTTTTAGCCATGGTCATTGTGAAGTTTATTGGGGACAGTAGCCAAGCCAAGTAGACATTCGTTCAGCGCTGGTTTTCTGGCTTCAACTTTTTATGGCTGTTCGCCCTTGCCTTTATTACCTTGCTTGTCGCCGTGTTGGCGTGGAGAGGACTTACACTGTCATTCGGAGGGTAAAAACCACACGAAGGTCGACCTTTTTGGTGCGCCGCCACGCTCTTTTTACTCGGCTTTGCCGTCTCGTTTGTCGGATTATTTTTTCCTTACCTGATACCAAGGACAGTTAACCTTTATGGACGCCGCGTCACCAGACAGTAGCGCTGCTTTTTCTCTTGCCTGGCATCTGTATTTTGTTACGCTTATTTGCGCTTCACCTTTTGGGGTTTATCGCGTGTTTGCAGGCAAAGTGGAAGATTATCAGGGAGGGCTACTAATGCTAAAAACGCTTCAATAGAAAAACTGGCAAGCTCAAATTTTTCGTGGCAATGTTTTTACTTCTCTATTAGCGGGTTTTATCGTCGTTGTTCTTCGGCGTCGTATGGCATTAAACTATTGAGACGGGATTGGCCTTAGCGCTACGACTGCTCAAACAAAAAAGGTCGCCCACTCAATCAAACTTGAGGGGGCGGCTTATTTCCGATCAATTCAAAACTAGCTGCTTACGCTTTGCTGTTTCCAAGGCGGTTTAATCTTAGGTTGGATACAAGCTTAGCCAAGTAACCCAATAAACAATAAAACAACCAAGAGCACGTGCGCGATAAATCATAGTCGATGTATCGGTTGCCGCTGCAGGGCCAAGCAATGAGCACCGCTGCGACCCAATATACAACAATAGAGTCATCCACGATAAGTTCTCACGAACCAGCCGGAAAAAACCAAATTGCCATCGACATCGTCGCCAAAGTGGGCAAAGGTGATCGCGGCCACAATACTTTCCGTCGAACCAATCAACAACACGCCCGGCATGGTAACAAAAAATAAAGAACGGTTACCAAGAGTTTAACAAAGCCTAAACCGCATGGGACTCCACCGCCGTTTCATTTGGCTCCCGCACCCGATATTGTCCGCCGCCGCTAAGCCCGCCAAGGCAACCGGCGGCGTAATGGCAGACACCAAACCGAAGTAGAAAATGAACATATTGCGCTGACAAGGTTTCCATGCCTAATTTGCGTCATCGCGGCGGCAACCAATACCGCGAGCAATAAGTACGCCGCGGAAGTGGGCAAATCCAGCCAAAGGAAACAAACGGACGCCATAGGCGGTAAGTAATAAAAACAGCCCACAAAGTTGCCATCGCCAAGCTCAATGATTAAACCAGATAAACATCAAGGCCCATTCCGGATTAAGTTCAAGATCCCAATGACACACCCGCCGCCGCAACAAGCGGCGGACAATGGGCAAGTGTAGACAGGGTCTCTTTACGGCATCAATAGATCGACAAAGTAATCCGCGTGCTTTCTTCCAAGGACACACCCAGCAACCTTGCCCTAGAATTCCCCATGACGGACGCTTTGTTGTTGCGGACTTTCCGGGAGATCAATCAGCGAGGATCAATACCACCAGCGGCGCCAACAATAGCTTTTTTGTATTTCAGGTTTTCAAGCAGTAACTGCCAAGCCGCTTCTGTAATCTCTTCTAAGTTAAGGCGCCCTGCTTCTAGACGAACAGCAATTCATCAAAGCCAGGATAAAAGCAAGGCCGGCACTAACGCCGGGCCAGCGCCACTTCGGCGAAGGAATACCAATCATTTCCGCCATCAAAAAAGCCGCAGCACCATGACTGCGGCATAATCTGCCAGCTGAAGACCGGCGGCTTTCTATCGCTCGGCTAAATTTGGCGCTGTAGCCTAACACGCTTCATTAAAGGAATTCGTAAAGGTGCCCTGTGTTCACAACATTTTGCCACCGCGCTGCCGATAGTGAGCCCAATAAGGAGCGCGGATAACTCCGCCGACAAAACCCGGGCCACTTGCCACTCGACCTGTCAAACCACGCGCTAAAATTAAAAACATTCTCCCGTGCCGATCTTGGTTAAAAATGGCACCAAACAAACTAAACAAAAAATTATACTCAACGCGCACGCCCATCGGACACCGTAAACACCCTGCTGATAGCATTAACGTTGAGGCCAAACGACTTAGATCGTAACCGCCGTGCCGGTATTTACCAGGAATCAAATCACCAAATAAGCGTACAGAAAACGCCGCCGTCATTTAAGGTGAATTCAACGCCCAACCAACGGCCATTTCTGACAAAGACAAACACCACGGCAAATCAAGGCCAAAAACACCCACTTATCCTGCCCAATCGACATGGCACCAACGCTATTGATTAATGTCGATATAGTAATGCCATAAAATACCGGGCCCCGGCACTAACGCTATCAACGCCCATAGATAAAAAGCACTTCGGACTCGCGGCACTTTTGTATCGCAGCGCGTAAAACAACATGCTTGCGCCAGCGACTTAAAGAGAAAAACAAGATCTTAATAGCAGCGCTGTAATACCCGCCCATAAATAGGCGCCATAAAGTTACAAGCCCAGCAATGGCCCACGGCAATAACCACTAAACAGGATAGAAAACGACAGGGACGTTCCTTTTTTTACCGGCAAAAGTAGATTCGAGCTGCAACTTTTGTAGGCTTGTTTTCATGAGGCGCTCCTATTTTACCGCTTACTTCATCGAGTATTTTTTCGCACCAGGGTGCAAGGCAATCGGCGTGTACTTCGCCGTTTTTAAGGGAGATCGCTTTCGCTTGTGGTGAATCTGCCAAGCTCGTCTAGATTGTCGAAAATCGCTTAGTGATGTTATACACAGTGCTCTGATCTTCCTTGCCACTGGTAAACAAAAATCGCAGGATCGTTAATCATGGTACGGGGGAAGTTTGGTTCTGGGTCGTTCCAACAGGAAGCGAGTAAGCTTTGATAGAAAGGGTACTTTTGAATCAAACTTTTCTAACTTCTCGATCTGGGCAGACAGCAATTTCATCTTCGGTTTTGTGAATTCCAAATCGGATCTATGACGCTGTAGGTGCCCCGCTAATACAACGGTCGCATCCACTTTGTTCCGTTTTATTAACGGCTTTTGACACCTTCATTGTAAGAAAGGAAACGCGGGCGTGATGTCTTTAAATACCCGTATTCTTGTAGCAAACGCGTCGCCAATACGGCCTGCATACTGCCGGAGGCCCCATGCTGACTCGCTTGCTTTCAATTTCTTTCGAACGAGTTAACCACCGGTACCGACTTAGTCGGCGATTTGAAGCACCGCAGGATACCAAATAGGGCCGATGCCCCGCTTACATCCAAATGGCCCACTTGACTTTAAACGGGCTTGGCCTTTTTTTAGCCATTCATACAGTGTCTGAAGAGGAAGACAAGCCTTAAGGTCATTTGACCTGCAGGCAACGCGATGATTGTTTTCAACCGATGCACCCGTGACTTCCGCTCGTTGCCGTGGTGTTATCCATGTGTTTATTTGCATGCTTTCTTGGAATCCAGCACCGATGACATAAAAACAAGCCGCCGCGTTCCGCCCGTCAATTTGAAACTCGATCAGCCGCCATTAGCGGAAGTGACCAAAAGTGGCGCATTAGCGCGCTTCGCGATGAATACTTTTTTAAACAGGGTTTCTCCATTATTATTTTTTGTTGTTTTATATGCAAGGTCCACTTTAACGACGAAACCTTTCCACCAAACTTTATGGCGCATCAACAAAAACATTTAAGGTGAAGAAAGTAACTTCGGACAAAAGGCCCCATGGCATTGTCCCATTCGTTGTAAATAAGCTGTTTTTGGACGTCATTCCGTCTGGAATGAGCAATTCAAGGACCAAGCGGAATAGGACGAAAAATACCGTGTGGCAACTTGCTTAACGCATCCCGACTATAAGGCCCAACGGCTTTGGGACTGAATCGGCGTAAGGCCAGTTTTGGTTCGCTAAAATATGTTGCCCTAAAGGCGACAGCAAAAGATTCAATAAAGCGTTTCGCCCCAGTCTTAGGCTGCTTGGCGTCTCGATAGATAACGCCGTGCGCATAAATCACCGAAGTGTAATCGGTCGGCATGATGGTTTTTTAATCCACGGATTATTGCTCAGACCATTGATACGAATAGGCACCTATCAGGTTATAGGCGACAAAAAACTTGCCCTTTCAAAAGCGCCTGAGCCATAGAAGACGTGTCGGTATAGAGTTGTGCCTGATGATTTCCAAAAGCCTCCAATAAGCGACCATGCTGCGCGATTGCGGTCCATCATAGGTCCATGCAAAATAAACCAATGCTGATTTTTTTAATATCGAACAGGGCCAATTTTTCATCCAACAAGTGGTTCTTCTTGCGGATCAAATTATGGTAATTGCTCACGACTCCAACGGCAAATCAGTCGCGGCCAGAAGTCGGTATTGATCGCGGTAAAAATTGGCTCGTAGGTAAAGCCAAAACAGTAATTACGCCAATACGAAGATCGCTTGGAGTCGCTTTCAATGTTCTGGGAGATTGGATAAGCCAGCGCAAAGCCATCGTTCGCAGCTTAAATTGCAAATCCATGGCAGGGCTCATGATGATATCTGCGCGTGGTTTCTGGCTCAGAAGGAAAACGCTCGTATGTAAGTCGCGCGTATTGATTCGGTATAATGAATTGGTCACATCAGGGATGTTGCGCTCAAACGCCTTAAACCAAAGGGAAATCACGGCACGATTCACGGCCCCATTAATCGACAGCACTCGCCTTTCATTTACGTGAATTTTCTTTCCCTTGTGCTTCTTTGCTCAGGGCAAAACGCAAGGGGCACTGAGCGTAAACAAACCCCATACGAAAAAACAGGTAAACATCCCCATTGAGCGAGTCATAGTTCGCGCGCCTTTTGGTTTAGGATACCTGTTCTTAAGAAGCGTGCGCTTAGGAAAGATGATTCCACGATTCAGTCCCGTGGGCCGTGTCTTTAAGGTTTGAAATCTCGCATCATTGGTGTTTCGGCTTACTTCTTTGGCGATTCGACAAACCAATGCCAGAACGGAAGCCTGCATGTCTGGACTGCGATAGAAATACTTCAAAGATATGCTCTTTCTGTCGTCTTGGTAACGCCCACGCCTTTTGACTCGAATTTGTAGGCAAACACGGCGGCGTCGTTCAGTTCGTTTGCCGACATTAGTTCGACTTCTACCAGCCCTGTTTGGGCTGTATTTTGATCGCGCAGCCGTCTCTATGATGTTTTGCAGCATTTGCTTCAGCGCAAATTTCATCGCCATCGATCTCGCTTTAATGTCTCCACGTATTCAATTTCCAAACGCCTCGCTTCTTAAAGCCAAAACCACCAGATTTTATCGACAAGTATCTTGGTTAGCTGATCTAACGACAACAGGACTAAACGGATGACTTTGGTAACGGTGCGTCAGTTGTGGCGCCGATAGAAGCTGATTTGACCGTATTGCGTCAACACATTTACTGCTTTCTAATTATGCTGTAACTGCTTCTGACGTAACACTTCGTCTGGTTTCGTCATTTCGCCATTTTGTGCTTGAATTAAGTCACAGGCATAGCGGCGTACGGGATCTTGATGAGCAGCTTCTGCGGTAAAACGCTTTAAGGACGCTCCAGGTTGGTATCCAGGTTGCGCCATGATAATAATTAATAACTTTTCACAGCGGGCGATTTCACTCGGCACATAGTTTCAAGTGGTGATAGTTCCAGTGGAGAAGCGTTCCGTGATGGGCCTGCTTGATCGCTTGCAATGGGCCGTAATACGCGCCAAATAACGAAGAGCAGCAGGAGGCAACGTAATGACAAAAAACAAATGACAAAATGCAGCGCCATTCGGTTCAGTAATTTCCGCGCGGCAGCTTGGCGTCCGCCCCAGCGTTTGCCCGACAATAATAAATACGTCATTCACTTTATCGGGCTTCTAACATCGTTTCCCGAGCGCGACAAAACGTACATTCTCTTCGTGATTAACAGGCGCTTCATAATAGATTGGGGTTGAATTTCTCCTTTTTTTCGGCTAGACTGAAGCAGCCAATTGCGTTAAAAAGGGATTATTAGGCAATCGTTGTAACTGTCAGAACTTGGTACTGACGGCCCATGATGGGCGTAAAAAGCGCCGTCGGAATTCGAGAGCGCCAATGTCTCAAAGGCAGGACACAGGCAGATCAATAAACACCTGGACTGTCTAATATGGTTTTGATATTTTCCTTGCCATCTGTAAACGCCGCGCCGTATATAGAGCCGGTATTAAACACTTTCGTGGGCGCGTTGCGGTAGATGTGCGCGCCCCCAAAGGCGGCCAATACGTTAATTTGCAGTCAAAGACCATGCTGACATTAAGATCAATTGCCGACGCAGTTGATGGTCGTCGTTCTAGGGCATGATATTTTTCCAATAAAGTAGCCAAGACACGAATTGGTTAATGTTATATTCGCTGCCTTGTAAGGGACTTTCGTAGCGCGCCACGTAAATTCGATGACGCGCTCTTTATACGGCGCGGCGTTACAGATGCCCAGAAAATTATCAACATATTAGACATCAGGTGTTATTTGATCTGCCTGTGTCCGCCTTGAGACAATTGGCGCTCTCCCGAATTTCCGACCGCGCTTTTTACGCCATCATGGCCGTCAGTACCAAGTTCTGACATGGTTACAAACGACTTGCCTAATATCCCTTTAACGCAATTGCTGCTTCAGTCTACCGAAAAAGAGGAAGTCACCCCAAAATTCTATTATTGAAAGCGCTGTTATACGAAGAGAATGTTACGTTTTTGTCGCGGCTCGGGAAACGATTGTTAGAAGCCGATAAAGTGATGGACGTATTTATTATTGTCGGGCAAACGCTGGGCGCACGCAAGCTGCCGCGGCGGAAATTAACGAATGGCTCGCTGCATTTTGTCAGTTTGTTTTTTTGTCATTACGGTTTGCTCCTGCTGCTCTTCGTTTATTTGGCGCGTATTACGGCCATTGCAAGCGATCCAGCAGGCCATCCGGAACCGCTCTCCACTGGGAACTATCAACCACTTGAAACTAATGTTGCCGATGTGGAAATCGCGCCGCGTTAAAAGGTATTAATTATTTTCATGGCGCAACTGGATTACCACGCTGGGCGTCTTAAGCGTTTTTACCGCAGAAGCTGCTCCATAGATCCGTACGGCCGCTTGTGGAACTTTTAATTCTTCAAGCACAAAATGCGATTGACGAAACCAGGACGAAGTGTTACGTCAGAAGCAGTTACAGCATATTTTAGAAAGCGTAAATGTGTTGACCAATACGGTTCAATCAGCTTCCTTAATCGCGCCACCAACTGGACGCACCGTTACCAAAGTCATCCGTTAGTCCTGTGTCGTTAGATCAGCTAACCAAAGATACTTGTCGAAGATTGGTGGTTTTGGGCTTTAGAGCGAGGCGTTGAAATTGAATACGTGGGAGACATTAAAGCGACGATCGATGGCGATGAATTGCCTGTAAAGCAAATGCTGCAAAAACTCATAGAGAACGCGATCAAAATTACAGCCCAAACAAGGGCTGTAGAAGTCGAACTAATGTTCGGCAAACGAACCTGAACGACGGGCCGCGTGGTGCCAAAATTCGAGATCAAGGCGTGGGGTACCCAGACGGAAGACAAAGGAGCATATCTTTTTGAGTATTTCTATCGCAGTCCAGACCAATCAGGCTTCGGTTCTGCATTGGTTTGTCGATCGCCAAAGAAGTAGCCGAACACCATTGATGCGACGGATTTCACCTTAAAGACAACGAGCCCACGGGGACTTGATCGTGGAAGTCATCTTTTTCCTTAAGCGCACGCTTCCTAAGAACAGGGTATCCTAAACCAAAAGGGCGCGCGACTATGACTCGCTCAATGGGGATTGTTACTGTTTTTTTCGTATGGGGTTGTTTACGCTCAGTGCCCTTGGCGTTTGCTGAGCAAAGACAGCACAGGGAAAGAAATCCCGTAAAATGAAAGGCGTGCTGTCGATTAATGGGGCCGTGAAATTCGTGGCCGTGATTGACCCTTTGTTTAAAGGCGTTTTGAGGGCGCAACATCCTGATGTGACAATTCATTATACGGAATCGAATACGCGCGAACTTATACGAGCGTTTTCTCTCTGAGCAGAAACGCACGCGCAGATATCATCATGAGCCCTGCCATGGATTTGCAATTTAAGCTGGCGAAACGATGGCTTTGCGCTGGGCTTATCAATCTCCAGAACTTGAGCGGACTTCCAAGCGACTCGTATTGGCGCGTAATGAACTGTTTGGCTTTACCTACGAGCCAATTGTTACCGCGGATTCAAATACCGACATTCTGGCGCGGACGATTTGCTACGTTGAGTCCGTGAGCAAATTACTTCAATCTTGATCCGCAAAGAAGAACCAACTTGTTGGATGAAAAAATTGCCTGTTGCGGATATTAAAAAATCAGGCAATTGGTTTATTTGGCATGGACCTATGATGGGCAGCAATCGCTCAGCTATGGTCGGCTTATGGAGGCTTTTGGAAAATCAATCAGGCACAACTCGTATACCTACACGTTCTTCTATGCTTCAGGCGGCTTTTGAAAGGGCAAGTTTGTGTCGCCTATAACTGATAGGTGCCTATTCGGTAATCAATGGTCTGAGCAATATCCGTGGATTAAAACCATCATGCCGACCGATACACTTCGGTGATTATGCGCACGGCGTTTTATATATCGAGACGCCAAGCAGCCAAGACTGGGCGAAACGCTTTATTTATTCTTTTTGCTGTCGCCTTAGGGCAACATATTTTTTAGGCGAACCAATCTGGCTTACGCCGTCAGTCCCCAAAGCCGTTGGGCCTATAGTCGGATGCGTTTTAAGCAAGTTGCCACACGTATTTTTCGTCCTATTCCGCTTGGTCTTGAATTGCTCATTTCAGACGGATTGACGCCAAAAAACAAAGCTGTATTTACAACGAATGGGACAATGCCATGGGGCCTTTGATCCGAGTTACTTTCCTTTTCACCTTAAATGTTTGTTGATGCGCCATGAAAGGTTGGTGAAAGGTTTCGATCGTTTAAAGTACCTTGCAATATAAACAACAAAAATAATTAATGGAGAAACCCATGTTTTAAAAAAGTATTCATCGCGAGCGCCGCTTATGCGCTCACTTTGCGTCACTTCCGCTTATGGCGGCTGATCGAGTTTCAATTGGAACGGCGGAACCGGCGGCTTGTTTATTGTCATCGGTGCTGGGATTTTCAGAGAAACATTCAATAACACATGGATCACACCCCACGGCACGAGCGGAAGTCACGGGTGCATCGGTTGAAAACTTCATTCGCGTGCCGCAGGGTCAAATGACCTTTAGGCTTTGTCTTCCTTCTTCAACACTGTATTGAAAAGCTTAAAAAAAGGGGTCAAGGCCCGTTTAAAGTCAGTTTGGGCCATTGGATGTAGCGGGGCATCGCCTATTTGTATCCTGCGGTGCTTTCAAATCTTCGACTTAAGTCGGAGGTACCGGTTGTTTAACTTCGTTTCGAAGAATTTGAAGCAACGAGTCAGCCATGGGGCCTCCAGGCAGTTAATGCAGCCGATTGGCGACGCGTTTTGCACAAGAATACGGGGTATTTAAAGACATCACGCCGCGTTTCCTTTCTTACAATGAAGGTGTCAAAGGCGTTTAATAAACGGACAAGGTGGATGCGACCGTTGTATTAGCGGGCGCAACATACAGCGTCATTGATCGATTTGGATTCACCAAACGCAAGATGATAATGCTGTCTGCCAAGGATCGGAAGTTAGGAAAGTTGGATTTCAAAGTACCCTTTCTATCAAGCTTACTTCGCTTCCTGTTGGAAACGTACCCAGACCAGACTTCCCCCGTTACCGATGATTAACGATCCTGCGATTTTGTTTACCATGGCAAGGAGGATCAGAGCACTGTGTCTATAACATCACTAAAAGCGATTTTCGACATCTAGGACGAAGGCTGGGCAGATTCATCCACAGCGGAAAGCGATCTCCTTTAAAAACGGCGAAGTACCACGGCCGATTGGCCCTTGCACCCTGTGCGAAAAATACTTCATGAAGTAAGCGGTAAATAGGAAGCGCCATTCATGAAAACAAGCCTACAAAGTTTGGCACTCGAATCTACTTTTGCCGGTAAAAAGGAAACGTCTGTCGGTTTTCTATCTGTTTAGTGTTATTTGCAGTGGGGCATTTTGCTGGGCTTGACTTTTGGCGCCTATTTATGGCGGTATTAGCCGCGCTATTAAGATCTTTGTTTTCTCTTTAGTTCGCTGGCGCAGCCATGTTGTTTTACGGCCGCTGCGATACAAAAGTTGCCGCGAGTCGAAGTGCTTTTTAATTCTATTGGCGTTTGATAGCGTTTAGTGCCGGGGGCCGTTATTTATGGCATTACTATATCGACTTTACATGCGTGGTGCCATGTCGATTGGGCAGGGATAAGTGGGTGGTTTTTGGCCTTTGATTTGCCGTGGTGTTTGTCTTTTGTCAGAATGGGCCGTGGTTTGGGCGTTGATCACCTTAATGACGGCGGCGTTTCTGTACGCTATTTTTTGGTGATTTTGATTCCTAGGTTAAATTACGGTCACGGCGTACGATCTAAGTCGTTTTGCCTCAACGTTAATCTATCACCGGGGGGTGTTTACGGTGTACCGATGGGCGTCGCCGTTGAGTATATTTTTTCTTGTTTAGTCTTGTTTTGGTGCCATTTTAACCAGATCGGCACGGGAAGAAGTGTTTGTTAATTTTAGCGAGTTGGTTTGACAGGTCGAGTGCAAAGGTGGCCCGGGTTTGTTCGGCGGGCGTTATTCCAGCGCTCTATTGGGCTCACTTAATGGCAGGCGCGGTGGCAAATGTTGTGAACAAACAGGCACCTTTACGATCCTTTAATGAAGCGTGTTGGCTACAGCGCCAAATTAGCCGGAGCGATAGAAGGCCGCCGCGTCTTCGCTGGGCAGATTATGCCGCCAGTCATGGGTGCTTGCGGGCTTTTTTGATGGGCGGAATGATTGGTATTCCTTACGCCGAAGTTGGCGGCTGGCGGCTTAGTGCCGCCTTGCTTTAATATCTGGCTTGATTGATTGCTGTTCGTCTAGAAGCAGGGCGCCTTAACTTTAGCAAGAGATACAGAGCGGGCTTGCAGTTACTGTTGAACCCTGAAAACAAAAAGCTATTTGTTGCTGCCGCTGGTGGTATTGATCTTCGCTGATGATTCTCCGGAAAGTTCACCAACCACAAGCTTGCCGTCATTGGGGATTCTAGCAGGTTGCTTGGTGTGTCCTTGGAAGAAAGCCACGCGGATTAATTTGTCGATCTTATTGGATGCTCTGATAAAGAGGACCGCTGTCTTAACACCTGCCCATTTTGTCGTCCGCGAGTGTGCGGGCGAGAGGGTGGTTTCATTGGGATCTTGAAACTTTAACCGGGAGCTGATTGTTATTGGGTTAATCATTTGAGCTTGGCGATTGGCAAACTTGTGGCTGGTTTATTACTTTACCCGCCTGGCGTCGTTTGTTCTGCAGGAATTGCCCACTTCCGCGGCGACTTATGTTGCTCGCGGGGTATTGGTTGCGGCCGAGCGATGGACGCAATAGGCATGGAACCTTGTCAGGCCATTTATGTTCATTTTCAATACTTCGGTTGGTGTCTGCGCGTTACGCCGCAGGGCCTTGGCGGCTTATGCGCGGCACGACTAAATCGGGTGCGGAGCCAAAGTGAAAACGGCGGGAGTCCATGCGTTTAGGTTTGTAAACTCTGGTACGTTCTATTTGTGTACCCATGCCGGGCGTGTTGTTGAATTTGTTGACGGTAAAGGTAGTGCCGCGGATCACCGTTGGCCCACTTGGCGTCGATGTCGATTTGAGCATTGTTTTTCCGGGCTGGTTGCGTGAGAACTATCCGTGGATGACTCGATTGTTGTATATTGTGTCGCTAGCGGTGCTCTTTGGCTTGGCCTGCAGGCGGCAACCGGATACATTTCGACTTTTGATTTATCGCGGCACCGTGCCTTGGTTTTATGTTTTATTGTTACTTGCAAAGCTTATCAAACCTAAGATAAACGCCTTGGAACAGCAAAAGCGTAAGCAGCTAGTTTGATTGATCGAAAATTAAGCCGCCCTCAAAGTTATTGAGTGGGCGACTTTTTTTGTTTGGCAAGTCGAAGCGGCTAAGGCAATCCCGTTCATGCGAATAGTTTAATTGCCATTACGCGCCGAGAATACCATGCGGCGATAAAAACCGCGCTGAAATAGAGAAGTAAAAACCATTGCCACGATTGAGCTTTGGCTCATTTTGCTTTTGAGGCGTTTAGCTATTGGAAGTGCCCTCTCTGATAATCTTCCACTTTGCCTGCACACTGCGTACCCCAAAAGGTGTAACGTCAAATAAGACGTACAAAAATACAGATGCCAGGCATGAGAAAAAGCAACTACTGTCTGGTGGACGCGGCGGTCCATAAAGGTCAACTGTCTTGGTATCAGGTAAGGAAATAATCCGACAACGA